>Ga0070741_10007970_pt1 | contig 21536 bp, 20 predicted proteins | sample Coa_R1_4_FD_66440 | JGI IMG/M metagenome (GOLD analysis project Ga0070741, IMG submission 66440) | Surface soil microbial communities from Centralia Pennsylvania, which are recovering from an underground coalmine fire - Coalmine... | ecosystem: Environmental > Terrestrial > Soil > Unclassified ... | reverse complement strand
AAGTGCTTCGAGAGCTCGGGCGTGGCGGGCGCGAAGTTGAAGTGCCCGAACCCGGCGCCGTGGATCTGGACGACCGGCTCGCCGTCGCCCGTGACCCGGTACCAGAGCTCGACCCCGTTGACGGCCGCCCTGCCTTCCATCGCGCTCCCTCCGGTCGTCGCTGACGGCCGAGTATTGCACGATGTCTGACATTCGGGGAAGATCGCGTCGTGCTCCTCGAACGCATGACCTGGCCCGAGGTGGAGGCGGCGATCGCGGAGGGGATCGACGCGGTCCTCCTGCCGATCGGGACGACGGAGCAGCATGGCCCGCACATGCCGCTCGACACGGACTGCTTCATCGCGCGCGGGCTGGCGACGCGCGCCGCCGAGCAGGGCGAGAGCGCCGGGGTGCGCATCCTCGTCGCGCCGACGCTGAACGTGACCCTCTCCTGGTACCACATGCAGTTCCCCGGGTCGCTGCGCCTCTCGACGACGACGTTCCTGAAGGTCTTCGCCGAGGTCTGCGACTCCCTCGTCCAGCACGGCCTCGAGCGGATCGTCGCCGTCAACGGCCACGGCGGCAACGTGGCCGCGCTCACCGTCGCCGTCAACCACTACTTCGAGACGACCGGCCGGCGCGTGTTCCTGGCGCAGTGGTGGGACCTGGCATCGGACGTCCTCGCCGAGGTCGAGGGCCCGCTGATCCACGCCGAGGAGGCGGAGACGTCGATCGCGATCGCGCTGGGCCAGACCGTGTACGAGGATCGCGCGACACGGGACGCGTGGGACCGGGGCGCAGCCGTGCGAGAAGCCGGCCTGCCGTGGACGTCGCTCGGGCGCTACGAGATGCGGCCGAAGGGGCCGGGCGTGATCGTGCCGATGGACATGCTCCGGGACATCACCGCGTCCGGTGTGGTCGGCGACGCGACGCGCGCCAGCCGCGAGCTCGGCGAGCGGATGGTCGCCGCGGTCGTGCCCAGGATCGTCCAGGTGTGCAAGGACCTCGCCGGAAAGGAGTAGAGGAGCCATGGCCCGTGTCGTCGACCTCTCGCAGCCGCTCTCGCGCGAGTCGCAGCTGCACCCGTTCTTCCCGCCGACGCAGATCCTCCGGCACATCCTCCACGCCGACGCCCCGGAAGGCCGGCCGTCGTTCAACGCCGAGATCATCGTCACCTCCAACCACGCCGCGACCCACGTCGACGCCTTCGGCCACTACCAGAAGGGCGGATCGGCGATCGCGGAGATGCCGCTCGACACGTTCTGCGGCGAGGCGATCTGCGTCGACATCCGCCAGTACGACCGGGGGCACGACGTCAGCGCGGCGGAGGTCGAGCAGGCGGTCGGCGCGTCGGGCCAGGAGCTGCGCGAGGGCGACATCCTGCTGTTCTGCTCCGACCACTACAACCGCACCGCGGGCACGCCCGCGTTCCTCGACGGCTTCTCGGGCATCTCCGCCGAGGCGGTGCACTGGATGGCGGACCGCGGCGTGAAGATCTTCGGCGTCGAGACGATCAGCCCCGACCTCGTCTACCTGACCGACGAGTACCCGACGCACAAGGCGTGCGCCGAGCGGCAGCTGACGCACTACGAGAACCTGAACAACCTGAAGGAGGTCGTCGGGCAGCGGTTCCTCTTCGTCGGCTTCCCGCTGCGGCTCGAGGTCGCCTACGGCTCGCCGGTGCGCGCGGCCGCGATCCTGGAGGACTGATGTCGCAGACGCTCCTGAACCGGACGACCGCGACCAGGCAGAACGCGCTCTCGGACGCGGAGCGCGACGCGTTCCTCGGCGAGCTCCGCGTCGGCCGGCTCGCATCGAACCGCGCCGACGGCTGGCCCCACCTGACGCCGATCTGGTACGTCTGGGAGAACGGCCGCTTCCTCCTCAGCCTCGGGAAGAGCCGCCGCCACCTTCGCCACATCGCGGCCGATCCGCACGTGACGCTGTGCGTCGACGAGGATCCGCGGACCGAGGATCTGAGCAGGTCGCCGCGCTCGGTCGTCTGCTTCGGCCTCGCGAAGCTGGTCGAGGACGAGCAGGCGGTCCGCGAGATCACCGCGAAGGTCGAAGCGCGCTACCTGCCCGGAGCAGAAGGGCCGGAGCTCGAGGAGCTGCTCTGGTTCGAGGGGCGCGTCGGGGTCGAGATCACCCCGGTCCGCTGGCTCGCCTGGGACCAGGGCAAGGGCTAGGCCGCCGGCGGACGTCCGGCCCGCTTCGCGGGCCGATGACGTCCGCCGGGTGAATGCACTTTGCCCCGGGCCGCTGTGAGCCGAGCCCGCACATGTCGGGCTCGGCGGCGTCACGCCTGATCCGACACAGAGCTCATGAGGGCAACGCCTCGGGCGAGGGCGTGACCCCCGTTCGCCCGGTCCTCACCACGCTGTCGGCGAGGAGAGCGAGCCCCGTCAGGTGCCCTCGACGGTGATCGCGACCGTCTCCGGCTCCGTGGCGAGCACGTCGGCCCCGGCGGACTTCGGCAGCACGCGGCGCTTCAGCGAGAAGGCCGCGGGCCGATCGGCGAACGGGTAGGGGTCGATCCGCACCCGCCACGGCCCGGCCGCCTCGAGCGTGTAGCCCTGCAGCTCGACGGGCTCGGGCTCGCCGTTCTCGGCGTCCCGCATGCAGAAGTACAGCGAGAGGCGGTCGAAGAGCTGGAGCAGCGTGTACTCCTCCAGGTGCTCCCCCGGCTCGCCGCCGAACTTCGCCTCCTGCTCCGCGACGAACGCCTCCACCTCGTCCTGCGCCTCCGCGGCGCGCGCGAGCCCGAGCGCCTGGTCCAGGCCGTAGCGCTGCCGGTAGATCCCCGCGCCGTGCATCGAGACGAGCAGGCCGGCGTGCGGGTCCTGCTCGGTGATCGCCGCGATCCCGGCGCGGTAGAAGGCGAGGTGCGAGCGGACGTCGACGTCGAGGAAGTTGACCGGCGTACCGTCGGCGTCGACGCGCGGCGCCTGCTCCCACACCGCCCAGCCGTCGTCGTGGCGCTCGGTCGCGACGACCAGCGACTCGGAGACCGCCGGCCGCCAGGCGCGGGCGAAGCCCGCGGAGAGGTCGGCGTGATCGGTCTGCAGCACGACCTGCCAGCTGTCGCCGCGGTCGCGGACGATCACAGCGCCGCCCCCGCGAGCTCGCCGAGGTGCGCGACCACGTCGTCGACCGAGACGACGTCGCCGTACTTGACGTCGATGTCGTAGAGGTTCGCCTCGTGCGCAGAAGGGTTCCGGTCGCCGACCGCCTCGCGTGGCACGACCGGACGATACCCGTGCTGGAGCGCGTCGACGACCGTCGCCCGCACGCAGCCGGACGTCGAGGCCCCGGTGACGATGACGCTGTCGCACCCCGCGGCGGTGAGCAGGCTCCCGAGCGGCGTCCCGAAGAAGGCCGAGGCGAACAGCTTGTTCAGGACCGGCTCGTGGGGCAGAGGAGCGATCCGCGGGTCGATCTCGACCCACCGGCTGCCCGCCTCCAGCGTCAGCAGCGCAGGGATCTTGTCGATGAAGGCCGCGGCCGCCGCCCGGTCGCCCTCGCCGTACGAGACCGTCGTGTAGACGACCGGGAAGCCCGCTCTGCGCGTTTCCCGGAGGAGACGTTGGATCGCCGCGACCGTGTCGTCGAGTGGGCAGGCAAGCGGCGAGGCGGGGTCGGTGAAGCCGACGTTGACGTCGATCACGAGCAGCGCGGGCCTGCTGCCGAAGCCCGCACGGCCCTGGAACCCCTCGAACCTCACGACGCGGGGATGCCGTCGCCGGCGCGGACGCGGGCGAGCGCCTCGTCGCCGGGCTCGAGCGGCGACCAGCGCAGCGGCTTCGCCGGCACCGGCGGGTCGAGACCGGTCTCTTCCTTGCAGCGCGCGAGCACCTCCTCGAGCGGCGGGCCGAAGTCGAACGGGAGGGCGTCGCCGCGCGCCTCGCGCTGCCGGGCACGCTCCTGCTCCGTCGCCTCGAGGTCGGCGCTCCCGTCGTCCTTCAGCACGACACCGTAGCCGCTCAGCGCCTTCTCGCGCGAGACGAGCCCGAAGGAGACGTCGCGGACGACCGCCTCGACGGGCCGGTCGAGGCGGTCCTTCCAGCCGCCGCCGCCCGCCGTCCGGTAGACCAGCATGTCGCCGGGCCCGACCTGGATCTGGTCGCACTTCGACGGCAGCCGCTCCTCCGAGCCGTCGGCCCGGCGTAGGATCTTCTCCGACCGGCCGCCGGGCTCGCCGCCGAGCACGCCCCACGGCCGGGTCAGCCAGCGGTCGTCGTGGATCGAGATCTCGCCCGGCTCGAGGTAGACGTACCGCTTCTCGACGCCGTTGCCGCCGCGATGGAAGCCGGCGCCGCCCGAGTCGGTCACGGTCGTGTAGCCGTCGATCCGCAGCGGGTAGTACGCCTCCAGGTACTCGGTCGGGATGTTCTCGAACAGCGGCCACCACGAGTGCCCGTCCATCCCGTCGCCGATCGGCCGGCCGGGAATCCCGCCGTAGAGGATCTCCATCGCGTAGAAGAACTCGCCCTTCCCGTCCCAGCCCGAGTAGAGCATGTACGGGCTGGTGCCGTAGCCGGCGGCGGTGTTCAGCTCCGGAGCCTGCTTGACGAGCGCGCCGCCGAGCACGTCGAACTGGCGCGCGAGCGCGTGCGTCCGGCAGCCGAGCGCGGCCGGGAAGCGCGGGCGGAGGAGCGACCCCTCCGGCATGACGACGTGCAGCAGGGGATAGAAGCCGTCGTTGAAGAGGATCTGGGGATCGTTGACCATGATCAGGTAGATCCCGATGAACATCTTGAACATGCCCTCGGAGAGGTAGAAGTTGATCGGCCCGAGGGCCTGCGGGTCGGTTCCCGACCAGTCGAAGAAGGCGTGGTCGCCCTCGCGCCAGATCGTCAGCTTCATCTTGTACGGCCCGTTGCCGAGCCCGTCGTCGTCGATCCAGTCCTCGAACGACTGCGGCTGCTCGGGGATCGCGACCTGGATCAGCTTCCGCATCGCCTCGTAGGTGCGATCGAGCAGCGCCTGGAGCGCCGCCAGGTAGACGTCCTTGCCGAAGCGGTCGCACAGCTCGATCACGCGCTTCTCGCCGGCGCGGCAGCCGGCGACGATCGCGAACAGGTCGGCCCGGTTCATCTCCGGCAGGCGGACGTTGTTGAAGATCAGCCGGAGCACGTCCTCCTGCGGCTCGCCCCGCTCGATGATCTTGATCGGCGGGATGATGATCCCCTCCTCGAAGATCGTCTTCGCGCCGGTCGGGAGCGAGCCAGGCAGCGGGCCGCCCGCGTCCATCTGGTGGCCGAACTGCGACGACCAGCCGACCAGCTCGTCCTCGTAGAAGATCGGGACCAGCACCAGCCAGTCGTTCGTGTGCGAGATCGAGGCGGAGCACTTGAACGGGTCGGAGGTGAGGATCACGTCGCCCGGGTACACGCCCCGGTCCCACGTCTCCATCATCTCGTTGATGTAGGCGCCGAACTGGCCGACGACCATGCGGCCGCGCGGATCGGTGATCATCGGGAACTCGTCGTGCTGCTCGCGGATCACGGGGCTCATCGCCGACCGGAACAGGACGGCGTCCATCTCGTACCGGGCGCTCTTCAGGGCGCCCTCGATGATGTCGAGGGTGACCGGGTCGACCTCGAGGTCGGGGATCTCGGCGATGCGCAGCTCTTCCGTGACGGCCATTGCTCCCTCGCTCAGTTCGTCGGGGTGATCAGGATGTTGAAGCTCGCGTCGACGACAGCGCGGTAGCCGGGCAGCACCACCGTGGTCGAGTCGAACTCGGTGACGATCGCAGGGCCGACGAACGACGCCCCCGGCTCGAGCTTCGCCCGGTCGTAGATCGTCGTCTCCACGCGCTCGCCGTCGAAGACCACCTGGTGCCGGTCGACCACCGCGGCGGAGGCGTCTGCCTCGCCCACGTCGCCGGTCGGCAGCTCCGGCTTCGGCACCGTTCCGTAGCCGACCGCGCGCAGGTTGACGATCTCGCAGGCCGTGCCCGGCATCCGGAAGCCGTACAGCTGCTCGTGCAGGCCGTTGAACCGCTCTTCCAGGTCGGCGAGGCCGCTCGCCCGCACCTCCTCCGGCTCGAGCGCGACCGGGATCTCGTAGCCCTGCCGGTGGTAGCGCATGTCGGCGGTGAAGGAGACGCGCTGGGCGTCGGCGGCGATCCCCTCGCCCTCGAGCCAGGCTCGCGCGCTGGTGCCGAGGCCGTCGAGGATCTCCGCCACCTCGGCCCCGCTCGCGTCGGCGAGCAGGCGGATGTACGTCTGCGCGAACTCGTCGCGGAAGTCGGCGACCAGGTCGCCGATCGCGCAGAGCAGGCCCGGCGCGGGCGGGACGATCACCGGGAACGAGCCCATCAGCTTCGCGAGCGCGTTCGCGTGCAGCGGCCCCGCGCCGCCGTAGGCGACGAGCGCGAACTCGCGCGGGTCGTGGCCGCGCTGGACCGAGACGAGGCGGAGCGCGCCGGCCATGTTCTCGTTGACGATCGCGAGGATCCCCTCCGCCGCCTGCTCGACCGAGTCGAGCCCCATCGCGTCCGCGATCGTCTGCACGGCGGCGCGGGCGGCATCGACGTCGAGCTCCATCTCGCCGCCGAGCAGGCGCGGCGGCAGATGGCCCAGCACGACGTTCGCGTCCGTGACCGTCGGCTCCGTTCCACCCTTGCCGTAGGCGGCCGGGCCGGGCTCGGCGCCGGCCGACTGGGGGCCGACGCGCAGCGCCTTCGTCAGCTCGGGGACGTGCGCGATCGAGCCGCCGCCGGCGCCGACCGTGTGCACGTTCACGGACGGGACCTTGATCCGGAAATGCCCGATCGCGGTCTCGCGCCCGATCGTCGGCTGGCCGTTCTGGCAGAGGGCGACGTCGGTCGACGTCCCGCCCATGTCGAAGGTGAGGATGTCGTCGAACCCGGCCTTGCGCGCGACGTAGAGCGCCCCCGCGACGCCGCCGGACGGCCCGGAGAGGACGCCGTAGATCGGGTTGCGGGCTGCCTCGCGCGTCGTCATCAGGCCGGCGTCGGAGCGGAGGATGTTCACGTCGGCCTTCGCGCCGATCCCGGCCAGCTGCTCCTGCAGCCGGTTCACGTACGCGGCCACCCTCGGGCGCACGTAGGAGTTCATGCAGGCGGTCAGCGCGCGCTCGTACTCGCGGAACTCGGGCAGCACCTCGGAGGAGAGCGTGACCGGGAAGCCGGGGTAGAGCCGCTCGACGATCTCGCCGATCTGCCGCTCGTGCGCGCCGTTCACGTACGAGTTGATCAGCGCCACCGTCAGCGTCTCGACGCCCGACTCGACCAGGTCGCGGACGATCCCCTCCACCTGCTCGACGTCGACGGGGACGATCGTCTCGCCGCGGGCGTCCATTCGCTCGACCGCCTCGCGCGTGTCCGCCAGCGAGGCGGGCGGGTCGGGCTTGATCATGATGATCCAGCCCGCGAGCGGGCCCGGCGTCTGCGACCGGGCCAGGTGCAGGATCTGCTGGAAGCCCTGCGTCGTGATCAGGCCGACGCGGGCGCCCTTCGACTCGAGCACCGCGTTGGTCGCCACCGTCGTGCCGTGGAGGATGTTCCGCAGCTCGCCGACGTCGATGCCGGCCTCCTCGCAGATCCGCCGTACCCCGTTGAGGACGCCGTCCGAGGGGTCGCCCGGCGTCGACGGCGTCTTCACCCGGTACTGCCCGCCCCCGTTTCCGTCGCTGACGAGGAAGAGGTCGGTGAAGGTGCCTCCCACGTCGACTCCGAGCCTGTACGCCATGCGTTCTCTCTCCTTCTCGTCAGCCGGCGACGGGGGCGAACGTCCCCGCCCGGTAGAGCTGTCCCGGTAGTTGGCGGCCGAGCCGGCCCTCGAGCCACTCGGCGACGGCGATCAGCGCGTCGAGGTCGATGCCCGTCTCGACGCCCTCGCCGTGGAGCATGTAGACGAGATCCTCCGTGCAGATGTTCCCGGTCGCGCGCGGGGCGAAGGGGCAGCCGCCGATGCCGCCGACCGACGCGTCGATGACGCTCGCGCCGGCCTCGAGCGCCGCGTAGGCATTGGCGAAGCCGGTGTTGCGGGTGTTGTGCAGGTGCACCCCGACGGGCTGCGGTTGCATCGCCGTCGCGGCGGAGACGAGCTCTTTCACCTGCCGCGGGACCGCGACCCCGACGGTGTCCGCGAAGACGATCTCGTCGGCGCCCGCTTCCGCCAGGTCGGCCGCATAGCCGAGGACACGGCTCGGGTCGACGGCGCCCTCGAACGGGCAGCCGAAGGAAACGCCGATCGTCACCGTCGCGCGGATGCCGTCGGCGTGGGCCCGCTCCACGATCGTCCGCGCCGCCTCGACCGACTCCCCGGGCGAGGCGTTCTGGTTGCGCCGGTTGAAGGTCTCGGTCGCCGCGAACGCGAAGTGCGCCTCGTCGAGGCCCGTCTGCGCCAGCCGGTCGTAGCCCTTCTCGTTCAGGACGAGCCCGGCGTAGACGACACCGTCCTGGCGTTCGATGCCGGCGACCACCTCCTCGGCGCCGGCCATCTGCGGCACCCGGGCCGGGTTGACGAAGCTGACCGCCTCGATCCGCGGCAGGCCCGCCGCGGCCAGCCTGTTGACGAGCTCGGCGCGCGTCTCCGGGTCGAGGTGCGTCTCCTCGTTCTGCAGGCCGTCGCGGGGGGCGACGTCGCACACCGTGAGGCTCAAATGACGCCTCCCTCCTTCAGCTGGGCAAGCTCTGAGTCGGAGAGGCCGAGCAGGCCGCCGTAGACGTCCGAGTTGTGGCTGCCCTCCTCCCACGTCGCCGACCAGCGCACCGCTCCCGGCGTCTCCGAGAACTTCGGCACGATCCCCGGCCCGACGAACTCTCCGAACTCGGGGTCCTCGTGCTTGAGCAGCATGTCGCGGGCCTGAAACTGCGGGTCCTCGAAGATGTCCGCGATCGTGTAGATCGGGCCGCAGATCACCCCGGCCGCGTTCAGCACCTCGTCGATCTCGGCCGCGGTGTGCTGCCCGGCCCACTCGGCGACGATGCCCTCGAGCTCCTCCTGGTTCTCGCCGCGGGCGTAGTGCGTCGCGAAGCGGGGATCGGTCGCGAGGCCCGGCTGCCCCATCGCCGCGCAGAGGCGGCCGAACACCTTGTCGGCGTTCGCGGCGATCACCATCCACTTCCCGTCGCTGGACTTGAAGATGTTCGACGGCGCCACGCCCTTCAGGCCCGTGCCGCCCGGGCCGCGGACGATGCCCAGCCGGTCGTACTCGGGGACCATGCTCTCGAGCAGCGCGAAGCAGGACTCCATCAGCGACACGTCCACGACCTGGCCGCGACCGCCGCCGAGCACGTCGCGGCGGTACAGCGCGGCGAGGATTCCCTGCACCGCGAACATGCCGGCGAGCGAGTCGCCGAGCGAGATGTGGAGGCGAGGCGGCGGCTCGCCCGGAAAGCCGTTGATGTAGCGGATGCCGCCCATCGCCTCGGCAACGGACGCGAAGCCGGCACGCGGCGCGTACGGGCCCGTCTGGCCGTAGCCGGAGACACGGGCGACGACGAGCCTGGGGTTCGCCTCCCAGAGCCGCTCGGGCCCGAGGTTCCACTTCTCGAGCGTGCCCGGCCGGAAGTTCTCGACCAGGACGTCGCTGTGCTTGGCGAGCTCGAGCAGGAGCTCCTGGCCGCGCTGCTCCCGGAGGTTGAGCGTGACGCACTTCTTGTTCCGCGACTGCACCGGCCACCAGAGCGAGCGCCCCTCGTAGCGGGCGTGACCCCAGTCCCGCAGCGGATCGGGCTGGCCCGGCGGCTCGATCTTGATGATCTCCGCGCCCATGTCTCCGAGCAGCCGGCCGGTGAACGGGCCGGCAAGCAGCATGCCGAGCTCGACGACACGGACGCCGGCGAGCGGGCCGGGCCCGTCGGTGGCGGGCCGCCGAGGCTCGACTGCCACCGCGGCGTCGGTCATGCGTCGGCCTCCAGCTCGCGCACGTGGGCGACGAGGTGGTCGCGGGCCTCGAACACGTGCTCCTTCATGATGATCTCGGCGCGCTCGGCGTCGCGCGCCCGGAGCGCGCGTGCGATCTGCGCGTGGTAGTGGGCCGAGATCCGTTGCTGCTCTCGCGAGTACCAGTGGTACGAGCGGTAGACGAGCGGGAGCTCGATCACGTTCCGCACCATCGCGGCGAGCCGGGTGCTGCCGGCGCCGTCGACGATCGTCTCGTGGAAGACCACGTTCTCCTTGACGAGCTCGCGCAGGTCCGGCTCGTCCTTCGTGACGAGCCGGTCGAAGCGGCCGCAGCTCGCCTCCAGCGCGTCGATCGCCTCGTCGGGGAGCCGGGTCGCGGCCCGCCGCGCGGCATGCCCCTCGAGCAGCGCCCGGAGCTGGTAGAGGTCGTCGAGGCCTTCCGCGGTGTGGACGCGCACCTTGGCGCCGCGGTTCGGGGACGCGTCGACCAGGCCCTCCGCCTGCAGCATGAGCAGCGCCTCCCGGACGGGCGTCCGGCTGATCCCGAGCTCACGGGCGAGCTCCTCCTCTTTCAGCCGCTGGCCCGGGTGGAGCCTGCCGTCGACGATCGCCGAGCGGATCACCTCCGTTGCCGCCACGCTGGCGTTGCGTACGAGCGCCCCCTCCCCGGCGTCGAGGATCTTCGGCACCGCCAGAAAATACAGTATGCAATCCGGGCGGCCAACTCCCGCTCACGGCACGCGCGCGAGCGTCGAGGCGACCGCCGCGCCGGCGAGCGCGAACGCCGCGGTCGTCAGCCAGAGCGTGGTGAACCCACCGTAGCCTGCGAGAGCGCCGAGCGGAGGGGTGGCGAGCGCCGAGAGGCCGAAGACGACGGTCGCCGCCACCGCGACCGAGCGTGAGGCGAGCTCCGGCACGACCCGCTCGCCCGCGCTGACGTAGACCAGTGCGTTCCAGCCGAGCGCGCCGAAGCCGAGCAGCACGGCCGCCGGCAGGACGGCGCCCACGCCGCCGCGGAGCGCGATCGCGAACACCGCCGAGCCGACCGCGGCGACGACCCCGACCTCGACCAGCGTGCGGACCCGGCGCCGGCCCCGTCCGCGGTCGGCGACCCGGCCCCAGGCGACGCGCGCGATCCCCGCGGTCACCTGGAGCGCGAAGAAGGTCGCCCCGGCGGCGAGCTCGGACAGGCCCGCGTCCCGCGCGGCCGGCACCGCGTAGACCAGCACGGTCTGCAGCACCACGATGTACAGCGCGGCGACGACGAGCAGCCGCGCGATCCCGGGCGAGCGCACGATCGCCCGGATGCCCCGCGGCGTCCTCGGTATCCGGACCGCGTCGGTCGTCGCTGCGAACACGGCGCCGGTGATCGCGACGGCGCCGGCCGCGCCGTAGAGCACCGCCGGGACGCCGCCTGCGGACTCGAGCGCCGGCACGAGTACCGCCCCGAGCGTGCCCCCGAGGGGCACCGCCATCTGGCGCACGCCCAGCGCCCAGCCACGGCGCTCCGCTGGGTAGGCGCGGAAGATCGCGCCGGTGCCGGCGATCGTGACGACGGACGAGCCGATGCCGAAGAGGACGAGCGAGGCCGCCAGCGCGAGCTCGCGTCCGGATGCGCCCGCGGCGACGAGGCCGCCGGTGGAGACGATCGTCCCGGCGGCCACGGCTGCCCGCGAGCCGAACCGGTCGACGGCCACGGACGCCGCGAGCAGGGAGAGCCCCGTGCCGAAGAGGCCTGCGGTGAGCACCGCTCCTAGCTCGGCGAGCGAGAGCTCGAACTCGCGGCGAAGCTCCGGCCCGATCGCCGGCAGCCCGAAGTTGACGAACGAGACTGCGACCTGTGCCGCCGACGCGCTCACCAGAACCGCGCGCGGCGAGCTCACGGGCATGAGGATATGTTCCGCGCGTGGACCGTCAAGCGATCGCGCGCAGGCGTCGTGCGGATCAGGTCAGCGAGCTGCTGGCGGACGAGCGCGCGCGCGAGCAGGCGCTCCAGGAGGAGCTCGAGGAGCGGATCGCCGAGGCGGACGGGCCGGCGCTCGACGAGGAGGTGTTCGCCCGGATGTCCCCGGAGGAGGCGGACCTGGTGCGAGACCGGCTCGTCGTTTCGCTCGACGACGGCGACGACCTGCCGGAGGAGGAGTCGTTCTGGGACGAGGACGAGGCGCCGGCCGAGCCGGGCTCCGAGCTCGAGGGCGAGATCGCGCGGCTGGAGGAGGAGGTGGCGCTCTGCCGCCGGCGCCAGGAGGCCTACCGGCGCTACCTCGAGCTGCTGGGCGGCTAGGCGCCGAGGACGGCGGCGGCCGCCCCTACTGCTCCCACCAGCTGCCGGCGCCGCCCGCCACCGGTACCGGCAGCGGTGTCGTGCGCATGCCGACGATCCGGCCGGAGTGGAGGTCGACGACCCGCAGCGGCTCCTGCACGCCGTCGCGGCGGATGACCCCGACGTAGGCGCGCCCCCCGTAGGCGAGTGCGAGCCAGGCCTGCTCGCCCCCCAGGAGCCTGAAGCGCGGCCGCCCCCTCGTCCCGTACACCGCCAGTCCGGTCGTCGACGTGCCGGTCGCGAGCAGGAGGTCGCCGGCGACGGTGAACGCGGTCGCGTCGGGATCGATCGTGCGCGTGCTCCAGCTGCGCGTGTCGACGAGCTCGAGCCCCGCGGGCTGCACGGCCGTCGTGTTCCCGGCCGGGCGGTCGTCCTCGCCCGTGACCGCGAGCAGGCCGTCGCCGAGCCAGCGGGCGAAGCGGATCGAGCCGCGGTCTTCCTTCGCCGCCGCCGCCAGACGGCGAAGCGGATGAGACGCGACCGCGAGCGTCCGGAGGTCGACGACGGCGGTGCTGTGCGGGCCGACGACGAACGCGCGCACGCCGACAGGGTCGACCGCGAGCCCGGGCAGCTGCTGCTCGAGCTCGAACCGCCCAGGGCTGACGAGCCTCGTGCCGGCGACGAGCCCGGGCAGCGGGACGATCCGGAGCTCGCCCAGCCGTCCGGCGACGGCGAGGCGGGCCGGGCCGATCGCGCGCGCCGGGGCCAGCAGCAGGACGAGCCCGGCCCGCGTGCGCGCCAGGCGGACGACGGAGCCCCCCAGCGCCCGCCGTGCGAGGACGCGCCCGGAGCCGGAATCGATCACCAGCAGCCGCTGTTTCTCGCCGCAGCAGGTCTCCTGCACCGCGAGCAGCCTGTCCGGCGTGGGCCAGGCGATCGCGCCGACCGGCCCGCCGGCGAGCCGGAAGGACGCGGTCGCCCGCAGGCCGGCCGGGTCGACGATCCGAATCGTGCCCGCCGCGAACCGCGTGTTGCCGGCGACGACCAGCCGCCGGTGATCCGGCGACCACGCCCAGGGCGGCGCGGCCCAGCAGGCCTCGCCGCCGCGGCGCGACGCGCAGCCGCCCGAGCCGACGCCGAGGCGTGCCGGCCCGGTGGGAACGAGCGTGAGCGGGTCGAGATGGGCGAGCCGAACCGACCGGGAGTCGCCGACGAAGCCGAGCGGCGCCTCCGGCGAGGCGGCCGCCCCGCCTACCGCCGACGCGAGGAGCGCAAACGAGACGGCGGCCAGGAGCTTGACCATCGCCCCCCTACACCGGCCGTGCGCGAACGGTTCCCGGCTGCGCCTGCGTCTAGGATGGGCGCCGTGACCACCGAGGCAGTGGCGACGGTCGACGAGCTCGAGGCGCGATGGCTGGCCGCCGAGCCGGCGCCGCGCGGGCGGGGCACGGTGCGCGTGATCTGCGTGCGCCGCGCTCCCGGGGTGCACGAGTGCCCCGACCGGGTCGACGTCGACCTCGAGCGCGGCGTCGAGGGCGACCGCTGGTCGCTCGGGAAGAAGCCGAATCTCGAGGCACAGGTCACCCTGATGAACGTCCGGGTCACCGAGCTGCTCCGCGGCGAGGAGACGCCCCTCGACACGCCCGGCGACAACTTCCAGGTCGATCTCGACCTCTCCGAGGAGGCCCTCCCGGCGGGGACGCGGCTGCGGATCGGCAGCGCCCTGCTCGAGGTCTCGGCCGAGCCGCACACGGGGTGCAAGAAGTTCCGTGAGCGCTTCGGCCTCGAGGCGCTGCTCTGGGTGAACGAGCGCTGCGAGCGCCGGCTGCGCGGCATGAACTGCCGCGTCGTCGAAGCGGGCTCGGTCGCGGTCGGCGACACCGTCGAAGCCGTCTCGTAAGTCTGCGAGCGGCGGTATCACACCCGCGGTGGCCGCCGCGCCCGACCTGTGCGGGCGCGGCCCACGGCGATCACTGAGGTGCGAACCGGTCAGGGAGGGGGGCACACGGGGGAACCGGCCGTTCCCCCCGTGAAGCGAGCGAAGCGAGCGTCCCGTTCCCCCCGTGAAGCGAGCGAGCCTCCCTAGCGCGTCTGTGGGAAGCCCAGGTCGATCTTCGACGTGGCCGGGTCGGGCCAGCGCGAGGTGACGACCTTGCCGCGGGTGTAGAAGTCGATCCCCTCGGGCCCGTAGATGTGCCGGTCGCCGAACAGGCTCGCCTTCCAGCCGCCGAACGAGTAGTAGGCGACGGGCACGGGGATGGGCACGTTGACCCCGACCATGCCTGCCTGCGCGTCGAACTGGAACTGCCGGGCGACGCCGCCGTCGCGGGTGAAGATCGCCGTTCCGTTCCCGTACTGGTTCTCGTTGACGAGCTTGACCGCCTCGTCGTAGGTGCTCGTGCGGACGATCGAGAGCACCGGGCCGAAGATCTCGTCGCGGTAGCAATCCATCTCGGGCTTCACGTCGTCGATGAGCGAGACGCCGAGGAAGAACCCGTCGCCGTCGACCTCGAGCTCACGGCCGTCGGCGACCACCTTCGCGCCCTGCTCGGCGGCCGTGTCCAGGTAGCCGGCGACCTTGTCGCGATGCTCGCGGGTGATCAGCGGCCCCATCTCGCTGTCCGGGTCGAGCCCCGGCCCGACCTTGACCTTCGGGATCCGCTCCTTGATCGCGTCGATCAGCGGGTCGGCGACGTCGCCGACCGCGACCACCACTGACACGGCCATGCAGCGCTCGCCGGCCGAGCCGTAGGCGGCCGAGACCGCCGCGTCCGCCGCCATGTCGATGTCGGCGTCGGGAAGGACGACCATGTGGTTCTTCGCGCCGCCGAGCGCCTGCGTGCGCTTGCCGTTCTTCGTCGCGGTCTCGTAGACGTAGCGGGCGATCGGCGTCGAGCCGACGAAGCTGATCGCGCTGACGTCCGGGTGCTCGAGCAGCCGGTCGACGGCGACCTTGTCGCCGTGGACGACGTTGAAGACGCCGTCCGGCAGGCCGGCCTCCTTCAGCAGCTCGGCGACGTAGACCGACGCGGACGGGTCCTTCTCGGACGGCTTGAGCACGAAGGTGTTGCCGCACGCGATCGCCGGCGCCCACATCCACATCGGAACCATCGCCGGGAAGTTGAACGGCGTGATCCCCGCGACCACGCCGAGCGGCTGCCGAATCGAATAGACGTCGATCCCGGTCGAGGCCTGCTCCGAGTACTCGCCCTTGAGCAGGGTGGGGATGCCGCACGCGTACTCGATCACCTCGAGCCCGCGCGCCACCTCGCCGAGGGCGTCGGAGAGGACTTTCCCGTGCTCGGCAGTCAGGAAGCGGGCGATGTCTTCGCGGTGCTGGTGGACGAGCTCGCGGATCCGGAACAGGAGCTCGGCCCGCCGCGACAGCGACATGGCGCGCCAGGAGGCGAACGCCTCCTTCGCGGCGGCGACCGCGGCGTCGATCTCCTCGACGGTGGCGAAGTCGACCGCGCCCGTCTGCTCGCCGGTGGCCGGGTTCCAGACCGGGCCGCTCCGCCCGGACGTCCCGGGAACGCTCTTACCGGCGATCCAGTGGTGAATCGGCTTGACCTGCGGTGGCGCGATCGTCTCGGTCATCCTTGCCCTCCTCGAAGTTCACGGTGCCGGGCACCGTTCAGGCGCGTGTGACGCTTCCAGCCTAGCGCGGGCGGCGCCGCCGGAGGCGGGGGCCGTTTCACGCGGCCCCGGCGAGGGCTAGGATTCGCCGGTGGCCGTCACGGAGTCGAGGCAGGCCGAGGGCGAGCAGGTCGTCGCCGACGACCGCCGGTACCTGATCCATTCCTGGTCGGTCCAGTCGGCGCTCAACCCGCTTCCGGTCGCGGGCGCGGAGGGCCGCTACTTCTGGGACTACTCGGGGAAGCGGTATCTCGACTTCGCCTCGCAGCTCGTCAACGTCTCGATCGGACACCAGCACCCGAAGCTGGTCGCGGCGATCAAGGAGCAGGCCGACCGGCTGTGCACGATCGGCCCGCCGATCGCGAACGACAAGCGCTCGGAGCTCGCACGGCTGATCGCCGGGGTGATGCCGGGCGACCTGAACCGCACGTTCTTCACGAACGGCGGCGCCGAGGCGAACGAGAACGCCGTCAAGCTCGCCCGCTGGGTGACCGGGCGTCACAAGGTGATCGCCCGGTACCGCTCGTACCACGGGGCGACCGCCGGGGCGGTGACGCTGACCGGCGACCCGCGGCGCTGGTTCGCCGAGCCCGGGATGCCCGGGGTCGTCCGGATGCTCGACCCGTACACGTACCGCTGCCCGGCCGGCCATCCGGATCCCTGCCCGGTCTGCTCCGGCGGCCCGCATCTCGAGGAGCTCCTCATGTACGAGGGCCCGCACACGGTCGCGGCCGTGATCCTCGAGACGGTCACCGGCACGAACGGCATCATCGTCCCGCCCGACGGCTACCTCCGGTCGATCCGCGAGGTCTGCGACCGCCACGGCGTCCTGCTGATCCTCGACGAGGTGATGGCGGGCTGGGGCCGCACCGGCCGCTGGTTCGCCTGCGAGCACTGGGACGTCGTCCCGGACATCATCACGACCGCGAAGGGGATCAACTCGGGCTACGTCCCGCTCGGGGCGATGACCGTCCGCGACCACGTGTACGAGGCGATCAAAGACCGCTTCTTCGCCGGGGGGCTCACCTACTCGGGCCACCCGCTCGCGTGCGCGGTCGGCGTGGCGTCCGTCGAGGCCTTCCGCGAGGAGGGCGTGGTCGAGAACGCCGCCGCGATGGGCGAGCACCTGGCCGAGGCGCTCCCGAAGCTGGCCGAGCGGCATCCGAGCATCGGCGAGGTGCGAGGGCTCGGGCTGTTCTGGGGGCTCGAGCTGATCCGCAACCGGGGGACGAAAGAGCCGCTCGTGCCCTTCAACGCCGGCGGCGAGGCGGCGGAGCCGATCGTCCGGATCACCAAGGCCTGCCTCGAGCGCGGCCTGTACCCGTTCGTGCACTGGAACGTGCTGGCGATCACGCCGCCGCTGACGATCACCCGCGAGGAGCTCGACGAGGGGCTCGAGATCGTCGACGACGTGCTCGCGATCGCCGACGAGTACGTCTCCTAGCCTCCTGCGCGCGCGCCTGCTCCGGCCGTCGACCGCGCTCGCCGCGATCGTGCTGGGCTCGGCCGGGCTGCTGACGATCGGCACGTGGCAGGTGAGGGAGTGGATCGTGATGACCGACGAGCTGCTCTACGTCAAGCTCGCCCGGCACATCGCAGTCAGCGGATCCCCTGTTCCGACCCTGCACGAGCAGCATGTCGGCTTCCTCGGGATCGTCTACGCGATCCTGCTCGCGCCCCTGTACGCCGCGCTCGAGCCGTTCGGAGCCTTCGAGGCGGCGCACGTCCTCAACGCTCTGCTCTTCGCGAGCACGGCCGTCCCGGTCTACCTGCTCACGCGACGGCTCGCCCCGCAGGCGTGCGCGCTCGTCGTCGCGCTGCTCGCGGTCGCGATTCCCTGGTCGCTGCACGCCGCGTTCGTCATGTCCGAGGCCGCCGCCTACCCCGTGTTCATGTGGGCGGTGCTCGCCTGCCATCGCGCGGTCTCCGAGCCTTCCGGCCGGAACGACGCCCTTGCCGTCGTCGCGCTGGCGCTGGCGTTCTTCACGCGGCCGCAGTTCCTGTTCCTCGCGGTCGTCCTTCCGGCGGCGATCCTCGCCGCAGGCGACCCGCGCCGCGCGGTGCGCCGTCATCGCGTGCTCGCCCTCGCCTACGCGGTCGGGCTCGCCGTCGTCGTCCCGCTCGCCGCCCTCGGCGAGTCGCACCGCCTCCTCGGGGACTACGGCGTGACCGCGACCGAGGGATCGCTCCTGCCCTCGTCGGTGTGGAAGTCGGCCGCGGTCCATCTCGACGTCCTGGCGGTCGGCCTCGGCGTCGTTCCCTTCCTGCTCGGCGCCGGCTGGGCGTTTTCGGCGCTGCGAGACGAGGAGGTGCGAGTCCGAAGCTACGCCGCGCTGGCCGCCGCCTCGCTGCCGCTGCTGGCGCTCGAGACGGCCTCGTTCGACGTCCGGTTCGGCGGCGCCGACGTCGTTCGCGACCGGTACCTCTTCTACCTCGCGCCGCTCCTCCTGATCGGAACCGCCATGGCGTTGCAGGCCGCGCGCCTTCCGCTTCTCGGGATCGCCGGCGCGACCGCCTTCTTCGCGGCGACCGCCGGCTTCGCCGACTTCCAGCCCGTCAACGGCATCCTCGTCGACTCCGCGGAGTCCGTGCTCAACGGGGCGATCCACGACGAGTCCGCGGGGCTGCCGGCGGGAGTCTTCGTCGCCGTGTGCGGCCTGCTCCTCGGCATCATCTGCCTCGGCCTCGCCTGGCTGCCGCGACCCGCGGTCGTGATCGGGGTGGCGGTCGCGATCTTCGCCTTCGGCGGCAGCGTCGCCGGCTACGCGTACGACCGGCTGCTGACGAGCCGGACGGTTGCCGGCCTTCCCGTCACCGGCCAGGACCGGGTACGCGACTGGATCGACCGCATCAGCGACGGTCATGTCGGCGTCCTCGCCTACCCGGTCTCGCGCGACTGGGGCCAGAGCGCCGAGGCGTGGTGGGACGCGGAGTTCTGGAACAACTCGGTCACACGGGCATTCGTCGGGCCCGGAGCGACCTTCACGTACACGCCCTTCCCCGACACCGCGCTCGCGGTCGACCCGGAGACGGGCGTGCTCCCGGCGACCGAGCACGCGCCTCCCTACGTGCTCGCCGCGCAGAACGACTCGAGGTTCCGCCTGGCCGGGTCGCAGGCGGCCGCGAACGGCCCGTTCGTCGTGGTCGCCGCCGAGCGCCCCTATCGCGCCCTGTGGTCGACCTCGGGCCTCGACGCGGACGGCTGGACGCGGCCCGGCCGGCGCGCGGTGATCCGCGTGTACCCGCAACCCGGTGAGCAGGGTGGGTCGACGCGGCTCTCGGTGACGCTCGACTCGCCGCCGGAGGCGGAGGCGGCCGTCCGGTACAGGCTCGGCGGCGCGGCCGGGTCGGTCGCGCCCGGCTCGCGCGTCGTCGCCGAGACCGACGTCTGCCTGACCGGCAGGCGCCCCGCCGACGTGACCCTGACGACCTCGCGGTCGGCGACGATCGCCGGCGTCCCGCTCGGCCCCGATCCGGGACCGCCGCGCGACGTGGGAGTGGCGGTCTCCTCGGTGCAGCTCGCATCGTCCGGGAACCCCTGCTAAGAACCGCTCGTGCCCGACTATCACGACGGCAGCCGTCGCCTCCAGGACCGGTTCGACACCCGCCGGCTCGCCGACCGGATCGAGGAGCGGATCGTCCGGGACACGATCGACGAGGACGACCGTGCCTTCATCGAGGGCTGCGACATGGTCTTCGTCGCGACCGCCGACGCCGAGGGCAGGCCCCAGTGCTCGTACAAGGGGGGCGACCCCGGGTTCGTCCGGGTGCTCGACGAGCGGACGATCGCCTTTCCGATCTACGACGGGAACGGCATGTACCTGACGGCGGGCAACGCCTCCGTCAACCCGCACGTCGGGTTGCTGTTCATCGACTTCGAGCGCCGGCGGCGGCTGCGGCTGAACGGCCTCGCCTCCGTCCGCGAGGACGACCCGCTCGTCGCCGAGTACCCGGAGGCGCAGCTCGTCGTCCGGGTCGAGGCGACCGAGGTCTTCCCGAACTGCCCCCGCTACATCCACGAGTACCGGCTGGTGCAGCGATCGCGCTTCGTCCCCCGCGAGGAGTGCCGGACGCCGGTGCCCGCGTGGAAGACGCGCGAGTGGGCGAGCGACGTCCTCCGCGGAGACGACCCTGCGCACGCGCCGGACGCGGAAGTCGTCGACCGCTAGCAGGCCGATGCGGCGTCCACGGGTCTTCGCGTCGCGCCGCTTTCCCGAGCGCGTCCGCGCTGAGCTCGAGCGGTCGTTCGAGCTCGACGTGTTCGACTCGGAATGGCCGCCGGCGAGAGACGAGCTGCTGCGCCGGGCGGCCGGCTGCGACGGGCTGATGCTGATGCTCAGCGACCGCGTGGACGACGAGCTGCTCGATGCCGCCGGCCCGCAGCTGCAGGTCGTCGCCAACTACGCGGTCGGCGTCGACAACGTCGACCTCGACGCGTGCGCCCGGCGCGGAGTGACCGTCGCCAACACGCCCGACGTCCTGACCGAGGCGACCGCCGAGCTGACCGTCGCGCTGATCCTCGCGCTGCTCCGGCGCGTCGCCGAGGGCGACCGGCTGATCCGCCGCGGCGAGCGCTGGATCTGGGCGCCGAACCTGATGCTGGGCCACGGTCTCGCCTCGCGCGTCCTCGGCCTGGTCGGGTACGGCAGGATCGCCCGGGCCGTGGAGCGCCTCGCCGTCGCCCACGGCATGGACGTGATCCATTCGAGCCGCTCGAGCGGCATCCCGCTGGAGCAGCTGCTCGCGGGCGCCGACGTCGTCTCGCTCCACCTGCCGCTCACGCCCGAGTCGCGACACCTGATCGACGCGGACGCGCTCCGCCGGATGAAGCCGGGCGCCGTGCTGGTCAACGTCAGCCGCGGCCCGATCGTCGACGAGGAGGCGCTGGTCCGCGCGCTCGAGCGGAAGCAGATCGCCGGTGCGGCGCTCGACGTGTTCGAGCGGGAGCCGGAGGTGCACCCCGGCCTGCTCGAGCTCGAGAACGTCGTCCTCGTCCCCCACCTCGGCTCGGCCACGCACGAGACGCGCGAGGCGATGGGGATGCTCTGCGTGGAGGCGCTGCGGGCGGTGCTGCTCGACGGCCGCGTGCCGCCGAACGTGGCGCGCTGACGGCGACCCGCGCCTATCGCGCGCCGGCGCTGCCGCCGGCCGCCGACCAGTCGACCCGCTCCTCGACCGCCACGGCGATCACCGGCCCCGCCGGCGGCCGTTCCGCGTACTGGGGGTACTTCGCGGCGAGGAGCGAGATCGCCCCCGGATCCTCCGTGACCCGCGCGGTGCCGCGCAGCCGCACCCACCAGAGCCGCGACCAGTCCTCGTCGTAGTGGTCGATCAGCACCTCGACGCGCGGGTTCGCCTCGATGTTGCGCAGGCGCTGGAGCTGCCTCGTCCGTTTCGGCTTCTCGTCGACGGCCGAGTAGAGCACGTCGCCGTCGATCACGAAGCAGATCGGGACGACGTGCGGCAGTCCGCGCAAATCGACGGTTGCGAGGCGGGCGACGCGCGCGTCGTCAGGCGACGGCAAGGCCAGGGCGGACGAGCTTCGCCGGCCGGCGCAGCACCGTCGTGTCGACCGGGGGATTCAGCGGCTCGGCGAGCGGGGCGGCCCCGAAGGACGCGGCGACCCGCTCCGGATCCGGTCTGCCGTAGAGCGTCGTCCGCTGCCGCGGCAGGCGTCCGGCACGGCGGATCGCCTCCTCCATCCGCTCCGGCGGCAGCTCCTGGCCGTGGCTCGCGCCGGCGGCGCGCGAGATCGACTCGTTCATCAGCGTGCC
>Ga0070741_10007969_pt1 | contig 21538 bp, 36 predicted proteins | sample Coa_R1_4_FD_66440 | JGI IMG/M metagenome (GOLD analysis project Ga0070741, IMG submission 66440) | Surface soil microbial communities from Centralia Pennsylvania, which are recovering from an underground coalmine fire - Coalmine... | ecosystem: Environmental > Terrestrial > Soil > Unclassified ... | reverse complement strand
TGCTGATCACCTTCCGCGGCCAGATCCGGCCGGCCGCCACACTGTCGTGCGGCGGCACACTCACCGGGTTCCCCGTCACCCCCGTGAACGCCACAGCCACGCTGCACTGCGGGGGGAGCCTCCTCGGGCCGGACGAGCTCGCACCCACCCCGCCGCCGGTGAACCCGGTGTTCCCCGCCGGGTACGGGCCGCTGCCGGCGGACTTCGAGACGTGGATCCGGCGGTCGTTCGCCTACTGCTGTGAGCAGACCGTGTTCCGCGCCGAGCAGCAGGCCGGTGGCGGCCAGTCGCTCACGGCGGCGGCGTTCGTGCCGGTCCAGTACGACACGGTCCTCGAAGACCCTTGGGAAGGCTGGTCGGCCACCTCCACCAGCGGGCAGGCCGCCTGGTCGTGGCTGGCCCCCTGGACCGGCCTGTACCGGGTCACGTTCCGCTACCTGACCGGCGCCGCGTCCGGCGCCTACCACAACCCGGCGGTTGGGGTGTCGGGGCTCAACCCGGTGTTCGAGGCCGGCGGGGTGCTCGCACCGTCAGCGATCGGCGGGGGAGGCGGCGCCTCGGTCCTGGTGCCGCTGATCGGCCGTACCGACTACGTGCAGCTGCTCGCCTGGTCGTCGGCCAGCGTGACCACCGACACGTCCACGGCGGGCCGCAGGCCGTCTGTGGAGATCACCGCCGTGCAAACCGACCTGCTGCCTTCCTGAAACCACCACCGCGAGGAGCCCCACATGGCCCTGCCCGCTGGGATGCGCCACCCGGACCACCGGGTGCAGCGTGTCTGCGACCCCTGCGCCACGGTCAACCCGGAGGCCGCGTGGGACGACCACCCGCGGCACCTGCACGTGCTGGGCGACGGCACCGTCCAGTCGCGGCACATGGACTGCTGCGCGGCCGCCGGCTGCCCGGACGGGACCTGCCCGGAGATCGTCGCCGCGTCCGGTGGCGCGAAGGGCGCCGACCTGGTGGCCCACCTGCGGGCGCAAGGCCCCAACGAGCACGCGGAGGGTTGAGCGATGCCTTCAGGGATGGACACCGCCGCGATCGGCAGCATCCTCGACACCGTCAACCATCAGGGCGGCGCGAGCGTCGCGCCTGGCGGCAGCGTCAACAACGCCCGGCTGATGACAGTCAACGGGTCATCGACAGCGAACGGGACCGAGCTGGCGACGTCTGGTGGCTACACCGCCGGCGGGCAGGCGATGGCGATGGGTGCCGCCGCGGCGTACTCGGCCGGGGCGCGGGTGGCGTCGAACTCGGGCACCGTGTCGTGGACCAACATGCCGGCAGCGACGGAGGTCGGGACCGAGCACTGGGACACGGGCGGCACGCCGAAAAGGTGGTGGTGGGGGTCGCTGACCGCCAGCCTCACGACGAACGCCGGCGACACCCTGTCTTTCGCTCCTGGCGCGGTGACCCAGACGTTCACCGGCTGACCCGGGCGGCGGCCCCGTGACCACGATCACCAACTCCGCCGAGGGCGGCACCAACGGGACCACGGCGACCGCGCCCAACACCGGGGGCGCGTCCGGCACGGCGTTCGACCTGGTGACCATCACCTCCGGATCGACTCTCGCGTTCGACAGCACCCGGGCCGCGCACGGGACGCTGAGCTACAAGGTCGCCACCGGGGCCACGGTGGGATCGAACGCCTTCCTCGAATGGGCCGGGGCGCTCACCGGGTCGAGCGTGACCCAGGCGTGGTTCCGGCTCTACCTGTTCCTGACAGCCGCCCCCGCCGCCACCGTCACGCTGATGCGGATCGCGGGGGCCGGGCTCGGCACCCACGCCACCCTCAACGTCACCCCGGGCCTGCTGCTGACGTTCCAAGACAAAAACGGCGCCAACCAGATCGGCACCACGGCGGCGATCCCAACCGGCCAGTGGGTCCGGCTGGAGGGCTACTGCATCGGCTCCACCACGGCCGGGCAGGTGCAGGTCAACGTCTACTCGAGCAACCCTGACGGCCCCACCCCGGACGCCGCCTACACGTCGCTGGCGAACCTCAACACCGCCGGCGCCATCGCCCAGATCATTTTCGGTGTCATCGCGCTGGCCAGCGTCGCCCCGTTCTGGCTGGACGACCTCGGCGGCTCCACGACAGGCCCGGTGGGGCCCGCGGCGAACACCGACAGCGGCGCGGCCGCGATGGGTGTCTCGGTGGGCCTCGCCGCCAGGGGTGTTCTCACCCGCCACGGCGCCGCCGCGATGGGCGTGTCCGCGGGCCTGGCAGCCACCGCGCACGGCACCGAACCGGCCGCCGCGCCTCTCGCCGCCCGGGTCAGCTTGTCCGCCAGCGGGCACGCCGCACAGCACGCCAGCGCGCCCCTGGACGTCTCGGTGGCGCTCGCAGCCACCGGGCACGCCGCCACCTCCGGCACCGTCCCGATGGGTGTCCGGGCGGCCCTGACCGCCGAGGGCCTGGACACCGAGCAGGCGCTCGCCGCCATGATCGCGTCCGTCGCCTTGACGGCCCAGACGTCCCGCACCGCTCAAGGGGTGGCGCCGCTCGGGGTGTCGGTGGCCCTGACGGCGGCCGGGCACGCGATGAAAACCGCGTTCGCCGCGATGAGCGTCCTCGCCGGGCTGACCGCGCGGGGGCTTGATACCGAGCACGCCGCCGTGGTCCTCGCGGTCGCGGTGAGCCTCACAGCGGGCGCCGGGACACGGCCCAGGGACCTCGTCGGCGCCGTGGGGGCCTACGACGCGGCCTCGGCCAGCGTCGGGGCCTGCAACACCGCCACGGCCACCGTTGGCGCCTACGACGAGCTCGCGCGGTAGGAGGACCCGGTGACGAACACCTATCTCGCCGGCGCGCTCGTCCAGGTCTCCACCTACACCGGGCCCGTGGATAGCCCGACCGGGGGTTTCCGAACGCTCGCGGGCGTGCTGGCCGACCCGGACGTGGTCGAGATCCGGTGGCGCACCAGCGAGAACGGTGAAGTCACCACGGTCGCCTACCCGGACCCGCGGATCATCAAAGATGGTGTGGGGCTGTACCGCTCCAACCTCGACACCACCGGCAGCGACGCCTCGACGTGGGCGTACGCCTGGGCCGGGACCGGGGGACTGCAAGCCATCAACGCCGGGACCTTCTACGTCCGGGCGGCGTTCCCTTGACCGCCGGAGGTGCCCGATAGCGGGGGGAGCCACCGGCGATGCTTTACACGCTGCTGGCCCGCATCCTCGCCGAGGGCGGCCCAGCCGTCACACCGGTCGACACAGCCTCCGGGGACCTCGTTGCCTATGTGCTGAATTACGGCATCCTAGGTATTCTTGTCCTCGCTTTCACTTTCAAGCTCATCGCGCCCTACTGGGTGCTGAAGGCCGCCCGGGAAGAAGGCCGGGCGGACCTGATCGAGGAAAACAAGCGGCTCATCGCGGAGAAAGAGAAGGCCGAGGCCCAGCGCGACGACGCCCTGAAAGTCGCGCAAGACCAGCTAGTGCCCATGCTGGTCTCATTTAACGCCACAGTCGGGGCACTTCTCCCACTGCTTCAGCAGGTCGTCGCACGCCAGGAACGCGGCATCCCGCCATTCACCGGTATGGACCGCTGACCAGTGCGTATGATCGGGCAGCGCCAAGCCCCCGCACCCCCGCACTGGCGCTGAGGTACCGATGACCGACCCGCCGAAAAATGGCGCGAGGCACACCCGTGGAAGCAGCCTCACGCGCATCCGAAGCCTTTCCCGCAGGCGACCAAGGAGCCCCGATTTGACCGGCCCGGCGGACAGCGAGAACACCACCCCGGCCCCTGTCGAGGAGCTACCAGAGCAGCTAAGGGAGCTTGTGACAGCCGTTATGCAGCGGGCCGCCACCGCGGCCACGCCCGAAGACATCCGGGTACTCGCCGCCGAAGCGGCTCAGGCACGCGAGCGCAAACTCACCCTGCCGGAGATCCGCGAACTCGGCAGCATCGCCTTGCGCCTGTCCGATGAGGTCGCCGCGAAGCTCCAGCACCTCGCCGGCCTCATCGAGGACGAGTCAGCGCGGGAGCAGCCATGAGTGGCCGGGAGAAAGAAATCAAGCAGGTCGCAGCCGAACTAGGCGACCTGCTCGACCAGTTGCAGGCCGCCGTGGACCAGCTCGAAGCCAGCCTCCTGGACCCGCCTCCGGGCGACGGCGGCCAATCACCCGCGGAGGTGCCAGCACCGTGACACAACCGGAGCGGCCGGCGGGGAACCCTGCGCTCGGCGAACTGGTGAAGAACCTCACCGGCCAGGTCACCAACCTGGCCGGCGAGGTGAGCAGGCTCCGCCGCACCGTCCGGTGGAACTGGCGTGTGGTGCTCGGTGACATCCTGCTGACGGTTGGCTTCGCCGCTGCTGGCGGGGTCGCCTACCACGCGTCGTCGTCCGCCGACGTGGCCAAACAGGTGTCTGCCGTTGCTAAGGCTGATGCGATGAGCGCGAAACGGTCGCAATTGGCGTTCTGCCAGGCGTCCAACGTGTCCCGCGCCGAGTCAGTCAAGGTGTGGCACCGGCTGTTCCAGCTGGCCGGGCCGCCCCAGAGCGCGGAGGCGAAGAAACTGACCGCCGAGTTCCTCCGCTACGTCGGCACCATCTACGCGCCCAGGAACTGCGAGCAGATCGGGCAGGCCACCCCATCACCTGCGGCAAGCCTTATCCCCGGCGGGCCGCCCCTGCCGCCGCTGCCGCACCACTGACCCACGCCGGGGGGTGAGCCCCTCGTGCTGTGGTCCTGGCTGGCTCACGTCCTGGCGATCGACTCGCTGACCGACAGGTGGGCGGCCTGGTGGGACGGCGCCGGGTCCGTGCTCGTGCCGTACGTGCTCAGCGCGGCCACGTTCGGGGCCATCTTCTGGTGGCACCACCAGTGCGCCGTCCAAGGCTGCTACTGGTACGCCCGGCGAACCACCGCCGCGGGCGAGCGGGCCTGCTGGCGGCACCATCCCCACAAGAAGCGGACCGTCAAGGACATCCACGACGCGCATCATGCGGCTGTAGCTGCTGAGAACAGCGCAGGTGAGAGACGGTTAGGCGCTAGACTGTTCGGTGAATAAACCCCCGCGACCGGGAGTGCTGCCAACACTCTTGATCCGGTCCGGGGCTCGGCCGATCTGATGAGAGCAGACCGACATGAGCGATGCTACGTCCATTGAGCCCTGGACTTGTGAAGTTTGGGTCCCGGTTCCCGGCTATGAAGGCATCTACGAGGTCTCGGACCTCGGTCGCGTGGCCGTACTTGCCCGCAGGGATGCACGGGGCTGGCGGCGGAAAGCTGCGCTCCTGCGGCCCTGGGAACGCTCCAAGGGGCACTACCTCTGCGTCACGCTGTGCAGGGATGCCACCGAGGCCAAGCGTTACGTCCATGAACTCGTGCTGGAAGCCTTCGACGGGCCGCGCCCGGAGGGCAATCACGGGCGGCACCTGGATGGCGATCACCTCAACAACCGCCTAGAGAACCTGGCGTGGGGGACGCCTGCTCAGAATGCCTGGGACCGGATTCGGTACGGCACGACCGAGAACGTGGCCAACCGCACCGAGACCTGCGTCAACGGCCATCCTTGGTGCCCTGAGACCACGTACTGGAAGCCGGGAGGCGAGCGGCGTTGCCGCATCTGCCACAACGCGGTCCAGCGGGACCGCGAGCAACGAAAGAAGCGGGAAGGTGGCGGTTCACATGACGGAACCGAACTCCGAAGCGCCTGAGCAGGGAGATGGCACAGCGGCGAAGGTAGTAGCTCACCGCCTGCACGTCGATGCCCACGGCAAACTCCAGGGCAACGCCTGGATAACGTACAACTCACCCTTCCCGTGCGTGAATGGCCAGATGGGCCTAGTCCCGCCGATGCGGGGCGTTCTCATGCACACCAACGTCGGATCGCTGCCGGGGACGATCGCCACCTTCAATGACCCGAACCGGGAGGCATCGGCTCATTTCGAGGTCGGCGGCCCGTGGTCGGGCACCGTCAAGAACGGGCGTGCCCGGATTCACCAGTTCGGACCTGTAAACGGGTGGATGGCGTGGCATTGCGAAGACGGTAACAATATGTGGTTCGGCACCGAGCACGAGGACGGCGGCGACCCGAACCATCCGTTGACCGACGAGCAGATGACCGCGTCGGCGCAGATCCTCGAAGCTCTCTCCGCGCACGCCAAGTGGGGATTCCCCCTGCAGGTCACCGACAACCCGGCCGGGCACGGCTACGGGGCGCACTACATCGGCGGTCAGGCGTACGGCGGCCACACCTGCCCCGACAACCCGCCCGGAGGCCAGGGCCCCCGCTCCCATCAGCGCGCTGAGATCGTCCGCCGCGCCAAGATCCTCCGCGAGCACGGCCAATACCCGGCAGCAGCACCCAAGCCGGCCGCCTACGTCCACCTCCAGGCAGACGGGAAGACGTCGCTCGCCGCCCTCGCGGCCGCGCACAACACCGCTGCCTCGTCGGTGCTGAGGCTGACCGCCGAGCACGGCCCGAGCGCGCCCGAGTTCTCCCCAGCGGAGGCCAGGTGGGTCAATGCTGTGTTCGCGGGCACTGCCAGCCCCACAGACCCGGTGCCAGCCGGTATCACGCTGGTGGTGCCGGGAGCCTGACGTGCTCACCGGGATCGTGGCCGGCGGCTTCTCGTTTTGCCACCCGGTTTGAGGGACATCCCTTTACCGCAGCAAGCCCTGAGCGTTACGCCACGGCCTCCGGCCAGTACTCGGCCCACCCGGGCTGGTGACGGTAGGCGCTGGCGAGCAGGTGCACGGTCCGGCACGGGTACGGCCCATCGGTGCAGGTGAAGCAGAGCGCGTCACCACGCTGGTTGTGCGCGATTATGTGCTCGCCCAGGATCGCCAGTTCCGCCTCACACCGGGCTATGACGTCCTGCGGGCCGTTGGTCACGAGGTGCAGGGTCAGCCTGTCCGAGGCCGCGCTCGGCATGATCGCCAGCTTGCCTCCGATGATCCGGACTCCGTGGCCATCGCTGGTGTGCGGGTCGGCCAGTGCTTGCTGCGCGTTTCGCTTGACCCGCTCGATCTGCTCGCGCAGCCACTTCACGCTGTCTTCGCTGCTCATCCGAGCAGTCTCGCATCCCGAAAGGACTCTGCATGGCAACCACGCCACGCACTGCCGGTCACCGGGGCCGCAAGCCCGTCAAGCCCGAAGGCGAGCGGTTCGCCATCGCCTACGTGCACGACTACACCCCGGACGGCCAGCTCCCGCCACCCGTCTACCCGGTCGACGTTTCCAGCGGCATCACCGACTGGGGGATGCTCGGCAACGGCCCCGACCCGGCGTGCACAACCCACCCGAGCGGGGTCGGGAACTGCACGTTCGCCGGCCGCCAGCACTACCGGATGGCCAAAGCCGCCGCGGGCGGTGTCACCGAGAAGTGGGAAACGCCGAACGAGCTCGTGGCCGAGTACCTGAAGTACGACCACGGCCAGGACGAGGGCGCCGTCATCGCGGACCTGCTGCTCGCCTGGTACAAGGCCGGGAAGATCCTCGCGTTTGCGCCGGTCGACCACACCGACCCGGCTCAGGTCGACGCGGCCATGCAGGCGTTCCACGGCGTCTACGCCGGCGTCGACCTGACCGACGACGCGGACGACCTGTTCGGTGAAGGGCTCCCGTGGACCACCGAGGACGGGCAGCGGCCGGACCCGGAGGACGGGCACTGCATCGTCAAGGTCGGCTCCCGCGACGCCACCAGGGAAGCTGCGGGCGGCAACGACGTCTGGGTGACGTGGGGTGCCGAGCAGCGTTCCACCCGCGCCTGGACCGCGGCGTGCCTCCGCGAAGCCTGGGTGATCATCACCTCGGAAGACGCCGAGGCCGCCAAGCTCGACGTCGTGGCGCTCAAGGCCGACATCAACGCCCTGCACGGCACCGGCGGCAGCGCAGCGCCCGCGCCGCAGCCCGCGCCGAGCCCCAGCCACCCGGCGGTCAGTGTCCTCACCCGCCTCGTCGATGACGTCAAGAGGGGGCTCGCGATAGCCGCGGCCGACGAGGAAGCCGCACACGCCCGCATCCGCGCCGCCGTGGCGCAGGCCGAGGACTGGATCGTCAACGTCCTCATGAACGGCCCCGCGGGCACCTGACGACCTCCGGAGGAGGCCAGCATGAACGTAACCACGCTCAGGCAGTGGTGGCACGACTTCTGGGTGTACGAGCCGGTCGTCCAGCAGTGGGCGGTCAACGGGGGCCTGGTCCTGTTCCTGGCCTACGTGCTCCACTGGGGCCACACCAGGGAAGCGGCAGCGGCCACGATCATCACCGCGGTCACGGCGGCGGTCACGGCGTTCCGGGCGCGGCCGGTGAACCTCTCGGTCTTCGTCGGGATCTTCGGCACCATCGTGACCGCGATCGGGACGTTCGGCTACCATGTGCCGCCGCACACGATCGCCATGATCGAGGGTGGCGCGGCCATCGCCATCATGCTGCTGACGCGGGTCCACACCGAGTCCGTCGCGGGCCCGAAGCCGGTTAGGAGCAAGCCGCCGCGGAGTGTCCCCGCCGGGGGGTAGGCTCTGCGCTCACGGGGGTTAGCGCCAGGCGGGTCACGCCGCTGGGTGCCCATAAGCCCGGCCGGCGCTAACTGAGGGTTCACGCGCAGGCCGGGCTTATCCCACGCTCAGAGACCATGTGCGGTATCGTTCCGCTCGTGTCCTAGTGGTGGGATACAGGCATGAACATCGGAGACCGGCCCCAGCACGCGCGTGCTGGGGCCGGTCTTTTTCGGCGTGTAGTCACCAAGAGTGACAGCAGGCGCGTGTAGCGTAGTTGCCGCGGCCAACCTCGCTGGGTGGCATCGCAACTCCAACGCCCCGTTGGAACGACACGAACCGGCCCCGCCTCCTGGACACGGGAGGCGGGGCCGGTCCTTTGCTGCCTGGCAGCTAGAACGGGTAGCGCCACACCCCGAACGCGTCGCCGGGGAGGCCGTGCACGGACTGGCTGTCCGTCCACAGGGGAGCTGGGTCACCGATCAGCGTCCCCGAGGGAGCCAGCGAGCCGTTGCTGGTCGCCTGCACACCGGTGGTCGTCCACGGGCCGCGGAACGTGCCCTGGTTGCCCGCCGACGTCGTGAACCGGCCCTGCTCGAACTGGGTGTCGCGGGTCTTCGAGAACGGCGTCAGCGGAGCCTTGGCGTGCGAGTCAGCTGCGGGCTGCGCCCAGTCGGCCAGCGCTTCGGCGCGGGTGTAGACCGGGCCGGTCACGGCCACGTTGTAGGCGTAGTTCGCGCCCGAGGGCAGCATGATCGTGAACGCGTCGCTGTTGTTGCGGTTGCTGTAGACGTTCACCAGCACGCCGTCGCCTTCGACGGCGGGCGGGATGGAAAAGAAGGTGAACACCGGGTTGTTCAGCGTCGGGTCGATGACCTCGGTGTACGCCTGCCAGTGCGACGTCGAGCAGAACGGGCCGCTGTTGCACGGCTGGATGCCTACGCGGGCGAAGTCCGGCACCTGCGAATTGCCGGTCATCGCGTCCAGCGCGACGTACAGCTGCGGGTCGAACCGGACGTTCCCGGGGTGGTCGGGGACGCGGATGAGCGCCTGGGCGAACCGGAAGTCACGCCCGGTGGCCACGTAACCGGCCTGGGCGCAGTCTGTCGGGGAGCCCACGTTGTCGTCACCGGGGAACGCCGGGCCGATCACCGAGAACGGGATGGTGCCGTGGCAGTTGGCCGCGGTGCCGATGGGGGTGCCGCCCGAGGGCTGAAAGTAGGTGCTTGAGGCACCGGCGGGGGCAGTGGCCAGCGCCACCGCCACGGCGGCCGCGGCCACGCCGCCGGCCAGGAAGTTGAACCTTCGCAAGGTTGTCCCTTTCGTCGGGGGAAGTGAGAGAGGTGCCCACGCCCGGGCGGGGACGGGCGCGGGCGTCACCACGGATTGCGAGCAGGAGGCTACCGGTTGCGACGGTGGGAGTCTTGTATTAGCGGGGGTGTCCGGTGCCGATCGTTACCCAACGGGTCCGATCGGACACTATATAGTCCCTAACGACACTTAACCCCGGTCTGGTATCGTTACAGACCACAATGCGAGCCACGACCTTAATGCCCGCCGAACTGACCGCAGCCCTGTACCTGCGCCAGTCACACGGCAAACAACGCTCCATCGACGGCCAGGAAACCGACAACCGGGCCGCCTGCGCCGACCACACCTGGCCAGTCGCCGAGGTCTACCAGGACAAAGTATCCGCCTCCTGGTTCTCCACCGCCGAACGACCCGACTGGGACCGCCTCCTCGCCGACCTCACCAGCCCCACCCGGCGATGGAACGTCCTGGTCATCTGGGAATCAAGCCGCGGCGACCGCGAACCCGAGTCGTGGCTCCGCTTCCTGCGGCTGTGCCGTGGCCACGCCATCCTCATCTACGTCTACACCCACGAACGCCTCTACGACGTCCGGGTACGGCGCGACTGGCGCACCCTCGCAGACGAAGGCATCGACAACGCCAACGCCTCCTGGGAAACCTCCGACCGGGTGCGCCGCGACCTCCGCCAGGCCGCACAGGCGGGCCGGCCGCACGCCACCACCACCTACGGGTACGAGCGCGTCTACGACAGCCACACCCGCGAGCTGCTCGAGCAGCGGGAGCACCTGCAGCACGCCGCCAATGTCCGCGACATCCTCAGCCGCATCGACGCCGGCGAACCCATCTCCGTGATCGAGGCGGCGCTCACCGCCCACGGCGTCCCGGCACCGAGGGGAGGGGACTGGACGCGCACCAGCATCCGGCAGGTCGCCACCAACCTCGCCTACATCGGCAAGCGCAGCCACCACGGCGAACTGCACGACGCCATCTGGCCGCCGATCGTGGATGAGGAGCTGTTCTGGCGCGTCCAGCGGCGCCTGGGCGACCCGGGCCGCAAAACCAGCCGCCCCGGCCGCAACCGGTGGCTGCTGTCCTACCTCGCGGCCTGCGGCACCTGCGGGGGAGCGATGCACGTCCAGCGCCACGGCGCCATCTACCGCTGCCTGACCCGCCAGTGCACGTCGATCCCCAGGGAGATGGCCGACACCTACGTGTCCGAGGTCGTCATCGCCTGGGCCAGCCAGCGGGCAGCGGGAGTGTTCGCCGCGGCGGCCGACAGCGAGGCTGTGCAGGCGCGGGCCGAGGAGGCGCGGCTGCGGGCACAGCTGGACGACGCGGCCAAGGCCAGCGCGCACGGCCGGATCAGCCTGCGGGCGTTCGAGGTGATGGAGGCCGAGCTCGCCCCGCTCGTCAAAGCCGCCGCGAAACGTGCGAGGGAAGCCGGGACGCCCCCGGCGGTGCGGAGCCTCGTGGGGGAGCGGGACGTCCGGGCAGCCTGGGGCGGGATGCACGTCGCCGCCCAGCGTGAGGCGGTGCGGGCCATCATGGCCGTGCGGATCCGGCGGGCGCTGCACCCGGGCAGGCAGTCGGCCGCCGACATCCGGGCGCGCGTGGCGATCGACTGGGCCGGCGAAACGGGCGGCTGACCCTGTTAGCCTGCGGTCATGGATGCCACCGCCGAGGCGCGGCTCGCCCGCGTCCAGGCTGTCGCTGAGGAAGTCCTAGCGCGCTGTGAGCGTGTCCTGGTGCCGATCGCGGACGCCCCGCCCGCCGATGGCCTCTTCTGCTTCACCTGCCGCGACCTGGCCGACGTGCGTATCTCGATGCGTGAGGACGGTGTGGAGATGTTCTGGGCCAACGCTTGCCCGCAGCATCACGCCGAGCGTGTCCGGGTGACATTCTGCTAGGCGTGACTGCCGGTTAGATTGCGCTTACTGGGAGTTCACAGCCGAGAATCGGACATGTAGGTTGCAACTGGCCGGCAAAGCCTGGATTCATCCCCGCCCGGCCGCCGAGGGGGCACCGGCTGGCGTCCGCCCCGTGCCCCGAACGGGGGACGGGCCGGCCGGTGCCGCCGAGGCTCGCGGCGGGAGAACGTGTGGCGCTGCCCGGCGACCCCAGTGGGCATGCCCCCGTGGCCCGCTGCGCCACCCAGCCGGGCAGCGCCACACAACTACCGTCCAGTGCCTACCGGGCCACATGATCCTTACTTGCCCGTTTCGGGTCAAAGGGGCTAAGTAGGATCGGAGCGCGACCTAGAGACAGGTAGCCGCCGCCCCCCGGACCGTACCGTTCCCTTGGGGGGCGGCGTCCTGTTTGCCCCAGGCGAACCTAACGCCGGGCCAATAGGCCGCGTAGGGGCGAAAGTCCCTTACTATACGTATGCGGCAGTTCGTAACGGGACTGGCGCGCAGAGTCGGACGGCCCCTCGCTTCACGGCGAGGGGCCGTCCTTTTACTGCCTCTGCACCCCCCTCTCGACACGCCGGTCCGGAGCCGTGGATAATTCAGATTATCTACAGTAGGCTACTCGCTGTGACCGAAATCGAACTGCATGAAACCCTGCTTCCAGTGCGCCCCGGCGACTGGGACGACGAGGTTGTCGATGTCACCGCCGGGTGGCTCCGCGGCTTCGACAGCGTCCACACCCGCAATGCGTACCGGCGCGACGTCGCCGGGTTCAACGCCGAACTTGAGCCCGCCAAACTGATCACTCCCGCGTGGCTCCCCTGGTGCCAGGCGCACGGAATCGACCCCCTAGAAGCCAAGCGCCGTCACGTCGCCGCCTACGCCCGGCAGATCGAAGCGGACGGCCACTCCCCCGGCACGCGGGCACGGAAGCTGTCAGCGGTGAGCAGCTGGTACGACTACCTCATCGATGAGGGCATCCTCGAGCGCAACCCCGCCAAGAGAACCGGGCGCCCGAAGATCGATCGCACCGTGTCACAGGCAACCGGAATGTCCCAGAGCGAGACCGACGCGCTGCTTGATCAGGCAGAGGCGGACAGCCCACTGTCGGCCGCGCTCATCTCGGTGCTCTATTTCGGGGGCTTCCGTGTCGGCTCGGTCCTGGGTGCCACCATCGGGGACCTGCGATGGGAGCAGGGAAAGCGTGCGCTGCGGCTCAAAGTGAAAGGCGGCCACGACCGGCTGGCGGTCCTCGAAGACGAAGCGACAGCCCCCCTGGAGACCTACCTGGAGACGCGGGGCAAGCCACATCCCGAGGAGCCCTTGTTCGTCACCGCGGGCGCCACCTCGTTTACCGAGGTGCAGGCGTGGCGGCTCATCCGGCGGCTGGCACGAGAGGCCGGCATCAAGTCGTGGGATCAGCTCAACCCGCACACGCTCCGGCACGCGCACATCACCCACGCACTGGACGAGGAAGTCCCGATCGAGATTGTCCAGCTAACCGCGGGTCACAAGGCGACCGAGACCACCCTCCGGTACGACCGGGCACGCCACACCCGCGGCAAGCGCTCAGGGACCGTCCTGTCGGACCGGCGGCGTGAAGCCAGGGCCAAGCGCGTGGACGGAGGGCCTGCGGAATGACCGCCGAGGTCACCCGCCACCTGTCGCTGGTCCGCCCGCGGCCGCCGGAGCCTCCCCCGCCCGTGGCCGAGCACGAGGGCCGCAAAGTCACCTGGGACGAGTGGGAGACAGCCCTGCCGGTCACCCATATCACGCACGAGTGCGAACGCTGCGGTTTCACCGGCCAGCCGCTGACAGCCACCGGGACCGTCCACCCGCTGCCCGGCGAGACAGCCACGGTGGTCGAGGTGAAGCACCTGGGCGGCTGCGGGCGGGAGGTCACCCGGCCGGCGGTGCCGGTGCGGCGGCTGTTCGCCTACCGGTGCCCGCGGTGCCGGGCGGACGCGGTGTACGACTGGGGCGCGGACGGGCAGGCGTGGGTGACGGTGTTCGACCCCAGCGGGCAGGCGGCGCTGTTCTAGCCTTTTCGCTGGCCGCCGCCGGCCACGAATGTGCCCCAGCCGGTCCTTGCCTCGACCAGGCCCTCGCGCTTGAGCTGGCTGACCGCCTTCTGCACGGTGCCGCGGGCGAGCCCGTACTCCTCCGCGAGTGCCAGCACTGAGGGGAGCCGCTCCCCCGGCGGCAGTTCGCCTGACTGGATCCGGGCGCGGAAGATCGCGGCCAGTTGCTCCCACGGTGGTACGGGTGTGGCGCGGTTTATCACAAGTGAACTGTAGATAGCCAGGTCTAACCTAAGCGACACATGGGCTACTACAGGCAGCTATGGGATGATCGCGCCGTTAGCATGTCCATGTCCGGGGGCGGATCTGGAGGCTCAACCATGAGGCGACTCATACTGGCCGTGGCCGCGCCGGCGGTGCTCGCGCTCGGAGCGTCGGGCAGTGCCCTCGTCACCGCACCCGCCGCCGCCGTGTCTCACGCGCCTGCCGCCCACTCGCAGGTTGTGAAGGCGGACGGCCCCGACATGCTGTATCACGCCTAGGGGCGGTCAGCATGATTCCCGGCAGCCGGATCGAGCTCGCGCTCGAATGGGTCAAGTCGTCCCTGTCTTTTGCCAATGGGAACTGTGTTGAGGTGGCGAACCTGCCTGGCGGCGGTGTCGCTGTCCGCAACAGCCGGGACCCTGATGGTGCCGTGCTGAGGTTCACGCCCGGCGAGTGGGCCGCGTTCGTCGGCGGCGCCCGGCTCGGCGAGTTCGACAGGTTCGGGAGGCCGTCGTGAACGAGACCCAGGGACCGCGGTGGCGCAAGTCCAGCCACAGCAACTCAGGCAACTGTGCCGAGGTCCGGGCGGGCGAGGGTGCCGTCCGGGTCCGCGACAGCCAGGACCCGGACGGCCCGGAGCTGGACCTCGACGAACAGGCGTGGCGGGACTTCCTCGCCAGGCTCCGCACCCAGGACTCCGGGCGGATCTGCGGGCTCATCCCGCAGTAACAGGGCGGGCAAGTCACCTCCCGGCCTGTGCGAACCCTCACTCGCACGGGCCGGATGAGGTGCACCCAAACCCGTTTTGCCGCTGTTGCATTTAAACGCTGGCCGCAATTTGCGCCGCACATATTCGCTGCCGCACCGCGTGGATTCCGGCGCGGAATTGGGTTAGCCTCCCGCATGTGGGGGCGTGTAAAGGAGAACTCGATGCCTTGTGAAACATGCGCCGCTGGCCGGCCGCTGGTCGTGTTCGATGACAACAAGATCGACGACAGCCCACACGTTCACTTCACGCCCGAGCAGTGGGAGGCGATCCTCCCCCGTTTGAAGAGGGGCGATGCCGACTTCCTCCTCCAGCCCACCACGGCGGCAGCCGAGGGCATCGACCCCATCGTGGACAGCGACGGCGTCCCCCACATGGTGCTGTGGAAAATGACGAATGAACAGGGCGACGGTCCCCTCTATTACTACGCTTCCGAACGCGACGGATTCCTGAAAGCAGTCCGCGAGGGTTACTTCGACATCAAGACACCGGCCACAGGGACAGTGGCCGGTTAGTTTTGCGCTAATGGGGCGGCGCTGAACGCCCCCGGAAAAGGAGAATGGTTCATGGTGCCTACACCAGTCGACACCCCGCAGAAGCCGCTCAACGTCCTCACCCGCGTTGGCCTGCGGACGGGTAACCCGTTCATCCCGTGCTACTGGGAGTCCTGCGTCCGCGGCGGCCTGGTCGGCGACGTGGCCTGGAAGATCCCGGGCCCAGCGGAGGCATAGCAGCCGCCGGGACGGGTTCACGTAAAGGGAGCGGCCGGCCTTCGGTGGCCGGCCGCTCCCTTGCTTTGTGCCCGGGGGGCGCCGGGACCGGCTGCGGGGGCATCCTGGGACGGTGAGCCCCATCCCGTACGAACCGCCTGACCCGGGGCGGGAACCTGCCCTGGTCCCACGTAACCCGCGTAAGCGGCACGTCGGGCCGCTGGTACGGCGGCGGGTGCGGGTCGAGATCCGGCTCAACGACGGCACCTGGACAGGCGGGGAGCTTCGCGGCTGGTACCGGGAGCGGGGCGGCGGGTGGCTGTGCCTGCTCGCCTGGCATCACAGCAGCTGGGTCGGCGGCCGGGAAGGCTGGTTCGTGTTCGACCCGGAATCTGTGCGGCCCGCCGGTGGCCCCTGCTAGCGTTTCAGGCCGGGCGCAGACCAGCGAGTGCGGCTACTCGGGCGAGTCTCCGGTGCTCCATCAACCTCGGCGACGGGGCTGTGCCCGCTCTCCGGTACGCTGATGGCGACACTGGGGACCCGGGGGCGGCTTCGGCCGCCCCTGAGTTGTCTCAGAAGCCTCACCGGGGCCGCCCTTTCCCGAACCACACCGGCATCCACAACCGCAGCCCGGCGGCCAGCCCCGCGCCGGCCAGCGGCAGATCGATCCCGAGCGCGGCGGCGAGGCCCTGCGGCTCGTGACGGGTAAGGGCCAGATACACCGCGAATGCGGCACCGATGATTGATCCGAAGATACCCCACCTGATGGCGCGGAGCAGGAGCAGCGAATGGGCCGGAGTCACCGCCGCGCCCCTGGTGTCCCGTAGTCCCGCAGGCTCGTGTCTGGCACGGGCAGCGTGACCTTCGCCTCCGGGCCGTCCGGGTGCCCGTACAGCAGGCGGCGCAGCACCCGCGTCCTCGTGGCCTCGGGAACGCCCTCCTGCTCCAGTGCGGTCGTGGTCTCTGCCAGGAACCTGCGGAGGTAGTCCAGCGCATCGGGGTCCCACACCGCTGGCGGTGAAGGCGTCGTGTCGGACAGGATGCGGCCTCTCAGCATCACGCAGACCGGGAAGCACTCGGACGTGCAGAGATGAGTGGGCATCTCAGGCTCCGATCGGCGCGGCCGGTAGGCTTGCTGGTGCGGTGCTCTCCGCGCTCTCACCAGTCACTTTAGGTGCTCCCGTTGTCTCTGCCTGCCCTCATCGTGCTCGCCCTGCTCGCTGCCTTCACCGTGGGTGTCCGGGCGTGGCGGAGAGACTGACGGCTCATCACCCTTGGGCTCGCAGTCCGTCATTGTGTACGCCGGGCCCGGCTCTGGCCAGTAGCCCTCTTCGTCCGGTTCCGGGAGTACCAGCGTGTGCGTGAACGGTGGGCCGGCCTGGTCTGGCCGGGCGAGGAACGCCCACAAGAAGGCTCCCTCCTCCGGTTGCACCATGTCCGTCTCGTATTGCCTGCCGCGCGAGCGCTCACCAGCCACGCCGCCTCCCCCGAATCCTCGCCGCCTTCGGCCCTGGCCTGAACTTCCCCGGCTCGGGTGGAGGGAAGCCGCGGGGGTTGCAGGCCCGGCAGTGTCTCCGGTGCCAGCGCGGCCGCTCCGCGACGTCGAGAGCGTGCCCGGCCTTGATGACGAACCTGGAGAACTTGGTGAACGCCGGAGTGATCGCCGCAGTGAGATGCTGCATGGCGCGGCCGAACTCCTCCATGCTCACGCCGACGAGCACCCGGAACAGTGCGCCCGCAGGTGGCAGCGACGGGGCCGCGCGCTCCGGGTCCGGTGACCACCTCATCGCGTCGTCGCTCGTGTAGTCGGCCAGGGCACCGTCGATCGCGGCCAGGGTTGCGTCGGGAGCGCTCATGACCTGCATCATCTCACCCGTTGCCCGCCTGGAACGGCAGGCAGTCGCTGGCGTACGTGGACCGGTGCTTGGCCCGGCACACGTCGCCGCAGAACGCCGCATCGGCGCGCTTGCGAGGGCGCGGGTGGGTGGTGCACACGCGCTCCGGGTTCGCACATTCGGTGCAGTAGTAGATGGGGTCGATGACGTCGCCGCAGTAGGCGCACAGGCGCCCACCGGGATTGTCCGGGTCGGGGAGTGCCTCGGCTCTCCGTAGGTGGAAGGCTGCGGTCACAGCAGCACTCCCGTCCGCCGCCGCCAGGTGGCGCCGACCTCATCGAGCTGGTGCGTCTCACACGGCGTGAACGCCGACACCGGCACCGGCGGCGCCTCGCAGCACGCATCGCACCAGAACAGCACCGGTATCCCGGCCTTGGCCATCAAGACAGCGCAGCCCACCGTCCCGGCGTTCCGCAGACCAGCCGACAGGAACGCATGGCCCCCGTCGCCGCCGCGCGCCACCATGCGGACGTTCCGCTCCGGGCCAGCAGCATGCCTCCGCCGCCAGTCCGCGGGGTGGCGTTCCGGCTCGGGCCAGCCGAGCTCCACCGCGGCGAAGTCGGCTTGCCAGTCGGCGCCGTACAGGAGCCGCTGCGTCATCTCCGGCAGGTCTTTCGCCGCGCGCCAGGGGATGCGGTGCCCGCTGCTGGTACGCGGGTCACACTGGCCGTGGACCAGCTGCATCTCTTCCGGCCGGTAGCCGTCCTGGGCCTGGGTGAGGGCGTAGCGGACCACCGAGGGGCGGGCGAACTGGCGACTGCCTGCGACGATCAAGCGGCGGCGGTCAGGCATTGGCGCGCTCCCTCAGTTTCCGCAGGTACCCGAACAGCCGGTCCAGGCCACCCTCGTTGCCCCGCTGGGTCGCGCGGAAAGCCTCAGCCACCAGCTGGTCAGACTCGGTAGCCTCCGCTACCGCAAGCCACTGCCCGGCCATCTCCCGGGCCTCGTCTGCGTAGACCATGCCGTCCATCCACTTGCGCGCCAGCAGCACAACCGCCCGGCGACGCCCGGTCGGCTTGTGGACCCCGCTGGCGGGCATTACCTCCACCGTCGATTCGGTGCCGAATGCGTGGTCACGGCCGGAGTCGCGCAGCAGAACCGTCGTGAATGCCTCCACTGTCGCCGGCGGGATCTTCGCGCCCGCGACCATCTCGCGCATCATCTCTGCGTACGCGGAGCAGGTCACCAGGTCCAGGGCGGTCTGCCGCACGTCAGCGACCGGGGCGTACCAGTGCTCGCCGCCCCAGGTGAGTTCGCAGACCGGCTCGCCGTCAGGATCGCGGGTCGAGGCGATGCTGATGCGGTCAGCCATCGGTACCGTCCAGGATCGCGTACAGAAGCCGCTGGACCGACACGAAGTTCCGCTCCCCTAGACCATCGGCTAGCTTACGGATCTCCACCAGTTTGGCCCGGTCGCCGCTCCAGTTGCGCTCCAGGAGTCGGTTGTCCTCGCGTAGCTGGGCGAGCTTCCGGCCGTCTGGAGTCTGGTAGGACTCGTATGTCGCCGCCCCGCGGCCAGCGTCGGTGAGATGCGCCCGCAGGTCCCCGGGTGTCACCGCCGATTGCCACCACAGCAGGCCGCGCTCCTGCAGGGCGTCCAGGGCTGGGCGCAGCCGCTTGGGGAACGTCCAGAACGGCTCACCGAGACGGTAGCGGGCGGCCAGGGTCTCCATGATGAGGTACTGGACGGGTGGGAGCGAGTCGGTGCCGCTGTCATCCATCGGTGTTCTCCTTGGCTAGCGGCTGGTTGGCTAGCGGCTGGCCGGGCAGGTCCAGCCACCACCTGTCGACCGGCACCATCCCCCGCCCCGGTTCGGCTTCGCTGACCCGTTCGCGCTGCTCGTCGATCGAGTCGGCCAGCAGGTCACGCTGCGCGGCCGGGAGACGGGCGGTGACGATCCGCCACGGCAGCCACGGGTACAGGGCGGCGAGCAGGGCCTCGTAGCGGGCACGCTGGCAGGCCAGCTCAGGCGGTGTGGCCTCACGGGGACCGGTGGCGGGCTCAGGCATCCTGGCCCCCCGGCGCCAGTGCGTGGCTCTCCTGGGCGTGCTGGCCGAGAGTGTCGTCAGCCGTCAGCCCGTTGACCAGTTGCAGCGACCGCAGTTTCCCGAGGGCGTTGGCGAAGCCGCTGGACGTCGGCGAGTACCCGGACCGTTCGGCAACCTCGTCCCTGGCGAGCTCACCCGGCCAGACGTCGAGGAGGACACGCAGGATGGTGCGTTCCGCTTTGCCGAGTTTCGACATCCAGTGCTCCACCAGGGCGGCGCCGGACGGCAGCGGCTCCCACTCGCCGCCGAGCGCGTCGACGCCTTCTGGGGTTGCCTGGACCGGCTGCCCCCGGGTGACGTACCCGGCCGAGCGGAGCGCGCCGAGGGCGTTGGCGAAGCCGCTGGACTTCACCGAGTAGCCAGATAGCGCGGCCACCTGCTGCTTGGTGCGGCCTTCGGGGAACTGGGCGAGCACGGTCAGGATCGCCCGGTGAGCCTTGCCGAGCGCGGGCGCGTCAGGTGCTGGTACAGGCAGGCCGCCAGGACCGGGCGTTGTGCGCGGCCACGCATCGGGGGGTGCCGGGATGCGCTCACGAGGCGGGCGCTGTGCTGGTGCAGCGGCAGGCGGCGGCGCGGACATGCTCCGCTGGGCGGCGCGGAGAGCCATCTCCACCATGTCCGCGGTCTCCCGCATGGCCGTCACCGACTGGTCCAGGGCAGCGATGTCACCGGGTGAGACGGCAGGCACCTCCACCCGCTCCGCCGGCCGGGCGAGGGCGTCCTCCAGTGCCCGGCTCAGGCGTGCGACCTCGCCTCGCAGCCGCGTCACCTCAGCATCGGCAGCGGGTGCCTTCGCGGCCGCGGCCCGCTCGAGTTCGGCGATGCGCCGCCGCAGCGCCTTCGGGTCGTCCTGGGCGGCCTTCTCCACCACCGCCTCCATGCGGCCGGTGAGCGCGCCGAGGTCGATGTCCGCGAGCGTCGCCGGCCGGCGTGCTTTCTTCATGGTGGGGGTGGCCCCGGAGTCGAATGTGGAACGCTGCCGGAACCGGACCCGCTGAATGGGAGGCTGCCCGCGGCGGCCGAGCCAGTGCGGCGAGCACACCCACGCTTCGCCGTCATTCAAGCCGGGCAGCGAGTCCACGAGCTCGCGGGCAACGTCGTGGTAGGACACCCAGTCGAGGATGGCTTTGCGGTCCTGCGGGCTGGTGGTCCGCAGCGCAATCATCGTCTCGGTCTGGGTCAGCGCGTCCTTGTTCACCACTGCCGAGCGTTGCGAGATGAGCGTGATGCCCAGCCCCCGCGAGCCGCCCTGCTTCACCAATTTGGTCCAGGCGCCGACGCACCGTGCCATGTTCTGCATCACCCGCTGCGGGATCACATCGTCAGCCTCTTCGAGGAAGACGTGACGCGGCGTCGGGGTCTTGCCGTGCAGGCGGAACAGCCGCTCCCCCAGGTCGGTGAGGAACCGCATCTGCGCAGCCTTGGATGCGAACTCGGACACGTCGAGCACACAGGTCAGGTTCTCGCTGACGATCAGGTCGGCGATCAGGTGGCCGGCCTCGGGAACCAGCGGCATGTCGCCGTGCAGGCCGCCGAAGATCGGGATAGGCAGGCCGGGGCCAGTGCCATCCCTGGAGGACCGCAGCCCAAACCAGTCGCCCTTGGGGTCGATCGCCACCCACGGCAGCCCGGCGTGGTGCATCTCCTCGGCCATCACAGCGGCAGCATTGCTCTTACCGGCGCGCCGGACCGCGAGCAACGCGATCGACTGGGTGATTGCGTCCAGCGGCAGCACGAGATTTTCCCCCACTGCCAAGCCCTTAGCCATGTTTCGCCTCCTGTAGCTGGGCACGGACCGCATCCTCAACGTCTTCAGTGGCCTCGTCGCCGTGGACAGGGATGGTGCGCAGGAACGCCTCCCGCAGAACTGTCGCCAGCCCCTTGCGCTGCTCGGCGGCGACGAGCAGCAGCGCGCCGTACTCGTCCTTGTTGAAGCGGACGCCTACGAAGTTCTGCCGCAGCCGGTTTTCGCTGCCCCGCCGCTTGGCACGGTCGGCGGGCTCTTTGCGCTGGTTCACGTGACGCCCTCCCCCGCTGGTGCGTGCTCAGCCACCCGCTCCCGGGCCTTGATCAGGGCAGCCGAGACCACTGCCCACGTTGCGGCGGTGTCTTTGGTGACGTGCTGGATCGCGCAGATCCCGGCCGAAACGGTGTCGCCCAG
>Ga0070741_10007968_pt1 | contig 21538 bp, 15 predicted proteins | sample Coa_R1_4_FD_66440 | JGI IMG/M metagenome (GOLD analysis project Ga0070741, IMG submission 66440) | Surface soil microbial communities from Centralia Pennsylvania, which are recovering from an underground coalmine fire - Coalmine... | ecosystem: Environmental > Terrestrial > Soil > Unclassified ... | reverse complement strand
TCTGGCCCGCGAAATCGTTTTGCGGGTTGTAGTTCGAGTTCGCTTCGTGCGTGATCTGATCGAGGAAGAAACCGGTCAGCGCGATGTTCTGGCTGAAGTGGTGATCGCCCTTGATTGTGAACTGGTGCGCCTTGTTCGGCAGCAGGTCGGTGTAGCTGTAGTTGGTGTTGCCGTTGTCGATCTGCGTGTCCGCCGTCGGCAGATAGCTGGCGAGCTTCGCGCCCACCGGATTGAGCCGGCTCGCCGGAATCACGTTGCCCGGAAAGGGAAGGCCCGTCAGCGGATCTTTGATTGTCACCTGATTACCGCCGCGGGTGACGCCGTTGAAGTTACCCGCGAGTTCCGCCGCCGTCGGCACCAGATAGCTGTTCTGCTGCGGCTGGTTGTCGATGTAGGCCTCGCCCGCGAACCAGAAGAACGTCTTGTTCTTCACGATCGGTCCGCCGACGCCGCCACCGCCGTCGCGCCACACCTCGGGGCGATTCACCTGGTTCTTCAGTTTCGGAATCAGCAGCTGGTCTTCCCACGCGGTCGGACGTCCGAGGAAGTAGCCGCTGCCGTGGAAGTCGTTGGCGCCAGACTTCGCCGCCATGTTGATGACGCCGCCGCCCGTCCGACCCATTTCCGCGTCGTACGTGTGGACTTGCACCTTCATTTCCTGCACCGCTTCGATGCTCGGATTGGTCGACGCACGATTCTGCAGGTCGGTGACGGGGAAGCCGTCGACCAGGTAGTTGTTCGCGCGAACGGCGCCTCCACCGATCGAGACGGCGGAGTTGCCGACTTGATCCTGCATGCGGTTCCAGTGCGCGTTGCCGCTTGCCTGCACCGTGGGCTGCAGGTTCGCGAGCATGAACACGGAACGGCCGGCCGTCGGAATGGATTCGATCGCCTTGGCGTCCATCACGTCGCCGGTCGACGCGTTGGTCGTTTCGATCAGCGGCGCATCCGCCGTGACGGTGATCGTCTCCTCGAGCTGACCGACTTCGAGGACGACGTCGAGACCGACGACCTGCTGCGTGGAGATGCGAACGCCCCTGCGTTCGAAGGTCTTGTAACCAGAGACGCCCGCTTTCACGGTATAAGTGCTGGGCTCGACCGCCGGAAATGAATATTCACCGACTTCGTTCGTGACCGTCTCGCGTGCGACGTTGTTGGCTTCGTTCGTCAGCGTAACCGTCACGCCAGGAATGACGCCTTGAGCATCTTTAACGACTCCGCGCAGGCCGCCCTGCGAGCTTTGCGCGTTCGCGGGAATTGCGGTGACGAGCGCGACGAACGCCGTCAGCAACCCACACGTAAACCAGACCCGGACTGTGTGCATAGTTGTGTTCCTTTGGAAAAATGGTTTCCGGACCGACCCGTGGCTCGTCCCCCCGATTGAAGTGAAGGCGACGTTTTTATCAAATCGATGTCACGTATTTGTCATTCGATGTCACCAACGCCGTACGCGCTGATGGTAGGATTTCAACTCGCTTTATGAGTCCTTCGGCTGAGCTTAAACGCTGGCCTGCGCTTGTCGGCGGCGGTCTCTTGAACGTCGCCATCGGCACGTACTACGCGTGGAGCGTGTTCGTGCCGGCGCTCGAAAAGGAGTTCGGCTGGTCGCGTACGCAGACGTCGCTCGTGGCCACGATCGACATGGTGATGCTCGCGTCGACGTTTCTGCTCGCCGGCTTCATCATGCGGCGCGTCGGTCCGCGGCCGGTGGCGTTCTTCGGCGGCCTCATGTTCAGCCTCGGCTTGTTCTTCGCGAGCTTCATCCACTCGCTGGGCGGTTTGTATCTCACATGGGGATTGATGGTCGGAACCGGCCTCGGCTTCGGCTACTTGACGCCGATCACGGTCGGCTCGCTCTGGTTTCCCCATCAACGCGGGCTGGTCAACGGCCTCGCGATCGGCATCTTCGCCGCCGGATCGGGCATCTTCGGGCCGCTCGCCGGTTATTTGATCGAACACGTCGGCTGGCGCGACACGTTCCAGATCCTCGCCGCGATTTTCTTCGTGTTCACGATGGCCGGCGCGTGGATGCTGAAGGATCCTCCGACGGGGTACATCGCGCCATCCACCGCGTCGAAGCACGCCGCCGGCAAGCCGGCGGTCGCCGACGTGCCGACGTCGCACGTCGTCCGGCTGCCGACGTTCTACAAGCTCTGGATCGCGTACGCCCTCGGCACCACGGCCGGGACGATGGTCATTTCGCAGTTGGTGCCGTTTGCGCGAGCGGCCGGCTTGAGCGCGCGTGACGCCGCGCTCGCGATCACCGTCGGCGCCATCGGCAGCGCCACGGGCCGTTTCTTCTCCGGCTGGATGTCGGATCATTTCGGACGTCTGTTCACGCTGCGCGGCATCATCTTCATCTCGATGTTGTCCACGCCGGCGTTGTTCCTGATGCGCGAGCAGATCGTCCTCTTCTACGCGCTGCTGTACGTCGTCTACTACTGCTACGGTACGCAGTTGTCGGTGTACACGGCGCTTGCCGGCGATTTCTTCGGCACGAAGTATCTCGCGACCAACTACGGTCTGTTGTTGATGGCGTGGGGCTTCGCCGGCGTCCTCGGACCGCAAATCGGCTCGCGTGTGTTCGTGGCCACCGGCAGCTACCAATACGCGTTCTTCGGCTCAGCCATCCTGGCTCTGTGCGCGCTCGGGCTGTTGTTCGTCATCGAGCCGCCTGCGTTACGATCGTCTGGTGACACCGTTCCGGCGTCTGCTCGGCTACGCCCGTCGCTATAGACGCGATTTCACCCTCGGCCTCTTGTGCGTCGTCGTCACGACGAGTGTGGCGTTGGCGTCGCCCAAAGTGCTGCAGTTCGCGGTGGACGACCTCACGCGCGGCCTCACGCGCGCGAAGCTGATCGAATACGGATCGCTCCTCCTCTTCATCGGCATCTTCGGCGGCGTGTTCCGCTTTCTGATGCGCAAGATCCTGACCGGCGTGTCTCGCGACATCGAGTACGACATGCGGAACGACTTCTTCGCGCATCTGCAGACGCTGCCGCTGGCGTACTTCCAGAGCCATCGCACGGGCGACCTGATGTCGCGCGCCACCAACGATCTCAACGCGGTCCGCATGATGATCGGCCCGGCCGTGATGTATTCCGCCAACACGCTGCTGACGTTCGTCGTCGCGCTGTCGATGATGATTTCGATCGACGGCCGGCTGACGCTGTGGTCGCTGATACCGCTGCCGTTCGTCTCGATCTCGGTCAAGATGTTCGGCACGGCGATCCACAAACGGTTCGAGCAGATTCAGGCGCAGCTGTCGGAAGTGAGTGCGATTACGCAAGAGGCGCTCGCCGGCGTCCGCGTCGTGCGCGCGTATCGGCAGGAGCAGGCGGAGCTCGATCGGTTCCGCGGCGCCAACGAGGAGTACCTGCGCCGCAACCGCCGGCTGATTCTGCTCCAGGGGTTCTTCTTCCCGAGCATGTCGTTCTTTCTCGGGCTCGGATCGCTGCTCGTGCTCTGGCTCGGCAGCCGCGACGTCATTCAAGGCCGCATCACGCTCGGGCAGTTCGTGGCCTTCAACGCGTACCTCGCGATGCTCGCGTGGCCGATGATCGCGTTCGGCTGGGTGACGAACATGCTGCAGCGAGGCATGGCCTCGTGGAAGCGCATGCTCGAGGTGCTCGAGACCCCACCCGCGATCGTCGACAACCAACCACAGAACCCACAGAACGCACAGATCAAAGCGGGTTCCGTGAGTTCTGTGCCTTCTGTGGTTGGTTCCATCCGCGGAGCGATCGAGTTTCGTCATCTGACGTTCAGGTTCGGCGACACGACGGTGCTGAACGACATCTCGGCGAACATCGAAGCGGGGCGGACCGCGGCGCTCGTCGGGGTTACTGGCTCTGGCAAATCGACGCTCATCTCGCTGCTCGCGCGGCTACACGATCCGCCCGCCGGGACGGTGTTCATCGACGGCGTCGACGTCCGCGATATTCCGCTCGCCGTGCTGCGTGGCGCGATCGGCTTCGTTCCGCAGGAACCGTTCCTGTTCTCGGATACGCTCGCTGACAACGTGGCGTTTGGGGTCGATAGGGCGGGTGAGGCTGGTAAGGCAGGTGGAACGGGTAGGGAAGAGCAGATCCTGGCCGCTGCCGCGGTCGCGCGCCTCGACAAGGACGTCGTGGATTTCCCGAAGGGCTACGAGACGGTCGTCGGCGAGCGCGGCATCACCTTGTCGGGCGGGCAGAAGCAGCGCACCGCGCTCGCGCGCGCCGTCGTCATCGATCCGAAGATCCTGATCCTCGACGATGCGCTGTCGGCGGTGGACACGTATACCGAAGAAGAAATCCTGTCGCGCCTGCGCGGCGTGATGCGCCAGCGGACCTCGATCATCGTCTCGCATCGGATTTCAACCGTCCGCGACGCCGACATCATCTTCGTGCTCGACGAGGGGCGCATCGTCGAACGTGGGACGCACGGCGAACTGGTCCGGCACAACGGCCTGTACGCCGAACTGCACAAGAAACAACTGCTGGAAGAAGAGCTGGCCGCGTCGTAGAATTGCCGGCACTTCCCAACCATGAATCCCGCTGAGGATCGCCGCCGGCTGCTGATACGCCTGTCCGTGCTGCAGGTGTCGATCGGCGTGCTGTTTGGTGTCCTCGTGTTCGGCTTCTGGATGCTGCAGGTCGTGCAGCATGCGAAGTTCGACGAGCTGGCCGAAAACAACCACCAGCGAACGCTGCCGTTGCGCGCCCCGCGCGGCGTCGTGTTCGACCGCGAGAGCCGCGTGCTCGTCGAGAACCGCCAGTCGTACAGCATTTCGATCGTCCGCGAACACACGAAGGACCTCGCGCGCACCATCAGACTGCTCGCGAAGGTCGTCGGCATGAAGGAATCGGAAGTTCGCGAACTCGTCGACCGCCATCGGCGCGAGCCGGCCTACCGGCCGATCACGATCGTGCAGGACGCGTCGCTCGCGCAGGTTGCCGCCGTTCGCGCGCGACGTCTCGAGTTCGAGCTGCCAGACGTGCTCGTCGAGCAGGTACCGACGCGTCAGTATCCGTCGACGCTCGCCGCACATGTGTTCGGGTACGTGGGCGAAGCGAACGACGATCAAATCGAGAGCGACGGACGCAAGAGCGGCGACATCGTCGGTCAGTCGGGCATCGAGAAGGTCTACAACGCGATGTTGATGGGCGAAGACGGCGCCAAGCACGTCGTCGTCAACAGCGTGGGACGCGAGATTCGGACGCTCGACGAGGATCCAGCGACGGCCGGCAAGCGACTGCAACTGACGATCGACTACGACCTGCAGAAGGCGACGGAAGACGGATTCCGCTGGGCCGGCTACAACGGCGCCGCGGTGATCATGTCGCCGAACACGGGCGAAGTGCTCGCCTTCACGAGCCTGCCCGCGTACGATCCGAACGATTTCGCCGCCGGCATCGATCGCGCCACGTGGGCGTCGCTCAACACCGACGAACTGCGCCCGCTGCAGGACCGCGCGATCCAGGGACGGTACTCACCGGGATCGACGTTCAAGATGGCCGTCGCGACGGCGGCACTCGAAGAAGGCGTCGTCTCGCCCGACTTCAAGGTGTACTGCCCGGGGCATGCGGTCTTCTACGGCCGCAGCTTCCAGTGTTCGCTGCCGAACGGCCGCGGGCACGGGTTGCTCGATATGCGGCAAGCGATCGAGCACTCGTGCAACGTGTACTTCTACACCGTCGGCAACATGGTCGGCATCGACAAGATCCACAAGTGGGCGACGCTCCTCGGACTCGGCGAGAAGACGGGGATCGACCTGCCGAACGAAGTGCAGGGACTCGTGCCGTCGCCCGAGTGGAAGCGTGCGACGACGAAGAATCACGAGAAGTGGTATGCGGGCGAAACGATTTCGGTGTCGATCGGGCAAGGGGCGGTGTCGCTGACGCCGGTCGAGATGGCCGTGTATATCTCGACGATCGCGAACGGCGGCACGCGCGTCACGCCGTACGTGTTGAAAGCGGTGGATAACGGCAGCGGGTGGAGTGCCGTCCCCGCGCCCGCGCCCAAATCGCACGTGCAGTTGAAGCCCGAAACGATACAGGCGATTCGCGACGGGCTGTGGATGGTCGTCAACGGCAGCGGCACCGGCGGCCGTGCGCGGATGCAGGGCTACGACGTCGCCGGCAAAACCGGCACCGCGCAGGTGATTTCCAACGAGGGTTTGAAAGCGGCGAAGGGCAAGACCGACAAGGATCTGCGCGACAACGGGTGGTTCGTCTTCTTCGCACCGCGCGACCACCCGCAGATCGCCGGCGCGGTGTTCGTCGAACACGGCGGCCACGGCGGCGTCTTCGCCGCACCGATCGCGAAACACGTGATGGAAACGTTCTTCGCGAAGAAAGAAGGACGCGAGACGGCGCCGCTCCCACCGAAACCGAGTACGTAGTGTCCGGCTTCAGCCGGACGCATCAGGTCCGCCTGCAGGCCGACATTACTCCTGCCGCAGCGCTACCAACGGATCGACGCGTGTCGCGCGACGCGCGGGCAGGGCGCACGCAATGGCGGCGCTGATCGCCAGGACGCTGACGGCCGCCACGTACGTCATCGGATCGAGCGGCGTGATGTCGAAGAGCAGCGACTCGATGAGCCGCGTCGACAACACGGCGGCGATGACGCCGACAGCGCCGCCGATGGCGACCGGGCGCATCCCCTGCGTCACGACCATCCGGAACAGCGTCCGCGGCTGCGCGCCAAGCGCCAGCCGGATGCCGAGTTCGCGGTTGCGTTGCGCCACGACGTACGCCAGCACGCCGTAAATGCCGAGCGCCGCCAGAAACAACGCGACGCCGGCAAAACCGGTCAGCAGCGTCGTCCGGAATCGTTCGTCGCCGGTCGACTCGCGCACGATCGCGTCCGCGGTCGTCACGTCGGTTACGAGAATCTCGCGATCGATGGATCGGACGACGGCGCGCGCGTCCGACACGATCGCGTCGGTCGCCACCGTCGATCGGATCACGAACGTGGCGGGATTCTGCACGCTCGTCGCGTAGAGCATGTAGATCTCGGGCCGCGTCGGCTTGTCGAGGCCGTCTTGCTTCACGTCGGCGACGACGCCCGCAATCGGTTGCCACGGATCCGGATCGGACGGCTTGCCCGGCTTCAGCGTTTTTCCGACGACATCGGTCGTGCCGTAGTACTTCTTCGCGAGCGACGCGTTGACGAGAATGGGCGCCGCGTTGCCGGTATCGCGCTCGGTCAGCCATCCGCCCGCCAGCAGTGGGACGCCGAGCGCCTTGAAGTAATCGGGCGTCACCGAATTGAATCGCGCTTCGCGCTCGTAGTCGTCGCCGCTGCGGCCTTCCGGCGTCGCGTCGCTGGTGAAGCTATAGCCGCGCAATGCGATCGTGCTCGCCGCGCCCACCGCGACCACGCCTGGTTGGGCGCGCAGTTGCTCCTCGATCCGCGAGAACGCGCGCGTCATGTCCGCGTCTTTGGGATACTTCAGGCCTGGTACCGTCGCTTTGAACGTCACGACGTGATCCGGCCTGAAGCCCGGATCCACACGCTGCAGCTCGATGAGGCTGCGGATCAACAACGTCGAACCGACGACGAGCACGACCGCGAGCGCGACCTCGCACGCCACGAGCACGTCGCGCGAGCGCGTGGTCTCGCGCGATCCGCTGTCGCTGCGATCCGCGAGTCGTTCGATCCGCGACGAGGACAGTGCGGGTATCAGTGCGAACAATACCGGTGCGATCAACGCCAACGCGACCGAGAAGAATAGAACGGCGGAATCGAGCTGTGGTGTCGCGAAGAGCGGCAAGGCCGACGGCGCCGCGCGCAGCAGCAGCGCCGGCGTCATCGAGGCGAGCGCGACGCCGACCGCCGTGCCGGCGATCGACAGCACCAGCGCCTCGGTGAGCAGTTGTCGCACGAGCCGGCTCCGCCCGGCGCCAAGCGCGCGCCGCACGGCAATTTCGCGCGTCCGGCTGCTGCCGCGACCGAGCTGCAGGCTCGCGATGTTGGCGCAGACGATCACGAACAAGACGATGACGGCGCCGAACAGCATCAGGATGGTCGGCCGAGCGCCGGCGGCCATGATCTGGTGCAGTGGTTCGATCCGCACACCCATTTGCGTATTCGTGCCCGGGTACATGCGCTCGAGGTCCGACGCAATACGCGTCATCCGATCGCGCGCCTGCGCGACGGTGACATCATCTTTCAACCGCGCGATCACCGACAGATAGTGTGGCCGTCTGGCCTTCTCAAGCTCCGCGGAGGGCATCCCGATCGGCGCCCAGAACTGTGCCGTGCGATTCGGGAAGAAAAAGTCGCGCGGCATGACGCCGACGACCCGCTTGGTCCGCCCGCTCAATCGGATGGTGCGCCCGATGATGTTCGGATCGCCGCCGAAGAAACTTTGCCACGTGCCGTACGCGAGTACGAGCACGTTCGTATCGTCGAAGGTCTCCTGCCAGGTGAACGTGCGTCCGATGAGCGGTCGGACGCCGAGCAGGTCGAACAGGTTGCCGGTGACAGCGATGCCGGTCAGCAACGCCGGCTCGCCGTTGACCTCGACGAATCGCTTCAGGACGCTGGCGCCGCGATCGTCGACCCCGACGTAGCCGGCCATGTCGGCGAAGACGTCGTTGCGCGCGCGCCAGTCGAGAAAATTGGCCGGCGCCGCGACGGTGTGCGTCCAGTTCTTCAGGGGATTCGTTTCGGTGATTTCGACGAGGCGTCCCGGCTGCGCGAACGGCAGCGGGCGCAGCAGCACCGCGCGGACGACGGTGAACATCGACGTGACGGCGCCGACGCCGACCGCGAGCGTCAGCGCGACGACTGCGGCATAACCGGGATTCTTTCGGAATGTCCGCGCGGCGTACCGAAGGTCCTGCATCGTCGTGTCGACGAACGGCAGCCCCCGCTGCTCGCGGTGATCTTCGACGAACTGCATCGACCCTCCAAACGTGAGGCGAGCCGCTCGACGCGCCTCATCCGGTGACAAACCGCGGCGGACGTGCTCCTCGGTCAACAACTGCAGGTGCGACTCGATTTCGTCGGCGAACTCGGCGTCGAGCTGCTCGCGCGAGAAGAACGCGCGGATGCGCGACCAGAGAACGGTCGCGCGATTCATTGCGAGAGCCGCATCAGCCGGCCGATGACGCCGGCGATGCGCTGCCAGTTCTCCGTCTCCGAGGCGAGCTGCTTCCGCCCTGCCTTGGTGATCGCGTAGAACTTTGCTTTCCGATTGTTATCCGAGGTCCCCCAGGTGGCCGAAATCCACTTGCGCTGCTGCAGACGGAGGAGGGCTGCGTAGATCGTGCCCTGATTGAGCTGCAAGGCGTCCTCGCTGACCTGCTCGATGCGCCTGGCGATGCCGTAGCCATGGAGCGGGCCCATCGCCTCGAGCGTCTGCAGCACCATCATGTCGAGGGTCCCCTGCAGCACTTCGGATTTCGACTCACCCATGTCGTTCTCCTGTTGGACGGCCACAGGAGCATACCGGTTCACTCGCTTATGATCAAGGAGCCATGGCCGCCCACGACGAGGAAGTGCTCGGAAAAGCCTACGACGCGAAGCTGATGCGACGCCTGCTCGGCTACTTGCGGCCGTACTGGAAGAACGTGATCGTCGCGTTCGTCGCGATCATTTCCGGATCGTCCGCGTCGCTGGCACAGCCGTATCTGACCAAGGTCGCGATCGACCGCTACATCGTCGCGGGACGTCTCGACGACCTGGCGCGGCTCGCCTGGCTGTTCCTCGTCGTGCTCGTCGTCGCGTTCGTATCCGAATACGTTCAGACCTGGACACTGCAGTTCACCGGCCAGCGCGTGATGTTCGATCTGCGCACGGCGATCTACTCACACCTGCAGCGGCTCGACCTGCGCTACTACGACAAGAATCCGGTTGGCCGATTGATGACGCGCGTTACGACCGATGTCGACGCGCTGAACGATCTCTTCACCGCGGGGGTGATCTCGATCTTTGGCGACATCTTCACGCTGCTCGGCATCATGGTCATCATGATCGGGATGAACTGGCGGCTGGCGATCGTGTCGTTCTCGGTCCTGCCGCTCATCGTGCTGATCACCCAGTGGTTTCGCCGCAACGTTCGCCAGTCCTACCGCGTCGTCCGCGGGTTGATCGCGCGCATCAACGCATTCCTGCAGGAGAACATTACCGGGATGGCGACGGTGCAGCTGTTCCGGCGCGAGGCGTTGAATTACGCCCGGTTCGACGATATCGACAGGCAGCATCGCGACGCGAACCTGCAGTCGGTCTTCTACTACGCGGTGTTTTATCCGGCGATCGAAGCGGTCGCCAGCCTCGCGTCGGCGCTGATCATCTGGTACGGCGGCGGTCGCGTCCTGCAGCACGCGCTGACGCTCGGTGCGCTGGTCGCCTTCCTGCAGTACTCGCAGCGGTTTTTCCGTCCGATCAGCGACATGTCGGACAAGTTCAACGTCATGCAGGCGGCGATGGCCTCGTCGGAGCGGATCTTCAAGCTGCTCGACGAACCGGTGAGCGTCGAATCCCCCGCCGCTCCGTCGCAGCGATCGAAGCTGCTGGTCGGCCACATCGTGTTCGACCACGTGTGGTTCGCCTACAACGACGACGAGTACGTGCTGCAGGACGTGAGCTTCGAGGTGCGGCCGGGGCAGCGCGTCGGCATCGTCGGCGCCACGGGATCGGGGAAGACGACGATCGTGAACCTGCTGTTGCGGTTCTACGACGTGAAGAAGGGCCGTATCACGGTCGACGGCATCGATGTCCGCGAACTGGATCTCCACGAACTCCGCGCGCTCTTCAGTCTCGTGCTGCAGGACGTGCATCTCTTCTCGGGAACGATCGCGGACAACATCCGCCTGGGGCACCCGTCGATCGACGATGCACGCGTGCGTCGAGCGGCGGAGGCGGTGCACGCCGATCCGTTCATTCAGCGGCTGCCGGGCGCGTACGACGCTCCCGTCGCAGAGCGCGGATCGACGCTATCGGTGGGGCAGAAGCAACTGCTGTCGTTCGCGCGCGCCCTCGCGTTCGATCCGCGCGTGCTGATCCTCGACGAAGCGACGTCGAGCGTCGACACTGAAACCGAACTGATCATTCGCGACGCGCTCCACGTGCTGATGAAGGATCGCACTACGATCGCGATCGCGCACCGCCTGTCGACGATTCAGGACATGGACAAGATCCTGGTCCTGCACAAAGGCAAGCTGCGCGAGTCAGGCACGCATCAGGAGCTGCTCGCGCACCGCGGGATTTACTTCAAGTTGTTCGAGCTGCAGTACAGAGGGCAGAAGACTACGGATTTCGCGAGCGCCCAGGCCGAGAGTCGCTAGGCGACAGGATCGCGACGAAGCCAAATCGTCCCTGAAACGGCGGTGCATCCGGCAGCAGCGGGTGCGGCAGCGCCGTCGTTCCTGCGACGTACGTGCGCCCGTCCCGACCAAGCGCCAGCGCACTGAGCACGCCGCCGCTGACGCTGCCGAAGTACGTGGACGCTGTGAACTCCGATCCGTCGGCGTCGAGCATCGCGAGGAACCCTGTGTTGCTCGCGCTGGTGCCCGCGTAGAGCGCCGTCGGATGCAGTGCGTCGATCGCGAGAACATCGATATGTGATGGCGACGCGGCGAACTTCGTCCACGTCAAGCCGCCGTCGGCGCTCCCGTAAATGCCATCGTACGTAGTGGCCCACATCGCCTCGGGACGGGCCGCGCTGCTGGTGAGGCTCGTGACCGTCGCGGTGGATGGAAAGCCCACTGCTGGCGTAAAGGTGACGCCGCCATTGACGCTTCTCAAGATCGGCAGACCCAATCCGGAGTACGCCGCACCGTAGATGAAGACGGCGGAGGTCGCATCGACGTACAGCGCACCATACGGCTGATTCGACATGTGTTCCCACGTCTCGCCGCGGTCCACGCTGCGGTAGACGCCGACATCGGCGCGAGCGTAGACGATGTTCGAATGGCGGGGATCCACGGCGAGCGAATTGGCTCTGAAGCGCAGCGCGACCCACGTGCTTCCACCATCGGCACTGCGGCACGTACCGTTGAACCCGGCGCCGTAGACGGTCGACTTGTCCGCCGGCGCGACGACGAACCGCGCGCCGCGGCACGCGTCCGGGATTGCGATCGGCAGCCATGTGGCTCCGCCATCGGGGCTGCTGAATGCGTTCGTGCCGTACGTATCGATGGCGAGGAGCGTCGCCGTTGCGTCCAACGCGGAGACGGTCAGGCCAGTCGCCGGCAGCGGGCTTCGTCGTTGCCACTGCGCCCCATCGTTGCTCGTCAGGATTCCGGCATTCGTGACGGCCGCTAACGGCCGCCCGCCCGCACCTGCGAACAGACCGGTCACCGCCGACACCGAGCCGTCGAGGCGTACGGGATCCCAATTCAGACCACCATCGAGCGAGCGCAGCAACGGCGATCCGCCGGTGATCGGCTGCAGCGGTCGTTTGGTGGGAAACGCCGTTGACGGGGTGGCACCGACGATGACCGCGGAGCGGTCGGCCGCAACGGCGAGGCCTGAAATGCGCGTGTAGTCGAACCCGTCCACACCGACTGCGTACTCGAGCGAGGCGCCATCGGGTGCGACGCGGGTCAGGACGGCAGTCGTGCAGAACGGCGAGTCCGCGCATCGCCGTCGTTGTCCCGATGCCGTAAACGGAAAATCGTTCGAATCGGTCGTGCCGGCGACATATGCGGCGCCGGTTCGGTCGACGGCGATCCGGGAGGTGTCTTCGTTCTTCGCTCCGCCGATGAACGTGGCGTATTCAACCTGCGCATCCGCGGGATCGAGTTTCATCACGAACGCATCGACGCAGCGTTCGATGTATGCGTCGAACGCGGCGGGAAACCTGCACATGTCGGTGGATGATGGCCGGCGTTGAAACGCGCCGCTCGTCGCCGGAAAGTCGATCGAGTTCGTGGTGCCGGCGACGTAGATGTGTCCGGTTGCGTCCGTGGCGATGCCGGAGATCGTGTCGCGTCCGTGCCCGCCGATCGCTCTTGCAAATAGTGGACGTCCGTTCGGATCCAACTTGGCGAGGAATCCGTCGTACGTGCCGCCGAGCGGAGCGCGGTCCTCGTCGCGATACGGTGAACCACGCGGAGTCGTGCCGCCAACGATAACACTGCCGGTCCGATCCACCGCCAGCGCACTCATGTTCACGGAGTCTGCGGCCGGCACCGACGTCGAGTAGATCCGGGCGCCGCGGGCATCGAACTTCGTGATGCTCCCGACCGGATAGCGGTCGACAAGCACGTAGGCTGCATCCGATGTGTCCAGTGCGACGTCCGCTGGCGGGCCATCGAGCGGCGAGGAGAAGACGACGGCGCCATTGGGATCGAATTTCGTCAACGTCCAACTCGAAGCCGACCACGCCACGTAGACGTTGTCGCGGCTGTCGACAGCGACGGCGTTGATGACAGGTGCGTCGCTACCAGACACGTACCGCGCCGCATCGACCTGCCAGTACGATCGGTCGGGTGGCGCGTCGAATACCACGAGCAGCAGCACGGCTGTCAGCCATCTCATCGTCGCGTCTCGTCGTGCGCGACTCGATGCAACGGCCGGGCCCTATTGTGAGATTTGTGGAAGCGGACGAGCCGGTAGAGGGGCGGGCTGCGGCTTGGCGAACAGGCGATCGAAGAACCCTGGTGCGGTCGAGCGCGGACTCCATCCCAACCGGAGCACGTTGATATGGACGGGCCGGCGTCCGAACGCAAGCGCCTCGTTGCAGTTCCACATGTAGACGTCGATCTGACGCCCCTGCACGCTCGGACCGGTATCGAGGATGGTGTAGATGCCGTTGTATTTCTGCGGCAGCGAATCGATTTCGATCACCGATCCGACCGGCAGCAGTTCGGGATCGCCGGCGGCAATCCCGGTCTGCGCGGCGACACCGGATGTGGTCACGAGACCTTTACAGTAGGCCGTCGCGCTGAACGCAAGGCGCGCACCCGGCATCGGCAGCGCGATCGTTTCGTGCATCGTCGCTTGCCGCGCGGCGTACTTCGAGTCGAGTGCCGTCACTTCGTACAACGACACGAAGCAGAACGCCGCAACCGCTGTGACGACAGCTTTCCGCCACAGAGACTTCGCGATGATCATGAATGCTTGTGGTGAATTCTGTCATAGATCCGACGGCGACTTGTCACGAACGCGAGCGCAAGCGGATACGCAGTCGCCGCAAGAATGATCGCGCCAAAAAACGAGCCAACCGCGTACGGAAAAAGCAACGGTTTCAGAATTGTGATCAGTTGATGCCAGAACTCGCCGTGAAATGCGGACATTTCGAACAGCGCGCCGATTTGCGATCGAAATCCCGGCGGCGGACGATGGCCGGTGATCTTCGCGCCCGCCATCGTGACGAACGCGTAATACGGCGCAATCACCCACGGGAGGTTCGAATAGACGCCAAGCAACACCGCGACGCGATTCAGATTCAGCAGGAACGCGAACACGATGCCGAGAATCGTGTGGAACCCGAGAAACGGCGAGAAACCGAAGAACACGCCGAGCGCGAACGCGGCCGCCGTCCGCTCGGGGGTGTCGTCGATGTGGAGCAGTTGATCGAGCCAACGGCGGATCAGCTGCTTTGTAAGATGGATCATGTCTCGCGCAGGCCGTCAGACCTGCCAAAGTGCGCGTACCCCGACGGCATCGGCTCGAGATCGCCGTCGCGCGACAGCAGCACCTCGCGGCGTTCCGTGCACACGCCAATGCGCGTCAGCGATACGCCTGCGTGACGGATCGCCGCGCGCAGCCGGTTGCGCCATCGCGGACGCGTCGTGAACAACAACTCGTAGTCGTCGCCGGCAGCGATCGCCGCGATCACGTCGCCGTGTACCGGCATCGCGGCAGCATCCAGCGTCATGCCGACGCCGCTGGCGCAGGCGATCTGATGCGCGGCGTCCGCAAGGCCATCGCTCAGATCCATGCACGCCGTCGCCGCACGGTTTCGCGCGAGCAGGACCCCGAGCCGCACGCGCGGCTCCGGATACAGATACGCGCGGCTGCCACGATCCGCCGCGGCACCGATCGTTCCGCTGACGTACACCTCGTCGCCCGCGCGCGCGCCGGCGCGCGTGAGCGCCTGGCGCCGCTTGACCGTCCCGATCGCGGTGACGTCGATCGTCAGCGGACCCGATGTCCGCGTCAGGTTGCCGCCAACGATGTGGACCGTGTGTCGAGCGGCGAGCGCGGCGCAGCCGGCCGCAATGCCGTCGAAGTCGGCGACCGGTAGGTCCGGCGGCAGCATCATCGACAGCAACGCGAGGCGGGGCGCCGCGCCCATCGCGGCAAGATCGCTCAGGTTGACCGCGAGCGCCCGGTGGCCGATCGCGTCGGGCGGCACGAACGCGCGATCGAAATGGATCCCGTCGACGATCGCATCGACCGTCAGCACGTCGACGCGATTGCGCGCTGGTTCGACGACGGCCGCATCGTCGCCGATGGGGACGAGCAGCCACTCGGGGCGGGGCAGCAGCCGCTGCTGGATCCGCGCGATGAGTTCGCGCTCACTGAGATCCGCGACGGTCATTTCGCGTAGTCGACCGCGCGCGTCTCCCGGATGACGGTCACTTTGATCTGGCCCGGATATTCGAGCTCGTTCTCGATGCGCCGGGCGATGTCTTTCGAGAGCCAGACGGCTTCCTCGTCGGAGATCTTTTCGCTCTCGACCATGATGCGGATTTCGCGTCCCGCCTGCAGCGCGAACGATTTCGACACGCCCTTGAACGAGTCGGCAATCCCTTCGAGCTTCTCGAGGCGTTTGACGTACGACTCGAGGATGTCGCGCCGCGCGCCCGGACGCGCGGCCGAAATCGCATCGGCCGCCTGGACGATCATCGCTTCGAGCGACGGCCAGTCGATGTCCATGTGGTGCGCCGCCATCGCCATCACCACCGCTTCGTTCTCGCCGTGCTTGCGAAGAAAGTCGATGCCAAGCTGCAGGTGCGTGCCTTCCATTTCGCGATCGATCGCCTTCCCGATGTCGTGCACGAACGCCGCGCGGACGGCGACGTGCGCATCGAGGCCGACTTCTTTGGCCATGATGCCCGCAAGGCGCGCGACCTCCGCCGAGTGCGACAGCACGTTCTGGCCATAACTGGTCCGGAACTTGAGCCGCCCCATCAGCCGCAGGATTTCGGGATGCAGATCGTGGAGGCCGAGCTCGAACGCGACGGCGCCGCCTTCCTTGCGCGTCTCGTCGTCGATCTCGTCCTTCACTTTCTGCACGACCTCTTCGATGCGCGCCGGGTGGATCCGTCCGTCGCCGATCAGCCGCTCGATGGCTTTCTTCGCGATCTCGCGCCGGTACGGATCGAATCCGGAGAGGATGATCGCGCCCGGCGTGTCGTCGACAATCAGGTCGACACCCGTCGCCTGCTCGAGCGCGCGGATGTTCCGCCCCTCGCGGCCGATGATGCGACCCTTCAGATCGTCGCTCGGCAAATCGACGACCGAGACGGTCGTCTCCATCGCGTGCTCGGCCGCGCAGCGCTGAATCGCCTCGGTGATGTACTGCTTGGCGCGGCCGACGGCCATTTCCCGCGCTTCGGCGTCCAGGCGCTTGAGCAGGTTCGCCGCGTCGTGCCGCGCGTCGGCTTCCATCTGCTTGATCAGCAGGTCTTTCGCCTCGTCGGCCGTCAACCCGGCGACCCGCTCGAGCTCGTGCTGCTGCTTCGCGCACAGCTGTTCGTACTTCGCCGACGCGGCCGCCGCCGATTTTTCGCGATCGCTGACGGCGCGGTCGCGCGACTGCAGATCCTTTTCGTGCCGCTCGAGCGCAGACTGACGCTCGCCGAGGATGACTTCTTTTTTGGCGAGCGCCGCCTCGACCGTCGCCGACTGCTGGCGCTCCTGACGGGCCTGCTTCTCGGCCTCCATCAGAATCTCGTGCGCCTTTTCCTTGGCTTCGAGCAGCGCCTCTTTTTTCTTGGTTTCGGCGTCGCGCTCGGCGTCCTTGACGATGCGCAGCGCCTGTTCTTCGGCGCGGCCGACCGTTTCGGCGGCGATGCGTTTGCGGTTGGCGACCCAGACGGCGAAGGCCAGCGCCGCAACGGCGGCGGTGACGATGGCTGGAACGACGAGGCTGACGAATATCGATAACACGCAGGACGTCCTTTCAGAGGTGGCGACCGCGTGACTGAGACTGTGAGAATTGCGACGTGAACGTTGAGACTTGAGAAAGGCCCCGCTTTGCCGTGTGGGGAGGTCGATGAACCTGCGAAAGCAGGTGGAACCGCTAGTAAAAACCGCGCTTCAGGCTTCCTCGATCAGAGGCATGCACACCACGCGGGGTCGCGACTCACTTAGGTGATACGTTGGCTCAAACGAGCCTACCGCCATCACGCGCAAAGCAGGGAACTCAAACCCTGCTCGCATCTTACGATGCCATCAGGACCCGGTCAAGCAAACGCTCGAGCTCTCCGGCGCGCTCCGCGATCTCGCCGCTCTGCGCCATGTTCGCGTCTTTGCACCGAAACAGCTCGTCGGCGATATTCAGCGCCGCGAGGACCGCGAGCCGCAGTGAATCGCCCGTTGGCGTCGATTCGGACGCGGCTTTCATCTTCTCGTCCACGTAGGTGGCGAGGCGCGCGACGTACTCCGGATCGAGACCGCTGCGGATCGGATACCGCTGGCCATGTATCTCGACGGGAATGACGCGACCTTCGCTCATATGTAGGCCGACTGTTGCAGGGTCAGCTAGAGATTCAACGCTTCGAGCTGCTCGAGCATCTCGGTGACGCGTCCGCGGATCACATCGCGCTCTTCTTTGAGCGATGACAGCTCCGTCAGCGCGCCGTCACTCGCGGCGAGCCGGCCGCGCAACGTGTCGAGCTCGCGCGAGAGCCGCTGGTTTTCTTCGGCCGCGCGCGCCTGCTCGGCCTTCATCTTGTCGACCATTTCGACCAGCAGCTTGATCTTCTCTTCGAGCCGGTCGATTGGTTCGAGGTCCACACTGCGAGTTGCCGTCTTTGCCATTAGCGTTGTACCGCGTTGTGAGTGTGCTGTAGCGCTTTCAAGATTGTGTCGAATGACTGCTGCACGTCGGCATCGGTGAGCGTGCGATCCGCGGACTGGAACGTCAGCCGCACCGACACGCTGACCCTGCCTTGTGGGACGCCTGTGCCTTGATAGCGATCGAAGAATCCCACGTCGACGAGCGGCGCCGGTCCGTCACCGGCAGCGGCCTGAATCGTCTCACGAATGATTTCGGCAGGCAAGGTGTCGGCGACCACGATCGACAGATCGCGAACGACGAACGGGTAGCGCGGCAACGGCCGGACGGCGTCGCTCGTCGCGCCGCGCGCGCCGGCGAGGCGGTCGAGGTCGAGTTCCGCGAGCATGACGCGATCCTGACGCGGCAGCCCGCGCGCGTCCGCAATCGCCGGTGCCAGCAGACCGATGAGCCCGACCGGCGTCCCGCGTTGCGCGCCGTCTGCGATGACGACCGACGCGGATTGACCGTCGACGAGGAATCGAACGGCCGTCGCTTCGCAGCGCACCCGCACGTCCAGCGCGGCGCAGACCGCTTCCACCGCGCCCTTCGCGTCGAAGAAATCGACATCGCGCGCGCCGCCGGACCAATGATCCGTACCGCCGTTGCCGGTCCAGGCGAGCCCGACGCCGCGCGACTCGCCGTCCAGCGCGAACCGCGTGCCGATCTCGAACAGCCGGACATCGCGGCGGCCGTGACGGCGATTGTGCGCCACTGCGTCGATCAAACCCGGCAGCAGCGACGGTCGCAACGTATCGAACTTCGCCGACAGCGGATTGGCGACGGCGATGGGTGCCTGGCGACCTTCAAGCACCGCCTTCGCTTCGATGAACCCGAACGTCACCGCTTCGGACGCGCCGGCCGCCGTCAGTACGCGCCTGACCAAGTGATCGCGCGGGATCCGCGGGTCGGGCGGCGGCGCCGGAACGGTGACGACCGGAAACGTTGTCTCGAGCCGATCGAAGCCGTAGTGACGACCGACTTCCTCGATCAGATCCGCCTCGCGGAAAACGTCGACACGGAAGAGCGGCACGATCGTGTCCCATCCGCCGTCGACGGGCGTCACCGTCAGTCCGAGCGCGCGCAGGATGCGAACGACATCGGCGTCCGGCACCACGGCGCCAAGCAGCCGCGCGAGGCGTTCGCGGCGCAGCACGATGCGGCGCTCGGCCGCCGGGTCGGGATAGCAGTCGATGACCGGTCCCACGACCTGCCCCGCATTGATCTGCCGCATCAGCGTGACGGCGCGCTCGATCGCGAACACTTGAATGCTGATGTCGGCGCCGCGCTCGAACCGCGCGGACGCTTCGGTCTTGAGGCCGATTTTCTTGCTCGTGCGGCGCACGGACGCCGGTTTGAAATACGCCGCCTCGAACGCGACGGTCGTCGTCGCCGCCGAGACTTCCGACGCGGCGCCGCCCATGACGCCGGCGATGCCTTGCGCGCGGTCGCGATCCGCGATGACGAGCATGTCGGGATCAAGTTTGCGCTCGACGTTGTCGAGCGTGCGGATCGTCTCGCCCGGTTTTGCGCGGCGCGCGCGGAGTTCGCCGCCCGCGAGCTTCGCGAAGTCGTACGCGTGCATCGGCTGCCCGATCTCGATGTTCACGTAGTTCGTGACGTCGACGATCGTGCTGATCGGCCGCACGCCCGCCGCCTGCAACCTCGTCGTCATCCACGCGGGCGACGCGCCGATCGTCACGTCTGCGAGTACGGAGGCGAACCGCGGACACAGGACCTGGTCGTCTTGATGGATCCTGAGCCGATCCGAACGGCCGCTCGGCAGCGCGTCCGCCTTCGGCGCCGGAATCATCGGCAATTCGAACGCGGTCGCGATCTCCCGCGCGAGGCCGACGACGCTCAGGCAGTCGGGCCGGTTGGCCGTGATTTCGAAATCGATCACCGCATCGCCGCCGCCGAGCGCGTCGATGGCCGCCACCTCGAATCCACGGATCGCCATCTTCTCGGCAATCTGCTCGGCCGACGCATCGATATCGACGAACTCGCGAAGCCACGACAGGACGAGGCGCATGTCAGTAGGGGAACTGCTCGAGGAACCGCAGGTCGTTTTCGTAAAACAGCCGGATATCGTCGATCTGGTAGCGCAGCATCGCGACCCGCTCGATGCCGATGCCCCACGCGAATCCTGTGTATCGCTCGGGATCGTAGCCGACGGCTTCGAAGACTGCCGGGTGCACCATGCCGCAGCCGCCAAGCTCGATCCATCCGGTCTTCTTGCACATCGCGCAGCCGACGCCGTCGCACTGCCAGCACGTGATGTCGAGCTCGGCGCTCGGCTCGGTGTACGGGAAGAAGCTCGCGCGGAATCGCAGCCGCGCCGTCGGCGAGAACATCTGTCGCGCGAACGCGAGCAGGGTGCCCTTGAGATCCGCGAGCGAAATGCCTTCGCCGACGACCAGCGCTTCGATCTGGCTGAACGCGGGGGAGTGCGTCACGTCGAGATCGTCGCGGCGGAACACGCGCCCCGGTGCGACGATGCGGATCGGCGGCTCGTGCGTCTGCATGTAGCGGATCTGCATCGAGGAGGTGTGCGTGCGAAGCAGATTGCGCTTGCGGTCGTCACCGATGCCCGGCAGCGGCGTCGCGAGGTACAGCGTGTCCTGCATGTCGCGCGCGGGATGTTCGTCGGGCATGTTCAGCGCGTCGAAGCAGTGCCACTCGTCCTCGACTTCCGGCCCTTCGACGACCGTGAATCCCATGCGGCCGAAGATCTCTTCCATCCGCTCGCGCGCAAGCGTCAGCGGATGCCGGTGACCGATAAGCGGTACGCGTCCCGGCAGCGTGACGTCCACCGCGCCGGCCGGCCGCGCGGCAAGGCCCGCGACGACCGACTCGGCCCGAAACGCCTCCCACACGGCCTCCAGCGCCACTTTTAGGGAGTTTGCGTACGCGCCGGCGGCCTTTTTTTCTTCGGGAGGCGCCGCTGCGATCGATTTCATGACGCCCGCAATGTATCCATTCTTGCGTCCGAGCCACTTGTCGTGGATCCCCTTCGCCTCGTGCATGGACTTGGCGTCGCCGAGTTCCTTTTGGAACTCAGACACGGCACCGGGAATGTTGTGCTCGGGTTTCAGGAACGGCTCAGGCATCGGAAGACCAGTTTTATCACGAAGATAAACGCAGAATACGCAGAGCGCCCAGAAAAACGAAACCGTTCGGCGGCCGGCCTGCAATGCGGGCCGGCTAACGCCGCGAGATCGGATCGCCTCACGAACACTGTTGGTTGCTTCGTGTGTTTGTGAGTCGATCCGATTCTCGCAGCGTGCGTCGCTACGCGACGCCGCCGAACGGTCTCTGCGAATTCCGCGTGTGCTGCGGTTGCTATCGTGACGCGCGCTGTTAGGCGCGCGCGGCTGCTTTGGCGGTCGTCTTTGCGGCGGCCTTGGCCTGCGCCGCAAGCTTGGCGAACGCGGCCGGGGCCGAGATCGCCAGCTCCGACAGGCTCTTGCGGTCGAGCGTGACGCCGGCGTTCTTCAGGCCGTTGATCATCTGCCCGTACGTCAACCCGTGCTCGCGCGCGGCGGCGTTGATCCGCACGACCCACAGGCGGCGGAAATCGCGCTTCTT
>Ga0070741_10007967_pt1 | contig 21540 bp, 17 predicted proteins | sample Coa_R1_4_FD_66440 | JGI IMG/M metagenome (GOLD analysis project Ga0070741, IMG submission 66440) | Surface soil microbial communities from Centralia Pennsylvania, which are recovering from an underground coalmine fire - Coalmine... | ecosystem: Environmental > Terrestrial > Soil > Unclassified ... | reverse complement strand
GTTTCGCCTGAAACTGCACACGGACCATGAACCGCTTTGCCTGTCATACACACCCCCCTCCCCTTGCCCTCCCCCTCAAGGGGGGAGGGGGAGTTGGTTCGCTGCGCGGTTCATGGAGAGGAGCCGAAGGCGACGAAGCAATCTCCCAATGACAGGCACCGGGACTTGATCAGAGGTTCCCTTGCGCGTTTCGCCACGCGGATCAGAAAAAGTACGTCACGACGGCCTGCCACACCTGCGCCTGCGGCAGCGCGCCGAACTGGCTGGCGGCGCCGCCGTGGTTGCGCTGCCATTGCAGCGCCAGGTCGACGCGGTCCCAGTGGTAGCGCCCTTCGAGCCAGGAAAGACGGCTGTGATCGACGACGTCGTAGCGCTGCATGACGCTCAGGTCGAGGCGTGCGATCCACGCGTCCTGCCAGCGGGCCAAGAAAAACAGGTTCTGTTTCGTGGCCAGATCTTGCTGCGCCTGCACGAATCCGCCGTAGCGCGCGAGCGAGCTCGCCGGCGCGTCGCGCAGCACGATACGGCCGTTTTCGTCGAGGCCGGCTTCGTTGTAGTCGTACTCGAGCGTGACCGAGAGTTTGCTCGGCGCCGTGTAGGTTAGCCCCGTGGCCGCGCGTGAACGGAACCTGCCGTCGTCGGGCTGCGCGAGCGCCTGCGCGAGCAGCGACGGGCCGCGGCCGCCGGACCACTCGAGGTAGCCGACCGTCGCGTCGTTGAGTAAGGACGTGAGATTCACGCCGTATTGCGGCGCGCGGTGTTCCTCGCCGTAAAGTAAAAATTGCGGATTGAAATCCTCGGCGAACTTCTGGCTGGCGGCGAGCAGCCAGCGGTCGCGATGGTTGGTGGCGCCGAAGTCCGGGCTGAACGGACTGTCGTTCGGCTGATCGGCGAGCTTCGGCGCGTAGAGCGCGGTGAGCGAGCCGCGATCCCACAACGTCTGGCCGCGCGCCATCACCGCTCCCTGGCGATTTTCCCGCAGGCTCGCCGGCGCGATCGACACGACCGAGCGCACGGCGCCGAAGCGAAAATAGTCGGTCGGGTTGTAGCCGGTCGCGACGCCGTAGCGCAGGTTCACGCGACCGAGGTCAACGAGACGATTCGCGCGCGGCTGCCAGCTGACGTACGTTTCTTTCAGCGTGTTGATGAAGTCGTCGTAGGACGGCGCGCCGCGCCAGGCGAGGTCGAGGCGGTCCGAGAACACCGCGCGCCAGTGCGGCGCGAGGCTCGTGTCGTAATAGGCATCGAGCGACAGGCGCTGCGCGCGCTGCACCGCGCCCGCGCGCGTCGTCGTCTGGGTCAGCGCGCCCTCGGTCAGCACGCGCCAGTCGCTCGCGCGCGCGGTTTCGGTCTGGGTCTTATCGGCGAGGGCGAGCGCCGCTTCGTCGGAATCTTCCGCGAACGCCGCGGTAGCGGCGAGCAGGAGCGCTACGGCGAGAGCACGCACGTCACTCGGGCTTGAAACGCGGCAAGTAGTCGCGCTGCAGCCAGCTCTCCGGTACCTCGCGCCAGGCGTAGTTGCTGTAGCGCATGACCGTCACCCACGCGGGATTCAAGCCGTCGATGATGACGGTCTCGGTCGGCCGCTCGGCGCCGAGCTCCGGCTTGTAGGCGCGGTAGTACGCCGTCTTCAGGTGGCGCCCGCTTTCGCTGTAGAAGCGCGCCTTGACCGGGCGGTTGTCGCCGGTGTCGATCCACATTTCGATATGGTGATAGGTCACGTCGCTCGCCGTGGCGGAGAGCGCGAGCTTGTAGCAGCGGCGCGTGCGGCGCTCGCCGTCCTGGGTGTCCTCTTCGGCGGCGAGCGTCGCCCGGTAGTCCTTGGCGAGATTGACGGTGACGACGTCGCCGTTCGCGGCCTGCCCGAGCAGGCGCTGTTGCGGCGAGATGCGAATGCTCGCCTTGCTCGCGGGATCGTAGAACCAAAGATCGTTGCCGCTTTTCAGCATGAGCTTGTTGGCGTCGCGCGCCGGCGCGACGAAGCGGATGAGACTGCGAAACTGCCCGCTGCGCTCGTCCGCCTTCGAATAAACCGTGAGCGTGTTGCTGTCGGTCTGTTTGCCGTCGCGATATTCGACGAGCACCGTCGTCAAGGCGAACGGCTTGCCCGGGTTGCGGATCGCGTCGGCGGCGGCGAGGATGGCCTGGGCGTCGGGCGCCGCGCGCCCGACGCCGGGAAGCAGCAGGACGAGTACGCCGGCGAGAAACGCGCTTGCGAGAGATAGGCGGAGCATTTTTCTAAACATGGCGGAGCGCATCGACGATGTTCATGCGCGCGGCGCGCCGGGCCGGCCACCACGCGGAGACGACGGCGACGAGGACGAGGCCGATCATGGTTCCGACGATCAGGCGGGTTTCGCCCCAGACGCGGATGGTGAGCGGCACGGCGTCGCCGCGTCCGGGCGGCGTCCACGTGAGCCCGCTCCGGTTGACGAGGCTCGCGACGCCGATCGCGATCACGACGCCGAGCGCCGCGCCGATCACGCCGAGCAGTAATCCCTCCCACACGAACAAGCGGCGGATGCCGCTGCGCCGCAGGCCGATCGCGCGCAGGGTGCCGATCTCCGTCGTGCGCTCGACCACCGCCATGCTCATGGTGTTGCTCACGGTGAAGAGCACGATCGCGCCGATCAGCACCGCGATGAAGCCGAAGATGGTCGCGAACATGGCGATCGCCTGGCCGTAAAAGGGATTGAGCGTTTCGTAGTCCAGCACCTCGAGCGGCTGATCCTTGAAGGCGGTCGCGAGCAGCTCCTCGAGGCGCGCCTTGGCGGCGGGGATCTGGCGCGTATGCGTGAGTTGCAGCACGATCGCGGTCGCGCGCGGCGTCTGGTTGCCGTAGACGAGCCGTTGCGCCTGCGACAGGTGCAGCGCGACGAACACGTCGTCGAGCTCTTTCACGCCGATGCTCACGGCTTTGACGACGTTGAGCGCCGCGACGTTCGGGGCGCCGCCCGCCGTCGCGGCGAGCAATTCGATGCGTGCGTCGCCGCCGGCGGAGCCCGGCGGCTGCTCGGCCGCGGCCAGCGCCGCGATGTCGGCGGGCAGCGTCTTGCCGGCGGCGCCGTCGGTCGTGGCGCGCGGCTGCGGACAATTTTTCACTTGCAGCGGGCCGCACAGCTGCAGCACGCGCGCGACGCCCGTGCCGATAACGGCGGAGTCCGCGCTCGTGCCGGTTAACGGCGACGGCCGCGGATTCAGCGGAAAGCCGTAGTCGTTCCACAGGCGCATTTGGTTCGCGTCTTCCACCACCAGGCCGCGGGCGAACACCGTGCGCGAAACGCCGGCCGCGAAATTGCCGGCGATGCCGCCCACCTGCAGGGTCGGCGTGACCACGGTCACCATCGGGGCGAGCACGCTATCGCGCTTCACCGCCGCGATGACGTCGGCGTAATTGGCGATGCCGTACACCGCCGGATTCCCCGCGCCGTAGAGAAAATAGCCTTGGCGCTGAATCTGCAGGTGCCCGCCGCTTTGCACGAAATCCGTCTGCAAGCCGTAGGTGATGTTGCGGCTGTAGCCGCCGAAGAGCAGCACCGTTTGCGCGCCGACGATCATGGCGAGCACCGTCGTGAGGGAGCGGCGGCGGTTGCGCAGCAGGTTACGCAGCGCGAGCGCGAGTGTCTTCATCGCGCCGCCTCCGCCTCGCCGCCGCGGCGCTCGACCGAGACGATGCGGCCGTCGTGTATCTTCACGGCGTCGTCCGCTTCGGCGAGGATCTGCGGGTCGTGCGAAGAAATCACGAACGACACGTCGTGCTCGCGCTGCATTTGGCGCATCAGCGCGATGATCGCGGCGCCGGTCTGGCTGTCGAGGTTCGCCGTCGGCTCGTCCGCGAGCAGCAGTTGCGGCGACGGCGCGAGCGCGCGCGCGATGGCGACGCGCTGGCGCTGCCCGCCGGAGAGCTGTCCGGGCCGGTGGTGGATCTTGTCGGAAAGACCGACCGCGGCGAGGAGCGCGAGCACGCGTTCCTTGCGCTTGGCCGGCGCCACCCGTGTCAGCAGCAGCGGGTACTCGACGTTCTCGTACGCCGTCAGGACCGGCAGCAGATTGAAGTTCTGAAAAATGAAGCCGAGATGGCGCGCGCGGAAATCCGAAAGCGCATCGTCCGGCATCCGCTGCACCGGCTCGCCCGCGACGACGATCTCGCCTTCGTCGGGCCGGTCGATGCAGCCGATGAGATTGAGCAGCGTGGTCTTGCCGCTGCCCGAGGGTCCCGATATGACGGTGAAGCGCCGAGGGCGGATTTCGAGATTGATGTCGTTCAGCGCCGGGACCCCGACGGCGTCCAGCCGGTAGGTTTTGGCGACGTGCTTCAGCGTGACCGATGGCATGTTCATGCTTGTATTCCCGCGATGGCGCTAATCTAATGGCATTGCGCACAAACGGCAAAAGCGATGCGACAGAACGTCACCGGTAAGGACGAACCGCCCGGAACGGCGGGTGCGCGGCCGCGTTACCGCGGCCGGTTCGCGCCGTCGCCGACCGGCCCGTTGCACTTCGGTTCCTTAATTGCGGCGGTCGGCAGTTTCTTGCAGGCGCGCGCCCAGCAGGGTGACTGGCTGGTGCGCATCGAAGACATCGATCCGCCGCGGGAAGCGCCGGGAGCGGCGGACGACATCCTGCGCACGCTCGAGCGCCTCGGCCTGCATTGGGACGGCGCGGTCCTCTACCAGAGCGCGCGCGCCGAGGCTTACGACAGCGCGATCGACAAGCTGCAAGCGCTCGGCGCGCTCTATCCGTGCAGTTGCAGCCGGCAGGAGATTGCGGACTCGAGCGTGCGGGGTATCGATGGACTCATCTATCCGGGTACATGCCGCGGAGGTGCGGCGCCCGCTCGGCGCGCGTCGGCGTTGCGCGTGCGCACGGACGCGACTCCGGTCCGGTTCGAGGATCGCTGGCAGGGAACGGTCGAATGCAACCTCGCGCGCGACATGGGCGATTTCGTCGTACGGCGCGCGGACGGCTACTTCGCCTATCAGCTCGCCGTCGTGGTGGACGACGCCGCGCAGCAGGTGACCGAAGTCGTGCGCGGCGCGGATCTCCTGCTCTCGACGCCGCGCCAGATTCATCTCGCCCGTTTGCTCGGGCTGCCGATTCCGCGCCATGCGCATCTGCCCGTCGCCGTAAATGCCGGCGGCGAGAAACTTTCCAAGCAAACCGGCGCGCGAGCGATCGCCGACGCCCCCGCGCTGCCGCTGCTGCGCGCCGCGCTTCGGTTTCTCGGACAGGAAATTCCCGCCGACGACGGCGCGGACGATATCGGGGAGTTCTGGCGCGTCGCCGTCGCGCATTGGCGCCCCGAGCGCGTGCCGGGCGTGCGGACGCTGCCGGTGTAACGGAGCTCGGGCGCTCAGGCGGCGAGCGCGGGATCGACGCGCATCACGACGTAGCCGGCGGTCGCCCCGGCGCCGAAGCCGGGCGCGAAGACGCGCGTGGGTCGGTCGATCACTCCGGCGCGGATGGCGTCGTGCAAGGCGACCGGGATGGAAGCCGAGGACGTATTGCCCACGTGCTCGATATTGAAATAAAGACGTTCCCGCGCGATGCCGGTTTCCTGCGCGATGTCCGCCACCATCGTCTTATTGGCCTGATGCGGCACGACGAGCTCGACCGCATCGAGCAGCGAACCGGGCGAGCCATCCGGGCCGGGCAGCGCGCGCAGCTCCTCGACCATCTGACGCAGATAGCGCTTTACCAACGCCTTCACGTCGGGGCCGTAAACGGTAAGGTCATTGTCGAAGTCCGGATTCGGCCAGACGATCGCGTCGACCTCGCAGACCGGACCGCTCGCGTAGGTTTGGAATACCTCGATGTCCGGCGCCTGGCCGGGGGGCGCCGGTCCGATGACCAGAGCCGCGGCCGCGTCCCCGAACAGCATGCGCGAAGCGCGCATCGTGCCGACCTTGTCGGAGAATTTCTCGCCGCCGATGACGAGCACCGGGTGCTCGCTCTCCTGCAGGAGGCGCACCGCCTCGGACACGCCGTAGCTCAGCCCCGCGCACGCCGCGAGAATGTCGCACGAGGCATGCGTCTGCAGCATGCCGAGCTGCGCCGAAATCCACGCGGATACCGCGGGCATGGTGCGCGCGCTGGTGCAGGAGCAGAAAAGCACGGCGCCGATTTCTTCCGCACGCCGGCCGGATTTTTCGAGCGCCGCCCGTGCGGCCTCGAGCGAGATGTCCTCGAGACTCCGTTCCGTGTAGACGCGCTGTTCGATGCCGGTTTTGCGGCGGATGTCATCGACGCTCATCGGCGACCAGCTATAAGCGGCGTTGCGAATCAGGTCTTCGTTGGTGCAGACCCTTTCGCCTTTGCAAACCGCGAGTGCTTCGAGCCGCGGCATCACGCGTAACTGCCTGCCGACGACCACCGGCGCAAACGGTGTCACGGGAGGTTTTGCCTCTACGGCAGGCGCTGGCGGGGGCCGGCTCACGCTGTCGCTCCTGACGCGGTGCACGAATTCGCGGACCGCGTCGTTCTTCGGATGCAACACCACGATGACGTCGTTCGGCGTCAGCTCATGGAGCGGCGTCAGCCGCACGTCCGGCGGATTCCAGCGGTACTGGTTGTGCAGCACCATCGCATGCCGCATGAGCGCCTCGAGCTGCGGCACCGGGTGGGCATAGTCCACGATGTCCGCGTGGCTGTAGCCGGGATAATCGGGGTCGTACTCGATGAGGTGATACGCCGACGCGCCGGGTTGATCGAGTTGCTCGGCGACGGTGCGATGCAACGGGACCGCTTCCGTTGCGCCCATTCCCGCCCGGTACACGTGGAGCACGATTTCCAGGATTTTGTCCTCCACGTAGCGATCGCTACCGCCCGGGGCCGCGTGGTACGCGGCTTCCACGTCCGCGGCGATGCGTTCCACGTCGGTGGCAGGCTGCAACGCCGGCAGGAAAACGTCGCCGTGTCGCCGTGGAACGTCGATCCAGCGCGTCGGGCGCTTTTCGTACATCGTCAAGGTGTACCGGTCGACATTGCGCAAATACAAGATCAGGTCCTGCAACAACTCGTAGCGCGATCGATACGACGCGGCTGCGAGGCGTGCGGCGATCTCCGACGCGCTCGGCGCCTTGTCGTCGAAGTCGCGCTTCATCAGCGCTTCGAACTGATCCAGCGTTTTAAAGACGGAAAAATCGAGATCGGGAAAGAAATTGAAGGGAAAAACGATACGGCCATGCCGGTTGACGATGAAACGCTTCACACTGCCTCTCCCTGGTTACGTCCCGATGTTTCGCGACACCTCACGAGCATGGAGCTTACTGCGCCGCTTCGGCACCGGCAAGCCGTTGCGCACTTGATTTACTTATCGAGCGCGCTGATTTTTGTGCAACACGACCGCCTTGCTGCAACAGCACTCTCACTGTTGTTATCGTCCGAGTGAGAGCGTCGACCGCGTCGAAAAATCACACGTCGCCGAAGACGTCCTGGCGATAGCGACCGGTGTTGATCAGCGTCTGCAGCCATGCGGACGCGGCGTCACGATCGCTCCGCCGCCGTTCCATGCAGACGCGTATCAACGTATCGCGCACCGCGGGCGCCATGAAGCGGCCGTCGCCGCAGACATAAAGGGTGGCGCCGGACTCGAGCGCGCTCCACACCGCCGCGCGTTCCGCCCACAAGGCGTTCTGCACGAATCGGTGCGGATGGGCAGGGAGCGCGGAGAAGGCGACGTGCACTTTGGCGACGCCATCGGCTTCCGCCGCCCGCATCTCCGTTTCGTAAAACCAGTCGTGTCGCGGGTGGCGGCAACCGTAGAAGACGAGGCTTCGCGCGACGGGCAAGCCCTGCGCGCGCTGCGCGCGGCGCTCCTGGAGAAAACCGCGAAACGGCGCGAACCCGGTGCCGGGGCCGACGAGTATCATCGGTATCGTGACGTCGTCGGGCGGCGCAAACGGCGGATCGGGCCGGCGCACGAAACCGATGAGCGCGTCGCCGGGCGCGAGGCTCTGCAAATAGATCGACGCGACGCCATGGTAGTCGCCGTTCCCGGACCACGCGCGGCCGACGACGGCGCCGACGGTCAACGACAGTTCCCGCGGGGAGATGAGCGCCGAGGATGAGATCGAATAAAACCGCGGCCGCATGGGCGAGCACAGGTCGAGGAAGGCGTCGAGCGGCAATTGGATGGCCGGGAAGCGGATCAGCAGGTCGTGGAGCGTCACGCGCTGCTCGGAAATCTCGCGCTGGAACGCGCTCGCCGATTCCTCGTCCTGCGTCAACATTTTTTCGAGCAGCGCGCGCGTGCGGGGGCAGGGCGTATGAGCGGCCAAACGTCGTACGTCGGTGCGCGTCACCGGATCTTGTAGCTCGATGAAGTCGCGCAGGAGTTGCGCGACGGTAACCGGTTTGCCGAGCGGCAGGTGTTTGACGCGCGTCGCGTCGCCTTGCAGAACGACGACGGCATCGAGCTCGAGTCCCAGCCGCTCGGCGATCGCCCCCACGCGCTCGCGCCGGTTGCGCGGATAGACGCCGAGATGATCGCCGGTCCGGTAGGACACGCCCGCGGGCAACTCGAGCGTGAGGTGGCGCGTCGAGACGCGCGGCGCTTCGAGAGCGAAGTCCCACAGGCCGGTGGGATCGCGCACGAGTTCCTCGTTGGCGATCACCGAGAGCGCGCGCGACGAGGCGGGCAGTAGCGCCGCCCGCGCTTCGGCGGCGCTCGCGTAGCTCACCGCGATGCGCGGTGGGTCGAGCGCCGCCTCCGCGCCGCCCGCGCCGAGCGCCTTCCACAAGCGGCCGCGCCAGCGCTCTACCGCGCCCTCGAAGTCGGCGTTGCCGTCGGCTTCGGCGCGCGCGAGGACTTCGATCGCTCCGGTTTGTTTGAGCGCGTTCCGCAGCAGTTTCGGAAACGCCTGGTAGTGCGGCCATTGCGAATTGCCGCAGCCGAGCACGGAGAACTTGAGCCGCGGCCGCTTTAACGCCTGCAAGCGGCCGCGCTCGATCTGCTCCGCGATCTTACCGGCGCTGTCCGGCGCCTTGCCGTTGTACGTCGAGGTCACCACGACGAGGGTGCCTTCCTGCGGCAATTCATCCGCGTAATCATCGAGCGGCGCCGTCACCGCGGCGAAGCCGATGTGTCGCGCCTGTTCGCCGATCTGTTCGGCCACCTCGCGGCAGGTGCCGAGGCTCGTGCCGTAGAGCACCGTGAACGGCTGATCGTCGCCGCGCACCGTGGGGGCGCGCGGCGTTTCGGCGGCCGGCGTCGGCGGGGCCGCGGGCGCGACGCCGAGCCGCTCGTGCGGCTGCCGGCGCCGGACGCGAATGAAAAAAGCGTCGGGCTTGAGCGTCAGCGTTTCTTTTATTGTGAACTGATAATCGTGCGGATCGCTGAGGGCGAAGTTTTGCAGGATGACGGCGAGCGCGAGCTTCGCTTCGGTGAGCGCGAATTGCCGCCCGATGCAGGCGCGTTGGCCGTTGCCGAAGGGCTTATAGGCGTGCGCGGGGAGCCTCGCTTCCGCGTTCGGCAGGAAGCGGTCGATGTCGAATGTTTCGGGATTGCTCCACGCCTTGGAATCGCGATGCAGCGCCGGAATTATCACGGTCAGCTGGCGATCTTTCCGTGCGCGATAGCGCCCGCCGATAACGGTGTCTTCGTACGGGGCCACGGTGAACGCCGGCGCCGTCGGCCACAGGCGCAGCGTCTCCTTAAGCACGCGTTCGATGACGTTGAGCTGGTTCAGATGGGCGTAAGCGGGCGCTGTCTCGCCCGGAAGCACCCGATCGACTTCGGCATAAGCTTGCGCCAGGACATGCGGATGGCGCAGCAGCAGATAGATCGCGAAGGTCAATAGCCCGCTCGTGGTCTCGTGCCCGGCGACCAGGAAGGTGATGACCTGGTATCGGATGTTGATATCGTCGAGCTTTTCGTTGGTTTGCGGATCGACCGAATTCAGCATGAGGTTCAGCAGGTCGGCCGAATCGGTCGGATGCTCGCGGCGCTTGCGGATGACGTCATCGACCAGCGCGTTCATCCGCGCGATGTCCGCGCGATACCGGCGTTGGCCGGCGAAGCGATTCTGAATCGGCAGGCGCGTCAGCCGATTCATCGCTTCGGTGAGCACGCGCGCCATCGCTTCCAGAAACGGGTGCAGTTTTTCTTGCTCGAAGGAATTGAAGCGGTAGTCGAAGCCCGCGAGCGAGATCGTATCGAGCGTGAGCCGCGTCATATCGTCGGCGACCAGGATGTCGGCGCCGGCGCGCGCCGCCCACTTGCGCACGAGCTGCTGCGCGACCTCGAGCATGCGGTCGAAGTAGCCCTTCATCGCGCGCTGACCGAAGGCGGGCAGGAGGATGCGATGCGCCTTGCCCCAGTTCGGTTCGTCGCCGTGCGCCGTGAACAATCCGTCCTTGGCGACATCGCGCAGGAACAGCAGCGGCGGGCGGATGAATTTCCGGAAACGCATCTCATCGCAAATCTCGGCGACCAGTTCCGAGGAATAGACGAAGACGATTCTTCGTCCGCCGAAATTGAGCTGAAAGATGCCGTCGAACTGTTTGCTCGTTTCGAGCAAGTGCTGCATTAGCCGCGACTTCGGGAGCTGAAACAGATTGCCCGCGAGCGGCAGTTGCGGCGGACCGGGAATTTCAAGGAACTGAGCGGCCATGTGGGTCCCGAAAAACCGTCAATCGAGCGGGTGACGCCCGCGTGTCGCGCGTCAGGCGCGCATGTTACCCCAAGTGTAGGGCGGGAAGCCTCGGGTTTACCTCCTAACACAACCGCCCGCGCGATAGTTGATACCGCGCTCGCGACACCCTAAGATGCGCTTCGCCTTCCGCAACTGGCGACTCGTGGAGCACCACAGGGGAGCGGAGGGATAACACGCCGTTCGCCTGGGCAACTTCTGAAACGTCCGCTGTACGTGGAGGTTGCCATGCAAGATTTTCGCCGCCTGTTGTCTCAAACCGATCCGGCCGTGTTCGACGCGCTGCTTGGCGAAGAAAAGCGCCAGCGCGAGGGCGTCGAGTTGATTCCCTCGGAGAATTACACCTATCCCGAAGTTCTCGCCGTTCTCGGGTCGGTGTTCACCAACAAGTATTCCGAGGGCTACCCGGGCCGGCGCTACTACGGCGGCCAAACCTACACCGATCGCATCGAGTCGCTCGCGCGCGAGCGCGCGTGCGCCTTGTTTCGCGCGGAGCACGCGAACGTGCAGCCGTTGTCCGGTTCGCCGATGAACCAGGCGGTTTACTTCGCCTGCCTCAAGCCCGGCGATACCGTGCTCGGCATGGAGCTGTCGCACGGCGGGCACTTGACGCACGGCGCGCCGGTTTCGCACATGGGGAAAATTTTCACCTTCGTTCGCTACAAAACGCGAACCGATCGGCAGGGCGCGATCGATTTCGACGAGCTGTTGCGCGTCGCCAAAGAAACCCGACCGAAGATGATTTTGTGCGGTTACAGTTCTTATCCGCGCGATTACGATTACCGCGCCTTCAAGGCGGTCGCGGACGACGTCGGCGCGCTCACCATGGCGGACGTCGCTCACATCGGCGGCCTGGTGGCGGCCGATGTTATGCGCAATCCGCTCGACGGCGGCTTCGACTTCGTGACGACAACCACGCACAAGTCGCTGCGCGGCCCGCGCGGCGGCATGATTCTTTGCCGTGCCGCGCACGCGCGTATCATCGATGCGTCCGTGTTTCCCGGCCTGCAGGGCGGTCCGCACATGAACAACGTCGCGGCGGCGGCGGTGACATTCAAGAAGGCGGCCGAACCCGAATTCAAAGCGTACGCCCGCCAGGTGCTCGCCAATGCGCGCACGCTCGCCGCCGTGTTTCTCGGCGAGCAGGTGTCGCTCGTGACCGGCGGCACCGATAATCACTTGCTGGTGATGGATACCGCGGCGAGCTTCGCGATGGATGGAAAGCGCGCGGAAGAGGTGCTCGACCGCATCGGCATCACCACCAACAAGCAAGTCATTCCCGACGACCCGCGGCCGCCGTTGCGTCCGAGCGGCATCCGCCTCGGCACGCCCGCCTGCACGACGCGCGGCATGCGCGAGCCGGAAATGGAAGCGCTTGCCGGCTGGATCGTCGCGGCGCTGCGCCATGCCGACGACGATGCGCGTCTGGCGCGTCTTGCCGAGCAAGTGAAGGCGCTCTGTTCGCGCTTTCCCGTTCCCGGTCTTGCGCCGGCGCCCGTTTAATTCGATGCAGCGTGCGTTCCACGCACCGTGTTTTCGGTCGGTGCGCCCGGCGCAGTCTAGCCGTGTTTGCGGCGCTCTGGTTCGTGCCTTCTGGCCCGGCCGAGGAGCGCCGCGCGGCTGGCGTTGCGAAAACGTAATACGTATGCTGAACGGACGCCGATGGAAAAACAGTCTTTCTCCACGCATGGACTTTCAAGACGCGATTGGCTGCGGCTCGCCCTCGGCGCCGCGGCGTCGGCGGGGGGCGGTTTGAGCATGGCCGATTCGACTCCTCTACGACGCCCCATCCCCCGTTCGGGCGAATTGCTGCCGGTCATCGGGCTCGGCACCTGGCAGACGTTCGACGTGGGGAGCGCGCCGGCGGAGCGCGCGCCCCTGCGCGAGGTGCTGCGCCGCTTCGTCGAGCTCGGCGGCCGCGTCGTCGATTCATCGCCGATGTACGGAAATTCGGAAGGCGTGCTCGGCGACCTCGCGGTCGAGCTCGGCGTGCGGAAGAAACTCTTTCTCGCCACCAAGGTGTGGACCAGCGGGCGCGAAGCGGGCATCCGCCAGATGGAGCAATCGTTCCGGCGCCTGCGCACGGATCGCATGGACCTGATGCAGGTGCATAACCTGGTCGACTGGCGCACCCACCTCGCGACGCTGCGCGGCTGGAAAGAGCAGGGCAAGGTACGCTGCCTCGGGGTGACGCATTACACCGAGAGTGCGTACGCGGATCTCGCGCGCGTGCTCGAAAGCGAGGAGCTCGATTTCGTGCAGCTCAATTATTCGATCGTCGAGCGCGAGGCGGAACGGCGCTTGCTGCCGCTCGCCGCCGAGCGGCGGATCGCGGTGATCGTGAATCGCCCGTTCGCGCAGGCGTCGTTATTCGGAAAAGTGCGCGGCAAGCCGTTGCCCGCCTGGGCCGCGGACATCGACTGCGTGAGCTGGGCGCAATTCTTTCTCAAGTTCATCGTCTCGCACCCGGCGGTCACCTGCGCGATCCCGGCGACGAGCAAAGTCACGCACCTGGTCGACAACATGCAGGCGGCGTTGGGGCGACTGCCGGACGACGCCGTGCGCGAGCGCATGGCGCGCTACATCGCGGAGCTCTAGCGCGGGGTTATTCCTTCCAGAAGACGCGCAGGCGGCAGTGCGCCGCGCCTTTGCTGCGGCATTCGACGTGCTCGCCGCGGACGTTATTGACGCCGGTCAGCTGGATGCTGCGTTCCGCCCAGCCGAGCACCGATTCGCAGTGCGCCCAGTGCGGCGTTTCGAAGTTGAGGATTTCGAGCTCGATCGTTCCCGGACCCAATTGCGTCGTTTGCAGCTTGCCCGAGGTGTAATAGGAGGTCCACAGCTGCGCCGCCTTGTTGAAGATGTACATGGGCTGCAGGAACTTGAAGAACACTTTGTAGACGGTGGACAAATCGTCTTCGGCCGTCTGCGCCGCCATGGCGCGGTAGAGTTTGCCGTCGCCCTTGCCGACGACGCGATCGATCGTTTCGGTGAAGTCGATAAAGAGGGAAAACGGATACCAGGAGGATTTCAGCACGCCGGTTTCGAGCCGCAGCGCGGCGTCACGGTCTTTGAGCTGCGCCAGCACGGCGCGGAGCTTGTCTTCGCCGTGGTAGCGCACGACGTACTGACGCCGGCCGGCGATGGCCGTTCCCTTGACGTTGACCATGAGAGTTAGTGTAGGTCACGCCGTTGCCTTTGCTAGCAGCGCGCCCGCGGCCGCTTCGGCGTCACATATATATAGTGTCCGGCGTTTCAGCGCTCGAGGATCGCGACCACGCCCATGCCGCCCGCCGCGCAAATCGAGATCAGACCGCGGCCGGAATCCCGCGCCGCGAGCTGTTTCGCCAAGGTCGCGACAATGCGCGCGCCGGTCGCGGCGAACGGGTGACCGAGCGCGATACTGCTGCCCTTGGGGTTGAGCTTGCCGCGGTCGATGGAGCCGAGCGGTTCCTCGCGCCCGAGTTGGGTGCGGCAATATTCTTCCGACTCCCAGGCTTTCAGGGTGCACAGTACCTGCGCCGCGAACGCCTCGTGAATTTCGTAAATGTCGAAGTCCTGCAATTTCAAATGCGCGCGATCGAGCATGTCGGGGACGGCGTAGGTCGGTGCCATGAGCAGGCCCTCGCGCGCGCCGTTGACGCCGATAAAATCAACCGCCGCCGAGGCGTAATACGTGAAGTAGGCCTGAATGGGAAGGCCGCGCGATCTCGCCCATGGCTCGGACGCGAGCAGGACGCACGCGGCGCCGTCCGTGAGCGGCGTGCTGTTACCGGCCGTCAAGGTGCCGCTCGGACTTTTGTCGAAGGCGGGTTTCAGGCCCGCCAGTTTTTCCACGCTCGTGTCCGGGCGCACGTTGTTGTCGACGGCGAGGCCCTCGAACGGAACGACCAGATCGTTGTAAAAGCCTTCTCTCCACGCCGCCGCCGCCTTCAGATGGCTTGCATACGCGAGCTCGTCCTGTTCGCGGCGGCCGATCTTCCATTCCTTCGCCATCAGCTCGCAGTGCTCGCCCATCGTGAGGCCGGTGCGCGGCTCGGTCGCGCCGGAGTACGCGGGCTTCAGATCCTCCGGCCGCAGGCGCAGCCAGGGTTTGATGCGATCGCCGAAGTTCTTGCCGCGCGCGCTTTCGAGCACGATGCGCTGGAACTTCTCGCCGTAGGTGATCGGCACGTCGCTCGCCGAATCCGCGCCGCCCGCGATCGCCGCCTCGATCTCACCGAGCGCGATCCGGTGCGCGAGCTGCGCCACCGCGGTCAGGCTCGTGCCGCAGGCGCGTGTCACGTCGTAAGCGGGCGTGTGCGGATCGAGCCCGCTCGCGAGCGTGGCTTCGCGCGCGAGATTCCAATGGCGCGAGTGCTTGATGACGGCGCCGGCGGCGACTTCGCCGAGCCGCTCGCCGCGCAAGTCGTACTTGTCGACCAGCGCCTTCATCGTGCCCGTCAGCATTTCGAGATTGCCGAGCTGGACATACGCGGTATTGGTGCGCGCGAACGGGATGCGCGTACCGCCGATAACGGCGACACGACGTGGGAAATCCGGCATGAAAACCTCGCAATAACGCTGAGACGGGTGCGCTCTATTCTACGGTCTTGTTGTGGCCGAGCCGAGCGGGCTTCATGACGGGGGCTCGGCGGTCGTGCCCACGGTCTTTCGCGCCAGAGGAAGAGCCGATCCCATGCGCGCGGTTCTTGCCGTTCGCGTCGAACCAGGCGCGAAGCCAATGTGAAGATCAAAGCGCGATGAAATGCTCCCGGAAATCGTAAAATTGGGGGCGGTGCGTCGCGACGGGTTCGACGCGCCCGCGGAAACCTCGCCTTTCCATGCTGCGAATCATGACTTTTCCAGGGTGGCGGTATAGCATGTCGCCCCCTTGGCGAGCAGTTCGACGGAGCATTCGATGGCTGAAATAACGCGCGCCGATGTTGAAGCGGCGCTCAAGCAGGTGACCGACCCCTACGCGGAACAGGATTTCGTCACCGGGAAGACGGTCAAGCAGATTGCGGTGGAAGACGGCCGCGTGACGGTGGACGTGGTGCTCGGTTATCCGGCGCGCGGCGCGGCGCCGACATTGACCGCGACGATCAAGGAAAAGCTGCTGTCGATCCCCGGCGTCAAGGAAGCGCGCGTCAATCTTTCGTGGAAAATCGAATCGCACAGCGTCCAGAAGGGCGTGAAGCCGCTTCCCGGCATCAAGAACATCATTGCGGTGGCGTCGGGCAAGGGCGGCGTCGGCAAATCCACCGTTTCGGTCAATCTCGCGCTCGCGCTCGCCATCGAGGGTGCGAGCGTCGGGATTCTCGACGCGGATATCTACGGGCCGAGCCAGCCGCGCATGCTCGGCGTCAAGCGCAAGCCCGAATCCAAAGACGGCCGCTCCATCGAACCCATCGAGGCGCACGGCCTGCAAGCGATGTCGATCGGTTTTCTGATCGACGAAGAGACGCCGATGATCTGGCGCGGTCCGATGGTCACGCAGGCGCTCGAGCAGTTGCTGAAGGACACCAACTGGAAAGAGCTCGATTACCTCGTGATCGACCTCCCGCCCGGCACCGGCGACACGCAGCTCACACTCGCGCAGAAAGTCCCGGTGTCCGGCGCCGTGATCGTGACGACGCCGCAGGAGATCGCGCTCCTCGACGCGCGCAAGGGACTCAAGATGTTCGAGAAGGTCGACGTGCCGGTGCTCGGCGTGGTGGAGAACATGAGCACGCACGTGTGCTCGCACTGCGGCCACGAAGAGCATATTTTCGGGGAAGGCGGCGGGCGACGGATGGCGCGGGAGAACGACGTGCCGTTCCTCGGCGCGTTGCCGCTCGATTCCCGCATCCGCGAGGAAACCGACAGCGGCAAACCGACCGTCGTCGCGGAACCGGAAAGCCGTATCGCGCTGATCTATCGCGACGTGGCGCGGCGGGTGGCCGCGCGGCTGTCGCTGCAGAAGAAGGACTTCAGCGCCAAGTTCCCGAACATCGTCATCCAGAACACCTAGGGCGGAGCTGTAGGGCGCGTTCCACGCACCAATTTTCGGTCGGTGCGCACGGTGCACCCTACATTATTTAACTAATCAAACCTTCTCGGGGCGTAGCGCCCGCGCTCCCCGCCGTTACCGTTCTACGCGGGAGAGGAGGGCGGGACAGCCGAGGCACTGATGCGATTTTTGATGTTTGCCTTTAAACTGCGCGCATTGCGAAAAAGGCGCTGATTTGCGATGACCATCAAATCCGACAAGTGGATACGCCGCATGGCCGAGAGTCACGGCATGATCGAACCGTTCGAGCCGCGCCAGATCAAAGCGAACGGTAAAGGTCCGGTGGTGTCCTACGGCACCTCGAGCTACGGCTACGATATCCGTTGTTCGAACGAGTTCAAGATTTTCACCAACATCAACTCGGCTATCGTCGATCCGAAGCATTTCGCCGCCAACAGCTTCGTCGACTTTCGCGGCGACGTTTGCATCATCCCGCCGAATTCCTTCGCGCTGGCGCGCACGGTCGAGTACTTCCGCATCCCGCGCAACGTGCTCACGCTCTGCCTCGGCAAGAGCACCTACGCGCGTTGCGGCATTATCGTGAACGTGACGCCGCTCGAGCCCGAATGGGAAGGTCACGTCACGCTCGAATTTTCCAACACCACGCCGTTGCCCGCGCGTATCTACGCGAACGAAGGCGTGGCGCAGGTGATCTTTCTCGAGTCCGACGAAGTCTGCGAAACCTCGTACAAGGACCGCGGCGGCAAGTACCAGGGACAGCAGGGCGTGACGCTGCCGAAGATTTAAAGGCAAAAAAAAACCCCGTCCATAAGGACGGGGGGAATCTCGCTCAGGGGGGAGGCGAGGAGGAACCGGTTAAGTCGCCGCGCGATTGGCGCGGTTTGTCTTCGATCCGCGATTGCCGGCACCGTCTACTTGGCCCGGGAGGCTTCGCCTCATCTTCGCCGTCACTGGCTCAACAGGAGAGGACTTCCTTGTCGCTAAGACCTTCCGTGTCTTGCGCATTCCGCGCGATGAAGACCACGCATTACTACGTTGCAATACACGTGCCGGCCGGGCGATCGCAAAAAATCTGCAAAAAGCCGGGGGAAATTCGCTTCACCGAGTGACGAGGCGCCGGAAAGTCGACACCTCCGCCGAGTTACCGGCATGCGCGACGTTTTCCCGCCGCGAAAATGCGGTAGCACGCGTTAGGGAAAGGTTCCGCGGTGGCGCCGGCGCATGGTTTCGGTCTTGTGCTCTTTGTTCACCCCGAGTCGCTCCTGATTGTTGTGCCGCGGTTCGCGCCCGCGGTCGGCGCCCGGCGGTGCGGTATCGAGCTCTTCTCTTTCCAGTTGGCTGGCGCGCTTCGGGACGTGGAGAGTGCGGGGGCGATTCGGGCTCATGGAGGTCTCCGTTTGTGATATGCCGAATCGACCGCGCCGCTTCGCGCGAGTTCAGGGGTGCGGGCGTTTGAAGTGATTTCCCCGGCGACGCTCGGTGCTCCACCGGATGGAATAAATGCGGGCTTGCGAACCGAGAGGCAATACGCCGTGCGCGAGCCACGACCGCGGCGTCGTCAACTCGGCAGCACGCGCGCGATGAACACCTTGAGATAGGCGGTTTCCGGGATGGCGGGATGTACCGGGTGATCGGGCGCTTGATGACCCTCCTCGAGCAGCGCGAGAAAGCGGTCCAGGTGGCGGCTCGTGCGCAGCAGGACATCGCGCAGCGCGTCGCGCGGCAGGTGATAGGAGCAGGAACAGGAAACCAGGACGCCGTCTTTCGAAAGCACCTGCATCGCCATTTGGTTGATGCGCCGATAAGCGTCTGTCCCCTCCTTGATATCCTTCTTGCGTTTAATGAATGCCGGCGGATCGAGAACCACGATGTCGAAGCGCTTGTGCTCGGCGCGTAAACGCCGCAACAACTCGAACGCGTCGTCCTGCTCCACATGGACGCGTTCGCCGAACCCGTTACGTTCGGCGTTGTCCCGTATGCCCGCCGCGGCGGCGGCGGACGTATCGGCGCAGAGCACGGATTGCGCGCCCGCCGCGGCCGCCTGCAGGCCGAAACCGCCGAGGTAACTGAAGACGTCGAGCACGCGCGCCCCCTTGGCATACGCCCGCAGGCGCGCGCGGTTCATGCGTTGATCGTAGAACCAGCCGGTCTTCTGACCTCCCGCGAGTGGAACTTCGTAGCGCACATCGTTCTCGCTGACCAGCACGGTTTGCGGTACTTCACCGAGTGCGGTTTCGGTGTAGCGCGCCAGCCCCTCGAGCGCGCGTATCGATGAATCGTTGCGCAGCAGAATCGCGCGCGGGCGGATGACTTTCTCGAGCGCCGTGATCACCTCGGTTTTGACCCGCTCCATCCCCGCGGTCGTTAGCTGCACGACGCAGACATCGCCATAACGATCGACGACCAGCCCGGGCAGGCCGTCGGAGTCGCCGAAGGCGAGGCGATAGTACGGCTCGCTAAAGAGACGCTCGCGCAGCGCCAGCGCGACATTGAGGCGGTGCGTGATGAGCGACCGATCGAGGACATGCGCGGGGTCGCGCGACACCAGCCGTGCGCAGATGAGGGCGTGCGGGTTGACGTAGCCGCTGCCGAGCGGGTGGCCCGCGGCGTCCTCGATCAATACCGGTTGCCCGGGCTCGAATTGGGACAGCGGCGTCGCGCGCGCATCGATCTCATTGCTGAACACCCAGACGTGACCGGCGCGCAAGCGGCGGTCTTCGTTCTTGTTCAAGCGTAACGTCGCAAGCGTCATGGTGATTCTCGGAGCGTCTGTTTCATTTTTCGGTGCGCAAGCGGCGTAGTGTAATTGGCTCATTGCCGGAGAGGGTAGTAAGGATGTGACAGCGCGCAGCCCGAGCTCGAGACGCGTTACCGCGACCGCCGTACGCATTGGCGCGGCTCGGGGGGTGAAATATGCCGGCGCCCGTTCTCGGGTCATTTTGCGGTGCCTCCCTCGCGCCATTCATGAGAGCCGGTGATAGTATGCGGCGACGGGGACGGGGCGGGCGCGGGCGTACCAGGTAAAAGAAAGCGTAGTCGATCGCTACGGAAGGCATCGGCATGAGCATAAGTTTCGGGGTGCGCGTCGCCGCGGCAGCGACGCTGGTTGGCCTTTGCGCCTGCGGCGGCGGAGGAAGCGGCGGCGATGCGGGGCAGTCGGCGGGCACGCAGAGCGCGCCGGTGCCGCCGATCGCCGACCTCACCGGCGCCTGGAACGTCGCGGAAAGCGGCGTCAGCAATTGCGCCAATCTCGCGACCTACGCGCTCGATCCTTATCGGCTCATCATTGCCCAAAGCGGCAACGCCTTGACGATCGTCGCGCCCGCCGGAACGTTCGCGGGCAACATCGATGGCGACAAAGTGGCGTGGAGCGGGAGTTATCCGTCGGGCAGCGGCAGGACCACGATCACCTCCATGGCGTTGACGGCCGCGGCGAGCGGCAATGCGATCAGCGGGTCGGCCGGCTGGACTTGGACGGACGGCGCGGCGAGTTGCTCCGGCATGTCGCAATCGATCAACGCGACCCGGGTGCCGGAGGCGGCGCCGGTGCCGCCGGCGCCGAGCGGGCTCAGCGCGAGTGCGCAATCCGCGTCCAGCGTGGGTTTGGTCTGGAACGATAACTCGAATAACGAAAGCGGCTTCAAAGTCGAGCGCCGGCGCGCCGACGATGCGGCTTCCGCGTTCGCGCAAATTACGCTGCTCGCGGCCGATACCACGAGCTTCCTCGACACCGGGCTCGATGCCGCCACCGCGTACGACTATCGCGTGCGCGCGTTCAACGGCGCGGGCGACTCGCCCTATTCCAACGTCTTCACCGTCACGACGCTCGCGCCTCCGCCGCCGGCGCCGAGTCCGCCCTCGGGGCTCGCGCTCACGGTGAATTCCTCGAGCAGCATCACGCTGCGTTGGACGGATAATTCGACGAACGAGACGGCGTTCCGTCTCGAGCGCAGCACCGGCAACGACCGCGGATTCAGCGAAACGGCGACGGTCGCGGCCGACACCACGTCGTATCGGGACACGGGTCTGGCGCCGGCGACGCATTATTTTTATCGCGTGCGCGCCGCCAACGCGACGGGCAGTTCCGCCTACTCGAATACGGCCAACGCGACGACGTCGCCGGACGCGGTCGCGCCGGCGGCGCCGAGCAGTCTCAGCGCGACCGCGTCATCGGTCAGCCTGCGTATCGATTTGCGCTGGACCGACAACTCGACGAACGAGACCGGTTTTCGAATCGAACGCAGCACCAACGCGAACAACGGCTTCACGCAAATCGCAACCACCGCCGCCGGCGTGACGACGTACAGCGACAGCGCCGGGCTCGAGCGCAACACCAAGTATTACTACCGCGTGCGCGCGACGGACGCGACGACCGGGCTCAATTCCGCGTACTCCAACACGGACAGCGCAACGACGGTGCGGCGCGAGCTGGTGAGCGATTGAGACCGACGCGAGCCGCGTCAGCGCACGAAGCGCCAGAAACTGAGGACGCCGAGAACGGCGAGAGCGCTCGACACCAAGAACGCCGCCGTCACTCCGTAGACGCTCCACAAGCCGCCGAGCAAGAGTCCCGCGGGAATGGCGGCGAGCCCGACGACCATGTGAAACCAGCCGAACGCGGTGCCGCGTTCGGCGGGCGCCGCCAAGTCGCGCACCAGCGCGCGCTCGGCGCCCTCGGTGAGACCGAAGTAAAACCCGAGGGCGAGGCTCCACGTCCACAACATCGCGGGCTTATCAACGAAGGCGAGCGCGAAGAGCGTCACCGCGTACACCATCCATCCCGTGATGATGAAGGGGCGGCGCCCGACGCGGTCGGTATGTCGGCCGGCCTGTTCCGACACCGTCACTTTCACCGCGTGCATCGCGGCCCAGAGCAGCAGCAGCTCGACCGTCGAC
>Ga0070741_10007966_pt1 | contig 21542 bp, 20 predicted proteins | sample Coa_R1_4_FD_66440 | JGI IMG/M metagenome (GOLD analysis project Ga0070741, IMG submission 66440) | Surface soil microbial communities from Centralia Pennsylvania, which are recovering from an underground coalmine fire - Coalmine... | ecosystem: Environmental > Terrestrial > Soil > Unclassified ... | reverse complement strand
CGCCGAAGCCCTGCAGGAGGCCTACTCGCGCTTCCGCAAGACCGGGCTCGGACGGGCCTGTGAGCCGGTGTGGTCGAACATGGCCGTGCACCGCCCCGCCGAGTTCAACAAGAGCCACATCCCGGCCTACCTGGCCGGTGAGCAGGCCCGCGCGTGGATCGCGGTCTACCCCTTCGTGCGCGGGTACGAGTGGTACCTGCTGCCCGACGAGGAGCGCCGCCGCCTGCTGGCCGAGCACGGCATGATGTCGCGCGAGTATCCCGACGTGCGCGCCAACACGGTCCCGTCGTTCGCCCTCGGCGACTACGAGTGGATCCTCGCCTTCGAGGCCGACGAGCTGCACCGCATCGTGGACCTGATGCGGCACCTGCGCGGCTCGGAGACCCGGCGGCACGTGCGCGAGGAAGTGCCCTTCTACACCGGGCGGCGGCGGTCGGTGGCGGAGATCGTGGACGCGCTGCCGTAGCGAGAGCTGGCGGGCGGCAGGCAGGCGGACACGCTGCGGTCTGGCGCCGCGTCAGACCCGAGGCTGTTGCTGGGTGATGCAGTGGATGCCGCCGCCGCGGGCGAAGATCGGCCGCGCGTCGACGAACTCGATCTTGCGGTCCGGCAGCAGCTTGGCGAAGATCTCGGCGGCCTGCTCGTCGCGCGGGTCGTCGAATCCGCACATCAGGGCCAGGCCGTTGGCCAGGTAGTGGTTGACGTAGGAGTAGTCGACGGGTTCGCCGTCCTCTTCGAGCACCGTCGGTGCGGGAAGTTCGACGACTTCTAGGCGGCGGCCCTGTGCGTCGGTTGCGGCGCGCAGGATCGCGACGTTCTCCTTGCAGACCTCGTGATCCGGGTGCGCCGGGTCCGGCTGCGTGTGCACCACCACGACCCCCGGCTTCACGAACGCCGCGACGATGTCGACGTGCCCGCGCGTGCCGAACTCGCCGTAGTCGCGGGTCAGGCCGCGCGGCAGCCAGATCACCTTCCACGCGCCGAGGAACCCGCGCAGCTGCGCCTCGACCTGCTCGCGGGTCCAGCCCGGATTGCGGCCGGGATCGAGCTGCACCGTCTCGGTGATCAGCACGGTGCCGGCGCCGTCCACGTGAATGCCGCCTCCCTCGTTGACCATCGGCGAGGCGAAGCGCCGGGCCCCGGCCAGTTCCGCGACGGTCTCGGCGATCTCGGCGTCCTTGCCCCAGCTGGCCCAGGACTGCGCGCCCCAGCCGTTGAAGATCCAGTCCGCGGCGGCGAGACCGGCCTGCTTCGCGCCGCTCGCCGGGCGGGTCAGGAAGGTCGGGCCGATGTCGCGCATCCAGGCGTCGTCCAGCGGCCGCTCGACGAGCGTCACCGCGGGGTCGAGCCAGCGGCGGGCCGCGGCGGTCGCGGTCGGCGCGGGGTCGACCACCATGGTCAGCGGCTCGTAGCGGGCGATCGTGTTGGCGACCCGCGACCACGCCTGATACGCCTCGTCCGGGTCGTCGCCGAGCGTGTAGCCCTCGGTCGGCCAGGCCATCCAGGTGCGCTCGTGCGGCTGCCATTCGGCCGGCATGGCGTATCCGTGCTCTGCGGGTGTGGTCATGGCGCGGCGTGGCTCCTACAGGAAGTAGAGGCGGGAGAGGGGGACGGAGTCCGCGGGGGCTGATTCGATCGGCGCGCCGTCGAGGGTGACCCGGCCGGTGGCCGGATCGACGCGGACCGCGCCGGTGCGGCTGTTGCGGACCATCGCGCCGGGACCGATGCCGCGGGTGCCGCGGACGGCGACCCGGCGCCGGCGCGTCGGCATCCGGTCGTCCGCGGACTGCGCGGCGGCGCCCGCGACGAAGGCGACGGAGAGGTCTGCCGCGGTCGCGCCGTGCCCGCCGAACTGCGGTCCGTACACCAGCGGCTCGCAGCGATCGGTGGACGCATTCGGGTCGCCGACCACGCCGTACGCCGGGAAACCGGCCTTGAGCACGAGGTACGGCTTGGCGGCGAACGAGGACGGGTTCCACAGCACGATGTCCGCGAGCTTGCCGACTTCGAGTGTGCCGATCTCGTGCGCCAGGCCGTGGGCGATCGCCGGATTGACCGTCAGCTTGGCGATGTAGCGCAAGACGCGGTTGTTGTCGTTCATGGCGTTGTCGTCTGCTGCGCCGTTCAAGTCAGCGGTGTCGGCGCCGCGTTCCGTCTTCATCTTGTCGGCGACGGCGAAGGTGCGCCGGACCGTCTCCCCGGCGCGGCCCATGCCCTGCGCGTCGGAGGAGGTGATCGGGATGACACCCAGGTCGTGCAGTACATCCTCCGCGCCCATCGTCCCGGCACGGATCCGGTCGCGGGCGAGCGCGGCGTCCCCGGGCAGGTCCGTTTTGAGTCCGTGTGCTGAGACGATCATGCCGAAGTGCTCGCCGAGCGCGTCCCGGCCGAACGGCAGCGTGGGATTGGTCGAGGAGCCGATGATGTTCGGCTCGCCGGCCAGCCGCAACACGTTCGGCACGTGTCCGCCTCCGCAGCCCTCGATGTGGAACGCGTGGATCGTTCGCCCTTCCAACACGGACAGCGTGTCCTCGACGCTCAATGCCTCGTTGAGTCCGTCCGTGTGCACGGCGACCTGCACGTCGAAGTCCTCGGCCACACGCAGCGCGGTGTCGAGGGCGCGGGCGTGCGCACCCATGTCCTCGTGCACCTTGAAGCCGGACGCGCCGCCCTCGGCCAGCGCCTCGATCAGCGGTGCCGGGTCGGAGGAGGAGCCGCGGGCGAGGAATCCGATGTTGACCGGCCAGGCGTCGAAGGCGTTGAACGCGTGCCGCAGCGCCCAGGGCGAATTGACCCCGACACCCCAGACCGGCCCGAACTCCTGCCCGATGATCGTAGTGACGCCGGAGGCCAGTGAGGCCTCCATGATGCGCGGCGAGAGCAGGTGCACGTGCGTGTCGATCGCTCCGGCCGTCGCGATGAGGCCCTCACCGGACACGATCGCGGTGCCGGTGCCGACCACGACGTCGACACCGTGCAGGGTGTCCGGATTCCCGGCCCGCCCGATCGCGTGGATCCGGCCGTCGCGAATGCCGATCGAGACCTTGCGGATGCCGAGCGCCGCGTCGATGACGACGACGTTGCTGATGACGAGGTCACAGGTGTCGGCGACCGAGGCGGCTTTGAGGTGCAGGCCGTCGCGGGCGGTTTTGCCGAATCCGGCCAGGAACTCGGAGCCGGGCTGCTGCGCGTCGTCTTCGACCTCGATGATCAGGTTGGTATCGCCGAGGCGGATGCGGTCACCCTTGCGCGCGCCGTGTACGGACACGTAGTCGTGTGGTTCGAGCTCGCTCATCGCGCGCCGTCCTTCGGTTCCTCGGCGGCGGTTCGCGGCTCGAAGTCCATCGCGTATCCCTCGGCCCGCGCCCGGGCCAGTGCCGCCTCGCGCGCGCCCGGAGCGTCGAGCGGACCGTCGACAAGCCCGGAGAACCCGATGGCGATGCGCGCCCCGCCGATCGGCACCAGCGCCACCTCGACGACCGCGCCCGGTTCGAAGCGGGTGGAGGAACCGGCCGGGATGTCGAGCCGTAGCCCGTACGCGGCGGCTCGGTCGAACGCCAGCCGCCGGTTCACCTCGAAGAAGTGGAAGTGGCTGGTCACCGAGATCGGCACGTCGCCGGTGTTGCGCACCGGCAGGGTGGTCGGCGCGGGTCGGCTGGATGCCTCATCCCAGGAGGCGGTTCGCGCGTCCTCCCGGTCCTCGCGCGGCAGGATCGCGCCCGGCGCCCGCCCGCCGAGCGAGGCGCCGCGAAACGGCTCGGAGATCACGGCCAGCCGCGTGCCGTCCTCGAAAACCGCCTCGACCTGCACCTCGGTGACGATATCGGGGACGCCCGGCAGCACCTCCGCCGCCGAGAGCACGCTGCGCCCGGCCTCGATCGCCTCGGCCAGCCGCAGGCCGTCCCGCGCGGCCTCGCACACGGTGTCGGCGATCAGCGCGGTCGCCTCCGGCACGTTCAGCAGCAGGCCGCGGGCGCGCCGGGCCCGAGCCAGTTGCGCCGCGCCGAACAGCAGCAGCCGGTCCCGCTCCGTGGGGGTCAAGCGCATCCGGGCTCCCGCGAGGACGACGAGTCGCAAAGTCGCACTGACGGCCGCGCGGCGGCGAGGGCTGAGGCCAGCGCGCCCGCGCCACGGCGGCTGCGATCCAGCCAACCGCATCCCCGGCGGGTCCGCAAAGGATCTCGCCTGATCAAGCTGTGCGCGTTTCGCGGCCGCGCCTGCCGACCTGGAAAGCGCCAGGGCCGTGGCAGCCCGGCGTCAGGGCGGCGTGCCGAGGTAGGCCTGGACCAGGTCCTTGGGCGCGCGACACAGCCAGGCCTCGATGAGCAGCTCGCGCAGATTCTCGACGTCGATCGGGCCGAGCCGCACGAGGACGGAGGCGTGGCCGTCGAAGTGCGGCGTCGTGAAGCAGACGTCCGGATCCGAAGCCAGCAGCGCCTCTTTCGCGGCGAGATCCGGGACCCGCACGCCCAGAATCGGGCCCTGCGGCGCGGCGGCGCCCAACGCCTCGAGGTCGGCGCGGCGCAGCGGTCGTTCCCAGGCGAAGCTCTTGTCGGCGCGCTTGTCCCGCACCCGCCAGTCGAGCGTGCCGTGCGTGGTGCGCTCGAACGTCTCCGGCAACGCGAGCGCGAGGCGCCGCACGTCCTCCCAGGTCGCCATGGGCCGGGCCCTCTACTCCTCGGCCGGTTCGAGGGTCAGGCTGATGGAGTTGATGCAGTAGCGCTGGTCCGTGGGGGTCGGGTAGCCCTCGCCCTCGAAGACGTGGCCGAGGTGCGAGCCGCAGCGGGCGCAGCGCACCTCGATGCGAACCATGCCGAAGGAGCGGTCCTCCACGAGCTCGACCGCCTTGGAGTTCGTCGGGTCGTAGAACGACGGCCAGCCGCAGTGCGAGTGGAACTTGGTCTCCGAACGGAACAGCTCATTGCCGCAGGCGCGGCACTTGTAGACGCCGACCGTCTCGGTGTCGGTGTACTCGCCGGTGAAGGCGGGTTCCGTGCCCGCTTGGCGCAGGACGCGGAACTCCTTCGGGGAGAGCTCGGCGCGCCACTCGTCCTCGGACTTGGTCACCTCGTAGGTCATGATTCGAGCGTACGGCCGCCGAGCGGCTCTTGGGGCCGCGGGGTGGCGGGGTAAGCGGACGGTAATGGGGTTCAGAGGCAACTCAGAGCTTGCATCCCGCTCGTCGCGCAGGCCGCGGTCAGGGAGCGATCCGATTGGTCACGAGGTGCCGGGTGAACAGGAAGCCGTCCTCCGCCAGCAGCGTGTGCAGGCTCAGCGGGAGCGGCGGTTCGAGCGGCGGGCCGTCCAGGATGCGCATCGCGTGGCCGGCCAGCAGTCGCGGCGAAAGGGCGAGACAGAGTTCGTCCAAGCGGCCGACGCGGGCCACTTCGGCCAGCAGGTGCGGGCCGCCCTCGCACAGGATCCGGCCGCGGCCCGACCCCGCCAGCTGGTCGATGGCGAGCCGCACGTCGGCGCGGCCGGTGCCCGCGATCAGCACCTCGCCGGCCTCGCGCGCCACGGCCAGGCGATCCGCGGGCGCGTCGCCGACCGTGACGGTGATCGTGGGCACGGTCGCCTCGCGGTAGAGCGGCGCGTCGAAGTCGAGGTCGAGGCTCGCGCTGATCACGGCGATCGCGGCGGCCGGGGCCTGGCCGGCGGCCTCGCGCAGGCGCGCGTACGGCTCACGCGGCGCCGCGGGCTGGCGGTACCCCTCGGTGCGGACCGTGGTCGCCCCGACGAGGATCACGTCGGCCAGGCCGCGCAACGCACGGAAGACCTTCTTGTCCGCCTCTCCGGACAGCCCGCCGGACTTGCCTTCCGCCTGCGCCGCCCCGTCCGCGGAGGACACCATGTTCGCCCGCACCCAGCGGCGGGTGTGACCGGGGTACGCGTACACCACGGCCAGATCGGGTTCGACGTCTCGGTTGGGTCGCGGAATCAGTTGGCGCACATAGTCAGCGTGACACAGCCGCGCCGCTATCGCAGCCGTACCAGGAGCCTGGTGGAAGCGGGTCGGAAGGCGTGCGAGCCGGTCGTGCTCGGGCCGTGATATCGCTCACAGGTTGCCGTTGACCTGCGCAGATGTGCGTGGGGGAGAGGAAGGTCACGCCGCTGGCGGCCGGGTTCGCCGTCATGGCGGAAATACGATCGTGAGGTGACGGTGATCTTAAGCACGGACGTACTGGGGCGCCTTGCCGGGCGTGTTCCGGCGGTCACGCCCGAGCGGCTGCTCGCGGAACTCGTGCCGCCGCCGCGCTTCGCATCCGCGCGCTTCGACACCTACGTACCCGACCCGGACGAGCCGTCGCAGAGCGCTGCGCGTGACCTCCTTGCGGCGCGGGCCGGAAGGCCTGGGGATGGGCGGCGCGCGCCGCGGTTCTCGGCCCGGCGGCTGCTGGGAAGGGGCGCCGGTTCGCCGAACGGCGGCTCCGACGGGAAGGCCGGGGTCGGGGTCTACCTCGACGGCGGCTACGGGGTCGGCAAGACACACCTGCTTGCCTCGCTGTGGCATGCGACCGAGGGGCAGAAGGCGTACGGCACGTTCGTGGAGTACACGAATCTGGTCGGGGCGCTCGGATTCGCCGCCTGCGTGGCGCGACTGGCCACCCGGGAACTGGTCTGCATCGACGAGTTCGAACTCGATGATCCCGGCGACACCGTGCTCATCAGCACCCTGCTCACCCGGCTGGCCGAGGCGGGAGTGCGGCTCGCGGCCACCTCGAACACGCTGCCCGACCGGCTCGGCGAGGGCCGGTTCGCCGCGGCCGACTTCTTGCGCGAGATCCAGGGCCTGGCCGCGCGTTTCGTGACGCTGCGCATCGAGGGCCGCGACTACCGCAGGCGCGAGGCCGCCGCGGCACCCGCTCCCGCGAGCGAGGCCAAAATCGCGGCGTTTCTGGACGCTGAAGCGCCTGGACGGGTCGTAGACGACTTCGACGAACTGACCGACCATCTCAGCAGCCTGCATCCGAGCCGCTATGGCGCACTGCTCGACGGGGTTGACGCGGCGGCGCTGCGCGGACTGCGGCCGATCGACGACCAGAACGCGGCGCTGCGGCTCGTCGTGCTGGTGGACCGGCTGTACGATCGTTCGATCCCGGTTCTCGCCTCGGGCGTGCCGGTTGACCGGCTCTTCACCCCCGAACTGCTGGCCGGCGGATACCGCAAGAAGTATCTGCGCGCGACCTCGCGGCTGGTCTCGCTGGCGAGCGCCGGAGCCGCGCTGGTGCCGGCGCGTTCCTGACGGCTGGCCGGTGAAGTGCGAGAATCGCGTAAACGACCGAGCGGACGGCTCGACTGACTGAGGAGCGGCCACGTGGCGAAGTCCGGGAGCAAGGGCGACGGCAAGCGCCGTGCCGACGAGAAGCTCAAGAAGCGCGACGCGGACGACGCCAAGAAGGCGGCCGATAAGAAGGCCGGCGGGGACAAGAAGAAGGACAAGCAGCCGGCCAAGGTGAAGGTCGCCGAGCGCGCCGAGGTCGTGAAGGCTTCCGCCGGTGCGACCGCGCGCTCGAACGGGTCCACGAAGCTCAAGTCGGTCAAGCTCAAGCGCGCCGAGGGCACTCAGCAGCTCGTGGAGCAGGTCGCGGCCGAGATCGTCATCGCGGAGCTCGATCGCGCGAACAATCCGGAACAGGCCGCAGCCGCGGATTTCCCCGGGCTCACTCCGCAGAGCATTGAGACGGTGAAGGCAGCCGTGGAGGGCCGCAAGAAGAGCGCGCGCAAGGGTGATGGTAAGAGCAACGGCAAGGGCAAGAATGCGGACTCGGCGGCACCCGAGGCGGTCGCCGCGGACGCGGTAGCCGAGGACGCGGCACCGGAGACGGTCGCGGTGGGCAACGCGGCGCGTGGGAAGTCTGCGCGCAAGAGCGTGAAGCAGGAGGCTGACGCCGCTCCGGATCTGTTCAGCGAGCTGCTGCGGGTTCCGACCGGGGCGGTGGACCTCGCGGCGATCGACCCCGGCTCGACGCCCGGCGTCTCCTCACGCGACCAGGCTGAGGAAGAGCTGCCCAAGCTCGCGGCCCGGCTGGAAGAGCTTCAGGAGCGGCTGTTCGCGGCGGCGCGTGGCGGCGACAGCAATCGCAGGGTGCTGCTCGTCCTGCAGGGCATGGACACCTCCGGCAAGGGCGGCACGGTGCGCCACGTCGTCGGCCAGCTCGACCCGAACGGCACCCGGCTGACCGCCTTCAAGGCGCCCACCGAGGAGGAGCGCGCGCACGACTTCCTGTGGCGCATCCGCTCGCAGCTGCCCGCGGCCGGCGAGGTCGGCATCTTCGACCGCTCGCACTACGAGGACGTGCTGATCGCCCGGGTGCGCAAGCTCGCGCTTCCAATGATCATCGGCAGGCGGTACCAGCTGATCAACGGCTTCGAGCAGAAGCTGGTCGCGGACGGCGTGGTGCTGGTCAAGTGCTTCCTGCACATCTCCCGCCAGGAGCAGAAGCAGCGCCTGCTGGCCCGTCTCGACGACCCGGCCAAGCACTGGAAGTACAACCCCGGCGACGTCGCCGAGCGCGCCCTGTGGCCGCAGTATCAGGACGCTTACCGCATCGCGCTGGAGAAGTGCTCGACGCCGGACGCGCCCTGGTACGCCATCCCGGCGGACCACAAGTGGTACCGCAACTACGCGGTCACGCGGCTGCTGGTCGAGGCACTGGAGCGGATCGATCCGCAGTACCCGGCGGGCAAGTTCGACGTCGAAGTCGAGCGGGAGCGGGTGCTGGCGAGCTGATCGCCGGGCGGCGCGGCCGGTACGGCGGGTACCGACTGGTTGTCAGGCTACTGCGACGGCGGCGGTGGCCGGGAGTGAGGGCGCGGGCCGCGTCCCGGCGGCCTGCGCGTAACGCTCCAAGACGAGCTCGACGAGTTCTGCCGGCGGCTCGCCGTCCGGGGTGGTCAGCGGAGCCGCGATCGCAACGCGCGCCGCGAGGGCGTCGGCGCGTACTCGGTCGTACAGCAGGCCCGGCGCAAGGAAGTACGAGGCGACGGCGACCCGGGATGTGCCAGCGGATCGCAGTGCCCTGATGGCGTTCGCCGTCTCCGTCGGGGCGATCGTGGCAGAGGCGACGACCACGCTCAGATCCGGATCGGCGCAGTCCGCGTCCTGCTCACGCAGGCGCCGCCGCATCGCCGCGTCGAGCAGCGGATCCGGTCCCAGCGGATCGGCGACGAGCAACGCCGGCGGACGACGCAGGGCCCGACGCGCCTGCGCGGTCACGGCCGGGATGTCGTGCCCGACGTGATAGCCGTGGCTGAGGAAGAGCGGCAGCACGACGACGCGGCCGATGTCTTCGTGCGCCGCCGCGACAAGTCGGGCGAGCGCGGTGGGCACGTCCGGGCCGCACAGGTCGAGAAAACCCAGCTCCGCGCGCAGCCCCGGCCTGGCCCGGCGCACCGCGGCCAGCAGCCCGTGCAGCGCGGCGGCGTGGCGCGGGTCACGTGAGCCGTGGGCCACGGCGAGCAGAGCGGGGCGTGTGACGCGTGCGGGCGGGGCGGTCATGAGCGGCTCAGGCCCCTGGTACGCAGCAGGCGCCGCTCAAGCGGGGCGAAGAACACCTGGTTGATGCCGATCCCGATGATCAGGATGATGATGATCGAGCCGATGGCCAGCGAGAGGTCCAGGTTGTCCTGGGCGAACTTCATCACCTGGCCGACCCCCGGCCCCAGCGAGGGCGAGATCGCGATCAGCTCGGCGGCCATCAGCGAGCGCCAGGCGAACGCCCAGCCCTGCTTCATGCCGGAGACGTAGCCGGGCAGCGCCGCCGGGAACAGCACGAAGCGCACCGAGTCCAGGCCGCGCGCGCCGAGGTTGCGCCCGACCCGCAGGTAGATCGGCGGGACCCGGTCGAGGCCGTCGATCAGGCCGATCGCGATCGAGGGCACCGCGCCGAGCAGCACCACCGTGTAGATCGTCGCCGAGGTGACGCCGAACCAGATGATGCCGATCGGCACCCACGCCACCGAGGGCAGGTTCTGCAGGCCGGAGAGCAGCGGCTGGACCGCGGCGCGCAGCGGCGCGATCCGCGCGACCAGCAGGCCGATCACGGTGCCGATCGCGACCGAGGCGGCGAAGCCGATCGCGGCCCGGTACACCGAGTCCCAGATGGCCGCGCCGATCCGGCTCGGGCCCCAGTTCGTGGTCACCGCGTCCCACACGTCGCCGGGCCCGGGCAGCATGATCTCGCCCGAGTGTACGTGCAGGGCGACGAGCAGGTCCCAGAGCGCCACGATGATCGCGAGCGCGACGATCGGCGGCAGCACGCGGCCGAGCAGGATGCGCCACCACGGCCGCCGGTCCTTGGCCGCCGCGGCGTCCAGGGCGTCAAGCCCGGCTTCCAGCTTGGCGAGCTTGTCGTGTCCGTCCTCTGCCTCGGGCTCGATCCGCGGCGCCGCGGTCTCGTCCAGCGCGGCCGCGACGGCGGTCACGGTGGCGGTCTCTTCAGCCATGGCGATTGACCTCCGCGTGCTTGGTGATCTCCCTGTGCAGCTCGTCGGTGATCTCACGGGCCAGGTTGGACACCGCGGCGTCCTCGATCCGGCGCGGCTGCGGGATGTCCACCTGCCATTCGCGGGCCACCCGTCCGGGCCGCGAGGAAAGCAGCACCACCCGCTGCCCGAGCCGCACCGCCTCGCGCACGTTGTGCGTGACGAACAGCACCGTCACCCCGGTCTCCTGCCACAGCGCGGTCAGCTCGCCGTGCAGCACGTCCCGGGTGATCGCGTCCAGCGCGGCGAACGGCTCGTCCATCAGCAGCACGTTGGCCTGCTGGGCCAGCGCGCGGGCCAATGCCACGCGCTGCCGCATGCCGCCGGACAGCTCGTGCGCCCGCTTGTGCGCCGCGCCCTCCAGCCGCACCAGCCGCAGCAGCCGCTCCGCCTCGGCGCGGCGCTCCAGCTTGCCGGCCCCGCGCAGCCGCAGCGCCAGCTCGATGTTCCCGGCCGCCGTCAGCCACGGGAACAGCGCGGACTCCTGGAACATCAGCGCCGCCCGACCGCCGGTCACCTCGATGGAGCCGGAGCTGACCGGGTCCAGACCCGCCACCAGGTTCAGCAGGGTGGACTTGCCGCAGCCGGAGGCACCGAGCAGGCAGACGAACTCGCCGGGCGCGACGGTCAGGTCGATGCCGTCGAGCACCGGCGTGCCGGTCTCCTTGCCGAACCACTTGGTGACGCCGTTCAGCCGCACGGCCGCCGCGGTAAGCGTGCCGGCGCTGGGCGCCTCGTCGATCGTCACGGTCATCTCGCTGTCCTCCTTGGTCCGCCGCCCGGCGGTGGCGGCATGCGTTACGCGGTTCGCCGGGCGGCGGTGTGGGGCGGGATTGCTGTTCAGTCGGTGCGTTACTGGTTACCGAGCCCGGCCGCTGACACGGTCGGCTGCCCGGCGTCGGTCAACGCCTGGTTGAGCAGGGTCAGGTCGTAGATGCCGTTGAGCGGGGTCTGCTTGAGCAGGCCGTCGGAGACCGCGTGGTCGAGGCTGGTCTGCAGCGAGGACGCCTCGGGGTCGTTGGTGACGTTCTCCTCGGTCCACGCCCGGGTGATCACCGGGTCCTTGAGCGACTTGCCGGTCAGCGACTTGATGGTCGAGTTGACCAGCTTGGCCGCGTCGGCCGAGTTGGCGCTGACCCAGGCGTTCGCCGCGATCTGCCCCTCGATCAGAGCCTTGACGCTCTGCGGGTGCGCCTGCAGGAAGGACGTGGAGACCACCAGGTTCGTGGTGGCGAACTGGCTGTTCGGCCACAGCGACTTCTCGTCCACGAGCACGTGGCCCTTGCCCTCGACGACCAGGCGGGAGGCCCACGGCTCGGGCACCCAGGCGCCGTCGATCTTCCCGGCCTCGAACAGCGTGAGCGAGGTGGCGTTGTCGGTCGGCGTGATCTTCACGTCGCCGCCGCCCTGCTGGTCGGTCGTGTAGCCCTGCTGCTTGAGCCAGTAGCGCAGCGCCACGTCCTGGGTGTTGCCCAGCTGCGGCGAGGCCAGGGTCTTGCCCTTGAGGTCGGCCGGCGCGTTGATCTTCGAGGAGACCACCAGTTCGGCGCCGGCGTTCTCCGCCCCGGCCACGATGACCAGGCCGCCCTTGGACTTGACCCAGGCGTTGAGCGCGGAGGACGGGCCGACGTACGCGGCGTCGAGCTTGCCGCCGAGCAGTGCGGTCATCTCGTCCGGGCCCGCGTTGAAGATCTGGGTCTCCAGCTTGGCGCCCGCGAGCTTCTGCGCGAAGAAGTCCTTCGCGACGCCGACGATGGCGGTCGTGTGTGTGACGTTGGCGAAGTAGCCGAGACGCACGTCGCTGGCCGCGGTGCCGGCCGAGGAGGCCGAGCTGTTCGCGGCGACCGGGGTGCTGCTGACCGGCGAGGCGGCGTGTGCGCAGGCGGCGCTGGCCGCGATGGTGCCTACGGCGACCGCGGCGAGCAGGACCTGTTTGTAGGGACGCGGCTCTCGGGAGCGGTGTGCGATACGGAGCGGGGACACGTGGATTCCTCGTTCGGTGTCGAGAGAAGAAGGGGGCCTGAGCAAGGCGGCGCGGACTCGGCCGGACCGCGGCGACAAACGGCGTCGATATGCGTCAGCCGTGGGTGCCTCGCGCAGGCACCGTCTCTGTCGAGCGCTCAGAGCACAGCTGGGCAGTTGAGCGAGCCGGTACACCCGCTCAGCCGTCCCGTCTCCCTCGGGTGGATCGCGCCGGAGATCCCGGCCAGTATGAAATCGGGCACCTGCTACACCTCCGCCGTGGCGGCGGCAGGTGCGGCGGCGGTCTCGTCCGCTTGCAGCGGCGTGCCGACCATGCCGGCGGTCAGCGTCGCGCCGTCGCTCTCGTCGATGAGCAGGAACGAACCGGTGCGCCGGTTGTCGGTGTAGTCGTCGAGCGGCAGCGGGGCCGCGGCGCGCAGGGTCACCCGGCCGATCTCGTTGACCGACAGCGCCTGCGGGTGCTGCTCCTCGGCCAGCGTCTCGATGTCCAGGCGCGCGTCCAGCGAGCGGACGATCGCCTTGACCGTCTTGGTGGCGTGCCGAAGCAGCACCCTGTCACCGGAGCGCAGCGGCCGGTCGGCCAGGTGGCACACGGTCGCGGTCACATCCTGCGTCGCGTGCGGGGCCCGCGCGGCCGGGGCGATCACGTCGCCGCGCGAGATGTCCAGGTCATCGGTCAGGCGCAGCGTCACAGACTGCGGCGCGAACGCCACGTCGACGTCCTGCTCGCCGAGCCGGTCGATCCCGGCGATCGTCGAACGCTGACCCGAGGGCAGCACTACGATCTCGTCGCCGGGCCGCAGCACCCCGGAGACCAGCTGCCCGGCGTAGCCGCGGTAGTCGCGGAACTCGCCCGGGGTCTGCGGGCGCAGCACGTACTGCACCGGGAAGCGGGCCGGATGCGCCTCCGGGCTCTCCTCCACGTCCACGGCCTCGAGGTGTTCCAGCAGCGTCGGGCCGCCGTACCAGTCCATCGAGGCGGAGGGCTCGACCACGTTGTCGCCGGCCAGCGCGCTGATCGGGATCGCGGTCACCTCAGGCACGCCGAGCCGAGCCGCGTATTCGGTGAACTCGTCCGCGATCGGCGCGAACACCGTCTCGTCGTAGCCGACCAGGTCCATCTTGTTCACGGCGAGCACGACGTGGGGCACGCGAAGCAGGGCTGCCACGGCCGCGTGCCGCCGGGTCTGCTCGACCACGCCGTTGCGCGCGTCGACGAGCACGACCGCGAGCTGCGCGGTGGACGCGCCGGTGACCATGTTGCGGGTGTACTGCACGTGCCCCGGTGTGTCGGCCAGGATGAAACGGCGGCGCGGGGTGGCGAAGTAGCGGTAGGCCACGTCGATGGTGATGCCCTGCTCGCGCTCGGCGCGCAGCCCGTCGGTGAGCAGCGCGAGGTCCGCGCCGTCGAGGCCGCGTTCGCGGGAGACCCGCTCCACCGCGTCGAGCTGGTCCGCGAACACCGCCTTGCAGTCGTGCAGCAGCCGGCCGACGAGGGTGGACTTGCCGTCGTCGACCGACCCGGCGGTGGCCAGGCGCAGCAGGGAGATTTCCGTGGGCGTGGCGCTCATGTCTAGAAATACCCCTCGCGCTTGCGGTCTTCCATCGCGGCCTCGGACAGCTTGTCGTCGGCTCGGGTGGCCCCGCGCTCGGTCAGCGTCGAGGCGGCGATCTCACGGATCACCTGACTGATCGTCACGGCGTCCGAATCCACGGCGCCGGTGCAGGACATGTCGCCCACGGTGCGGTAACGCACCAAGCGCCGCTCGACCGGCTCGCCGTCCTTCGGGCCGCCCCACTCGCCGGGCGTCAGCCACATTCCGTCGCGCTGGAACACCTCGCGCTCGTGCGCGAAGTAGATCTCGGGCAGCTCGATCTGCTCGCGCTCGATGTACTGCCAGACGTCCAGCTCGGTCCAGTTGGACAGGGGGAAGACGCGCACGTGCTCGCCGGGCCGGTGCCGGCCGTTGTACAGCGCCCACAACTCGGGGCGCTGCCGGCGCGGGTCCCAGCCGCCGAACTCGTCACGCAGCGAGAAGACCCGCTCCTTGGCGCGGGCCTTCTCCTCGTCCCGGCGTCCGCCGCCGAACACCGCGTCGAACTTGTTGCCGGTGATCGCGTCCAGCAGCGGCACGGTCTGCAGCGGGTTGCGGGTGCCGTCCGGGCGCTCGCGCAGCCGGCCGTCGTCGATGTAGTCCTGCACCTTGGCCACGGTCAGCCGCAGCCCGTGCCGCGCGACGGTGCGGTCGCGGTACTCCAGCACCTCGGGGAAGTTGTGCCCGGTGTCCACGTGCAGCAGCCCGAACGGCACCGGCGCCGGCCAGAAGGCCTTGAGCGCCAGGTGCAGCATCAGGATCGAGTCCTTGCCGCCGGAGAAGAGCAGGACCGGCCGCTCGAACTCCGCCGCGGTCTCCCGGAAGATGTGCACCGCCTCGGATTCGAGCGCGTCGAGGTGGGACTGGCGCAGTCGCGACGGGGCGTCGGTCAGGACGGTCACGTGCTCCTCCTTCGTCGATATCGGCTCGGTGGCGATCGAAGCGGGCTCGATCGGTCCGGTCTCGGTCACGTGTGCAGGCCGCACTCGGTCTTGGACCGCCCGGCCCAGCGCCCGGCGCGCGGGTCCTCGCCGGGCAGCGGGCGGCGGGTGCACGGCTCGCAGCCGATCGAGGTGTAGCCGTCGAAGAACAGCGGGTTGATCAGCACGCTGTTCTCCTCGATGTACGAGTCGACCTGCTGCTGCGTCCAGGCGGCGATGGGGGAGATCTTGACCATGTTGCGCTTGGCGTCGTAGTCCACGACCCGGATGTCGGCGCGGGTCGGCGACTCTTCGCGGCGCATGCCGTTGATCCAGGCGGTGTACGGCTTCAGGCCCCGCTCCAGCGGCTCCACCTTGCGCAGCGCGCAGCAGCGGTCCGGGTCCCGGTCGTGCAGCTTCGGGCCGTACTCGGCGTCCTGCTCGGCCACGGTCTGCTTCGGGGTGATCGAGAGCAGATTCACCTTGTACGCCTGCGCGACGGCGTCGCGGGTGCCGATCGTCTCGGCGAAGTGGTAGCCGGTGTCCAGGAAGAGGACGTCGATGCCGGGCGCGGCGGCCTGGGCGACGTGCACCAGGTGCGTGTCAGCCATCGAAGAGGCGACCACCAGGTCGGCGCCGAAGGTCTCGCGGGCCCAGGCGACGATCTCGGCGGCGCTCGCGTCGGCGAGCCGCTCGTTCGCGGCGTCGGCCAGCTCGCGCAGCTCGGACTCGGTCAGCGTGGAGGTCATGCGCCGGCCCCCAGCTTGAGGCCGAGGAAGGAGACCTCGAAGACGCGCGCGCAGGAACGGCAGTTCCAGGCGCGGTGGCTGGACGGTTCGGGACGCAGGTCCTCTTCTGCGCAGTACGGGCAGTACTGCGGCGCGGCGCGTTGCTCGCCGCCGCCGTCGAAACCGCCGGTGCCGCGTTCGGGTCGGGTGGCGCTCACGGGTCCGGTCCTCCGGGTCGGTGCGGGCGCGTCACGCGGGCGACCGGGAAGGGCATCGTGAATTCCGGCCGACGCGTCTCGCACCCGCGGATCGCTCTCCGGGAAGCTCCTCGGAGGCGGTTCTGACTGTCCTGGCTGACTGTCTTTTCGCTGGTGTGCGGGGTTATCGCGTCGGCATACAGACGGCGCTGGAGACGCGCTTGTAGTCGACGTGGCGTCGAGCTACGAGGGCGATTCCGGCGCGGGACATGCAACGAGCGTGCCATCGCGGCGGCGCTTACGTCCAGCACGTACCAGCATCTGGACGCAACGGTGAGACACGCGGTGTCCGACATAGCCGGACACCGAACCCGGCGCTCTCAGGACAGCTGCTGCTCCGTGGCCCGCACGGTCCAGGCCGCGAAGGACTCGCCGTCCTCGCGGTCCGCCTGGTAGTTGCGCAGCACCCGCTCGACGTAGTCCGGCAGCTCCTTCGCGGTGACCTTGAGCCCGCGCACCTTGCGCCCGAACGAGCCGTCGTCGTCCATGTCCGCGCCGAAGTGCCCGCCGAGGTGTACCTGGAAGCCCTCGACCTGGTTGCCGTCCGCGTCGCGCACCAGCTGGCCCTTCAGCCCGATGTCCGCGGTCTGGATCCGGGCGCAGGAGTTCGGGCAGCCGTTGACGTTGATGGTGACCGGGGTGTCGAAGTCCGGCAGCCGCTTCTCCAGCTCGTCGATGGTGTCCGAGGCCAGCGCCTTGGTCTCCACGATGGCCAGCTTGCAGAACTCGATGCCGGTGCAGGCCATGGTGTGCCGGCGGAACACCGACGGGCGCACCTGCAGGTCCAGCGACTTCAGCTCGCCGATCAGGCCCTCGACCCGGTCGCCGGGGACGTTGAGGATCAGCAGCTTCTGGTCCGGGGTGGTGCGGATCTCGTCCGAGCCGACCGACTCGGCCAGGTCCGCGACCCGGCCGAGGGTCGCGCCGTCGATCCGGCCGACCCGCGGGCAGAAGCCGACGTAGAAGCGGCCGTCCTTCTGCTCGTGCACGCCGACGTGGTCGCGCTCGGCCGGCGGCACGAAGGGCGGGGGCGGCCCGTCGATCAGCTTGCGGTGCAGGTACTCGCTCTCCAGCACCTCGCGGAACTTCTCCGCGCCCCAGTCGGCGACCAGGAACTTGAGGCGCGCGCGGTTGCGCAGCCGCCGATAGCCGTAGTCGCGGAAGATGCCGCAGACCCCGGCCCAGACGTCGCCGACCTCCTCGATCGGCACCCAGGCGCCGAGCCGCTTGGCGAACTGCGGGTTGGTGGAAAGGCCGCCGCCGACCCACAGGTCGAAACCGGGGCCGTGCTCGGGGTGCACGACGCCGACGAAGGACACGTCGTTCGTCTCGTGGACGACGTCTTGCAATCCGGACACCGCGGTCTTGAACTTGCGCGGCAGGTTGGAGAACTCCTTGGAGCCGACGAACCGGCGCTTGAGCTCCTCGAGCGCCGGGGTGGCGTCGAGCACCTCGTCCTTGGCCACGCCGGCCACCGGCGAGCCGAGCATCGCGCGCGGGGTGTCGCCGCAGGCCTCGGTGGTCTGCAGGCCGACGCCCTCGAGGATCTTCCAGATAGTGGGCACGTCTTCGATACGGATCCAGTGCAGCTGGATGTTCTGCCGGTCCGTGACGTCCGCGGTGCCGCGCGCGTAGGTCACCGAGACCTCGCTGATGGCGCGCAGTTGAGCCACGTTCAACACGCCGCCGTCGATGCGTACCCGCAGCATGAAGTACTCGTCGTCGAGCTCATGGGGTTCAAGCACCGCGGTCTTGCCGCCGTCGATGCCGGGGCGGCGCTGCGTGTAGAGGCCCCACCAGCGCATACGGCCGCGCAGGTCTTGCCCGTCGATCGCGTCGAAGCCGCGATGCGCGTAGATGTTCTCGATCCGGGCGCGTACGTTCAGGCCGTCGTCGTCCTTCTTGACCTGCTCGTTCGCGTTCAGCGGAGTGAAGTGGCCTTTGGCCCACTGGCCCTCGCCGCGGTGCCGTCTCACCTGGTGGGAACGCACGCTCGTCCCCGAAGGCTCGGCGGCGGCAGGCGTGCTCGACTCGGTCATCCTCGTGTCCTTCGCGAAGAGGGCATTCCCTGCCGAGATTGCCAGCCGAACGCGAGCAGCGTCCAACGCTGCTCAAAATGCGGACCGGAATGTGAGACGGCGGCGGACTCGAGTCCGCCGCCGTCGAAGGTCTGGCAGCTGCCGCGGGGCCGCGGGCGGGCCCCTGGATCCCGGGTCAGCTCACCCGGCGGATTCCGGAGATCGACATCATGTTCCAGTGCGCGTACTGGATCACCTGGCCGGTGGTCGGCGCGTGTATGACCAGGCCGCCGCCGATGTACAGCGCCTCGTGCTCTTCGCCGTTGTACTCGATGATGTCGCCGGGCTCCAGGTCGGCCAGGACCGCGGGCACCGCGTACCCGTCGTTGATCTGGTCGTAGGTGGTGCGCCCGAGCGAGACCCCGGCCGCCGCCCACGCGGCCTGTACGAGGCCGGAGCAGTCGTAGCTCGGGTCGCCGGTGCCACCCCACTGGTACGGCATGCCCAGCTTGGACTTGGCGAAGGCGATGGCGATCGCGGCGCGTCCGGTGGCCTGCGGGACCGCGTTGATCTCGGCCTGGGTGACGCCGGAGTAGTTGAAGCTCTGCTGCTGCGCGTAGGTCAGCTGGGAGAGCAGCGTCTGCGCCTGCTGGAACTTGCCGACGATCTGCTTCTTCATCGAAGCGGCCTGCGACTCGGCCTGCTGCAGCGCGGTGAGCCGGTCGGCGGCCTGCTTCTTGAGGACGGCCAGCTGCGCCTGCTCGAGCTTCAGGGCCTTGAGGTTCATCGTCTCGTTCTGGCCGACCTGGCTCATCGTGGCGGCCTGCTGCAGGTACTGGTCCGGGTGGCTCTGCAGCATCAGCTCGAGGGTCGGGTCGACCGAGCCGGCCCGGTACTGGGCGGCGGCGAGCGGGCCGAGCGTGGAGAGCAGCTTGTTCATCGACTGCTGCATCGTGGCGGCCTCGCCCTGCAGGTCGTCGACCTGCTTCTGCAGGTTCGCCAGCTGCTCGACGGCCGCGTCGTAGACGTTCGTGGCCTGCTCAGCCTGCGCGTTGAGCTCGTGTACCTGGGCTTCGATCTCGGAGACCGAGGCCGCGTGGCTCGGGGTCGGGGCGAGCCCCACGCCGACGGCTGCCGCCGCGGTCGTGGCCGTGAGGGTCATGACGGAACGGGCCGGCACCTTCGCCCGTCTGTGGGACGCCATTTCTCGCGCACTCCAATGCGATCTCTTTCCTGCCGCCTACCGGGTGAGCTGACGGGTTCGGGCGGAAAGTGCCCTACGGCGCGCATCGCCGGGCTCGCGCTCCTACGCGCGGCGGCGGTGCGGTCCGATTCACCCCGGGTCGCTTCGGCGGGTTCGGGACCGGCTTGGCCGGGTGGGATCCGAGACCGCCGGGCAACCGATGGTTCCCCGGTTCCGGCCTCGCGGCCGGATTCGGCGTCGAGCGCGACCCGCGTCCGATCCGGGGAGTAGACCGGGTGTCAGGTAGCGCCTGAAGCGAAAAGATATGCCTGTCGGCCTGGGACAATTCGGACTTCACGATGGGTCTTTACCTGAAATTTACCGGCCCGCTCCGACCCTAGGACGCGTCCACGACGTGTAGCCCTGATTCCTCTACCGACAGTATGTTCACGGCCGCACGGTGCAATCGCAGACAGCTGAGAGCGTCGTGCTGCTCGGGGCACCGTTTGGTGAGGTACCGTGGGGTGCCCGGTGCAGAAGAGCAAGAAATCAGGATGTATACGGAAACCGCCGACGAGGCGTTACGCAGCGCCCGATCTACACAGATCGCCGTCGCCGCGCCCAGTCTCGACACTGCAGCCTTCGAGTCCCCAGGACTCGACTCCGCGACACAAGCCGACGCGCTGTTCGATATCGCGGTTCCTCGCCGTCGAATCTTCCGCGGCGGCAGACCGCGCCGCCGCGGCAAAACCGTTCAAACGTTCCGGCTCTGCCTTCGCTACCGGATCACCGGACTGGCCGCCGAAGCCGCGTTCTGGATCCTGCTTTCGCTGCCGGCTTTGGCGCTCGGCATCGTCGGCGTTCTCGGTTACCTGCACACCCAACTCGGTACCGCACGCGCGCTTCGCCTAGAGCACGATCTGACCAACGCTGCAGGCGTGGTGCTCTCGCAGCGGGCGGTGCGGCAGACCATCGCGCCCGCGCTGCACAGCATGCTGACGTCAGGGCACGCCGACGTCGTTTCGGTCGGATTCGTCGTCGCACTGTGGTCAGGATCACGCGCGCTGAACGTCGCGATCGACACGATCACCGTCGCCTCAGGTCAGAACGGGCGGCGCGGAATCGTGCGCACCCGGCTGCTGGCGTTCGGGCTTTACCTGCCGGCCCTGCTGCTCGGCGCGGCGACGGTGCCGTTGCTGCTGGTCGGGACGGAGTTGCTGGCCGGGATCGCACCGGCCGCCGCCGCCGTGCTCGGCCCGCTGGCCTGGCCGCTGGTGGCCGCGGCCCTGGTGGTCTTCCTCAGCACGCTCTACCATCTGGCGCTGCCGGACCGTCCGCGCTGGCGCGCGGGACTGCCGGGAGCGCTCGTCGCGCTCGCGGTGTGGGCGGCAGGATCGGCGCTGCTTCGGCTCTACCTCCACGGCAGCCAGACCGGCCAGGACGGCGCGACCGGCGCTGCGGGCTTCGGAAGGATCGCCGCTACCGCGGCCATCCTGCTGTGGCTCTACATCACCGCGCTGGCGGTGTTGATCGGCGCGGTGTTCAACGCGGTCCTGGCGGGTACCAACGGTGACAGTGCCGGCCGCGTCGGCACTGGTGGGGGCGTAGCGGAAAAAGCTGTCGAACCTGCGGGCCCGCCGGGTGACAATGCGAGTGACAATAAAACGGCAGACAGCGCGGATCGGGTCGCTTAGGATGACACGATCATCCGCATAAACGGATATTTGACAACGAAGCTGACAAGTGGCGCAGTGGATCGCAGTCAGGATCCGCCCGCCGACCAGACGGCGACCGGCCGGACCGACCCGGACCGCTGACAGACGCCAGATCACCTGGCGCGCGGCAGCCGCGGGTCGGCGTCGGCACAGGTGAAAACCGCTGGCCGTCCGATATTTGGAGGACACGATGCAGGCAAGTGCCGCCACAGGCGACCCGGCGCCGGCTACCGACGTGCCCCCACCGCGCACCCCCGGGCGCCGCGGCGCCCGTTCGACCGCGCCGCTGATCGCCGTGCCCGCCGACGGGCTCGGCTGGAGCGAGTCGGACCTCGAAGAGCTCGACCGCACGGCGCCGGGGCTGCTGCCCGGCCGGATCGTCAAATGTGACCAGGCAGGCGCCCTGGTGTTGATGCCCTGGGGCGCCGCCAGGGCGACCTACTGCGCCGGCCTGCTGCTGGCGGCGGCGAAGGCGAAGGCCGCGGGCCGCATCTGGCCCCGGCCCGGCGACCGCGTCGCCCTGCGCCGATGGCCGGACGGGCCGATAACCGTCGAAGGTGTCGTCGTTTGACTCCCACCCGAACCTTCAAGCGCGCCGTCGTTCTGGCGCCGTGTCAGATCTGGACTACGCCCCTTGCGTGGCCAGCAGGATATTCAA
>Ga0070741_10007965_pt1 | contig 21546 bp, 20 predicted proteins | sample Coa_R1_4_FD_66440 | JGI IMG/M metagenome (GOLD analysis project Ga0070741, IMG submission 66440) | Surface soil microbial communities from Centralia Pennsylvania, which are recovering from an underground coalmine fire - Coalmine... | ecosystem: Environmental > Terrestrial > Soil > Unclassified ... | reverse complement strand
GAGCGCTTCGGGTTCCTGGGAGCTTCGTTCGTACTGTCCCTCTACGCCTTGCTGCTCTGGAGAATGCTGCGCATCCTGCCGCTCTCCAAGAACTTGTACGGGACCCTGATCGCCGGCGGCATCGCTGCCATGCTCATGTTCCAGATCCTGGTCAACGTGGGCATGACCCTCGGGGTGATGCCGGTCACCGGAGTCACCCTCCCCCTGATGTCCTACGGGGGCTCGTCGGTTCTGGCGACATTCCTGGCGATCGGTCTATTGCAGAGCATCCACGCGCAGGCGCGGCTGAGCTCCGCAACACGCAGCAGGGCGCCAACCCCAGTGTTGCGCTGAGCCGCCGAGAGCACACCCCACCGACAACCCGCCGATCGACCGCCACCCCGCAAAGCGGCGCTCCGGCGTACTCGGCCGTGCTCGGGCTCGCGCCAAAGAAAGGAAACTCATGAAGAAGAACATCCTCGTCAGCGTCGACCAGGGTGAGACCCGTGTCGCCGTGCTCGAGGCCAAGGGCAGCCCGCGCGCGGGCAAGCGCCCCAAGAAGGCGAGCCCGAGCGACGAATGGAGGGTCGCCGAGCTCTACGTCGAGCGCCGCGGCCGCCGTTCGATCGTGGGCAACATCTACAAGGGCAAGGTCGACAACGTCCTGCCCGGGATGGAGGCGGCCTTCGTCGACATCGGGCTGGAGCGAAACGGGTTCCTGCACGTCGACGAGATCGTCCTGCCCGGCGGACAGGCGGTGCCCAAGCGCGGCCGCGGCCGGGGGCGCCGGATCGACGAGCTGATCAAGCCCGGCCAGGAGATCATCGTCCAGGTCGTCAAGGACCCACTGAAGACGAAGGGGGCACGGCTCTCGATGCAGCTCTCGATCGCGGGCCGCTACCTGGTCTACATGCCACAGGGCGGTGGCATCGGCGTCTCGAAGCGCCTCCCCGACAACGAGCGCCAGCGCCTTCGGAAGGTGATCGACAAGGTCGAGATCGGCGAGGGCGGCGCGATCGTGAGGACCGCGGCCCAGGGCGCCAAGAAGGAGGACTTCGTCCGTGAGATCGCCTACCTGCACCGCCTCAACGAGGTGGTGCAGGAGCGGGCCGAGAAATCCGACGTCGGGCAGATGGTCTTCCAGGAGGCCGACCTCTCGATTCGCGTCGTCCGTGACGTGCTCGTCGAGGAGTTCGAGGGCGCGATCATCGACGACGCGAAGCAGTTCGAGCGCGTCACGAAGTTCCTCCAGCGCACGGCGCCGGAGCTCGCCGAGCGCGTCGAGCTCTACCAGGAGGGGCAGCCGCTGTTCGAGCGCTGGGACGTCGAGAAGGCGTTCGACTCGGTACTCAGCCGCCGCGTCGACCTGCCCTCGGGCGGCTACCTGATGATCGACTACGCGGAGGCGCTGACCGTAATCGACATCAACACGGGCAGCTTCACCGGAAAGGGCAAGGGGCGCCTCGAGGACACGATCACCAAGGTGAACGTCGAGGCGGCCGAGGAGGTCGTCCGGCAGCTCCGCATGCGGGACATCGGCGGGATCATCGTCATCGACTTCATCGACATGGCGCGGGCGCGCAACCGCGATCAGGTCCTGAAGACGCTCCGGACGGCGCTGGACGAGGACCGGACCAAGACTTACGTGGTCGAGGTCTCACCCCTCGGGCTCGTCGAGATGACCCGGCAGAACGTCACCGACGGTGTCCGGGAGATTCTCACCAAGCGTTGTCCGACCTGCGACGGTGAGGGCGTGGTCGCCTCCGAGGAGACGGTCGCGATCCGCATCATCCGCAAGCTCCACGAGCTGCTCGAGGAGCAGCCGGATCCGGAGGCGTATCTGATCCGGGTCAATCCGCGGGTGGCGGCGGAGCTGCTGCGGCCGGGATCCGGCCTCACCGACCTCGAGGAGGAGAGCGGCAAGCGGTTCCACTTCGAGGGCGGGGATGCGCTGCCGCTCGACACCTTCCACGTGGTCGAGACCGGCAAGCGCGACGAGATCGAGGAGCGCGCCCTGCCCTTCCGGGTCGGGAACGAGGTGCTGGTCACGATCGAGGAGCCGCACATGTACAACGTCGACGACGCCGTGGCTCGTGTCGACTCCTACATCGTCAGCGTGACCGGCGGCGGTCCGCACGTCGGGGAGCAGCGGATGGTGCGGATCGAGAGCGTGGGGCGTTCGTCCGCGACCGCCCTGCTGCTCGACAGCGAGGGCAATGTGGTGCAGCCCGGTGAGAACGGCGGCGGCGAGAAGCTAGAATCCGCGGCCTCCAGCGGGCGCAGGCGTCGTGGGAGCAGGGGCGGAAGGCGACGCTCCCGCGCCGGCGGCGGCAGCGACTGAGATCAGCACAACGGACCATGGCCATGTACGCGGTGATCGAGACAGGCGGCAAGCAGTACCGAGTCGAGAAGGGCTCGACGCTGCTCGTCGACCGGCTGACCGCCAAGGAGGGCGAGGTCCTCGACCTGAAGGCCGTGGCCTTCCGCGACAAGGAGATGGTGGTCGGCAAGGACCTCGAGAAGGTGAAGGTGGAGGCGAAGGTGGCGGGGCACGAGCGCGGGCCGAAGCTGCGCGTCTTCAAGTACCGGCCGAAGAAGGGCTACCGGCGGCGCGCCGGACACCGCTCCGAGCTCACCCGGCTGGAGATCACCGACGTCAAGATGCTCTCGCGCAAGCCGGCCGCGAAGAAGGAGACGGAGAGGGATGGCGCATAAGAAGGGGCTCGGCTCGAGCCGCAACGGCCGTGACTCGAACCCCAAGATGCTCGGGGTCAAGGTCTTCGCGGGCCAGTCGGTGACCGGCGGCGAGATCATCGTGCGCCAGCGCGGCACCCGATTCCGCCCAGGCGACGGGGTAGGCATCGGCCGCGACCACACGATCTTCGCGACCCGCCCGGGCGTGGTGCGGTTCAGCACCGGCCGCCGCGGGCGGACCATCTCGGTCGTCGAGGCCGAGTAGTCCGCCGGCGGCAGCCGCCTATCGCCCGACGCGGGGCACCCCGGCTACCTTCGGGGCCGATGCTGTTCGACAAGGCGAAGATCTACGTGGAGGGCGGCCGCGGCGGCAACGGCGTGGTCAGCTTCCGCCGCGAGACGCACGTGCCCCGCGGAGGCCCCGACGGGGGGGACGGCGGCCGCGGCGGCGACGTCGTGCTCGTCTGTGATGCCCAGCGCCGCGACCTGTCATCGCTCGGGCGCAGCCGGCACTTCCGCGCCGGCCGGGGCGAGCACGGCAAGGGAAAGCGCCAGCACGGCGAGCGCGGGGAGGACCGCCTGATCCCGGTGCCGCCCGGGACGGTCGTCCGCGGGATCGACGGCTCCGAGGCCGAGCTGATGGCGGATGGCCAGCGGCTGGTGGTCGCGCGCGGCGGGTCGGGCGGCCACGGCAACAAGCGCTTCGCCACCTCCACCCGCCAGGCGCCTCGATTCGCCGAGCGCGGCCTGGAGGGCGAGTCGGGTGAGATCGAGCTGCGGCTCAAACTGCTCGCCGACGTGGGCTTGGTCGGGCTGCCGAACGCGGGCAAGTCCTCGCTGCTCGCCCGGCTGACGCGGGCGGACCCGAAGGTCGCCGATTACCCGTTCACCACCGTCGAGCCGAACCTCGGCGCGATCGAGCTGGACGATCGCCAGTTGGTGATCGCGGACATCCCCGGCCTGATCGAGGGGGCCGCGGAGGGGGCGGGGCTCGGGCACGAGTTCCTCGCCCACGTGGAGCGCTGCCGCCTGCTCGTCCATCTGGTCGAGATCGCTCCGGCCGAGGGGGACACCGGTTCGAACTACCGCGCCGTGCGGGAGGAGCTCGCGGGTTACGGAGCGGGCCTCGGCGAGCTCCCGGAGCTGATCGCGCTCTCCAAGGCCGATCTGATCGCGCCGGGCGAGGCCGAGCGGCTCAGCTCGGAGTGGCGCGATCGCGGATCGGGAGCGGCGGGCGTGCTGCCGATCTCCTCCGCAACGGGCGCCGGCCTGGACGAGCTCGTGCGGGCGATCTTCGCGGCGCTGCCCGAGGACGCCGCGCCGGCGCCCGCCGCAGAGTTCGAGGTCGAGCACAGGGTCTACCGCCCAGGCGAGGAGGAGGGGTTCGAGGTCGTCCGCGAGGACGAGGGCCGGTTTCGCGTACTCGGTCGCGGCATCGAGCTGCTGATCGCGCGCCACGACGTGGAGAATCCGGAGGCGCTCGACTATCTCGAGTCCAGGCTGCGGGAGATCGGAGTGATCGCCGAGCTCGAGCGGGCGGGCTTCGAGCCGGGCGACGAGGTCGTCGTCGGCGACCTCGAGTTCGAGCTCGACCCCGGCTGAGGCGAACCGCCCGGCAACTCGACCGGGCGTACCTACACTTGCCGCGCCATGACGGTGGTCGCGAAACTGGGCTCCTCGATCGTCGCCGGCGACGGCGGTGCGCTGCGCGAGGACGTGCTCGATCGCGTCTGCGCGCAGGTGGCCGACCTCCACGGTGGCGGCGAGAACGTCGTGCTGGTCACCTCGGGCGCGATCGCCCGCGGGATCCGCGTGCTCGAGCTCGGCCGGCGGCCGAGCGCGATCGACGAGCTCCAGGCGGCGTCGGCGGTCGGACAGGGCAGCCTGTTCCGGGCCTACGAGGAGCGGCTCGCGCGGGGCGGCGTGCGGGCGGCCCAGGTGCTGCTCACCGCGTCGGACCTGCAGCTCCGGACGCACTATCTGAACGCGCGCCAGACGCTCGGGCGCTTGCTCGACTGGCGCGTCGTCCCGGTCGTAAACGAGAACGACACCACCGCAACGGACGAGATCACCTTCGGAGACAACGACTTCCTGGCGGCGCAGGTCGCGATCATGCTCGACGCGCGGCTGCTGGTGCTGCTCACGGACCAGGCCGGCCTCTACACGAAGGATCCCCGTCGCCACGAGGACGCCGAGCTGGTCGGCGAGGTGAGCGCCGAGTCGCAGCTCGCGGAGTACGAGATCGGCGAGCACACCTCGCCGTTCGGCCTCGGCGGGATGCGCAGCAAGGTCGCGGCCGCGGGAATGGCGGGCGCCTCAGGCATCTACGCGGTGATCTGCGACGGAACCGCGGACGGCACCCTGCTCGCGGCTGCGTCGGGCGAGGAAACCGGCACCCGCTTCCGGCCGCATCCCGAGCGCACCTCGAGCTTCAAGCTCTGGCTCCGCTACGCCAAGCCGAGCCATGGCACCATCCGCGTGGACGACGGCGCAGCGCGGGTGCTGCGCGAGAGCGGCAGCAGCCTGCTGCCGGTCGGGATCACCGAGGTCGAGGGGGAGTTCGAGGCGGGGGACGCGGTCGAGGTCGCCTCCGACGGCCAGACCATCGGCAAGGGGATCTCGAACTACTCGGCCGCCGAGCTACGGCGGATCAAGGGCCTGCGGACGGACAAGGTCCGCGAGCTGCTCCCGCACGCCTCCGAGGAGGCCGTGCACCGGGACTACTTCGTGCTCACCTGAAGCTGCCCAGATGACGGGTCGCGCCTCGCTTCGCTGCGGCGCACCCTCGCACATAGCCCGTACTAGAGTCCAATGGCGATGGGATCCGGAGAGGAAGCCGGGATGGCCTTGAGCGACTCTCAGCGGGAGATCCTGACCGCGGTCTGCGACACGGTCGTGCCGTCCATTCCCCGCGACCGCGATCCCGAGGGTCTCTGGGCGCGGAAGGCGAGCGACCTCGGAGTGGACGTCGCCGCCGCGCAGCTGATCTCCGAGATCCCCGACCCGGAGCTCCGCGGCGGCCTGCTCCAGCTGCTCGACGCGCTCGGCGGGCAGGGGATCACGCGAGCGCCCTCGCAGGAGTCGCGCGAGCAGATCCTGCGAAACACGGCGCTCTCCGATCCCCGCGCCGCAGCCGGCGTCGCGGCTCTGGTCGGGATGACGCTCTTCCTGCATTACGGCGCCCCGGATCCGCGGACCGGCAGGAACCCGAACTGGGATACGTTTCGCTATCCCGGCCCGGTCTCGGCGCCCCCCGAGGTGGAGAAGCCGCTCAAGGTCCACGAGCCGCAGGGCGCCGACGAGGAGCTCGATGCGGACGTCTGCGTGGTCGGCTCGGGCTCCGGCGGAGCGGTGGTGGCGGCCGTCTTGGCGGGCAGCGGACTGGACGTCGTGGTGCTCGAGGCGGCCGGCTATTACAACGAGTCCGACTTCGACCAGCTCGAGCTGCCCGCCTACCAGCGCAGCTTCTGGCGCGGCGGCCCGACCCCGACGGCGGACGGCAACGTCAGCCTGGTTGCGGGGGCCACGCTCGGCGGCGGCACGACGATCAACTGGACCAACTGCCTGCGCACGCGCCCGTGGGTCCGCGCGCAGTGGGCGAAGGAGCACGGCCTCGAGGGCGTTGACGGGCCCGAGTTCGACCGCCACCTCGATGCGGTCTGGACGCGGATCAACGCCAACGACCGCTGCAGCGACCTGAACGGCACCCAGCAGCGCCTGCGCGAGGGCGCCGAAGCGCTGGGCTGGAGCTTCGAGACGATCATCCGCAACACCGATCCGGACACCTATGCGCCCGAGACGGCGGGATACCTCGGCTTCGGCGACCAGTCGGGGTCGAAGCAGAGCGCCGACCGGACCTGGCTCGCGGACGCCCAGCTGCACGGGGCGCGCTTCCTCACCTTCACCCGGGCCAGGCGAGTGCTGGCTGGGAGCGGCCGCGTCACCGGAGTCGAGGCGGTCTGGCAGGCGCCGGACGGCCGGGGGGCGCGGGTCACCGTCCGAACGCCGCGGGTCGTCGTCGCCTGCGGATCCCTCGAGTCGCCGGCGCTGCTGCTGCGCTCGGGCATCGGCGGACCGGCGGTTGGGCACAACCTGCGCCTGCATCCCTCGAGCGTGGTGGGAGGGGCCTACGGCACCGACCAGCAGGCCTGGTGGGGCCCGCCGCAGGCCGGGCTCTGCGACGAGTTCGCCGACACCGGCGACGGCTACGGGTTCCTGATCGAGACGGCTCAGTACGCGCCCGGTCTGATCGGCTCCGCGACCCCCTGGATCTCGGGGGCGGACCACAAGCAGCGGATGGAGGAGTTCCGCTTCACCGGGACGTTCATCTCGCTGACCCGCGACCGGGGCGCGGGTCAGGTCACGGTGGACGCGAACGGGGAGGCGGTGCCGACCTACATGGTCACCGACCCGCTCGATCTGGAGAACCTGAGGCACGGGATCGAGGTGCAGATCCGGCTGCACGAGGCGGCCGGCGCGCACCAGATCGCGCCGCTCGCCGAGGGGGCGCCGACCTGGCGCCGCGGCGACGATCTCGAGGGCTTCATCGCCATGGTCAAGCGGATCCCCTTCAGGGCCGGGGGGTACAGGCTGTTCAGCGCGCACCAGATGGGCAGCTGCCGGATGGGCACCGACCCGCAGACCTCGGTGGCGGGGCCGTTCGGCGAGCTGCACGACACCAAGGGAGTCTGGATCGGGGACGGAAGCGCGTTCCCGACCTCGTCCGGCACGAACCCGATGGTCTCGATCATGTCCCTGGCGCACCGCACGGCCGAGGCGATCGCGGAGCAGGCCGGCGCTAAGGTCGAGGGGTCCGAGGCGGCCGCCCAGCCGGCCTGACCGTCGTACGAGCTACCAGCCGAAAGCTACGAGCTGCTAACCGAGAGGAGCACGAGTTGGCCACCGAGACCGCGGCACCCACCCAGGCAGGACATCCGACCGCGGAGATCATCCGCGACCGCCTCTACGTCGGGGGCGAGTGGATCGAGCCGGAGGGCTCGGGCACGATCGAGGTGATCGACTCGACCACCGAGCAGGTGATCGGCCGGATCCCGGAGGGCACGCCCGCGGACGTGGACCGGGCGGTGACCGCCGCGCGCGCGGGGTTCGAGACGTGGCGGGAGGTGCCGGTCGAGCAGCGCGTCGACGCGTGCACGGCGATCAGCGCCGCGCTCGCCGAGCGCGCCGATGAGATCGCGGCGCTGATCGCGGCCGAGGTGGGAATGCCGCTGCAGCAGGCGCGGACGATCCAGGCGGGGCTGCCGGCGATGGACTTCGGCTCCATGGCTCAGGTCGCGAACGAGATCGCCTGGGAGGAGCAGATCGGGAACTCGCTGGTGGTGAGGGAGCCGGTCGGGGTGGTCGGCTGCATCACGCCCTGGAACTACCCCCTCCATCAGATCTGCGCGAAGGTCGGCCCGGCGCTGACCGCCGGCTGCTCGGTGGTCGTGAAGCCGAGCGAGGTGACTCCGCTGACCTCCTTCATCCTCGCCGAGATCGTCGACTCTCTCGACCTTCCCGCCGGGGTCTTCAATTTGGTCACCGGCTACGGGCCGGTGGTCGGCGAGGCGATCGCCGCGCACGAGGGGATCGACATGGTCTCGTTCACCGGCTCGACCCGCGCGGGCCGGCGGGTCGCGGAGGTGGCGGCCCGGACCGTGAAGCGGGTGGCGCTCGAGCTGGGCGGCAAGTCCGCGAACGTGATCCTCGACGACGCCGACCTGAAGACTGCGGTCGGCTACGGCGTCGCCAACTGCTACCTCAACTCCGGCCAGACCTGCAGCGCCCACACGCGGATGCTGGTCCCGCGCGAGAAACTGGCCGAGGCGGAGCAGATCGCGGCCGCGGCCGCCGAGAAGGCGAAGCCCGGCGATCCGTTCGAGGAGGGGACGCGGCTCGGGCCGCTGGTCTCCGAGGCGCAGCGCGAGCGGGTGCGCGGCTACATCGAGAGGGGCCAGGAGGAGGGCGCGAAGCTGGTCACCGGCGGCGCCGAGCCGCCGGAGGGCCTGGACTCGGGCTACTTCGTGCGACCGACCGTCTTCTCGGAGGTGAGGCCGGAGATGACGATCGCGCAGGAGGAGATCTTCGGCCCGGTCCTCTCGATCATCCCGTACGAAGACGAGGATGAGGCCGCGGAGATCGCGAACTCGACCATCTACGGCCTGGACGGCGGCGTCTGGTCCGCGGACCCGGAGAGAGCGAAGGCGTTCGCCCGCCGGATGCGGACCGGTCAGGTGCAGATCAACGGCGCCACCTTCAACCCCATCGCTCCGTTCGGGGGGGTGAAGCAGTCCGGTTCGGGCCGCGAGTACGGGCGCTTCGGCCTCGAGGAGTTTCTCGAGGTGAAGTCGATCCAGCTCTGACGAGCCGCAAGGCGCGCGGGTCCTGTCGCCGTAGGAACCTCCCACGGACGCTCAGTAATCGCGTCCGTGGGCCCCTCCTACGGCGCCACCCGCGCGAGCTGCGGTTTCGCCGCCCCGAATTCGCGGTACTTACGTTGCGGAGAGATTTCCGACAACGAAGGAGTCGAGGCGTATGGCGAACGAGTTGCAGGGCAAGAGGATCGCGTTCCTGATGGCCAATGAGGGCGTCGAGCAGGTCGAGTTCACCGAGCCGCGCAAGGCGGTGGAGGAGGCCGGCGCCGAGGTGGAGGTGATCGCCCCCGAGAAGGGGCGGATCCAAGCCTTCAACCATCTCGACAAGGCGGACAGCTTCGATGTCGACAAGACGACCTCGGAGGCGAAGGCGGACGATTACGACGGCGTCGTGCTGCCCGGCGGGGTCGCCAATCCCGACGCGCTGCGGCAGGACAAGGACGCGGTCAGGTTCCTGCGCGAGTTCCTCGCCTCCGGCAAGCCGGTCGGCGCGATCTGCCACGCGCCCTGGATGCTGGTGGAGGCGGACGTGGTCGATGGCCGCGAGGTGACCTCCTGGCCGAGCCTGCAGACCGACATCCGGAACGCGGGCGGCAACTGGGTCGACCAGGAGGTCGTGGTCGATTCGGGCCTGGTCACCTCGCGCAAGCCGGATGACCTCCCGGCGTTCAACTCGAAGATCGTGGAGGAGTTCGCCGAGGGCGTCCACGAGGAGCAGCGGGAAAAGGCCAAGGCCGGCTCGTAGGGGCGCCTACACGGCTTCGCTGTCAGGTCGCGGCCACCGGCGGCCACCCTCACAACCGCTCGGGCTGCGCCCCTCGCTCATCACGGGGCGGCCTGGTGGCCGCTGGCGCAGGCGCGCGCCACCGCGGTCAGGCGCAGGATGCTGAGGTCGCCGATCGCCGTCGTGAAGCTCCCGATGTGGCTGCTCACGAAGCCGAACGAGATCCCCGTGTCGGGGTCGGCCCAGCCCCCGCTTCCTCCGAAGCCGTAGTGACCGAGCGCCCGGGGTCCCGGCCGGCCGAGCGCGAAGGCGTGATGGAAGCCGAGGCGCCAGCGCATGCGGACGCCGAGCACCCGGTCCACGCCGCGTGTCTGGACCCTGCCCGCACGCTCAACGGTCTCGGCCGAGAGGAACCGGCTGCCGTCGGGAGCGATGCCCCGGTTCGCGAGCGGTGCGTAGAGGCGGGAGAGCCCGTCGGCGCTGAGCGCGCCGTTGACGGCGGGCATCTCGGTCCGCCAGACCTCCGGGTCGGGGCCGCGGCAGAGCTCCTCGAAGCCCGGCGCGTGAAGGGCTCGGAAGCCGGCCCGGGTGGCGGGCAGCCAGCCCAGCAGCGGCGTCGCGGCGATGCCGAGGGCGGTGTAGATCCGCAGCGAGCGACCGACCATCTCCGCCGGGCGCCGAGCGCCGTCCGGCGCGCCCAGCTCGAGGCCGCCGGTGCCGAGGGGCCCGGCCAGCTCGGTGCGCACGAGCTCCCGCATCCCATGTCCGGTCACCGCCCGCGCGAGCCCGGAGGCGAGCCAGCCGAACGTGAAGGCGTGGTAGGCCGGGCGTCCGGGCGGCCCCTGGGGCCGAGCGGCGGCGAGCCGTCGCTCCATGCCGAGGTGGTCGAGCAGGTCGCTGCCGTTGCGGGCGACGGCCTGCACGTCGTAGAGGCCGGCGCGGTGACTGAGCAGCTCGCCGACCGTGATGCGCTCTTTGCCCGCCGCCGCGAACTCGGGCCAGAAGGCGGCCACCGGCTCGTCGTAGTCGATGCGGCCGCGATCCGCCAACCGGTGGAGCACCATCGCCGCGAGTCCCTTGGTCGCGGAGAAGGCGAGCGCCTGGGTCTCGGGGCGCCAGGGGCGGGTGCGCGCGCGGTCCTCCCAGCCGATGCGCAGGTCCGCGAGCACGCGGTTGCCACGGCGCAGCACCAGGGCGCCGCCGCGCGGCCCGCGGGACATCAGGCGCCTGAACTCCTCCGCCACCGGCTCGAAGCCGGGCGCGACGGTGCCGCCCGAGCGCGCGCCTGTGGCCTCTCGTGTCCCCGCAGCTGCCCCTCCCATCGGGGCTAAGTCTGACGGTTACCCTTACTGCGTGACCACGGTCGCCAAATCAGTCGCAGAGGTGTGCCGCGAGGCGAAGGACGCCTCGCACCTGCTCGCCCGGGCAAAGCGCCGGGAGAAGGACGCGTTCCTGGGCGATCTGGCCCAGCGGATCGAGGCGAGCGTGCAGCCGCTGCTCGAGGCGAATCGATCCGACGTCGAGGCCGCCCGCGAGCAGGGTCTGAGCGAGGCGCTGATCGACCGCCTGACCCTGACCGAGGCGCGGGTGGCGGAGATGGCGAAGGGGGTGCGCGAGATCGCGGAGCTCGCCGATCCGGTCGGCGAGGTGATCGAGGGGTGGACCCTGGAGAACGGGCTCGAGGTGGCCAAGAAGCGGGTGCCGATCGGGGTGGTCGCGGTCGTGTACGAGGCGCGGCCTAACGTCACGATCGACGCGGCGGCGCTCTGCCTGAAGAGCGGCAATGCGGCGGTGCTGCGCGGTTCGGGCACCGCGGAGAGCTCGAACGCGTTCCTGGCGGGATTGATCGCCGATGCGCTGACGGCGGCGGAGCTGCCGGCTGCGTCGGTTTCGGTGCTCGCCGGCGGGGGCCACGAGCAGCTGGAGGAGCTGGCGACGGCGGAGGGGCTGGTCGACCTGATCATCCCGCGCGGGGGCGAGGGGCTCAAGAACGCGCTGAAGGAGGTCGCCAAGGTGCCGGTCATGTACGCGGCGGCGGGCAACTGCCACGTCTACGTGCACCAGGACGCGGATCTGGGGATGGCCGAGCGGGTGGCCTACAACGCGAAGGTGCAGCGGCCGGGGGTGTGCAACGCGGCCGAGACGCTGCTCGTGCACCGGGACGTGGCGGCTGAGCTGCTGCCCAGCCTGCTTGCCAAGCTGAGCGATGCCGGAGTGGAGCTGGTCGGCGACGAGCGGACGCGGCACGCTGCGGGGCCGGTGGCCGTCGGCGAGGCGAGCGAGGCCGACTGGGACACCGAGTACCACGGGCTGAAGATGGCCGTGGGGGTGGTGGATTCGCTCGGCGACGCGATCGAGCACATCAACAGGCACGGCACGGGCCACTCGGACGCGATCGTGACGAGCTCGGATGAGGTGGGCGACGAGTTCACTGACGCGGTGGACTCCGCGGCGGTCTACGTGAACGCGTCGACGCGCTTCACCGACGGGTACGAGTTCGGGATGGGGGCGGAGATCGGCAATTCGACTCAGAAGCTGCACGCGCGCGGCCCGATCGGCCTGCGCGAGCTGACCACGACGAAGTACGTCGTCCACGGCAGCGGTCAGATCAGGGAGTAGTCCATCTCGCGGCTCGGGGTCCTCGGCGGGGCCTTCAATCCGCCCCACGTCGGTCACCTGCTCCTCGCGCAGGAGGCGCGCTGGAAGCTCGAGCTCGATCGGGTGCTGCTGATGGTTACGGGGCGGGCACCGCACAAGCGGATCGAGGACGATCCCGGCGCCGGCGTGCGGCTGGAGCTGGCGGCCGCGGCCGCCGCGGACGAGGACGGGGTGGAGGCCTCGCCGCTGGAGGTCGACCGGGAGGAGGTCTCCTACAGCTACCGGACGCTGGAGCTGCTCGCCGAGCAGGAGCCGGGGGACGAGCTGTTCTTCCTGCTCGGGGCCGACGTGGCGGCCGGGCTGGCGGGCTGGAGGGAGCCGGAGCGGGTGATCGAGCTGGCCGGCCTGGGGGTGGTGCCGCGCCCGGGTGTCGAGATGGAGGCGGTCAACTCGGCGCTGGAGCGGCTCGGGGCATCCGGCAGGGCGGAGATAATCGACATGCCACTTTGCGGAGCGTCCTCGACCACAGTCAGGCAGCGGATTCGGGAGGGAAGGCCGCTGCGGCATCTGGTGCCGGGGCCCGTGATCGAGCTGATCGGGCAGCGGGGCCTTTACCGGTGACGCGAGGCAAGGCGATTCCCCCGGATGAGCTTGCCCGCCGGCTGGCGACGGTCGCCGACGACAAGGGGGCGAGGGAGCTGGTCGCGCTGGACGTGCGCTCCCTGGTTGGGTACACGGACTACCTGGTGATCTGCACGGCTCGCAACGAGCGGCAGGCGAAGGCGATTCACGACGAGGTCTACCACCGGATGAAGAGGGCCGGGTGGCTGCCTGCGCGGGTGGAGGGAGAGCGGGAGGCGGAGTGGATCCTGATGGACTACCTCGACGCGGTGCTGCACGTGTTCACGCCGGAGCTGCGCGAGCGCTACCGGCTCGACGTGCTCTGGGGCGAGGCGGAACGGCTGGAGCTGGACCTGGCAGGGGCCCGCGGCGTCGCCTAGCGCCCACAGGTTCGGTACGTGCAGGAAAGCCGTCCGAGGGCGAACGTAGTCTGCGGCCCGTGTCGAAGGAGCGTTTCCGGCGCACGCTTCGCGGCTACGACCCGGATGAGGTCGATGCGGCGATCGAGGCGCGCGACGCCCGGCTGACCCGGCTCGAGCGGGAGGCGCAGCGGCTCGCCGAGCGGATCGTGGAGCGGGAGAAGCGGCTCCAGGAGGCGCTGCGGCGTCCGATGGCCGCCGCCGAGACCAATCGGGTCGCGCTGTCGCGCGCCCTCTCATCGATCGAGGAGATCTACGGCCAGGCGCGCCGGCAGGCGACGCGGATCCGGATGAAGGCGCTGGACGACGCGGTCCAGATGGCGGACCGCGTGACCGAGCTGTCGAAGCTGCGCGACGACCTGACGGCGCGGGTCACGGAGCTGGCTGACGTCGCCAAGATGAGGCTGGGCATGGAGGTCGAGGCGGCCGCCGACGGCGTGTTCGCCGGCGAGGTCGAGATCGAGGTCGGGCCGCTGAGCGACTTCGCGCAGCTGGCGGGGTTCGAGGATGCGGCGGCCGGGATCAGGGGTGCCTCCGAGATCAGGGTGAAGCGGTTCTCGGGCGGGCGCGCGACGGTCTCGATGAACCTCGCCGACCCCGTCGAGCTGCTGCGCGAGCTCGAGGAGCGGGCTCCGTTCGAGTTCGTGGTCAGGGACATGCGGCGCGGCGGGATCGTCCTCGACGTGGACGAGCCCGAGCAGCAGGACCGCGCTGCGTAGCGCGTCCGCGGCCCGCTCTCGCTACCCATTCCTGACGTTCGGCGCGCCGCACGCCACATCGCGCCCGCGAGTATCGGGGGGTGCTGACCTCGAACCTCAAGAGGAACCTCGCCGAGATGGCGATCGCGCTCGAGGCGACGAAGCTGGGCATCGAGGTGCTCAAGCCGTTGGCTGAGCATGGCCGGTACGACCTCGCCTTCGATCTAGGGGACCGCATTCTGCGCATTCAGTGCCAGTGGGGGACGCTGGATCGTCGCCTGGGCGTGGTCTCCGTGAGGGTGGGAGGGTCTCGACACACCCCGCGCGGATATGTCCTGAGTTCCTATACGGCTGAGGAGATCGATGCCGTTGCCGTGTACTGCCAGCCTCTGGGCGAGGTTTTCCTAGTTCCCATCGATGTGGCAGCCGGCAAGAAGCAGATTCATTTGCGGATCGTCCGGCCACGAAACTCCCAACTCGCCTGCATTAACCTTGCAAGCGATTTCCAACTCGGGGCTATAGCTCAGTTGGGAGAGCGTTCGGCTGGCAGCCGAAAGGTCGCGGGTTCGAGTCCCGCTAGCTCCACTCCTCAAGCCAACGGACACGCGATCGTCGGCTCCCATGATTTTCGCCGCAAGTTCGGCTACTGGATGGAACGCGCCGCCGCCGGCGATCAGATCCTGATCACCCGCCGGGGCCGCCGCTACGCCCGCCTGGGTCCACCGGATCCGCAGCTCGCCACCACAGATAGCGAGCGGGCTTCAGGGCAAGGAGAGGGCCCGGCGGCGGCTGCTCCCGGTACTGCTCGTACTTCTTCCTGAGCGCCTCCAGCCCCGCGGCACCGGCCGCGAGCTCGACGATCTCAACCCTCCCGAGCACCTGCACCCACGCCAGCTCGTCCCAGTCGTCCGAGTACCGATCCACCGTCAGCGCCGCACGCTGGTCGCGCCGCAGGAACCGCAGCCGCGCCAGCTCCGCCGACCGCTTCGGCTTGCTGTCGATCGCGCTCCAGATCCGCCCCTCCGCCAGCGCGTAGGTGACCGGCAGCACCCGCGGCGCGCCCTCGAGGTCGAGCAGCCCCAGCCGGCCGACCCGCGAGGCGGAGAGCAGCTCGTTTGCCCACGCAACCATCTCGGTATTTTGAGTGGACGCCACGGTTGAAATCCAGCTTGACGGAAGGAGCGCTGATGAAGCTCGGTATCGGACTTCCCAACGCCGTCCCCGGCACCACGGGCGACCAGCTCATCGACTTCGCCCGCGCCGCCGACCAGGCCGGCTTCTCGACCCTCGGCACGATCGACCGGATCGTCTATCCCAACTTCGAGCCCCTCGTCAGCCTGGGCGCCGCCGCGGCCGTCACCGAGCGGATCCGCCTCGCGACCTCCGTCGTGCTGGGACCCCTCCGCGGCAACGCCGCGCTCGTCGCCAAGCAACTCCTCACCATCGATGCTCTGGCCGGCGGCGGCCGCGCCGTCCTCGGAATCGGCGCCGGCGCCCGCGACGACGACTACGAGATCAGCGGCCTCCACATGAAGAACCGCGGCCAGTGGCTCGACCGGGCCCTGGACGAGATCCTCCGCATCTGGCGCGGCGAGGGGGAGCACGAGGCCAAGGTGGGTCCCCGGCCGGAGAACGGGGGCCCGACCCTGATCGTCGGCGGTTACGTCCAGGCCGCCTTCGAGCGCGCCGCGAAGTACGCCGACGGCTGGATCCAGGGCGGCTCCGGGCCCGACCAGTTCGGCGAGGACTCGAAGGCGCTGGACGAGGCCTGGAAGAAGGCCGGCCGCGTTGGCAAGCCGTACAAGATGGCCCTCGCCTACTTCTCCCTCGGCCCCGACGCCGAGCGGAACGCTCACGACTACCTGCCCCACTACTACGAGTGGCTTGGCGAGGAGCAGGCCAGGATGATCGCGACCAGCGCCCCGAAGGACGCGGACAGCGTCAGGTCCCTGATCTCCTCCTTCGAGGAGCAGGGATGCGACGAGCTCATCCTCTTCCCCTCGTCCGGCGACCCCGACCAGGTCGAGCTGCTCGCAGAGGCTGCCGGCTCAGAGGTCCTGGAGGGAGCGGCGGCCTAGATGGGCGGGCGGGCATTCCCATCAATCCGGTCGCGATAGCGAACGCCGGCACCGGGTATTTCCATCACTGCGGGACCCGCGAGAAAGGGCTCGCAGGAGGTGGGTCAATGGAAGCCACGACCGCTCGTCGACGGGGGGGAGGCTCGAACGACGTCGTCGCGGGCGAGAGTGCCAGGCAGGCGATCAGACAGCCGGCCGAGGCCATCGCCGACCCGGCCCCACTCGGGCTGGCGGCATTCGCCCTGACCACGTTCGTCCTGAGCTTCTTCAACGCCGACCTCGTGAACAAGGGCGGTGAGCCGGTCGTTCTCGGCCTCGCCCTCGCATACGGCGGGTTGGCACAGTTGCTCGCCGGCATGTGGGAGTTCAAGAACAACAACACCTTCGGGGCGACCGCGTTCTCCTCGTTCGGTGCGTTCTGGATCTCCCTGTTCGTCTTCGATCAATTCCTGTCCGGATCGGTGCCCGCCGTGCATCTCGGCGACGCCGTCGGGCTCTACCTGATCGCCTGGGGCATCTTCACGACGTACATGTGGGTCGCGTCGCTGCGCGTCAGCGTGGCGGTCAGCCTGGTCTTCGTGCTGCTCGCGGCGACCTTCATCCTGTTGGGGATCGGCAACGCCGCGGACAACCCGACGATCATCCACATCGGCGGCTGGCTCGGCATCGCCACGGCCATCGCCGCGTGGTACGCCTCGTTCGCCTCGGTGACGAACAGGACGTTCGGCCGGGTGGTGCTCCCCGTCAGGGAGCTCCACGACTGACGAGCTACGCGACAGGCGGCCGGGCATCGCTCGGCCTTCCCCGGGGAGCTCGGCCGCTCTGCCGCGATAGGTTGCCTCGCAGGAGGAGAGCGGAAGGAGTGAGAAGAGATGGCGACTGAGCTGAAGACCGAGAACCTCGAGAAGCAACTCGAGTCGATGCTCGACATCGAGCGGTTTCCCCCGCCCGAGGACTTTCGCAAGCACGCGCTGATCACCGACGAGTCCCTGTACGAGGAGGCCGATCAGAGCCTCGAGGGCTTCTGGCTCCGCCAGGCAAAGGAGCTGATCGAGTGGTTCGACGAGCCCAGCGAGGCCCTCGATGAATCCAACCCACCCTTCTACAGGTGGTTCGGCGACGGCACCCTGAACGCCTCGTACAACTGCATCGACCGGCACGTCGAGGCCGGTCACGGGGATCGCGTCGCGTACCACTGGCGCGGCGAGGAGGGCGAGGAGCGCGGCATCACCTACGCGGAGCTGCACCGCGACGTCCAGCGCTTCGCCAACGCCCTCAAGGCGCGCGGCATCGGCAAGGGGGACGTCGTCGGGATCTACCTGCCGATGATCCCCGAGGTCGTCATCGCGATGCTCGCCTGCGCGCGGATCGGCGCACCGCACAACGTCGTCTTCGGCGGCTTCTCGGCCGAAGCGGTGCGCGAGCGGATGGAGTTCTCCCGGGCGAAGGCCCTGATCACCGTCGACGGCGCTCGGCGCAAGGGAAAGACCGCGCCGATCAAGAGCGCCGTGGACCCGGAGATCGAGAACGTCCCTTCGATCGAGACGATCTTCGTCGTTCGCGCCACGGGGACGGACTGCGAGATGAAGGACGGCCGCGACGTCTGGTTCGACGAGGCGATGGATCAGGCCGACCCGAACTGCCCGCCTGAGCACCTCGAGGCCGAGCACCCTCTCTACGTGCTCTACACCTCCGGCTCCACCGCCAAGCCGAAGGGCGTCCTGCACACGACCGGCGGCTACCTCCTCGGCGTCACCTTCACGCACCGCTACGTCTTCGACCTGAAGCCGGAGGCGGACGTCTACTGGTGCGCCGCGGACGTCGGCTGGGTCACCGGCCACTCCTACATCGTCTACGGGCCGCTCTCGAACGGCGCCACAAGCGTCATGTACGAGGGCGCCCCGGACTATCCCGACAAGGACATCTGGTGGGAGATCGCCGAGCGGTACAAGGCGACCATCCTGTACACGGCCCCGACCGCGATCCGCGCCTGCATGAAGTGGGGACACGAGCACCCCGGCAAGCACGACCTCTCCTCACTGCGGCTCCTCGGCACGGTCGGTGAGCCGATCAACCCCAAGGCCTGGCTCTGGTACTACGAGGTGATCGGCGGGGAGCGCTGCCCGATCGTCGACACCTGGTGGCAGACCGAGACCGGCCACATCATGATCAGCCCGCTTCCCGGCCTCACCGCCGCCAAGCCGGGTTCGGCGACACGGCCGCTGCCCGGGGTCGACGCGGCGGTTGTCGACGACGACGGCAACGAGGTCGACGGCGGCGAGGGCCTCTTGATACTGCGCAGGCCCTGGCCGGGGATGCTCCGCACGCTCTACAAGGAGGAGGAGCGCTTCAAGGAGACCTACTACGGCAAGTTCGACGAGACGACCTACTTCGTCGGAGACGCCGCGCGCAGGGATTCGGACGGCTACTTCTGGATCCTCGGCCGCGTGGACGACGTGGTCAACGTCTCCGGTCACCGGCTCTCGACCGCGGAGGTCGAGTCGGCCGTGGTCTCACACCCCAAGGTCGCCGAGTGCGCCGTGATCGGCCAGACCGACGAGGACACCGGCCAGGCGATCTGCGCCTTCGTCACCCTGGAGGGCGACCTCGAGGGATCGGAGGAGATCGAGGCCGAGATCCGGGACCACGTCGCGCAGCGCATCTCGAAGATCGCGCGGCCGAGGCGGATCATCTGGGCCGACGACCTGCCCAAGACCCGCTCGGGCAAGATCATGCGCCGCCTCCTGCGCGACATCGCGGAGGGCCGCGAGCTCGGTGACATCACGACGCTGCGCGATCCGGCCGTGATGGAGCAGCTCGAGGGGAAGGTGGAGGAGCTCCGCGAGCAGGAGGACTAGCGGCGAGGAGCTGACTCAGGCCGCTCGCGCGAGCTCGCGGGCACGCCCGAGCGCGGGCCGGGCGGCCGCGGGAAGCTCGAGGCGAAGCCGCCAGCTCGCCCCGGAGAAATTCCGGTTGGCGACCGTGGCAAACCCCCTCTCGTCCTCGCGCAGCGCGAGCAGCAGGTGCGCGACACGGTCACCCTGAGGCAGGTCGCCCGCTTCGCCGACCCGCACGCAGAAGCAGTGAACCCGGCGGCCGCCCGGGCGCACCAGCACCGCGCCCTCCTGGCCCACCAGCCAGGCGCCCATCGAGCCCCGCTCCAGCGCCAGCCCGGTCTCGGTGAGGAGCTCGCGCGAGTCGTGACCGACCAAATCGCCGAGCAGGCCGAGCGCTCTCCGCTCCGCCACAGCAGCCGAGACCCCGCCGACCATCGGCTTGACCCCCCGGGCGCCGCGGCGGGCCTGCAGGTGAAGCACGGCGATTCCGTGACCGAGAAAGATTGCGGAGACCGGAGACGCGAGCGGCTGGAGCCAGACGAGCAGCGCAGCGGGGGCCCCGAAGGTGACGAGGATGCCCACGCTCCACAGGGTCCAGATCCGCCCCTCCCGGCGCAGGCTGCGCTCGCTCGCCCGCCGCCGCCACGGCATCGCCGCGGCTTCGGCGAGTACGGCGTCCATCCCTAGCCCCCCGCGATTGGGCGTCGCAGCACCACCAGCTCGGCGTCCAGCGGCAACTCGCGCACGACCTCGGCCGAGCCGTCCGTCAGCGTCGCACTCGCCAGCATCCCCTCGTCGAGCTCGCGCCGGAACGCCTCGAGCGCCGCGCTCTGGGAGGCCACGTCCTCGGCTGTCCAGCTTGCAAGCTCGGTGTGTCCCGTCCGGTCCAGCCTCACCAATCTCGACATCCCAGCTCCTTTCCACGGGTCGGCCCCGAATATACGCCGCCTCCCCGCGCCACACCGCTACTTAAACTGGCCGCGTGTCCGCCCCAGACCAGTCCATGGACCGCTATGACCCCCAGGCGATCGAGCGCAAGTGGCAGCGCGTCTGGGAGGCGGAGAGCACCTGGGTGGTCGCCAACCCCGGGACCCCCGAGTTCGACGAGACCAAGCCGAAGAGCTACGTGCTCGAGATGCTGCCCTACCCCTCGGGCGAGCCGCACGTCGGGCACCTGAAGACCTACTCCGTCGGCGACGCGATCGCGCATTTCCGGCGCCGCCGCGGCTTCCGCGTGGTGCACCCGATGGGCTACGACGCCTTCGGCCTGCCCGCCGAGAACAACGCGATCCAGACCGGCGAGCATCCTCGCGACGCGACCGAGAAGTCGATCGCCTCCTTCCGCGAGCAGTTCATGCGCTGGGGCATCTCGATCGACTGGACGCGCGAGCTCGGCACTCACGAGCCGAGCTACTACCGCTGGACCCAGTGGATCTTCCTGAAGCTGTACGAGCGCGGCCTCGCGCACCGCCACGAGGCGCCGGTCCACTGGTGCCCCAAGGACCAGACCGTGCTCGCGAACGAGCAGGTCGTGGACGGGCGCTGCGAGCGCTGTGGCACGCTGGTCGAGCTGCGGCAGCTCGAGCAATGGTTCTTCCGGATCACCGAGTACGCGCAGCAGCTGCTCGACGACTTCGAGCTGCTCGAGTCCTGGCCGGAGAACGTGATCACCATGCAGCGGAACTGGATCGGCCGCTCCGAGGGCGCGGAGGTCGTCTTCCGCAACGATGAGCTCGACCTCGACTTCCCGGTCTTCACGACCCGTCCCGACACCCTCTTCGGCGCGACCTTCTTCGTGCTGGCGCCGGAGCATCCCGAGGTCGAGCGGCTGGCGGCCGGCACCGAGCACGAGGCGGAGGTCCGCGAGTACGTCAACGAGGCCGCGCGCGCGAGCGCGGAGGAGCGCGCCGCCGAGGAGCACCAGAAGACAGGGGTGCCGCTCGGGCGCGAGGTCACGAACCCGGTCAACGGCGAGCGGATCCCGATGTTCGTCGCCGACTACGTCCTGATGGAGTACGGCACGGGGGCGATCATGGCGGTCCCCGCGCATGACGAGCGCGACTACGAGTTCGCCCGCGCCTTCGGACTGCCGGTCCGGCGCGTGATCGAGGGCACCGATCCCGAGCAATCCCGCGACGACGAGGGGTTGCCGTACAGCGGCGACGGCGAGATGGTCAGCTCCGGCCCCTTCGACGGTAAGCACAACCGGGAGGCCTACATCGAGATCGTCGAGTGGCTCGCCGCCGACGGCCGCGGCAAGGCGGCGGTGAACTACCGGCTTCGCGACTGGCTCGTCTCGCGCCAGCGCTACTGGGGCGCGCCCATCCCGATCGTCTACTGCGACGAGTGCGGCATGGTCCCTGTTCCCGAGGAGCAGCTCCCGGTGCTGCTCCCCGACATCGAGGACTACGCGCCGAAGGGCCGCAGCCCGCTGGCCGCCGCCGAGGACTGGGTCCGGACCGAGTGCCCCAGCTGCGGCGGCGAGGCACGGCGCGAGACCGACACCATGGACACCTTCGTCGAC
>Ga0070741_10007963_pt1 | contig 21550 bp, 22 predicted proteins | sample Coa_R1_4_FD_66440 | JGI IMG/M metagenome (GOLD analysis project Ga0070741, IMG submission 66440) | Surface soil microbial communities from Centralia Pennsylvania, which are recovering from an underground coalmine fire - Coalmine... | ecosystem: Environmental > Terrestrial > Soil > Unclassified ... | reverse complement strand
TGCCTGGGCGACGATCCAGGACGACCTGCGGCAGATCGGCGCGAACGTGAAGGACGAGCCGGTGGTGAAGGATCGGAACTGGATCACCAGCCGCAAGCCCGACGACCTGCAGGCCTTCTCCGCGGCGATCGTCGAGGAGCTCGAGGGCGGCCCGGACGCGCGCGCCGCGGACGGAGCGGAGCCGGCGGCGAGGATCTAGCCGCTGTCGCAGGCGGCGCCGCCGCGCTTGCGCCCTCGCTGCGCGAATCGCCCGAGGGCGTCGGTGTTCCACGTGGAACGTCGCTCGCCGCCCTGCGCCTGCCGCGAAGGCGGGCACACGCGTCAAGTCCAGAGCCCCGCCCTCTAGGTGTGCCTGTAGATGGCCAGGCGCCGCTGCGCGCCTGTGCACGGGAGCGCGTAGCGCAGCTCCTGCACCAGGGCCAGGTCGTCGACCTTGTCCGGGATGGGATCGGAAGGTCCCAGCATGCAGATTGCCACCCCTCCCGGGAGCACGTAGTGCACGGCGAGCCGCAGCCACTGCTCCGGCGAGGCGAAGGCGCGCGCCACCGCGGCGTGGACGCGCGGCAGCTCCTCCCGCGACGGATTGCCTTCCAGCCGCACGGCGTACGCCTTCGCCTTCGGCAGGCGAAGCTCCGCGAGCGTGTTCTTGAGGAACGCCACCTTCTTCTGGACCGAGTCGACGAGCGCCACTTCCAGCTCGGGCCGGACGACCGCCAGGGGAATGCCGGGGAACCCCGCCCCGGTCCCGGCGTCGAGCAGGCTCCCCGCCGGGAGCACCGGGGCCACCGCCAGCGAGTCGAGCACGTGCTTCTCCACCACCTCGTCGGGATCGGTGATGGCGGTCAGGTTGATCGACTTGTTCCACTTCAACATCAGATCGACGTGGCGCCCGAGCTGCTTGAGCTGGTCGGACGCCAGCCGGACCCCGATCTGCGCCGCACCTTCCTCGATGGTCTTCAGCCGCGCAGCGTCCACGCTCACTCCTCGTCGTCGCGGCCGAAGTGGCCGAAGTCCAGCACCAGCCGGCGCCGCGCGCCCCCGCTCCGCCCCGTGATCTCGACCCGCACGAAGGCGGCGCCCTCCTGGGCGAGGCAGGCGTCCAGAAGACCCTGGAGGTCGGAGAAGGCCACCTCCTCCTCGCGCGCCGTCCCTTTGCCGAGGGGGCGCAGGACGAACAGGGTGCCCTCGACGTCCGCCATGACCTTCAGTCCCCGCGGCGACCGTGCCTGCGAATCGCCTGCTCCACCTCTTCGGCGTGGGCGGCGAGGTACTCCTCCACCTGCGCGTCGGAGACTCCCAGGTCGCGGAGGATCCCTTCGTAGAGCGCGCTGGTGGCGGTCACCCCTTCGCGCTTGCGCAGCACGGCCTTGACCACCGCCGCCCCGAAGAGCGGGTTCTTCCGCGCGGCCTTCTTCGCTGCGTCCCCCATGGCTCAGGCGCGCAGCTTGGCACGGTCGGACGCGCTCCCGCCACCGCCCGTGCGGTCATCCTTCTTCTTGCCGCCCTCGTCGTCCTTCTTCTTGCCGACCTCCACGGTCTGGCTGCCGGCCTTCGGCGGGTGCACGTGCAGCTTGCGCCGCAGGTACATCTGCTGGCCGATGGAGAGGACGTTGTTGGTGAAGATGTAGAGGGTCAGGCCCGAGGGGAGGGTGAGCATCAGGAGCGAGAAGAAGCCGCTCATCACGTACCCCATCGTCTTCTGGCTGGGGTTCGACATCGGCGTCGGCGTGAGGATCTGGGTGAGGATCATGGTGATCCCCATCGCCACCGGCAGGATGTAGTAGGGGTCCTTCGCCGTCAGGTCGTTGATCCAGCCGTGGATGAAGGGAGCGTTGTACAGCTCCACCGAGACGCCCAGGGTGGTGTAGAGCGCGAACCAGATGGGCATCTGGATCAGCATGGGGAGGCAGGAGCCCATCGGGTTCACCCCGTGCTCCTTGAACAGCTTCATCTGCTCGACGTTCTGGCGCTGCGGGTCCCCGGCGAACTTCTTCTTCATCTCCTCGATCTGCGGCTGGATCCGCTGCATCTCCTGCATCGACTTCATGCTCTTGTGCTGCAGGGGGAAGGTGAGGGCCTTCATCGCCAGGGTGAGGAGGATGATGGCGAAGCCCCAGTTGTGCGGCGGGACCACGCGGTAGAAGAACTTCATGATCCCGAGGAGCAGCTCGGCGATCACCGACCAGAACCCCCACTCGATGGAGAGCTTGAGCGGCTTGCCCACCGCCAGGAGGTCGGTGTCGTCCTTGGGCCCGGCGTACCCCTGGAAGTCGAGATGCGCCGAGGCGTCGGCCACGGCCTGGACGGGCACGATCAGCGAGGCGATCAGCGACCCCGACTTCGAGCCCTGCGCCTCCAGGCGGCAGGAGGCGGCGACGCCCTGGGGCGGCATCACCGCGCTGAGGAAGTACTGCTCGTCGATGCCCGCGAACTGCGCGGCGGGCGCCTCGAACACCGGGTTCTTCGCCCCGATCGCGACGCGCTCCACCTTGTTGTTCGCCGCGGCGCAGATCGTCCGCGCCGGCACGTTGCTGTGCGGGCTGAGGAACCCGCCCTTCGGCTCCTCGGCGTGGGTCCCGGAGAGGACCGCCAGCTGCCCGTTGACCGCCTGGGCGCTCTTCAACTCGACCGCGAGCCCGATCCCGTAATTCGTCGGGTTGACGGTGAACGTCTTGGTGATCGTCACCCCGCCCTGCTCCGCCCGGAACGTCGCGCTGGTCGCGTCCGACCGGACCAGCTCGTAGCTGGTGGCGGCGGGTATCAGGGTGGCGCCGTCCGCGCCTTTGAGGGCGGTGGTGAACGGGAGCGGCTCGCCGCTGTGCGAGGGGACCAGGTCGACCTGGGCCGCTTCGCTGCTCCCCTTGTGCAGCGTCCACTTCTCGCCGAGCAGCTGGATCGACTGGACCGCGGCGCCCTCGCTGGTCACCACCGTGCGCGCCAGCGGCGTCTCCAGCGTCACCGTCCGCAGCGGGTGGGTCTTCGCCGGTGTTCCACGTGGAACATCGCCCGGCTTCGTCGCCGCGGCGGCCCCGGTGCCGAGCGGCGACGCCGGAGGAGCCGACGTCGGCCCCGGCGACTGGACCGCCGGCTCCGGCTGCTGCTGCGGCGCCGGCTTCTTCGGGCCGATCACGTTCGGGAAGAAGAGGTAGAGCCCGAACATGCAGGCGAGCCAGATGGCGACGGCGACGAGCAGGTTCTGGTTCTGGTTCTTCATGCAGCTCTCTTTCGCGTGCGCGCAGGCACGGGATCCGGTCCGCCCGGCGCCCAGGGGTGGCAGCGGAGGAGGCGTTTGAGGGCAAGCCAGGGCCCGAGCAGGGGGCCGTGGATGCGCACCGCGTCCTGGGCGTATTGCGAGCAGCTGGGGTGATAACGACAAGCCTGCGGAAGAACTGGTGAAATCAGCTTGCGGTAGACCGCGAGCAGGGCGAGGAGCGGCAGCGAGAGCAGGCGGTTCATCGCGGCACGATCCTCTCCGCGGCGCGCCGCAGCCAGCGGCGGAAGTCGTCGACGGTCGCCGAGGCGGCGGAGGAGCGGGCGACGATCACCAGATCGACGGCCGGGAGCCGCGAGAGCTCGAGCCGGACCGCCTCGCGCAGGCGCCGCTTGATCCGGTTCCGCGTCACGGCTCCTCCTACCTTCGACGACACGGTCAGTCCAACGCGCGCGACGCCGGCGGGAATTCCCGGCCGGGTCGGCGTCGCCTCGCGCGGACGGAAGCTCGCCGCCAGGGGTCCCTCGGCGAAGCTCTTTCCGCCTTCCTTGATAGCGACGTAGTCGGTGCGCCGCAGCAGGCGCGCGCTCTTTGGGAATGCGAAGGCCGCCACGGGCCCTCCCGCGGCTTACTTCTTCGGCGCGCTGACGACGAGCCGCTTCCGGCCCTTGGCGCGGCGGCGCTTCAGGACATTGCGGCCCGCCTTGGTGGAGTTGCGCTTGCGGAACCCATGCTCCCGGTTGCGGCGGACCTTGCTCGGCTGGTACGTGCGCTTCACGACGACTGCCTCCTCACGACGGAGCGAAAAGCGCGGCAAGAAAGCATGTGCGACCGGGCAAGTCAAGAAACGCGCGCCCGGGCGTCGATCCGGCGTCGATCCGCCTACTTTGGAGATCCTGCTTGATCCTCTTTCCCGCCGTTTGCTAGGGTCCGCCCCGCTGTTTCCAGTTTGTCGTCAGGCGGACATCCGGAGAACCGATCACGGCCCAGCGAGCCCGCCGCGCGCTCGAAGGGTTTCCTTTTTCCGCGACAAATTCCCGGGGGATATCCGATGTCTGGCTCCTTGTCCACAGCTGTGAACAACACTGTGGACGGCTCTTCGGCGACGATCCCCGTACAGTCAGAGCGTGCGGCAGTCGACCTGTGGACACGGGCGATCCACCGCCTGAAAGGCCGGCTCTCGCGCCACACCTTCCAGACGTACTTCGAGCCGATCAAGCCGGTCAGCCTGGAGGGCGACGAGCTGACGCTCGCGCACTCCAGCCGGTTCATGATCGACTGGGTGCGGGACAACCTGCTCGACGTGCTCCTGCAGGATCTCGAGGCCCAGTTCGGACGCAAGTGCGGAGTCCGCTTCGTCGTGCGGGAGCGCCCGTCCGGCGACGAGGCGGTCCCCGAGGCTCCGGCCGTGCCCGAGAGCAGGCCGCAGGTCACCGCCCCGCCGAGCACCGAGCCCCCGCCCTCGCGTCAGCTCCAGATCAACCCGAAGTACACGTTCGACTCGTTCGTGGTCGGGCCCTCGAACCAGTTCGCCGTGGCCGCCTGCACGGCGGTCGCGAACGCGCCGGGCAAGGCCTACAACCCGCTCTTCCTCTACGGCGGCGTGGGACTGGGCAAGACGCACCTCGTCCACGCGGTCGGAAACCACGCGCTGCGGCAGAACCCGAACTGCCACGTCGTGTATCTGTCGTCGGAGTCGTTCACCAACGACCTGATCCACGCGCTCGAGCAACACCGCATGCCGGAGTTCCGCGCCCGCTACCGCGAGAAGTGCGACATCCTCCTGCTCGACGACATCCAGTTCCTCAGCAACAAGAAGCAGACGATGGAGGAGTTCTTCCACACCTTCAACGCGCTGCACGAGGGCGGCAAGCAGATCTTCGTCACCTCCGACAAGCTGCCCACCGAGATCGAGGGCTTCGAGGAGCGGCTGCGCAGCCGGTTCCAGTGGGGACTGATCGCGGACATCCAGCCTCCGGAGACGGAGACCCGGGTGGCGATCCTGAAGAAGAAGGCGACGACCGATCACATCGCCCTGCCCGACGACGTCGCCCTCTTCCTCGGCACGCACATCCGCAGCAACGTCCGGGAGCTGGAAGGGTCGCTCATCCGCCTCTCGGCGTTCGCCAGCCTCACCGGCGCCGCGCTCACCGTCGAGCTCGCGCAGGACGTGCTGAAGAACATCCTGGTGGTCCGGGGCGACAAGCCCGACGTCGAGACCATCATCCGGGTGGTCGCCGAGGCGATGCAGGTGAAGCCGCAGGACATCAAGGGCGATCGGCGGCAGCAGAACGTCGCCCGCGCCCGCCAGGTGGCGATGTACCTCACCCGGCGCATCACCAGCCTGTCGTATCCGGTGATCGGGGAGAAGTTCGGCGGCAAGGACCACTCGACCGTGATCAACGCCGAGCAGCGGATCGATCAGCTGATGAACGAGGAACCGGATCTGTCGCGGACGGTCCAGTCCCTCTTCCGCAAGCTGAACTCCTAGTGGGGCGCCAGGCTGTGAAGAACCGGACTCCCACGGTGTTGACCGACCCGGGGGTTGCCGCTACACAGCCCGCGCACAGGACTTCAAAGGCGTTGTCCGCAACGCGAAGATCAACGATCCTGCGGATCAACCCCCGTTTCGCACAGAATCACAGGCTCTAAGAGGACTACGGGATCCTCTTCTCCTGATCAGAAAGGCAAGCAACAGATGGAGCTCCAGATCGGGACGGACGAGTTCTCGCGCGCCCTCTACCGCGCGCAGGGGATCGTCGAGAAGAAGAGCACCATGCCGATCCTCGCCTCGGTCTTGCTGGAGGCCACGGAAGACGGGCGCCTGCGCGTCTCCGCCTTCGACCTGGAGATCGGCGTGACCGGAACCCATCCCTGCGAGGTGCGCAAGGGCGGCTCGGTGGCGCTCAAGCACAAGGAGCTCTACGACATCGTCCGGGCGCTGCCGGAGAAGACGCTGGTCCTCAAGCGCGAGGCGAACAACCGCGTCCGGCTCACCTCCGGAGCGGCGGAGTTCAACATCGTCGGGCAGCCGGCGGAGGACTACCCTCCCTTCCCCCGGGCCGAGAAGGTCAGCTTCGTCTCCGTCGATCCGGTCGCGCTCCTGGAGATGATCGAGAAGACCCAGTTCGCCATCTCGGCCGACGAGACCCGGCACAACCTGAACGGCGTGTACTTCGAGACCGGCGAAGGCGTCGTCCGCATGGTGGCGACGGACGGGCACCGGCTCAGCCTCATCCAGCGGCCCCTCGACGGGCAATTCAACCTCAAGCGCGGCGTGATCGTGCCGCGCAAGGGGCTCTTCGAGCTGCGCCGCCTTCTCTCCGAGGAGCAGACCGGAGGCTGCGAGCTCGGCTTCACCGAGACCTCCGGCGTGTTCCGCCGCGGCGACGTCACCATGGTGATGCGCCTGATCGACGGGACCTTCCCCGACTACATGCAGGTGATTCCCAAGGAGGCGGATCGGACGGTGACCGTCGATCGCCCGCGCCTCCTCGACACGCTCAAGCGGATGAGCCTGCTCTCGAGCGATCGGAGCACGAACGCCGTCCGCTTCGAGTTGCAGGAAGGATCGCTGCGGGTCACCTCGCAGAATCCCGACCTGGGCGATGCGAAAGAGGAGATCCCGGTCGCCTACAAGGGGCTGCCGCTGCAGATCGGGTTCAACGCGCGCTACCTGATGGACGTGCTCCAGGTCGTCGAGACCGATCAGATGAACGTGGAGCTCTGCGACGAGCTGTCGCCCGGCGTCCTCAAGCCGACGGGGGACGTGGGCCCGGGCGCGCGCTACACGGCGGTGATCATGCCGATGCGGATCTGATGCACGGACTTCTGGCAGCGCTCCTGCTCCTCGGCGCAACCCACGCCCGGCCGGCGAAGAAGACGCCCCCGCGCGACCCGAGGACGGCAGGGCTGGGAAAGAGCTGCCACAAGAACGGCGACTGCAAGCACCGGTCGCAGCGCTGCATCCACCAGGCGGACATGAAGGGGAAGCCGTTGGGGACCGGCTTCTGCGTGCTGCCCTGCGCCTCGTTCGAGTCGGGAACGCAGAAGGTGACTCCCGGCGCGCCCGTCGACGTGACCACCAAAGCGAAGAAGCCTCCGCCGCGCTGTCCGCCGAAATTCGAATGCAGGAGCGCCGGCGCGGACGTGCCGATCGACATGTGCGTGAAGCAGTAGGTGCTTCTCCTCGACGTCCACACCCGCGAGTTCCGCAACCTGGTCGAGCAGGACGTCTCGCTCGGCCCGCACACCACGGTGCTGTACGGGCCGAACGGCCAGGGGAAGACGAACTTCCTCGAGGCCTGCTACCTGCTCTGTACGCTGCGGCCGCTGCGGGCCCAGAAGCTTCGCGAGCTGGTCCGGATCGGAAGCGAGTTGCCCGCGCTGGTGCGCGGCAGATTCGAGCTGCCCTCCGGCGTCCGCGAGGTGGAGGTGGAGATCGGGCGCGAGGGGCGCGAGGCGCGCGTCGACAAGAAGCCGGTGCGCGATCCCGACGAGCTGTTCGGCGGCCTCGCGACCGTCGCCTTCACTCCCGACGACCTGGCGGTGGTGAAAGGCGGGCCGGAGGGGCGCCGCAGGCTGCTCGACCGCGCGGTGCAGAACAGGCATCCGGCGCACCTCGCCGACGCGCGCGAGTACGGGCGCGCGCTGCGGGCGCGCAACGAGCTTCTCCGGCAGAACGCGGCGCCGGCGCTGCTGGAGAGCTTCGACGAGCCCTTGGCGCGCCTGGGGGCACGAGTGCGCGCGCGGCGGGAGCAGGTGCTCGAGGAGATCCGGCCGCACGCGCAGCGGGCGTTCGCGGAGGTCGCCCGCAGCGAGGCGCCTCTGTCGCTCGAGTACCTCGCCGCGGGGCGCGACTCGGACCAACTCGGCGAAGGCGGCGCGTCGCTCGAGGCCCGGCTGCTCGCGGCGCTGCACCGTCGCCTGCCGCGCGATCGCGAGCGCGGCTACACCAGCGTCGGTCCGCAGGCGGACGACCTGGGGCTCTCGCTCGGCGAGCAGGCGGCGCGCGCGTATGCGAGCCAGGGGCAATCGCGGGCGGTGGTGCTCGCGTTCAAGATCGGGGAGATCGAGACGCTCCGCCGCGCGCAGGGCAGGGCGCCCCTGCTGCTTCTCGACGACGTTTCCAGCGAGCTCGATCCCGCGCGGAACGCATACCTCATGGCCTATCTGGCGGGCCTGGACGGGCAGGTCGTGCTCACCACCACCGACCCGAAGCTGGTCGCGAACAGCGCCGCGAAAGAGGCGATTTTCCAGAGGGTGGAGAGAGGCCGGCTCACTCGAGAAAACCCCGTGTTTCCAGAGTGATCCGCACGCCTTTTCGCCTTGCTTCCGAGCGTTTTGGCGTGATACTTCCGGACACTTCCCAGAGGTGTGATTTTGGAGACTGCGCAGGACAAGCGGGTGCCCAAGCCGGCGCCCGCCGCGGGCGAATACTCCGCCGACAGCATCAAGGTTCTCGAAGGCCTGGAGGCCGTCCGGAAGCGTCCGCACATGTACATCCGCGGGGTCGGCGCCGAAGGGTTGCACCACCTCGTCTACGAGGTCGTCGACAACTCCGTCGACGAGGCTTTGGCCGGCCACGCGAAGACGGTGGAGCTGACGATCCACGCCAACGGATCGCTCTCCGTCCAGGACGACGGGCGCGGCATTCCCGTCGGACCGCACCCTACCGAGTCGATGGACACGCTCGACGTGGTGATGACCAAGCTGCACGCCGGGGGAAAATTCGACAGCAACTCGTACAAGGTGTCCGGCGGCCTCCACGGCGTCGGCGTCTCCTGCGTCAACGCGCTCAGCGAGTGGATGGAGGTCGAGGTCTACCGGGACGGGCAGATCTACAAGCAGCGCTACCACACGGGGATCCCCGGCGGCGCAGTGAAGACCATCGGCACGACCTCGCTGCGTGGCACCAAGGTCACCTTCAAGCCCGACGCGACCGTGCTCGAGGCCACCGACTTCAACTTCGACGTGCTCTCGAATCGGATGCGCGAGCTCGCCTTCCTCAACCCGGGGCTGCGCATCCTCATGCGCGACGAGCGCTCCGACAAGAGCCACGACTTCAAGTACGAAGGCGGGATCGTCGCGTACGTCGAGCTTTTGAACAAGAACAAGACGGTGCTGTTCGACGAGCCGATCTCGGTGCGCGGCGGCGATGCCAACGGCGCCGAGGTGCACGTGGCGCTGCAGTGGAACGACGGCTTCGACGAGAAGGTGTTCTCGTTCGCGAACAACATCAACACCATCGACGGCGGCCCGCACCTGATCGGCTTCAAGAGCGCGCTCACCCGGTCGGTGGTGAAGTACGGCGAGGAGAGCGGCGCCTGGAAGGAGATCAAGGAGTCGCCCTCCGGCGAGGACATCCGCGAGGGGCTGACCGCGGTGGTGTCGGTGAAGATCCCCGGCGCGCAGTTCGAGGGCAACCTGAAAGGGAAGCTGGTCAACACCGAGGCGAAGGGCATCGTCGAGGACCTGGTGGGACGCAAGCTCACCGAGTTCTGGGAGCGGAACCCGCCCGTCGCCAAGCGGGTGATGGCGAAGGTGGCGGACGCGGCGAGGGCGCGGATCGCCGCGCGGAAGGCGCGGGAGACGGTGCGGCGCAAGGGAGCGCTGGACTCGGCGTCGCTGCCGGGGAAGCTCGCCGACTGCCAGGAGCGCGATCCGGAGAAGTGCGAGCTCTACATCGTGGAGGGCGACTCCGCAGGCGGGTCGGCCAAGCAGGGCCGCGACCGGCGCACGCAGGCCATCCTTCCCTTGCGGGGAAAGATCCTCAACGTCGAGAAGGCGCGCTTCGACAAGATGCTCTCCTCGCAAGAGATCGTCACCATGATCACGGCGATCGGCACCGGCATCCACGAGGAGTTCGACATCTCGAAGCTGCGGTACCACAAGATCATCCTGATGACCGACGCCGACGTGGACGGCAGCCACATCCGCACCCTGCTCCTGACCTTCTTCTACCGGCAGATGCACGACGTGGTCGCGCGCCAGACCGCGGACGGCTTGAAGAAGCACCACCTGTACATCGCGCAGCCGCCGCTCTACCGCGTGGCGAAGGGGAAGAAGGAGCTGTACCTGAAGGACGACGCGTCGCTCGATGCGTACCTGCTCACCCTCGGCACCGAGGGCGCGAGCGTGCGCGGGGCCGGCGGCGGGGAGATCTCGGGGGAGCAGCTCAAGGCGCTCCTCGACAAGGTGCTCCAGTACCGGCGGCTCCTGGGGAAGATGGACAAGCGGCGCGACGGACGGGTGGTGGACGCCGTGCTCTCGTCGACGGTGATCGACGCGCAGGCCCTGCGCGCGCCGCAGCAGCTGAAGGCGCAGTCGGCCGCGCTCCAGGCGGCTCTGGCGAAGGCGCAGCCCGGCGAGACGCTCTCGGTCGAGATCGCCGAGGATCCCGAGCACGGGTGCCAGAAGATCATCGTCCGGCTGGGACACAACGGCGCGATGCGCGAGACGGCGGTGGATCACGTGCTGCTCAGCGGCCCCGACTTCGCCGAGCTGCAGCGGCTGCGGCGGGAGTTCGCGCAGCTGGGGAAGGCGCCGTACGAGCTGGCCACCAAGGACGGGGCGGCGGGGCAGACCGCGCAGAACCCGATCGATCTGGTGGAGATGGTGAAGCGCGTGGCGTCGAAGGGGCTGGAGATCCAGCGGTACAAGGGCCTGGGCGAGATGAACCCCGAGCAGCTCTGGACCACGACGATGGACCCGGCGAGGCGGACGCTGCTCGAGGTGCACGCCGACGACATGGCGGAAGCCGAGCTGATGTTCACCACGCTGATGGGCGATGCGGTGGAGCCGCGGCGCGAGTTCATCGAGAAGCACGCGCTCGACGCGACGAACCTGGACATCTAGGCCGCTCCCGCCGGAGGCGGGCTCGCCGCGGGCAAGCAGGGCACCTGCGACGACGACGTCCGGATCGTCTGGCGGAGACCTCGAACGACGAAGACGGCCTGCGCTCATCTCGCCCGGTACGCGGGCAGGTGCGGGTCGCTCCCCGGCGGCGAATGAGTGCCGCCGCGGGCGACGACGACCGCCGGCGTCCCCGCCGGCAGCGTCAAGACGCGCTCGAGCGCCAGCGCGGTGACCCAGGCGGACTGCCGGTCGCTGGAGATCGCGACGTAGACGGTGCCCGGTGGATCGCCAGGAAGCGGCGCCATCTGGGGGCCATCTCTGCCGGAGAGGATCCGCGCGCGCAGCGGGATCGTGCGACCCGCGCGCCGGAAGGGCGGCTGCCGGGCCTGGGCCAACGCCGAGCCGAGCTGGCCGGCGTCCGGCGCGTAGAACCCGGCGTAGCCGCGGTCCAGCTCGTCGCCGGCGACCCGAAGCGCGTCGAGCAGCTGCGGCCGCGGGTCAGGCGGTGGCCCGGGATTGCCGGAGGCGGAGCGCAGGGCGAGAGACGCTGCGGCCGCGAGCAGGAGTGCGAGGTGCAACCGCAGGCGCGGCTTGCGGCTCGACGCGATCGCGGAGGCGAGCGCGAGGGTGATGAGGGCGAGCAGCACGGCGCAGGCGAGGAGCAGCGCGCCATACGGCACGTCGCGGGCAATGGCCGGGGAGGAGAGGCCCTGCGATCGCACCCAGAGCACGGCCGGGGGCGCGACGAGGGCCTCGCCGAGGGCGGCGAGCGCCGCAAAGGAGCCCAGATACGTCAGGCGGCGGATCACGGCGGCTTCACCGTGCGGTAAGCGATCGGACGATGCTGGCGGCGATCGCGGTGTCGGCGGCGCTCTCGGGCGCGGCGCTCTTCGGGGACCCGGAACTGGCGGCGGCCCTGGGCGGCATGCACCCGGCGCCGGGCGCATGGGTGGAGTACCTGATCCGTTCCCGCGGCGCAGGAGACGCGCGCGTCCGCGTCACGGCCTTGGCGGAGGGGGCCGGCGGCGGCTACTGGCTGGAGGTCGCTACGGTGCACGAAAGCGGAATCGCCGGCGCCGCACGGCTCCTGGTGCGCGGCGACGACGGCTCCGCGATCGAACGCATGTCCGTGATGGTCGCCGGCCAGCAACCTCTGGAGATCCCGCTCGAGCGCCTGGGACCGGCTTTGCCCGCGCCCCGCGCCATCCCGCGAGTGCAGCGGCTCGGCAGCGCACGAGTGCGCGTTGCGGCGGGCGCGTTCGCGGCCGAGGTCTCGCGGGCCGCGGACGCCACCGTCTGGCGCGCTGCAGGCGTGCCGCTCTGGGGCCTTGTCAAGGCGCGCTCGCGACGGCGCTCGATCGAGTTGCTCGCCTTCGGCGCCTCCGGCGGGCGGTCGGTGTTTCCAGCTGGCCGGGATCATGGGAACGGGAGCGACAGCGAGAAGTAGGACCCGCGGAGGTGCGCATCGAGCGCGTTCAGCATCCGGGGGTGCGTCTTCAGCAACCAGATGCCGCCTGCCGCGAGCGCTCCCGCGAGCGCAGCGAGGAGCAGGCTCGATTCGACGAGCGCCTGACCCTCTTCGCCGCGAAGGCGGAAGCGCCTGGTCACGGCGCCTCGCCGTCGATCCGGTTGACGAACACCGCCGCTCCCCCGCCCGCGGACAGCTTCTGCAGCGCGACCGAGACGGAAACCCCCGGCTTGCGAAAGAGGAGCAGCCCTTCCCCGCCGTCGTTGCTCTCGACATACCCGTCGCGCCGGAATGCCTGCCGGTAGAAGCCCGCCACGTCGCGGACCGACAGCGCGCTGACGAACTGGGCGCTCTCCGCACGCGCCTGTCCGTCGCCGCTGCGAAAGCCGAAGAAGGCCCGATGCTCCGGTGGGATCGGCAGCGATGCGGAGGCGGCGCTCCGGAGCAGGTCCGCCGGGTGGCGGGGATCGACGGTCCCGGTCAGGACCAGCGTCTGCCCGTCGCCCTGCGCGAAAGCGGAGACGAACCGCTGCAACCCGTCGCCGGGATCGAAGACGGAGACGTGCGCCGGCGCCTCGGGCGAGAGCACGGGCAGGAGCCCGCGGGCGCGAAAGGCATCTGCGTAGAACGCGACCACCCTCGAAGGGTGATCGCGCGTGTAGAAGATGGACAGCCGCATCGGCTGGCCCGAAACGTCGAGCACATCGCCCACCGGGATCTCGCCCGGGACGCGCCCACCAGCCTGCCCAGGAACGGCTGCCTGCGCGTTCCCGGCAAAGGCGCCCCCGACCGACGCGCCGAACGCGAGCGTCGCCGCCGCAAGAGCGAGCGCGATCGCCAGCCGGACGGCGATCACCGGCAACTCCCGAACTGATTCGCGGTCTGCGCCGTCGCGGAGCCGCCGAAGAAGTGGCCGCGGCACTGGTAGCTCTTCACGTATTCGTTCTCTCTCGCGAGCTTCGCCTCGACCGCGACGATCTCGCGGGAGTCCAGCTCGCGATCCATCCCTCCGTACCGCTTCCAGTACGCGGAGCGGATCCGGTACGGGACCGTGAAGCGGACGCGATCCACCGCGAGCCCGATGCTGCGGTCGCCGTCGAGGGCAAACGCTCCGTCGCCGGCGACCGTCACGTCCCCTGCGCGCTGCGTCGGACACGGCACCGGCCGGCCGGCGATCTCGCAGGAGTGCGGGACCCAGCTCTCGGGGGCCCTCTCCGGCGGGAGGATGGTGATGGGCCCGCGGCTGGTGGCCGGGTCATCCATCCGGTCCGTCGAGAAGATGTCCGGGAGGCTGCCGCCGGCGACGGCCGAACCGACGGCCGAGCGCAGGACGCTGCTGGCGAAATCGTGCAGGTCACGAATGCCGGGGATACGGTCCACGCCGCCGAACGCCATCCGCCGCACCTGCGCGCTCACCTGCTTCTCCACCTCGGGATAGGTGCGCGATGGAGACGTCTCGACCCCGCTCCGTGTCCCGGGCCGAGCGTAGGGCGCAGGCCGGGGCCATGCCTTCCAGGTGTCGAACACGAGGCGGAGCGGGCGCTGCGCAGGGAGCGGCGCTTGCACGACGAGGTTGCGCAAGGGGCGCGGCGTCCCGAAGTCGTTGCCGCCGCGCAGGCCGGGCAGATCGCCGCCGGGCAGCAGCCGGGTCGCGGCGCCCTGCCCTGCATCTACGGACACCCGCGCCGCCGCGGCTCCGTCCGCGTTGAATCCCATTCCCCGGAGCGCGAGATCGACCGGGCCGATGCTCGCCTCCGCGCTGGTCGTGTCCACCTCCGCGCGCCAGCGCAGATCGCGGGCGCGCGGCCGGAGGAGCAACGCGGTGTACGCGCGGCGGACATCGCCGGGGGACGCCAGATCCTCGAACCTGCGCGCGACGTCCGGCGCGATCTGCTGCGGCGCTTTGAACACCGTGCTCTCCCACAACGCATGGCGCGCCGCCTCCGCCGCCTTCAGCTTGAGGATCAGCACGTCGGTCAGCGCCGCCGACCAGAGCACGGCGAGCACGAGGCAAGGCAGCACGATGGCCGCCTCGACCAGCGCGCTCGCTGCCTCCTCGCGGTGCAGGCGGCCCATGGTCAGTGGAGGAGGAACTGGCGCAGGAGCGGCGTCGCCGTGAGGCCGAGCTTCGCCGCCGCGTTGGATTCGAGCACCGGCATCAGGCGCGCGCCCCAGAGGGGATTGAAGAAGTTCGGCATCTCCCGCCAGTCGCCAGGCCGGTGGTAGTAAGCCTGCGCCGCCGCGAACGCGTTCAGCCCGCGATGAAGCGGTTGCAATCCCCCGGGAAGCGCCAGCGCGAGATCGCGGTCGGTGCGGAAATCGACCGCGCCGCTCCCGGCGCCTCGCCCATTCCAGGAGAATCTGCGCCGGAACGGCGCCCCCGCGTCGGCGTCGGCTCCCTCGAGCGCAAGCCCGACGAGCAGATCCGGCTGGGCGAAGTTGCCCAGCGCCGCGGCGGGGCCGGGCGAGGGCTTTCCGCGGGCCTGTGGCGCGAAGTAGACGTACGGAGACATCCAGAACGGCCGCTGCGCCGGCGCCGGCGCGTACTTGTTCAGGGCAGCGCTCATCTGGTCGCGGACGTTCCCGATCCCGGGGAGGATCGCCTTCAGCCAGCGGGGCACCGAGAAGAGCAGGTAATACTGGTGCTCCTTGCGCGGGAACGGCGTGTAGAGCTGATCCATCTCCACCAGCGAGAGCAGGTTCAGCCGCTTCGTGAACCCGAACGCCTTCGCCACGAGCTGCAGCCGCTGCCCGCTCCAGATCTGCGGAGACGCGGCCTCGCGGCCGCCGCTGCCGGGCACGTAGGCGCCCATCTCCGTCCGGGCGATGCTGCCCAGCTTCACCGACGCGACGCCCACGGAGAAGCCCCAGCGGAAGTGGCGCGCCATCGGCGACGGCGATGGGCTCGCGTATCGATCGCCATACGCTACCCAGGGTTGCCGCGCGGAGTTCGCGATCTCGAGCATGTGCAGCCGCGCCTCCTGGACCGCTTCGTTCCTGGAGTTGGTGAGCACCTCCGTCGTTTCCGCCGCGTTCTGCGGCATCGTGAGGTGACCGCGCGTCTGCGCGAACACCGCCTGGTTCGCGAGCGCGATCGCCTGCGGCCAGATCGGGCGATAGGGACGCGCCGCGGAGTCGCCGGAATGCGCCTCCGGCGGCAAGGGCGCCGCGAGCCGGAGCCACATCGAGTGCCATGCGCCCTCCTCGATCCCGGCGAGGAGGACGTTCGCGGCCGACAGCAACGGCGCCAGCGCGGTGATCCCCACGTCGATGATCCGCAGCAGCGCGCCGAGCCCGGTCTCGACGGCAGAAGTGATCGCGCCGACGTACGGAATGCCGTCGAGGATTTCCAGGAGCGGCTTCAGCCCCGCCCAGATGAAGTGAAGCCAGATCAGGTAGCTGGTGGCCGCCATGACCGACGCGTAGTGCACCACCATCGCCCGGTTGGCGTACGCGGTGAAGTTCAGGACCCGGGCTTCCAGCGCCGCCTGCGAGTACGCCGCGGAGTCCGCCGCCGCCTGGAGCTGCACCTTGTCGTAGACCGCCCGGCCGAGGTTGACGGTCCCGAGGACGCACAGCATCAGCACCAGCCCGAACACAGCAGCGATGACCAGCGCCTGTCCTTCCTCGGAGCGCCGCAGCGCGCGCAGGCGCCCGATCATTTTCGCGACCACTTCAGATACGGGTTCGACTGCATCCGCATCGTGTAGAAGGCCTGCACCGGAAGGTAGTAGCGGCCGGCGCGAGCGGCTGCGACGAGCCCGGCGATTCCGCCGCGGTCGCGCTGCACCGCCATCCACGCCGCCTGGATGACCTTGTTCACCAGCGGCACTCGCAGCTCGAAGAGATAGCGGAGCTGCAGGGAGAGCAGCGAGGCCTCCGTCGCGCCAGGGCGCACGTCGTCGAAATCGAGCTCCTTGCCGTCGAGGTGCTGCCCGTACTTCGCGAAGTCCGCCCCGACCGGGCTGTGCACGTCGATGCGCAGGGGCTGCAGGCCGAACGGCTCCAGCACCGCCTCTTCCGCCTTGAACCGCAAGAGCGTCCTGGCGATGGCTCCCAGGCCATCCGTCGGCCCGAACGCCGGCAGCACCGCCAGCGCCGCCGCTTCGCGCATCTTCGCCGGGTCGCCATTCATGACGATGCCGGCGCGCGCCGCCGCGAACGCCGCGTAGTCGGCGAGCAGGCGGGCCTGCTGCACCTGCGCCAGCTGCACCGCCCCGAGCAGCAGGAAGATCATCGAAGGCAGCACCAGCGCCGCCTCCACCATCGCCTGCCCGCTCTCGGTTCGCAGCATCGCGCGGCATGGTGACCTGCGCGGTCTGCGGTCGCCATCCGTCAACTGGCGCCGGAACTGTTGTCGCGCTTCCCTTCGCCGCGCTACAACCCGGCTCTGCTGGGGCGTCGTCTAAAGGCAGGACGCGGGACTTTGAATCCCGCTATGATGGTTCGAATCCATCCGCCCCAACTCAGCATCTGTCGCGCTCGCCGGGCCGACGCGGGCAGGTATCCCAGGGATCCGCGGTTGCGATGCCGATGATTCTCCCTATCATGCCCGACCTCCCGGCCGTTGCTCCGGAAGGCGCGGGAGCGAAAGGCGACAAGGGCGAACGAAGATGAACAACGCGCTCGTGTTGGCCGCTGCGCTCGCCTCAGCGTGCGCGGCAGGCAAGTCCGCCGGACCCTCTGCCGCCGGCACAAAGGCGTCGCTTGCGCTGCCGCAGGCTGTCGCGCTGGACGGCCTCGGACCTCATCGACGCACGGTGACGGGCGCCTCGCCCGAGGCGCAGCGCTGGTTCGACCAGGGGCTGAACGTCGTCTACGCGTTCAACCACGACGAGGCGATCCGCGCGTTAACCAGGGCCGCCGCGCTCTCGCCGGGGTGCGCGATGGCCTGGTGGGGCATCGCGTACGCGAACGGCCCGCACATCAACAACCCGCAGCTGGATCCCGAGCACGCGCAGGCCGCATGGGCGGCACTCCAGCAGGCCCGGACGGCTTCCGCGGCGGCGAGCCCGGTGGAGCGCGGACTGATCGCCGCCCTCACCAAGCGATACACGAACCCGCCCGCCCCGGACCGCGGACCGCTCGATGCCGCGTACGCCGAGGCGATGCGCGAGCTGTCCGCAACCTTCCCGCAGGACGCAGACGTCGCGGCGCTCTCGGCCGAGGCGCAGATGGACGTGCACCCCTGGGACTACTGGAAGGCCGACGGCGCTCCGCAGCCGTGGACGGCGGAGATCCTCCGCACGCTCGAGTCGGGGCTCGCGGTCGATGCGCGCCACCCGATGCTCAACCACCTCTACATCCACGCCGTGGAGGCCTCCCTGGATCCCGCGCGTGGCACCCGCTCGGCCGACGTGCTGCGCGACCTCCAGCCCGGGCTCGGCCACATGGTGCACATGCCTTCGCACATCTACGTGCGGACGGGCCGCTGGGCGGATGCGATCGACGCGAACCGGCGCGCCATCGCCGCCGACGACGCCTACCGCAAGAAGGTCCCGCGGCAGGGGTTCTATGCCGTGTACATGGCGCACAACCACCACATGCTCGCCTACGCCGCGATGATGTCCGGGCGGAGCGCGCTGGCGCTGCAGGCCGCGAACGAGCTGGTCGCCGGGATCCCGCCGGAGTTCCGCGCCGCGATGGCGCCCGCGGTCGACCTGTACTACGCGATGCCGCTCGAGGTGCTGCTGCGCTTCGGCCGCTGGGCGGAGATCCTCGCTGCCCCGGACTTCGCGCCCGATCTGCCCGGCGCGAGCGCCCTCCGTCATGCGGCCCGCGCCGTGGCGCACGCAGCGCGTGGGGAGGTGCGCGAGGCGAAGGACGAACAGGCGGCGTTCGCGCAGGCGCGCACGAAGGTCGCGCCGGATGCGATCTACGGGAACAATCCCGTCTCCGCCGTCCTCGCCGTGGCGGAGCGCATGGTCGCAGGGGAAGTGCTGTTCCGCGAAGGCAAGAGCGAGGAAGGCCTGGCTGCGCTGCGCGAGGCGGTCACGCTGGAGGACGGGCTCCGCTATGACGAGCCGCCGGAGTGGATCAACCCCGTCCGCCACGCGCTCGGCGCGGCGCTTTCGGAATCCGGCCGCCTGGTCGAGGCGGAGTCCGTGTTTCGCGAGGACCTGCGGCGGACGCCGGGAAACGGCTGGTCGCTCTATGGGCTTTCCCGCGTGCTCGAGCTGCTGAAGGACGAGACCGAGGCGATGCGCCTGCACCAGCAGTTCCAGGCGGTGTGGAAGGAAGCGGACGTGCAGATCAAGTCGGCCTGCTTCTGCCAGCAGGGCGTGTAGCTCTTGCCACCGTGGGCCCTCCGCGGCTCGCTGCGCGGCGCCCGCAGCCGGCGGCGCCATCTCCGCCGGACACCGCTTCGAGCGCACGCGCGGGAAGAGATCGACTAAGGTGCGCGCCTCTTTTTGGAGGCGCCATGTATCGAGCCGCGATCCCGGTCCTCGCCCTTGCCTGCAGCGCGGCCGTGCAGCCCCCGCGCGCCGGACTCACCTGCACCGGGCCGGTGAGCTGCGGCCGGGAGCAGCTGGTGGAGGCGGATCGCTCTCTCCAGCACGCCATCCAGCAGCGCGGCGTCGTCGCGGCGTTCGCCGACGCCCTGCTCGACGATGGAAGTCTCCTCGGCGAAGGCAAGGGCATGATCCGGGGCAAGCAGCCGGTCCTCGCCGCACTCGAGGGCGCCGCGCCGTTCGCCTGGACCCTGGCGCGCGCCGACGTCTCCGGCCGCGCGGACCTCGGGTACAGCTTCGGATGGACGGCGAACGGCCACTACGCCGCCGTCTGGCGCCGCCAGGGCGGAGACTGGAAGCTGGCCGTGTTCCTCCGCAAAGGCGCCGAGCCGCAGGACGTGCCGCCTCCCGCCTGGTTCGTGCCGCTCCGAGGCGAGCGCGAGCCCGGCCCCGCGCCGCAGCACAGCGTCTCTGCCGCGGACAGCGCGTTCGCGGCGCTGGCCGAGCAGAGCGGGACGCAGGCGGCGTTCACCACCTACGCCGCCCAGGATGCCGTGCAGCTCGCGCGCACGATGGTCTTCGGCCGCGAGGGGATCCACCGGTTGTTCGACGGCGCGCCGCTCTTCCACTGGAAGCCCCTCGTGGAGGACGCCTCGCAGGACCTCGGGTACACCATCGGCTCGTACGCGGTGGGCGCCGCGCGCGGGAACTACCTGACGATCTGGCGCCTGGAGCCTGACGGGGCCTGGCGCTACGTGCTGGACGGCGGCGTCAGCGGCTGAGCTGCGCGCGCGCGTCGAGCATCTGGACGGCGAACGTGCCGAGCCAGTGCTCGCCTTCGTAGCTGCCGCTGGCGATGAACGGCAGCGAGGCCTGGGCATGCGTGTCGCCGAGGGCAGCCAGCGCCGGGCGTCGCAGCGCCGCCGAGAGCGCATACAGGCAGCGGGCGCGAGAGAGATTGAGCCCGTCGAGGTGGACGATCTTCGGATCGGTGCGGTCGGAGACGACCGCCGGAGTCATCTTCAGCGAGGGCAGGAACGCCTTCATCCAGCCGCGGAACGCGTCCGCGTCGAGGATCCGCGCCATCAGCGCCGCCTCCTCCAGCGCGGGCGAAAGAAAGTCCTCGCCGCCCGGCTCCCACTTGAGCGGCGCCTGAGTGTCCTTGCCGAAGTACGTGCGGGCGCGCTCGGCGATCAGGCTGCGCAGCTTCTCGTCGTGCACCACCTGCGCGTAGTCGAGGGCGAGCGAGAGCCCGTAAGCCGTGTTCGGGTGGACGCCGGTGCGGATCGGATACGTCTGCCGCGGGAGGAAGTCGAGCCAGGCGCGGGTCACCCGATCCGCGAGCGGTTGCAGCGCCTCCGCCCACCGCCGCGCCTCCGGCGACTCCCAGGAGCGGAGCTCCGCCTCGAGCTTCAGCAGCCATCCCCAGCCGTACGTCCGCTCGAAGCTCTTCCGGTTCGGCTGATCGAAGTACGCGACCTCGACGGAGATGGGCGCGGCCGCGAGGTGCTCGTCGAGCGTGCGGCGGATGGCGGCGGCTTCAGGGATCCCGGGGAACTGGCGCAGGAGCCGGGCGAGCATCCAGTGGCCGTGCACCGAGGAGTGCCAGTCGTAGCAGCCGTAGAACGAGGGATGCAGCGAGCGTGGAGGCTGCACCTCCTGCGCTCCGTTCATCACATGGTCGAGCTTGTTCGGGTACTGCTTGTCGACGCACTCCAGGGCGAGGTGCGCGAAGTGCGAAGCGGCGCCCGCGTCGAGCGAGAGCGCCACGGCGAGGATGTGGACCATGCGCCGGAGTCTACTCCGTGCGCAGCGCGTCCATCGGGTCGACGCGCGCGGCCCGCCGCGCCGGCGCCCAACTGGCGAGCAGCGCGACCGCGATCTCCACCGGGCGATGGCGGGAGCGAGAACCGTGCCGCCGGGCAGCGTCAGCGCGAGCGCGGGGTGCGGCCGCTCGCGGGATCGGCCGTCCCGGAAATGAGACGCTACGCCGCTCCGGGCACCAGCTCCTGGACGTGCCGGGCGATCACCTGCTCCTCGTCGGCAGGAAAGATGTGGACCGCGAACGCGCCGAGATGGCGGAGCCCGCCGCAGATGCGGTCGCGAACGGCGACGGCGTGCTCGCCGATCCCGCCGGTGAACACGAGCGCGTCGAGGCCGGAGAGCGCGGCGGCCAGCGCGCCCACCGCCTTGCGCGCCTGGTAGCAGAACATCTCCACCGCGAGCTGCGCGCGCGGATCCGTGGAAGCGAGCAGCGCCTTCATGTCGGAGGTGGTGCCGGAGACGCCGAGCAGCCCGGACTGGCGATCCACCATCGCCGCGATCTCCTCGCGCGATCTGTTCTCCAGGAGGAAGAGGATCACGCCCGGGTCCAGGTCGCCGGTCCGGGTTCCCATCATGATCCCGCCGGAGGGGGTGAGCCCCATGGTGGTATCGATGGAGATCCCGTCCTTCACCGCGCACAGCGACGCGCCGTTGCCGAGATGGGCGATCACCGTCCGCGAGGGCAAGCGCAGCCCCGCCACCACGCCCTCGTACGAGAGGCCGTGGAAGCCGTAGCGG
>Ga0070741_10007962_pt1 | contig 21553 bp, 20 predicted proteins | sample Coa_R1_4_FD_66440 | JGI IMG/M metagenome (GOLD analysis project Ga0070741, IMG submission 66440) | Surface soil microbial communities from Centralia Pennsylvania, which are recovering from an underground coalmine fire - Coalmine... | ecosystem: Environmental > Terrestrial > Soil > Unclassified ... | reverse complement strand
CCGTATCCGTTCGATCCCAAGGTTCTCAATTAATCCGGAGCAGCCAAGCATGTCGAATCTCCCGTCGTCCGTGCGCATCATGGAAGTGGGACCGCGCGACGGACTGCAGATCGAGAAGACGATCTTCAGCACCGAGCAGAAGGTCGAGCTCGTCAATCGCCTGGTGGACGCGGGCTTGCGTCAGATCGAGGTCGGCTCGTTCGTCAATCCCAAGGGCGTGCCGCAGATGGCCGACAGCGACGAGGTGTTCCGTCGCCTGCCGCAGCGCGACGGCGTCGAGTATCACGGGCTGTGGCTCAATGCGCGCGGCTTGGATCGCGCGGTCGAGAACGGTCACGTCAAGGTCACCGGCAAGCTGATCCTCACGGCGACCGACACGTTTTCCAAGCGCAACACCAACAAGGACATCGACGAAACCCTCGCCGCCATTCCCGAATGGATCGCGCAGTACCGGCGCGTGGGGATCGAGGTGGACGACCTGCACATTCCCGCCGCGTTCGGTTGCAATTACGAAGGCGAGGTTCCCGTGAGCAAGGTGGTCGAGCTCCTCGCCCGCGGGGAAGAGGTCATGAAGGCGAACGGCTGCAAGCTCAAGCGCACCTCGCTCGCCGACACCATGGGCTGGGGCAATCCCGAGCAGACGCGGCGTTTGATCGGCGCGGTGCGCGAGCGCTGGCCCGATCTGCAGATTCGTCTGCACCTCCACGACACGCGCGGCACCGCGCTCGCCAATGCTTCCGCGGCGATGGACCTCGGCGTGGACGAGTTCGATTCCTCGATCGGCGGCCTCGGCGGTTGTCCCTTCGCCGGCAACAAGAGCGCGGCCGGCAATGTCTGCACCGAGGACCTCGTGTTCCTGTGCGAGGAGATGGGCGTCGACACCGGGGTCGATCTGGAGGCGCTCATCGAAGTGGCGCGCTTTGCCGAAGAGATGGTCGGGCACGAGCTTCCCGGCAAGCTCATGAAGGCGCGCAGCCTGTCGCGTTACCGCACGCACTGATGGCATTTCGTCCGCTCGCAGGCGTTGTTTGCGTCGAGGTCGGCCACGACGTGTCGGCCGCGTTCGGTGCGCGCCTGCTCGCTGACCTGGGCGCCGAGGTGATCAAGGTCGAAGCGCCTGGCGCCAAAGATGCGGGTCGCGCTTCGTCGCCCGTTGCTTTGCACGGCGAGAGCGCGTTGTTCGGCTATCTCAATTACGGCAAGCGCAGCGTCACGATCGACACGGCCAAGCCCGCGGGCGCTGCGTTGCTCGAGGATCTGCTGCGTCGAGCCGAGCTCGTGATCTGTGCGCCAGGTGCATCGGGAGCGATGCCGCTTCCGTCGGCACTCGAGCGGTTCGATCCTGTGACGCGTCCTACGCTGGTGTGCGTTTCTGCCCATGGCTTGCTCGGGCCGCGTGCAGGACAGCCTAGCTCTCCGCTGGTGCTGCAGCATTCATCCGGTTTTGCATTTCATCAGGCGAGTCCGGTCAGCGATCCGGCAGCCACGCCGCCCACCGCGGGCGCTGACATGGAGGGCGCGCTCGCGATCGGCATCGTCGTGGCGAATGCAGCGCTGTGGGCGTTGAGCGCAGTCGAGCCGGGGGAGCCGAAGCCGTTCGTGGATCTCTCCGCGGAGGACGTCTACACCTACCTGCTGGTCGAGCCCTTCGCGGACTGGGCTGCCGGGTTGCCCACACGCGAGCGACAGCGCGATCCCGGCAAGCCCAGCATGGTGGCCGGCGGTCTGGTATGGCTTCTTCCTTGTGCTGACGGCGCCGTGATGGTGTCGCCGCGCGAAGACCACCAATGGGAGCGCTGGGTGGAAGTGATGGGCCGTCCCGAGTGGACGCGAGATGCCGCCTTGTGCGGTGATCGCACGATTCGCGCGCAACACGCCACCGCCATCGGCGAAAAGATGTCGGCGTGGTCCGTGCATCAGAAGGCGCAGGAGGTATTCGCCAAGGCACAGGCGCAGCGTGTCGCCTGCTTTCCGGTGAGCAGCGCCCGCGACATGGTGCAGAACGCGCAACTCATCGATCGCGGCTTCTATTCCAGGTTGCGCCTTTCGTCCGATCTCGTCATTCCTGCGGCGGGATTGCCATTCAAGCTGCGCACCAGTGGCGGCGCGACGCTCGAGCGCGGAGGCGAGGTCAAGGCGCCCGATCTCGGTGAAGGCAATCGCGACGTGTTCGCGACGAGGCTGGGTCTCGACGCAAACCGGATCGAGCACCTGGAACGGCAACGCGTGATCTGATGCAAGCCATGCGGCATCTTCCTCTCGACGGCGTGCGCATCGTCGATTTCAGCTGGGTGATGGCAGGACCGATGGCCACCAAGATGCTCGGCGCCATGGGGGCCGAGGTGATCAAGATCGAGTCCTCGCGCCGGCCGGAGTTCTCGCAGCGCGACGGCATGTTTTCCGTCATCAATCGCAACAAGAAGAGCTGCACGCTCAACATCACCACGCCCGAAGGGCAGCAGCTCGTGCGCGATCTCGTCGCCGAGAGCGATGTGCTGGTCGAGAATTTTTCCGGCGGCGTGCTCAGGAAATACGGTCTTGCCTACGAGAACCTGCAGCCGATCAATCCCGATCTCGTCTTCGTGTCGGCGTCGGGCCTCGGCCGCACGGGTCCGCAGCGCGATGCGCTCGCGTACGGGTCGTTGCTGCAGGGCTACAGCGGTCGCGTGAGCATGATCGGCAAATTGAATCCCGCGCTCGAAGCGATGGGCATTCTTCCCGCGTGGACCGATCCGATCACCGCGCTGTGGGAAGTGTTCGCCATCCTCACGGCGCTACGTCACCGCGCGAATACGGGCGAAGGCGCGTATGTCGACCTGTCCATGCTCGAGAGCACGGTCGCGCTGCTGCCGCGCGCGTTGCTCGGCGCCGCGTTGCGGGAGAGCGGGGTGCAGTGCGACAACATGGAGTTCGACGCCGCACCGGCCGGCTGCTTCCGCTGCGCGGGCAAGGATGAGTGGCTCGCCGTATCGATCCACACCGATGCGCAGTGGCGTGCGCTGTGTGGTGTGATGGCGCGCCCCGACCTCCTGCAGGATCCGACGTTCGCGCACACAGGAGGACGCCTGCAAGCCAAGGCCGCGCTCGATGACCACCTCGCCCGCTGGTTGGCGACTCGATCCGCCGGCGAAGTGGAGCTCCTGCTGCAGCAGCAGGGAATTCCCGCTGCGCGCTCGCGGCATATCGGCGAGCTCGTGCACGACGAGCACATGAAGCGGCGCGGCGTATTCCGGTCGTTCAACGGCGAGCTCGAGATGGGACCGCTGCCATGGCTCGCGGGCGAGGCCTGGCGCGGCCACTCGTCGCCCAGTCCGGCCATGGGTGCCGACAATGAATACGTGTTCGGGGAAATCCTGGGCTTGAGCGCGTCGCGCCAGCAGGAGCTGCAACAAGCGGGCGTGATCCAGTGACGTGAACACCCTCTGCGACACGCGTTCGCCATGACTGCGGCCAGTCCGCCGGTGGCGTGCGAGCTCGCGTGCGAGGTGCAGGGCGCCGGGCCCGATCTCGTGTTGCTGCACCCGGTCGGCCTGGATCACACATTCATGGCGCCCTGGCTCGCGCCAGCCACGGCCGGCCATCGTGTGATCGCAGTGGACCTGCGCGGGCATGGGAAGTCCCCCGCGGCAACGCGCGAGATCGCACTTGCCGACTACGTTGCCGACATCGCCTATGTCATGTCGAAGCATTGTCGCGGCCCTGCGACGGTGCTAGGCCTGTCGTTCGGCGGCATGCTCGCGCAACTCGTCGGGCTGTGGCATCCCGATGCCGTCGCACGGCTGGTCTTGTGCGGCTGTACCGGCGGGTTCGCGCCGGAGGTGCGGCCGATCCTGCGCGAGCGCGGGCTCGCGGCCGAGCGAGCGGGCATGCAAAGCGTCGTCGATGCGACCATCGAGCGGTGGTTCACGCCGGCATTTCGCGGCAACCCGGCGGTGCAGGGCGTGCGCGCACGGTTGCTGTCCGATGACGTCGCGAGCTGGTCTGCGGCATGGCACGCCATTTCGACTTTCGACGCACTGCCACGACTGGAGGAGCTTCGCGTTCCCGCGCTGGTGGTCGCGGGTGAGCTCGATGCCGCGACGCCGATCGCCGCGGCGACCGCGCTCGCACAGGCGATTCGTGGCGCCAAGCTCGCAATGGTCCCTGGCGCGCCGCACATGATGCAAATCGAGACGGCGCACGCCATGAATAGCATCATCGGCGAATTTCTGGGAGGTTGAGGTGAGAAACAAAGGATTCTTACTGGTGCTGATGCAGCCGCCTCCGGCGTTGGAGGAGGAATTCAACGCCTGGTACGACACCGAGCACGTGCCCCAGCGCATGGCGATCCCCGGTATCGAGACGGGTCGTCGCTACGTATGTGTCGACGGCTATCCGCGCTACCTCGCGATGTACGACACGGCCGATCCGCAAGTCTTCGACACCGAAGCCTATCTCTCGGTATCGCTGGATCGCTCCACCCCCTGGACCAAGCGTATCGCCGGTCGCGTCCGGATCTATCGCTCCGCGGGCCGGCAGGTGTACCCAGGAGCCGCCCTGACGCGTCCCTCGGCACGTGTCATGCTGCTGCGATTCCGCAACGTGCCGGACTCCGTCGAGTCGAGCATCGTTGCCGGCATGCGCGCCAATTTCGAGGAGCGTCCCGAGACCATTCAGGTGCGGGTGTTCGCGCACGACAATGGGAGCACTTTCGATTATCTCGGCCTGGTCGAGCTGCGCGGCCCGTCCAGCCAGGAGCTCGACCTGACCTGCTTCGGGACGGCGGCCGACAGCCTGGACCTCGTCAATACGTACGCCCCTTACTGAAAGGCGCGCGCGGCTCGGCATGATCAGTGGTCACACGCAGCTTTGCTTCCTGCTCGCCGATCCGGTCGAGCACGTGCGCACGCCGCAGCTTTTCAATGCGTATCTCGGTGCGAAGGGCATCGACGCCGTCGTCGTGGCATTGAACGTCGAGCGTGCCGCTCTCGCGCGCGTCGTTGCGGGATTGCGTGATGTGCGCAATCTGCGCGCCATCATCATCACCCTGCCGCACAAGATCGCGATGGTGGAGCTCTGCGACGCGCTGCACGAGTCCGCGCGCCGCGTGGGCGCGGTGAACATGGTGCGCCGGGATGGCGACGGCCGGCTCACGGGTGCGAACTTCGACGGCAGCGGCTTCGTCACGGCGTTGGAGGCGCAGATCGGACCTGTCGCGGGCCGCACCGTGTTCATGGCGGGCGCAGGCGGTGTCGCGCGTCCGATCGCGTTCGAGGTGGCGCGCGCCGGCGCCGCGCGCCTTCTGCTCACGAATCGCTCGGCGGCCAAAGCCGAAGCGTTGCTGGCCGAGGTTGCGCGGGCATTTCCGTCCACGAGCGTCGCGTGTGCTACTACGCCGCCACGGGATTGCGACGTGGCGATCAATGCCACTTCCTTGGGCTTGCACCCGAAGGATCCTTTGCCATTCCCGGTCGACGTATTGCCGGCGCATGCCGCTGTCGCCGAAGTGGTCATGCAACCGCTGATCACGCCCTTGCTCGCGGCGGCGAGCGAGCGTGGACTACGCATCGTGGCCGGCGACGGCATGCTGACCGCCCAGCTTCCCTTCTGGATGGAGTTCCTGGGCTTCGAACACACGCACGCGACCGCGTCGAACACCATCGCAGCACATTAAACTAAGAAAGGCATGCACATGGTTGCCGCTCCGCACGTTCCCGGATCACTGCCGGTCGAAACGCTCAGGCGCAAGGCACTGGACCTGCGTCGCAACATGCTGGTGCAAGCGGCCGGCAAAGGCCAGGGCTATCTCGGCCAGGGGTTCGCGATCGCCGACATGCTCGCGGCGCTTTATTTCCATGAGCTCCGTTACGATCCATCACAGCCGGACTGGGACGAGCGCGACCGCTTTTATCTTTCGACGGGTCATTATTCGATCGCGCTGTGGGCGGTGCTCGCCGAAGCAGGCTATTTCTCCAAAGAGCAGCTGCCCACATACGGCGCGGATGGCAGTCCGCTCGAAATGTCGACGATCGAGCGCCGCCTTCCCGGCGTGGAAATGACCGGTGGCTCATTGGGGCATGGTCTTGGCATCGCCGTCGGAGCGGCGCTCGGCTATCGGTTGTCCGCTCGCGACGCACGCATCTTCTGTCTTCTGTCCGACGGCGAGTTGCAGGAGGGCTCGACGTGGGAAGCGGCCACCGCGGGCTCGACCTTCGGACTCGACAATCTCGTCGGCATCAATGACTGCAACGGCATCCAGGCCGACGGCCCCATGGTCGTGAACGTCGAGCCCGTCGCCGACAAATGGCGTGCGTTCGGCTGGGACACGATCGAGATCGACGGCAACGACATGGTGCAGGTCGTCACCGCGCTCAGCTGGGCGCGAGGCCGCCGCAAGAAGCCCAAGATGATCGTGATGCGCACCAAGCCGGGCAAGGGCGTGGCGCGGCTGGAGGCGCGGCAGAAGGCGCATTTCATCGATGTCGGACCGACCGAGTGGGACACCATCGGGCGCGAGCTGGAGGAAGAAAATGCCTAAGGCGAATCGCACCCTGGGGATGGGCGAAGTCGAGGCAGTCGAGCACCGCCGCTCGATGAAGGCGCCGTTCGCGCAAGGCCTGATCGAGGCGCAGAAGAAGCATGGCAACGTGGTGACCCTCACCGCCGATCTCGGCAAGTACACCGACGTGCATCCGTTCCGGGATTTCTATCCGGAGCGCTTTTTCAATGTGGGCATGGCGGAGCAGGCCCTGGTGACCGTGGCCGCGGGCCTCGCCAAGACGGGGCAGATCGCGTACTGCACCACGTATGGCTGCTTCGCCACGCGCCGGGCCTACGATTTTCTTGCGATCGCCTGCGCGCACGGTCACGCCAACGTGAAGATGTTCGCCGCGCTGCCCGGCATCACGACTGGCTATGGTGGCACGCACCAGGCGATCGACGATCTTGCGCTGATGCGCTCGATCCCGGACATGACCGTGATCGATCCGTGCGACGCTACCGAAATGAAACAGGTCGCGGCGATGGCTGCGGATATTCCCGGCACGCTCTACTGCCGCTTGCTGCGCAATGACGTGCCGATCGTGTTCGGCGAGGATTATCGGTTCGAGCTCGGCAAGGCCAAGCTCGTGCGCAGCGGCCGCTCGGTGGGCATCATCTCGACCGGCTTCATGACCGAGCGGGCACTCGATGCCGCGCAGGCGATCGATGGCGGCGCGGGCGAGGTCGCGGTGCTGCATTCGCCGTCCATCAAGCCGTTCGATGCCAAGGGTGTAGCGGCATTTGCTGCTGGCAAGGACCGCCTGGTCGTGATCGAGAACCACGTGTCCGTGGGCGCGCTGACGAGCCTCGTGCTCGATGCGCTGCAGGAAGCCGGCATTCTCAAGCCCATGCTCAAGATCGGCATTCCGGACAAGTTCATCGAATGCGGCTCGGTGCCTTACCTGCAGGAGAAATACGGTCTCACCACCGGGCGGCTGGTGCAGCGTATCGGGACATGGCTGGGCGAGCGTGTCGGGGAGACGGTGCCGGCATGATCATCTTCGGATCTCCTGCGCGTTACGTGCAGGGACGTGGAGTGCTGGAGCAGATCGGGACCGAGCTCGCGCGCCTCGGCAACTCGGCCGTGCTGGTGATCGATCCCGCCGTGCGTGCGTTTCTGGGCGACATTTTCGAGCGCTCCTGCGCGGCGGCATCGGTCACGCTGCGCACGATCGACTTCGGCGGCGAGGCGACACCTGACGAGATCGACCGGCTCGAGCGCGAGCTCGGCGGGGCCAAGCCCGCGGTGGTCGTTGCGGCCGGGGGCGGGAAATGCATCGACATCGGCAAGGCGCTCGGCGGACGACTGGGCACGCGCATCGCCACCGTCCCTACGGCAGCCTCGAACGATGCGCCGACGAGCCATGTCTACGTGCTCTACGACCGCGATCATCGCCTGCTGCGGGTCGAGAAGCTCGCGCGCAATCCCGACCTCGTCATCGTCGACGTCGACGTGATTGCACGCGCGCCGGAGCATCTGCTCGTCGCGGGCATTGGCGATGCGCTGGTCAAGAAGTACGAGGTCGAGCAGTGCGTGCGCAATGCAGGCCGCAACGTGTTCGGCTCGTCACCTTCGATGGCGGCGCTTTTCCTCGCGCGTGGCTGCTACGACGTGCTGCGGGCCGATACGTCGGCCGCGCTTGCCGCCGTGCGCGCGCGCACCGCGAACGACGCGCTCGAGCGCATCGTCGAGGCCTGCGTGCTCATGTCCGGGCTGAGCTTCGAGAGCGGCGGACTATGCATCGCGCACGCGATGACGCGCGGCCTTTCCGCCGTGCAGCCGGTGGCGAACGCGTTGCACGGCTACCAGGTCGCGTATGGCGTGACGGTGCAGCTCGTGCTCGAGCGGCGCAGCGATGCCTTTCTCGCCGATCATGCGGCGTATTGCACCGAGGCCGGGCTGCCCTTGTCGCTCGCGGCGATGGGCTTGCCGCAGGCGAGCAGCGATCAGCTGCGCACGATTGCGGAACTCACGCTCGCCGTGCCGCACCTCGACAACTTCGACCGGCCGGTCGCGCGCGAGGAATTCATCGGCGCGATGCAGCGCGTCGAGCAGAGCTACGCCGCGCTCGCCTAGTCAGACAATGCCGTAGCCGCCGTCGACGGCGAGCACCGCGCCGGTGACGTAGCGTGCCTTGTCCGACACGAGGAACGTCACCACGTCGGCTACGTCCTGTGGCGTGCCCCAGCGCGCGAGCGGAATGCGCGCCATGATGGCGGCGCTGCGCTCGGGATTGTTGATGGCGCCGGCCGCAAGGCGCGTATCGATCCAGCCGGGCGCCACGGCATTGACCCGTATCCCCTCCGGCGCGAACGCAACCGCGTGCGACCGGGTGATCTGCACGACGGCGCCTTTGCTCGCGGCATACGCGGGATTGCGCGGTGACCCGAAAAAGCTCCATACCGAGGCGAGATTCACCACGGCACCGCGCGAGGCGCCCAATGCGTTGCGCAATGCGATGGTGACGACGTGCGTGCCGACGAGGTTGACGTCGATGACGCGGCGGAATCCCTCGGGCGTGAATTCCTTCGCCTCGTGCAGGATCATGCCGGCGCAGTTGACCAGCGCCGATACGCTTTCCAGGCGCGCGGCGAACGCTGCCACCGCCGATTCATCGGTCACGTCCAGGCGCACGAATTCGATGCCGGCCGGCCAGTCGGCATCCTGGTCGAGGCCACAGCATACGACGCGATACCCGTCGGCAGCGAGCGCCGCCGCGCAGGCACGACCGATGCCGGAACCCCCGCCCGTGACGACGCCAACCTTCTGCGCGGCGGTCATGGTTGCGCGGACCCAGCCGCCTTCTCGAGCGCTTCGATCTCGGGCAGCGCTGCCTTGATCACATGGAACGCGTCCAGCGATGCCGGGCCGCCGCAATACAGGAACGAGTGCAGGCAAAGCTCCTGCAGCTCCGCGCGCGTCACGCCGTTGCGTACCGCGCCACGCAGATGAATCCTGATCTCGTTCGGACGATTGAGGGCGATGCATTGGGCGAGCGTGACGAGGCTGCGCTCGCGCAAAGACAGGCCGGGGCGGCTCCATACCTTGCCCCAGGCGCATTCGGTCGCCCATTCCTGGAAGGGCGCCGTGAAGTCCTCGGGATCCTTGAACTGCCGATCGACGTAATCCGGGCCGAGCACTTTCCTGCGGGTTTCGAGTCCGCGCTCGAATGCCTCGTTGTGTTCTGCGTTATCACTCATGGCGTTTCCTCCGTGACGCGCCGCGCGCGTATCGCGCCAGCGTAGCCGCTGCCGGTGGCAAGGATAAACTGTCGGTTCGGCACGGGGGCAATCGCAAACCGCGATGGCGCAACGCCGCGCGTTGGCTTGAATTCCTTGGCTCGCGGCCTGTAGAGTGCGCCGAGCGCGTCATGCGCTTTGCGCAAAACGTATACGGATGGAGGGAATCTGATGGGACAAATGATCGAGCTCAAGGCCGCGGACGGCTTCACGCTTTCGGCCTACCGCGCCGACCCGGCCGGGCAACCCCGGGGTGGCCTCATCGTCGTGCAGGAAATCTTCGGCGTGAACAGCCACATCCGCAGCGTCGCGGATCACTATGCCGCCGACGGCTACCGGGTGATCGCGCCGGCGGTATTCGATCGCGTCGAGCGTGGCATCGAGATCGGGTACTCGCAGCAGGAGATCGAGCGCGGTTTCGGGCTCAAGCAGAAGACCGACATCGACAAGGTGCTGCAGGACGTCGCGGCGGCGCGCGACGCGCTCCAGGATGCCGGCAAGATGGGCATCACGGGCTTTTGCTGGGGCGGATACGTGACGTGGATGGCGGCGGCGCGCCTGTCCGGTCTCGCCTGCGCGATTCCATATTACGGTGGCGGCATGCTCGAAGCCGTGAACGAGAAGCCCAAGTGTCCGGTGATGGCGCACTTCGGCGAGCGCGATCAGCACATTCCGGTGGAAGGCGTGCGCAAGTTCGCGGCACAGCATCCGGAGGTCCAGGTGTTCATCTATCCGGCCGATCACGGCTTCAACTGCGATCAGCGCGGATCCTACGACGCGCCCTCGGCGAAGCTCGCGCGCGAACGCACTCTCGATTTCCTGCACAAGCATGTCGGCTGACCATCCTTTGCGCGGTGTGTTTCCCATCGCTCCGACGCCGTTCATGGCGTCGGGCGACCTCGACCTCGAAGGTCAGCGTCGTGTGCTCGATTGCATGATCGATCAGGGTGTGGATGGCATCTGCATCCTGGCCAATTATTCCGAGCAGTTCCTTCTCACCGACGCCGAGCGCGACACGCTGCTCGAGCTGTGCCTCACGCACGTTGCGGGTCGGGTGCCGGTGATCGTCACGTGCAGTCATTTCAGCACGCGCGTTGCCGCCGCCCGTGCCCACGCCGCGCGTGCCGCCGGCGCCGCGATGGTCATGCTGATGCCGCCCTATCACGGCGTCAGCCTGCGCGCGGACGAGAAGGGCGTGACGGAGCACTTCGCGCAGGTGGCGCAAGCCTGCGGCCTGCCGATCATGGTGCAGGATGCGCCGCTTTCAGGGGTCAATCTCTCGGTGCCTTTCCTGGCACGCCTCGCCCGCGAGGTGCCCGCGGTCGCGTACTTCAAGATCGAGGTCCCGGGTGCGGCGGCGAAGCTGCGCGCGCTGATCGAGGCGGGCGGGAATGCCATCGCGGGTCCGTTCGATGGCGAGGAATCGATCACCCTGATGCCCGATCTCGACGCGGGTGCGACCGGCACGATGCCCAGCGCATTGCTGCCCGATCTCATCAAGCAGGTGGTCGAGCACCATCGCGCGGGACGACGCGGCGAAGCGGCCAGCGCATACGCGCGCATCCTGCCGCTCATCAATTACGAGAACCGGCAGTGCGGATTGCGCGCGACCAAGACCGTCATGATGGAAGGCGGCGTGATCAAGAGCGATGCCGTTCGCCACCCGCTCGAGCCGTTGCACCCCGCGACGCGCGCGGGCCTCCTCGAGCTCGCTGCCGCGGTGCAACCGCTCGCCTTGCGCTGGGGCAAGTAACCGCAGTCCAGCAGTCGGTTGCCTTCGCCCCGGCGGCCGGATAGCATTTCGGCGCCCGTCAACGGGATCTCACCTTCGAGGGAACCATGTCCACTGGATCGCCGGCACGTTGTCCTTCCACGCTGCGCGTCGCGCTTGCCGCCGCGGCCATCGCTTGCTCGCTCGCCGCCTTCGCGCCGGCACACGCCAGGGGCACCCTCGTCTATTGCTCGGAGGGCAGTCCGGAAGGGTTCCAGCCGCAGTTCTTCTCGACCGGCACGACGTTCGATGCGGCATCGGTGCCCATGTTCAATCGCCTGGTGCAGTTCGAGATCGGCACCACCAACCTCGTGCCGGCGCTGGCCGAATCGTGGGCGGTGTCGAGCGACGGCAAGGTCGTGACGTTCAAGCTGCGCCGCGGCGTCAAGTTCCACAGCAATGCGAATTTCAAGCCGTCGCGCGACTTCAATGCCGACGACGTGCTGTTCAGCTGGAACCGCATGGCCGACGAGAACCATCCGTTCCACAAGCTCACGGCGGGCCAGACCTTCGCCTATTTCGACGACATGGGCATGAAGAACATCGTGGACAAGGTCGAGAAGCTCGACGATTACACGGTGCGCTTCACGCTCAAGCGTCCCGAAGCGCCATTCCTGGCCGACATGGCCATGGACTTCGCATCGATCCTGTCCAAGGAATACTTCGACACGATGATGAAGAAGGGCACGCCGAATGCGGCCGATGCGTATCCCATCGGCACCGGCCCCTTCGAGTTCGTGTCGTATCAGAAGGACGCGACCATCCGCTACAAGGCCTTCGACCATTACTGGGGTGGACGGCCCAAGCTCGACAACCTGATCTTCTCCATCACGCGCGATGCGACCGCGCGCTACGCGAAGCTCAAGACGGGCGAATGCCACGTCATGGCATTTCCCAAGCCCGCTGATCTCGCCGAGATGCAGAAGGACCCGAACCTCAACGTGCTCTCGAAGGAAGGCTTGAACATCGGCTACGTCGCTTTCAACGTCGAGAAGAAGCCCTTCGACAACAAGGTCGTGCGCCAGGCGCTCAACATGGCGGTCAACAAGGAGGCGATCCTCAAGGCCGTGTACCAGGGGCAGGGACAGGTCGCGAAGAATCCCATTCCGCCGATCCTGTGGAGCTACAACGACAACGTGAAGGATTACCCGTACGATCCCGCGAAGGCAAAGCAGTTGCTGGCGCAGGCCGGTTACCCGAACGGCGTGGACGTGGAGCTCTGGTATCTGCCCGTGACGCGGCCGTACAACCCCGACGGCAAGCGCATGGCGGAGCTCATCCAGGCCGACTGGGAGAAGGTCGGCGTGCGCACCAAGCTCCTCACCTATGAATGGGCCGAGTACCGCAAGCGCAGCAAGACCGGCGAGCAGCACGCGATGATGTTCGGCTGGTCCGGCGACAACGGCGATCCCGACAACTTTTTCGTGCCGTTGCTCGGCTGCGAAGCCGTGAAAGGCGGCGGCAACGTCGCGCGGTGGTGCAACAAGGCCTTCGAGGATCTGGTCATCAAGGCGGCGCAAACACCGAAGCAGGCCGACCGCGCGAAGCTGTACGAGCAGGCGCAGGTGGTGTTCAAGGAGGAGGCGCCGTGGATCACCATCGCGCATTCGGTGCGCTTCGATCCGATCCGCAAGGAAGTGAAGGGCTACAAGATGGATGCGACGGCGCATCACTATTTCGACAAGGTCGAGATCGGCAACGGGCCGGCGAGCGTCGCATCACGCTAGATTCACGCGTCACCGGGCTCGAGCTGTCAGGTTGACCAGCCCGGGCCCGGAGCACTGCCTTGCCAAGCTTCCTGCTGCGGCGCATTGCGCTGATCGTGCCGACGTTCATCGGCGTCACGCTGCTCGCCTTCGCGCTCATTCATCTCATCCCCGGCGACCCGGTCGAAAACCTGTCCGGGGAACGCGGCATGGATCCGGAGCGCCGCGCGCGGCTGCTGCACCAGTTCGGCCTGGATCGCCCGCTCTCCACGCAATATCTCGATTACATCAACCAGGTCGTGCACGGTGATCTCGGCCTGTCGCTGACCACGCACGAGCCGGTGCTGCGCGAGTTCGTCACGTTGTTTCCGGCGACCATCGAGCTCGCGTTTTTTGCGATGCTGCTCGCCATGGTCGTCGGCCTGCCGGCGGGCATCATTGCCGCATTGAAGCGCAATACCGTCGCCGACTATGCCGTGATGGGCGTTTCGCTCACGGGCTATTCGATGCCGATCTTCTGGTGGGCGCTGCTGCTCATCCTGTACTTCTCGGTGGACCTCGGCTGGACGCCGGTGTCGGGTCGCATCGACGTCCTGTACGACGTGCCGGCCACGACCGGCTTCATGCTGATCGACACGTTGCGCAGTGGTGACCCGGGTGCGTTTCGCTCGGCCCTGTCGCACCTCGTCCTGCCCTCGATTGCGCTGGGCACGATTCCGCTCGCCGTCATTGCGCGCATGACCCGCTCGTCCATGCTCGAGGTGTTGCGGGAGGACTACGTGCGCACGGCGCGCGCCAAGGGCCTGCCGTACTGGCGCGTGGTGCTGGTGCACGCGTTGCGCAATGCGCTCATTCCGGTCGTGACGGTGATCGGTCTGCAAGTGGGACTGTTGCTCTCGGGCGCGATTCTGACCGAGACCATCTTTTCATGGCCCGGGGTCGGCAACTGGCTCATTCACGGCGTGCAGTCGCGCGATTACCCGGTCGTGCAGGGCGGCATCCTGCTGATCGCAACGGTGGTAATCACGGTCAACCTGATTGTCGATTTGCTCTACGGTGTCATCAATCCCAGGATCCGTCATGGCTGAGGCCGTCGAGCTTGCGGCCGATGCGCTGGACCTGCCGCCGGTCCCCGGGCGCTTGCGCGAGACGTGGACCTCGTATGCGCGCAGCCGCGGCGCGCTGATCGGACTCGCGCTCGTGGTCGCGCTGATCGTGCTGGCGATCGGGGCGGATGTGATCGCGCCGCATCCGCCCAACGAGCAGTACCGCGACTTCACGCTCACCCCGCCGATATGGAAGGAGGGCGGCACGTCGCGTTTCATCCTCGGCACCGATCCCGTGGGACGCGACATGCTTTCGCGCCTCATCCACGGCACGCGCCTGTCGCTCATGATCGGCGTGATCTCGGTCGCGATCTCGTTGAGCCTGGGCGTGTTGCTGGGTCTCCTCGCGGGCTACCTGCGCGGCCTGACCGAGACCGTGATCATGCGCCTGATGGATGTGATGCTTGCGCTGCCCAGCCTGCTCCTCGCCATTGCGGTGGTGGCGATTCTCGGCCCGGGTCTTGCCAATGCGATGTACGCGATCGCGATCGTGCTGCTGCCGCATTACGTGCGCTTGACGCGCGCGGCCGTGATTGCCGAAGCCGGCAAGGAATACGTCGCGTCCTCGCGCATCGCCGGTGCGGGGTCGTTGCGCCTCATGTTCAACACCATCCTGCCGAACTGCATGGCGCCGCTCATCGTGCAGGCCACGCTCGGGTTTTCCAGCGCGATTCTCGACGCGGCGGCGCTTGGCTTCCTCGGTCTCGGCGCGCAACCGCCCACGCCGGAATGGGGCTCCATGCTCGCGAGCGCACTCGAATTCATCCAGCGTGCGCCGTGGGTGGTCACCTTTCCGGGGCTGGCCATTCTGGTCACGGTGCTCGCATTCAACCTCATGGGCGACGGCTTGCGCGACGCCCTCGATCCGCGGCTCAAGCAATGAACGATGCGGCAGCGCCGCTGCTCGACATCGCCGGCCTCACCGTGACGTTCGGCACGGGCGCGCGTCCGTTCGTTGCGCTCGATCACGTCGACCTCACGATGCAGGCCGGCGAGGTCGTCGGCTGTGTCGGTGAATCGGGCTCCGGCAAGACCGTGATGGCGCTGGCGGTGATGGGCCTCGTCGATTTCCCGGGACGCGTGCAGGCGCGGCACATGCGCTTCGGCGGGCGCGATCTCCTGACGCTTTCCAATCGCGAGCGGCGCACCATCATCGGCAAGGACATCGCGATGATCTTCCAGGATCCGCTGGCGAGCCTCAATCCCTGCTACACCGTGGGCTACCAGCTGAGCGAGACCTTGCGCATCCACGGCACGCCGGAGGAGCGATCGAGCGGCCGCGTTCGGCGCGCGCGAGCGCTGGACCTTTTGCAGCAGGTCGAGATCCCGGATCGCGAGACCCGGCTAGGCGCTTATCCGCATCAGCTTTCCGGTGGCATGGCGCAACGGGTGATGATCGCGATGGCGATTGCATGCCGGCCCAGGCTCCTCATTGCGGATGAGCCGTCGACCGCGCTCGATGTCACCGTGCAGGCGCAAATCCTGGAGTTGCTGCTGCGCCTGCAGCGCGATCAGGGCATGGCGCTGCTCCTGATCACGCACGATCTCGCGGTGGTCGCGGAAACCGCGCGTCGCGTGATCGTCATGTACGCCGGGCAGCAGGTCGAGACCGGGCCGGTGCCCGACATCTTCGAGCATCCGCGCAATCCCTACACGCAGGCGCTGCTCGCGGCGCTCCCCGAGCACAATCTCGATCGGACGCGACTGCGCGCCATCCCCGGCATCGTGCCGGGTCCGTTCGATCGGCCGCAGGGATGCCTGTTCACGCCGCGATGCGCGTACGCGGTGGCGCGCTGTCGCGAGCAGCGCCCCGAGCTCGATGGCCCGCCCGGCCGTCAATCGCGCTGCTTTTTCCCGCTCGATGCCAGCGGTCGTCCCACCAACGACTGGTCGGCGCAGGCGAGCGATCTCGCCGACCTCACGAGTGCGCCGCGATGAGCACCCCGTTGCTCGAGGTGCGCAATCTCGTGCGCCATTACACCGTCTCGCGCGGTTGGCTCAAGCCCAAAGGCGTGGTGCGCGCGCTCGATGGCGTGTCATTCACGCTGCAGCAAGGCGCGACCCTCGCCGTGGTCGGTGAGTCGGGTTGCGGCAAATCCACCCTCGCGCGCCAGATCACCATGATCGAGCGGCCCACGGCCGGCGAGCTCGTGCTCGAGGGCCAGGACGTCGCGCGCAGCGATCGCACGACGCGCAGGCGCTTGCGTCCGCTGGTGCAGATGGTGTTCCAGAATCCGTACGCATCGCTCAATCCGCGCAAGAAGATCGGCACGCTGCTCGAGGAGCCGCTCGCGATCAACACCCGCCTCGATGCGCGCGGCCGGCGCGAGCGGGCACGCGCGATGATGGCCAAGGTCGGCCTGCGCGACGAGCATTACGGCCGCTACCCTCACATGTTTTCCGGTGGCCAGCGGCAGCGCATCGCGGTGGCGCGCGCGCTGATGCTGCATCCGCGCCTTGTCGTGGCCGACGAGCCCGTGTCCGCGCTCGACGTCTCCATCCAGGCCCAGGTGCTCAACCTGCTCATGGACCTCAAGGACGAGATGGGCATGGCCTACGTGTTCATCTCGCACAATCTCCAGGTGGTCCGTCACATCGCCGATGACGTGGTGGTGATGTATCTCGGCAAGATCGTCGAGCACGGCCGCAAGGAGCAGATCTTCGCGTGCCCGACCCACCCGTACACGCGTGCCCTGATGGCGAGCACGCCGGCGCTTTCCCCGGCCGCGCGGCGCGAGCGGGCAGCCTTGCGCGGCGAGCTGCCGTCGCCGCTCGATCCGCCGCCGGGTTGCGCGTTCCATCGCCGCTGTCCCTATGCCATCGAGCGCTGCGGTATCGAAATACCACGCTTGCGGCCGGTGGCAGGCGTCGAGGTCGCCTGTCATCGTGCCGAAGAGGTCGTGGGGACGGTATGATCGACGCATGACGACGCCCATTCAGCACATCGCCACGTGGCAGGCGGAGTACGCCGCGCTCCGGCACGACCTGCACATGCATCCGGAGCTCGGATTCGAGGAGAACCGCACCGCGGCGGTCATATGCGAGCACCTCGCGCAGCTCGGGATCGAGCATCACAGCGGGATCGGGCGCACGGGTGTGGTCGCGGTCGTGCATGGCCGCAAGACGGCGAGCGGACGCAGCATCGGATTGCGCGCCGACATGGACGCGCTGCCAATGCAGGAAGAGAACACGTTTGCGTACCGCTCGCGCTACGACGGGCGCATGCACGGCTGCGGGCACGATGGCCATACGGTGATGCTGCTCGCCGCGGCGCGCTACCTGAACGAGACGCGCGCGTTCGACGGCACCGCGTATCTCATTTTTCAGCCTGGTGAAGAAGGTTTCGCCGGCGGCAAGGCCATGGTCGACGATGGGCTCTTCACGCGCTTTCCCGCCGACGAGATCTACGCGCTCCACAACTGGCCGGCGCTGCCACCGGGCACGATCGCGGTGCGACCCGGGCCGATGATGGCGGCGGCCGATCGCATCGACATCCGCATCGAGGGCCGCGGGGGACATGGCGCGCATGCGTATCTCGCGATCGATCCGGTCGTGGTCGCAGGACACATCATCACGGCCGCGCAGAGCATCGTGTCGCGCAACGTGAGTCCCGTCGACATGGCGGTGATCAGCATCTGCAGCGTGCAGGCGGGGCATCCAGGTGCGATGAGTGTCATTCCGCGCGAAGCGCATCTCGTGGGCACCGTGCGCACCTTCCGCAAGGAAACGCAGGACATGGTCGAGCGCCGCCTGACCGAGCTCGTGCAGGGCATCGCGGCGTCGTTCGGCGCCAAGGCGGTTATCGATTACCAGCGCAAGTACCCGGCCACGATCAACACCCGCGCGGAAGCGGAATTCGCAGCCGGCGTGGCCGAATCGCTGGTGGGCCCCGATCGCGTGGTGCTCGACCTGGAGCCCTCGATGGGCTCGGAGGATTTCTCGTTCATGCTGCAGGCCAAACCCGGCGCCTACGCACGCCTGGGCCAGGGTGGCGCTGCGAGCGGCTGCTTCCTGCACAACACCCGCTACGACTTCAACGACGAAGTGATTCCCGTCGGCGCGGGCTACCTCGCTGCGCTGGCCGAGCGCGCGATGCCGCTCGCGGCGTGACGGCGGTGCACGCAGGGTTCGCTGCCACGTATGCGCAGGCGCGCGAGAAGTTCCTCGCCGCCGCGGCGAAGCAGGGTGCGGCCATCCAGCACGACGTGCTCACAAGCCATCGCGGGTGCCAAGGCGAGGAGCTCGCCATCGACGCGGCACTTCTCGGCCATGGCGACGCATCGTCGCTTCTCCTGATCTCGTCGGGCACCCACGGCATCGAGGGCTTTTGTGGCTCGGGCGCGCAGGTCGCTCTCCTTTCCGACGACGCGTTGGTGCGCGAGATCGCGGCGTGCGATGTTGCGGTGCTGTTCGTGCACGCGGTCAATCCGTACGGGTTTTCGTGGCTGCGGCGCGCGAACGAGGACAACGTGGATCTGAATCGCAATTTCCGCGATTTCGCCCAGCCCCTGCCGGTGAACGCAGAATACGCGCGCCTGCACCCGCACATCCTGCCGCCGACGTGGCCCCCGGCAGCCGAGCACGAAGCGGTGCTGCATGGCTACATCGCGCGCCACGGCATCGCCGGGCTGCAGGCCGTCATCAGCAGCGGCCAGTACCAGTTCGCCGATGGCCTCTTCTATGGCGGCAATCGACCCGCCTGGAGCAATGCCCGCATTCGTGCCTTGCTGCGCGAGCACGGGCGTGAGCGCCGTCGCCTCGCCTGGATCGATTTCCATTCCGGCCTGGGGCCGCAGGGTCACGGCGAAAAGATCTACGCCGGGCACGATGATGCGCGCGAGCTGGCGCGGGCCCGCGCCTGGTGGGGTGCCGACGTGACATCGTTCCATGAAGGCTCATCGGTGTCGGCCGCGCTCACCGGCGCGATGTATGTCGCGGCGTACGAAGAGTGTCCGGGCATCGAATACACGGGCATCGCCTTGGAATTCGGGACGGTGCCGTTGCCGGAGGTGTTCGGCGCGCTGCGCGCGGAGCAGTGGCTGCACAATCATCCCGGGTCGCCGCTGGCGCAGCGGGCCGCGGTCAATGCGGCGATGCGTCGCGCGTTCTATTCGGAGACGGCCGAATGGCAGGATGCGGTCGTGAATCAAGGACGCACGGCCGTGCTTGCGGCGCTCACCAACCTGCGCATGGTCCGCTGAGGCGTATGCGCAATACCGGCTGGTTTCGACAGCCCGTTCGGGCAACGCCTCCGCTATAATTTGCGCCGTCCGAAGCGTGTCGATCCGGCGCGCTCGCCTTACATCTCCCGCCCGCAGGACCTCAATTTGCGCCTCAACCACATCAAGCTGGCTGGTTTCAAGTCGTTCGTCGACCCGACCTCCATTGGAACGCCGGGGCAGCTCGTGGGCATCGTGGGCCCGAACGGCTGCGGCAAATCCAACGTGATCGACGCGGTGCGCTGGGTGCTCGGCGAATCCAAGGCCTCGGCCTTGCGCGGCGACTCGATGCAGGACGTGATCTTCAACGGCGCGGGCGAGCGCAAGCCGGTCGGACGTGCGTCGGTCGAGCTGCACTTCAACAACGACCAGGGCCGGATTGGAGGACAGTGGGGCCAGTACGCGGAGATCTCCATCAAGCGCGTGCTGTCGCGCGACGGTGACTCGTCGTACTACATCAACAACATCCCGGTTCGACGGCGCGACATCCACGATCTTTTCCTCGGCACCGGTCTCGGGCCGCGCGCGTACGCCATCATCGAGCAGGGCATGATCTCGCGTGTGATCGAGGCGAAGCCCGAGGAGCTGCGCATCTTCCTCGAGGAAGCCGCAGGCGTTTCCAAGTACAAGGAACGGCGCAAGGAAACCGAAGGCCGGCTGGCCGACACGCGCGAGAACCTGTCGCGCGTCGAGGACATCCGTATCGAGCTCGGGTCGCAGCTCGAGAAGCTCGAAGCGCAGGCCAAGGTCGCCACCGAGTATCGCGAGCTCGAGACAAGGCTCAAGCAGACGCAGCACCTGCTGTGGTACTCGAAGCAGCAGGATGCATTGCGCGCTCGCGAGCGCCATACCACCGAGATCGCGAATCTCACCGTCGGACTCGAAAGCCTTCACGCCGATGTGCGTGCGATCGAGAGCAAGCTCGAGCACCTGCGCGCCGATCACTACGCCGCGGGCGATGCCCTGCACGAGCGCCAGGGCGGGTTCTACGCCGCCAACGCGGAAGTGACGCGGCTCGAGCAACAGCTTGCCTTCGCGCGCGAGAACGAAAGCCGCATCACGCAGCAGGTCGCGCAGATCACGGAGCAGATCGGCGCGCTGGACGGGCAGTCGAGTGCGCTCGCGCACGACCGGGCGGAGGCCGAAGCGGCACTCGAGCAGGCGCTCGCGACTCGCGAGCGGGCAGCCGATGAAGAGCGGGACGCCGGCGCCGCGCTGCCGCCGCTCGACGAAGCGGTGCGCGCCGCCGCCGCCATCACGACCGAGCTGCAACACAAGATCGCGCTCGCGGAGCAGGGCATCCGCGTGCTCGAAACACGGCGTGAGCATCTGCAACGCGCCCTCGCGCAACTCGCGCAACGCCGCCAGGGCGTCGAAGCGGAGCTCTCCGGGCTGCAGGCGCCGGTCACCACGCACATCGAGGACGTCGAGCAGCAGCTTTTGCAGGAGCGCGAGGAGCTCGCGAGCAAGCAAAGCGCCGTCGATGCGCTGCGCTCGTCGGTGCAGGAATTGCAGGACAGCCGCCGCAGCGCGGGCGATGCAACGCAGCAAGCAGAGCGCGCGCTCGCCGATCTCGAGGCGCGTGTGCAGGCGCTGTCGGCATTGCAGGCCAAGATCGGGCAAGGCAAGGACCGTGGCGAATGGTTGCGCGAGCGCGGTCTTGGCGAAGCGCATCGCCTGTTCAGCGCGCTCGACATCGATCCCGCGTGGAACGACGCGCTCGAGGCGGTGCTGCGCGAGCGTCTGGAAGCGATCGAGCTGCCCGAGCTCGACCAGGCGCTGGCTTGGGTCGAAGGCAGCCACGCGTTGCCCGGACGACTGGCCGCCTACACGACCGGCGAGAGGGCGCCCGAGGCAGCGCTGGACGCGCCTGCTTCGCCGGATTCGCTGCTCGCCAAGGTGCGAACCTCGCGCGCGCACATCGAGCGGCTGCTCGCCGATTGGCTGCGCGGCGTGCGCTGCGCCGAGAGCCTCGCCGATGCCCTGCAGCGG
>Ga0070741_10007961_pt1 | contig 21556 bp, 23 predicted proteins | sample Coa_R1_4_FD_66440 | JGI IMG/M metagenome (GOLD analysis project Ga0070741, IMG submission 66440) | Surface soil microbial communities from Centralia Pennsylvania, which are recovering from an underground coalmine fire - Coalmine... | ecosystem: Environmental > Terrestrial > Soil > Unclassified ... | reverse complement strand
CCTGCGCGCGCTCGAGGCGAGGGTCGTCGAGTCGCCGGTCGTCGCGGGCGCCGTGTTCAGCCTGTCGGCGCCGGACGAGCCGTCGCTCGCGCCGTGAGCCGATGCGCCGCGCGCTCGGCCGTGGCGGCGGCGGTCGCGACGTCTCGCGGGTAGGTTCCGAGCCCTGTCAGCTCACTCGGCCGCCTCGACTCGAGCGCCGAGCGAGATCGTGCCTCCCTCGAGGATGTCCGCGCGCAGGCCGGCGCGGTGGACGAGCGGACGCAGCAACCCCGGACGGGACAGCGTCTCCAGGTGTGCGCACGGCTCCGCGAGCCTGCGGCCGACGCACACCACGTCGCCGATCGTGAAGCGGCGGCCGACGAGGCCGTTCAGTGCGATGCCTCTCGTGACGATGTTCCGGCGCGCGTCCTCCCAGCGGAGCTCGAGCGAGTCGAGGACGTCCGCGTCGACGAGCGTCAGCTCGTAGCCGAGACCCGGCGCGCTGAACGTCCCGCGCCCCTCGCCGTAGCGGTCTCCGGCGAGGCCTCTCCCCGCGACGGCCTCGACCGCAGCGCTGCGGTGGAGAGGCTCCTCGGCACGGGCCGCCGTGAAGATCGCCTCGACGATCCCGGCCGTCGACCCTCTGCCGTAGGGCTCCTCGATCGGCAGATGCACGTCGAGTCGCGCGAGCAGCCAGCCTTCCTCGATCGTCCCGCCGCCCCCGACCGCTCCCGCCGGGTCGTGCAGCGGCCCCGACGGCGAGCCGAACATGACCACGGCGTGGTCGCCGTCCGCCGCTCGCACGCGGGCGATCCAGTGCCCCGGCCAGTCGAACTCGGAGGCGTTCGCGATCGGCACGAGGCCGAGGTTCCGGCCGGCCAGCCAGTGCCTCAGGAAGCGGACTCCGTCCGGACCGCCCGCAGGCGGGCGATGTCCGAGAACGGTCTCGACGCACTCCCGGAGCTCCTCGTCGAACTGCGCCACGCTCGGTTAGCGTAGTGGGCGATGTTCGTCGCAGCCGACGAGCACTGGCAGGCGCAGCAGGTGCAGCGGCAGCTCGCACGGCGGCGGTCCGCGATCGCAGAGGCGTGGAACCTCGACGACGAGCTCGTCCTCGTCGGCGCGGGGTCGCCGGTCGTCATCCCCGGCCGACGCGACCGCACCTACCGGTTCCACGCGCATCTGGAGTACCTGTATCTCACCGATCGCGAGCGGCCCGGGGGCGTCCTCGCCTACGACCCGAAGGACGGCTGGGTCGAGTTCGTCCCTCCCGTGACGCGCCGCGAGCTGTTGTGGGAGGGCGCGGCCGCCGCCGACGCTCCCGCCGGGACGACGCCGGTCGAGCGGCTGGCCGGCTGGCTCGCCGAACGGAAGGCGCGGCCGGTGGCGTCGCTCGGCGCCGAGGTCGCCGACGCGCCGCAGCACGACCACGCGCTGTCGGAGCAGCTTCGGCGCGAGCTCAACCGGCTCCGCCGTGCGAAGGACGAGCTCGAGCTCGACCGCATGCGGCGCGCCGAGCGCGCGACGGCGGCCGGTTTCGCGAAGCTCGTCGCGCTGATCGAGCCCGGGCGAAGCGAACGGCAGCTGCAGATCGAGCTCGAGGCGGAGTTCTTCCGGAACGGAGCCGACGACGTCGCCTTCGACACCATCGTCGCGAGCGGCCCGAACGCAGCCGTCCTCCACTTTCCGCCGACGCATCGCCCGTTGCAGGCGGGAGAGCTGGTGCTCGTCGACGCCGGCGCCGAGTATCGCGCGTACGACAGCGACGTCACACGGACGTACCCGGTCACGGGTGTGTTCACTGCCGAGCAGCGCGCGCTCCACGGCGTCGTCCTCCGCGCGCTGGCGGCGGCGACGGAGCGCTGCCTACCGGGGGTCGAGTTCCGTGACGTCCATCGAACGGCGCAGCTCGTGATCGCGGAAGGCCTTCGCGACTTCGGCCTTCTGCGCGGCCGCCCGGAGAGCCTCGTCGAGAGCGAGGCGGTCTCCGTCTTCTTCCCGCACGGCGTTGGTCATCTCGTCGGGCTCGGGATCCGCGATGCGAGCGAGATCCTCCCCGGACGCGCGCGCGACGAGTTTCCGCCGTTGCGGCTCGACCTGCCGCTGCTTCAGGGATACGTGACGACGATCGAGCCGGGGATCTACGTCGTCCCTGCGCTGCTGCACGACGAGGAGCTCCGGCGCACGCATCGCAAGACCGTCGCGTGGGAGAAAGCCGACGCGATGATCGGTTTCGGCGGCATTCGACTCGAGAACAACATCCTCATCACCGCCGAGGGGCACGAGGTGCTGACCGCGGACGTGCCGCTGAGCCGCACCTGACAGATCGGCGACGTCCCCTCCGCGGCTCGGCGGTTTCCCCGGCGTGGTTCAATCGGTTGCGCTAAGCGAACCCGGAGGTGAAGCCGTGTCGAAGACGAGAAAGCTCGGTCTCGCGGTTGCGCAGGTCGGCGGCATTCAGCCGTCGGAGACCCGGTCGGCAGTCGTGCGCCGGCTCGAGGCGCAGATGCGCGAGGCCAAGGCGCGCGGGGCGTCGTTCGTCGTCTACCCCGAGCTGACGCTGACGACGTTCTTCCCGCGGTACTGGTACGACGACCTCGACGACGTCGAGCAGTTCTTCGAGACGCGAATGCCGAACGACGACGTGCAGCCGCTCTTCGACTGCGCGAAGGAGCTCGGTGTGGGCTTCAACTTCGGCTATGCAGAGCTGACGCCCGACGGCCGCCGGTTCAACACGTCGATCCTCGTCGAGCCGAGCGGCCGGATCGCGGGCAAGTACCGCAAGATCCACCTTCCGGGGCATGCCGACAACAGGCCGGAGTCCCCGGCCCAGCATCTCGAGAAGCGCTACTTCGAGGTCGGCAACCTCGGCTTCGGGGTCTTCGACTTCATGGGCTCCAACGTCGGTCTCTGCATCTGCAACGACCGGCGCTGGCCCGAGGTGTATCGCGTCCTCGCGCTCCAGAGCGCCGATCTCGTCGTGCTCGGCTACAACACCCCGTCGCAGGTGATCGGCTGGGGGAACCAGCCGCCGCACGAGGGAATGTCCACGCACCTGCTCTCGATCCAGGCCGGCGCGTACCAGAACTCGGTGTGGGTGGCCGCCGCCGCGAAGTGCGGCGTCGAGGACGGGGCGCACATGATCGGCGGTTCGGCGATCGTCGCACCGTCGGGCGAGGTCGTCACGCGGACGCTGACCGAGGAGGACGAGGTGATCGTCGCCGAGGTCGACCTCGGGATGGCCGACCGGTTCAGGCAGTCCGTCTTCGACTTCGCCGCGCATCGCCGCCCGGAGACCTACCGGCTGATCGTCGAGCGCACCGGCCGCGGCGACCCGCTGCCCGCCGCGGAGGAGGCGGTGCCGGAGCCGGTGCCGGTCGCCGGGTCGAGCCGCTAGCCGCACCTCCGGGCGGGACCTAGACTCGTAGCCGGGGCAGCCGCGTCCGCCCGAACTTGGGTGTGGGTGCGGCATGCGGCAGATCTCGATCATCACGGGCGATACGACCGCCGCGGAAGGGTTCCGTGCAGCGCTCGCCGACTTCGACGCCGAGGTGATCGAGGAGGACGGCGGCTACCGCGTCCGCGTCCTCCTCGAGCGTGGCGCGGAGGTGGCGGCGGCCCTGACGGCGCTCCGGTCGTACGTCACGAGCAGCGAGTTCCGGTCGGGCTTGGTCGAGGTCGACGGAACGCACTACCTGCTCCACGACGACTGAGCCGCCGCCGCGATCGGCGAGGTTTGCAGGAGGGTTGAGTTTGGGCGGAGCAGGGCAAGGCATGAGCCGTGCGGAGGCTCACGACGTTCGCGGGACTGCTCGCCTCGGTTGCGGCGCTCGCGGCCGCGGCTGACGCGCGACCGTACGCGCCGTCGGGCGACACCTGCACCTACAGCGGAGCCGGCGGCCTCTACACCGTTCGGATCGTCACCGGCAGCGGCGTGCAGCAGTACGGCTTCGCGTTCGGTGCGCCCGGTCTCACCGTCACGAACGTTTCGATCCCGGGACAGAACGGCGGCTTCACCGGTGGGAAGCTCGCGTCGGGCACGACCGGGGCCTGGGTCAGCGACACGCCGATGACGGGCTCCTTGGTCGCGACACTCACGGTCGGCGGCACCGCGACCGGGCCCGTGGTGATCGTGCCGACGGCGTCGGGCCAGTCGTCCTACTACGACCCGGTCACGTGTACCGTCGCCACCAGCGCGACCGGCGGTGCCACGGCACGCAAGATCGCGTTCACCGTCGCGCCGACCGCGAGCTGGAGCGCGATCGCACGCGGATGGCACCTGACGGTGAGCGTTCCCGCTCCGGCGATCGTGAGCGCGAAGCAGCCGCTCGCGAAGAACGCAACGACGAAGCCGAGGCCGCTCGTCCAGGCGCGGCGCGTCGCGTCGAAGACGGGCGGGACGGTGACGCTGACCCTGAAGGCGACGCCCGCGGGGCAGGCGATCCTCGCGGCGGAGCAGTCCCTCACCGTCCGGATGGCGGTCACGGTGGACACGAACGACGGCCGCGAGGCCCACAAGACCGTCCGCCTGACACTACGGAAATAGCGATTTCCAGGGCTTTTCCTGCCCGATCTCGAATCGCTAACGTGACGGGTGAGGGTGATGGGCGAGCGCACGCGCACAAAGTGGCTGGTCCTGGCCGTCGTCGGCGCCGCCTTCTTCATGACGATCCTCGACGTCGCGATCGTCAACGTCGCGATCCCGTCGATCCAGAAAGACCTGCACATCGCCGAGTCGACCGTGCAGTGGGTCGTGACCGCCTACGCGATCACGTTCGGCGGCTTCCTGCTCCTCGGCGGCCGGATGGCGGACCTCCTCGGGCGCCGCCGTATCTTCGTCGGCGGGCTCGTGCTCTTCACGATCGCCTCGCTCGTCTGCGGTCTCGCGTCGACCGCCGGCGTGCTGATCGCCGCGCGCGCCGTGCAGGGCATCGGCGCGGCGATCATCTCTCCCGCCGCGCTCTCGATCGTGACCACGACGTTCGACGAGGGGTCGGAGCGAAACAAGGCACTCGGCATCTGGGGCGCTCTCGGCGGTTCGGGTGCGGCCGTCGGCGTCCTGCTCGGCGGGGTGCTGACGAAGTACCTCGGCTGGCAGTGGATCTTCTTCGTCAACGTTCCGGTCGGCGCGATCGTGTTCGCGCTCACGCGGCCGATCGTCCCGGAGAGCCGCGCCGACCTCGGCCACCGGCGCTTCGACGCCGCCGGCGCGCTCACCGTCACCGGCGGGCTCGCGCTGTTCGTCTACGCGATCTCGAAGGCGCCCGACGTCGGCTGGGGGTCGGCGCGGACGATCGTCCTGCTGATCGTCGCGCTCGTCATCCTCGCCGCTTTCCTGATCCTCGAGCTCCGGTCGTCGGCGCCGCTCGTTCCGTTCGGGATCTTCCGGATACGCACGCTCTCCGGCGCGAACGCCGTCGGTCTCCTCCTCGGCGCAACCATCTATGCGAACTTCTTCATCCTCACGCTCTACGTCCAGCAGATCCTCGGGTGGTCCGCGCTGAAGACGGGGCTGACGTTCCTCGCCACCGCGGCGACGACCGTCATCTGGGCGGGCGTCGCGCAGGGGCTCGTGACGAAGATCGGCCCGCGGCCGGTGATGACGACCGGGCTCGCGGTGCTCTCGCTGACCGTGCTCGGCTACACGAGGCTGCCGGTGCACGGCCACTACTGGCCCGACCTGCTGCCCCTCTACCTCACCTTTGCGCTCGGGCTTGCGTTCGGCTTCATCCCGGTGACGATCGCTGCGTTCATCGGCGTGCCGCCGTCGCAGGCGGGGCTCGCATCCGGTCTCCTGAACACGAGCCAGCAGATCGGAGGCGCGGTCGGCGTCGCGCTGACGTCGACGATCTTCGTCTCGCACGCGAAGGCGGGTCACTTCACGCCCGCAGCGTTCACGAGCGGGTACCACTGGGCGTTTGCGGCGCTCTGCGTGATCGCGGGTCTCGGCGCCGTCGCCGCCTTCGTGTTCTTCCGCGGCGTCCACGCCCCGGCGCCGGACGCCGAGGCGGCACCCGTCTCGGTCTGACCGGGTGACGTAACCGGAAAGGCCGCTCGGCCGTTCTCTTCCTGTCTGCAGTTGGCGACGGACCCCACGGAAGGAGCGACATGAGCATCCTCTGGATCATCCTGATCGTCGTCGTCGTGCTTGCGCTCTTCGGCTTCATCGGCCGGAGCTACTGGTAGTCCAAGCAGGCGAACTCCATGGGCCGTTCGGCACTTGCCGAACGGCCCGGTGGCTGCGATCGTGCATAGGTGGACGACGCACGCGTGCTCGCAGTCCTCGCAGAGGCCGATCGCTCGACGGGGCTCCCCCGGCTCGGCGGGATGGCACGGCCCGACGGCGTCGCGATCGTCACCGAGCGGGTCTGGTGCTTCGGGCGCGCCGACGGCGGCGAATCGGCCGTCGGGCGGATGCCGCGCCCGCCGGCGCTCGCAGCGCGGCTCCCCCTCCTGCGGGGCGTCGCGAAGCTCGGCGTCTCCCTGGCGCCGCTCTTCAGCCGCCGCGGCACCGCGCCGATGCGCGAGCGCCTGCTCCTCGTCGCGGCCCTTCTCCTCCCCCTGCCGCTCGCGCTCGTGCCCGGGAGCTACAGGACCGCCGCGCTCGCGGCGTCGATCGTCCTCCTCCTCGGCTGGATGCTCCGCGGGCGGACGCTGCGGCTCCACGGCGCGGAGCACCGTGCGATCGCCGCCGCCGAGCTCCGCCGGCTCGTCGACACGTGGCACGGCCGCGCGAGGCCGAGCCGCTTCTCGCTCCGCTGCGGAACGAACTTCGCCGCGCTCCTGATCCCCGTGTCGGTGCTGCTCGAGCGCGTCTGGCTGCTGCCGTCGTCCGCGCTGACCCCCGTCTTCGTCAGCGCTGCCGCGCTGACGCTGACGATGGAGATCTGGATCGCGGCGCAGCGATGGCTGACGTCGCTCGGGCGGCTGCTGATGCTGCCCGGGCTCGTGCTGCAGCGGTTGACGACGCGCGAGCCCGGCCTCGAGGACACGCGTGTTGCGCTGCGCGCCCTCGCGGGCGCGCTCGTCGCGCACCGGGGCGCGGAATAGCGAGGTGGGGGAACCTCTCCTGCGAGAGGCTCCCCGTCAGCCGAGCCGCCTCTTCGCCTTCTGCACCGACGGCAGTGCGCCCTTCACCCTCGCGAGCGGCCGCGCGCGAACGGTGACGGATGCGGGCTTCGCCGCGATCGTGATCTCCTCGCCGGTGGCCGGGTTGCGTCCCTTGCGCGCCTTCGTGGCGGGCTTGAGCCGGACCGTGAGCTGGACGAGGTTGCCGACCTTCACCTTCTCGGCGTTCGAGATCTCGGACAGGACGACCTCCTCGAGGGCGGTCAGCGCCCGCTTCGCGTCGGCGCGCGAGAGTTCGGCGCGCTCGGCGATCGCGTCGGCGAGCTGAGTCTGCGTGAGAGCCATGTTCCTCCTGAGTCGATGACGAGTTGCCGGATTCAACCCTGCCTGCCGGACGGCACGCAGGGTAGGCGATCCGACCGCCGGCGCGATGCGGGAACCGGACGGTTCACGGCCACCGCGCAGGCCGCGGCTCCTCCGCCTCGAGCGCGCGCCAGTCCTCGCGCGCCGGCGAGAAGACCTCGACGATCAGCGCCCCGTCGCTGCCGACGACGACCGAGTGCGGCACGTGCGCGCGGATGCACCACGTCGCCCCGCGCCGCAGCTCGCGCGTCTCGCCGCCGATCGTGAACGTGACCGACCCGTCGAGGAGCACCCCCACCTGCTCGTTCTCGTGGGCATGATCCGGGACCACCGCGCCGGCTTCGAGATCGAGGACGCTGAGGGTGACGCGCTCGCCGTGGACCGTCCGGCCAGTGATGCCCTCCCAGATCCGCTGCGGCCGAAGCGAGTCGACGTCGTCGAAGACGTTCACGGAATCTTGACGGTACCCGTTTGAGGGCCCGCCGGAAAAACAGGCAGAATGGCCTTCGTGCTCCGCGTCGCCGCCTCGATCGTCTTTGCCCTGGTCCTGATCGGTCCTGCGCAGGCCGTCCGCACGAGCCGCTCGGAGACCCTGACGCTCGGGATCACCCAGCACGGGACGGTGAGGACGCCGCACCCGCCGGAGGGCGACGCCGGTGACGTCTTCACGACGACGCTGTTCCTCAGCAACACGGTCGCGGCGCTCGGAAGGCCGGCGAAGGCATCGGTCGGCGGGATGACGTTCCAGTACGTGTTGCACGGGAAGTGCTCGACCGAGAGCTGCGCGGGCGCGACCGCGGACATCGTCGCGATCAGCCGGCTGCCCGGCGGTACGATCACCGCGAGCGAGGACGGCGTGAAGCTCGGGAAGCCGCCGATCGTGATCCCGATCACGAAGGGCACCGGCATCTTCCAGGGCGCGAAGGGCACGCTCTCGGTCGGCGCCGAGTCGCGGCCGATCAACACCTACCAGCTGAAGCTGCCTTAGCCCGCCGGGCGGCCGCGCGCCGAGCACGCGGCCGCCCGGCGCCGCGGGCTACTTCCTGTGCGAGACCCGGCGCAGCACGCCGGCGAGCACGCAGCGTTCGGCGCCGCGCTCGAGGCAGCCGTGGAAGCGCGCGACGAGCGCGTGCTTCAGCTCCGCTCTCGGCGCTGCGTCCGCCGCCGCGGGCAGCGCACCGATCATGAAGAGGATCCCGCCGGCACACCCGATGCCGACGCGATCGCCGAGGTGGAACGACGCGATGCTCGGAGACGAGTCGGCGAGCCTGCAGCTCAGCGACCCGACCGTGATCCCGTCGCCGCGGATCGACACGATCTGGCCGAGCTGGACGGCGACCTTGAAGCCGTCGTCGTCGCTCTGCAGCGCGCCGATCTTCACGAGCGCGCCGTTCGCACAGCCGATCCCCACCAGGTCGCCGAGCTTGAAGCCGGTGACGCTCGGAGCGGTGGAGCCGACGCTGCAGGTAAGGCCGTCGACGGTGATCGAGCCGCCGCCGAGCGCGCCGATCTGACCGAGGCGCGTCTGGAGCTCGTCATGCGGCGCCGGCGGATGCTCGTCGGACGAGAGCGCGACGATCTTGATCAGCGCGTTCGACTGGCACGCGATACCGACGCGGTCGCCGACCTTGAACCCGGCGATGCTCGGCGACGCTGTGCCGAGCGCGCAGGTGAGCGAGTCGACCGTGAGCGAGTGCTCGCCGATCGACGTGAGCGTGCCGCCGCGGGTGACGATGCCGTCTCCGCTCGTCGTCACCGCCGGAGCGGGCGGCGTCGCCGTCGGCGCGGCGGTCGTGGTGGTGGTCGTCGTTGGCGGCTTCGGTGCGTCGCCGTCGGCGGCGATCGACGTGAGCACGCCGTTCACGCAGGCGATCTTCACGCGATCGCCGAGCTTGAACGTGACGGCGGGCGAGCCGGCGCCGATCGAGCAGCTGAGCGGGCCGACCGTGATCGACGTCGCGCTGAGCGCGCTGATCGGGTCCCGCGCGCCGGCGGGCTCCGGGACGGTCGTCTTCGTGGTCGTCGTGGTCGTCACCGTCGTCGTCGACGGACCGTCGGCGCTCGTCGCCGGGGCCGTCAGCACGAGCCCCGACAGCAGCCCGACCGCGAACAGGGCGAGCGTCGTTGCCTTGAGCTTCATCTCTGCACTACCTCCGCACTGGGGGTCAACGGGGGAAAGGACGCCGGTATGACGCCGGCCCGCGTCCGAAACTTGCAGCGCCTCGCACGGATCACTCGATCCAGTGAGCTCTAGTGAGTGACGCCGAACGCCGTGGCGCTCGTCGCGGTGCCGTTGGGGGTCGTCACCGACACCGGGCCCGTCGTCGCGCCGGCGGGAACGATTGCCGTGACGGCGGAGTCGGAGCCGACGGTGAAGCTCGCGGCGACGCCGTTGAAGCTGACGGCGGTCGCGCCGGAGAACCGGTGGCCGCCGATCGTGACCGCGGTGCCGGGAGCGCCGCTACCGGGGCTGACGGTGCTGATCTCCGGGGGCGGCGCGGTGACGGTGAAGCTCGCCGTCGAGACGACCGTGCCGCCGGGTGTCGTGACCGCCACCGGGCCGGTCGTCGCACCGGCGGGGACGGTCGCGGTCAGCTGGCCCTCCGAGACGAGAACGAACGCCGCCGACGTCCCGTTGAAGGCGACGGATGTCGCGCCGGCCAGGTTGTGACCGGTGAGCGTCACAGATGCTCCCGGCGCGCCCGACGAGGGAGAGACGCTGTCGAGCGTCGGGGCGGCAGTCGTGACCGTGAAGCTCCCGGGGCTCGCGGCGGCGCCCTGGGGCGTGACGACAGTGATGGTGCCGCTCGTCGCGGCCGCCGGCACGCGTGCCGTGATCTGCGTGTCAGACACGACGGTGAAGTCGGCATTCACGTCCCTGAACCGAACCGCCGTCGCGCCGGTCAGGCGGCTGCCGCCGATCGTCACCATCGTCCCCGGCGCACCGCCGGCGGGGCTGACCGACCCGATCGCGGGCGTCGCGGGCGCGGGCGTGCTGCTCGATCCGGACGGCGCCGGATCCGAGGGTGCGTTCACGGCGAACGGCGCGTCGCTCGTGGCGGCGCCGGCCGGCGTGAGCACCGTGATCGGCCCGCTCGTCGCGCCGAGCGGCACCTTCGCCGTCAGCTGCCCGTCGAAGCTCACCTTGAAGTCGGCGCTCGTGCCGTTGAACCGGACGCCGGTCGCGCCGCCGAGCCCCTTGCCGGTGAGTTGCACGACCGTCCCCGGTGTGCCGGCCGCGGGCGAGAACGCGACGATCGCCGGCTGCACCGGCGCGGGCGGGGCGGCCGCTGTCGTCTTCGGCTGGCCGGTGTCGCCGCCGGGTGCCGCCGCCTTCGCGACGGTCGTCGTGCTGACCACGGTGGTCGCCGCCGTCGGCGGCGACGACGACGACCCGTCGTCGGCCGGTGCCGGCGGCGCGACGCTGACCGACGGCACCGCCGCCGGGGCGGGCGGCGCTGGCTCGCGGGGCTGAGTCCGTTTCGCCGGAAGCACCGGGTGCGACGGCGCGGCCGGCGCGGCCATGCGGACCACCCCCGCCGGCGAGACGTGCTCCGCAGGCCCGGCGTGCGACGGGTGCGGACGCGCGGCGGCGCGACGGTGCGCTTTCGGATGCGGTGCGACCAGCCGCGTCACCGGCTTCGGGGGCGTCTGCACGATCGGGAGCGGGAGCGCCGAGACGTGCACGGGGATAGGCCGCCGGATGGCGTGCGTCTGCGCAGGACGCGCCGGGGCGTCTGTCTGCGCGACGGCGTCGACGATGCCGGCGACGCGGTGCCGTGCGGCGGGCGTCGCAGCGACGACAGACGTCGTCGCGACCGTGAGCAGCGTCGCGACTGCCTTCGTCCCGCCGCCGACGAGCAGGCTCTTCAACGCCGCGGTCAGGGAGCCGACGTCGCCGATGCCGCGCAGCTTCGAGAGCGACTGTGCGAGGCTTCGGCGCGCCCGGAAGATCATCGTCTCGACCGAGGCCTGCGAGACCTGCATCTCCGTCGCGATCTCCCTGTAGGAGAGGCCCCTCCACTCACGCAGGAGGATCGCGCGCCGCTGCGGCTCCGGCAGGGCCCGTAGCGCGTCCGTCAGCGCGGCGGCATCGCCGCCGTCGGCCGCCGTCGTGCCGATCCCCTCCGAGACCGCGGCGAGATCCTGCGGCGACTCGACCACGCGGCGACGCGACCACGAGCGGCGACGCGTCAAGCAGACGTGCTGCGCGATCTTGTAGAGCCACGCCGATTCGCTGTCCGGCACGACCCCGCGCTCGAGCGCGCGGAACGCGTTCAGGAACGTCGTCTGCATCGCGTCCTCTGCCTCTTCGCGGTTGCGCAGCTGCAGGTGGCAGTACGCGAGGATCGGCCGGTGGAACCGCTCGTAGAGGTCGCGCGTCGAATCCGCGGCCGCCTCGGCGGTCGCAGGGACGGCACGACCTGTCGAGGGCGCGGTTGCCACAGCCTCCGTGTTCGTGGATCGGCTTGTTGCCTCCCCGGTCGACAGTCCCCGAAGGAGGGAGCGGGAGCCGGGTCGCCCCGGCTCCCCGGGGGCGGCGGATTCCGTGAACCGAACCTGAGAACCGCCGTTTCACAGCCTGCTCACAGGAATCGCTGCCACGATGGCGTTCGTGAACAACGGAGACAGCCGCCGCATCCTCGTCGTCGACGACGAGCAGTCGATCGTCGACGCCGTCGCAACCGCGCTCCGCTACGAGGGCTACCGCGTCGAGGAGGCCACCACGGGACGGGCGGCGCTCACTGCCGTCGCAGCCGCCGAGCCAGACCTGGTCGTGCTCGACTGGATGCTGCCCGACATCGAGGGGATCGAGATCGGCCGGCGTCTGCGCGCGCAGGGCTACAAGACCGCGATCCTCTTCCTGACGGCGAAGGACGCCACCGAGAACAAGGTGGAGGCGCTTCGCGCCGGCGGCGACGACTACGTGACGAAGCCGTTCAGCCTTGCGGAGATCGTCGCACGGATCCAGGCGATCCTTCGCCGATCCGCGGGCGAGCCCGCCGGTGAAGTCCTCCGCTACGCCGACGTCGTGCTCGACGAGAGCCGCCACGAGGTCAGGCGCGCCGACACGAGGATCGACTTCACCGCGACCGAGTTCGCGCTCCTGCGGTACTTCATGCTCAATCCTCGCCGCGTGCTGACGAAGGGTCAGATCCTCCAGAACGTGTGGCGATACGACTTCGGCGGCAACTCGAACGTCGTCGAGACGTACGTCAGCTACCTGCGAAAGAAGCTCGACGCGCTCGGCCCGCCGCTGATCAAGACTGTGCGGCAGGCCGGTTACATGCTCGAATTCGAGCAGCGATGAAGCGACTCTCACTCCGGGCGCGCCTCGTGCTGGGTGTGCTCGTGCTCGCGGCGGCGGGGCTCGCCGCCGCCGACGCGTTCACGTACACGGCGCTGCGCTCGTTCCTGCTCGACCGCGTCGACAGCACCCTGCAGGCAGAGCATCAGGCGGCGGAGCACGCCCGCGCCGACGACTTCGGCCGCGGCGGGACCGGCTCCGACTTCGTCCAGATCAGGACGACGAGCGGCCGCGTCGTCTTCACCTCCGGCGTACCGCACTTCCCGGGGACAGAGGAGCCGTCGCCGCCGAAGCTTCCGCAGACGATCGCTCTGCCGACGCGGCCCGAGAAGGGGGGCCCGGACCGGGTCTCCTACTTCACGGTTGCGGCGCAGGAAGGCGGCGGCCGCTACCGCGTCCGCGCATCGCTCGACCCGGGGTCGTCGTACGTCCTGGTGATCGCGACGTCGCTGAACGGCGTCGACGGCACGCTGCACCGGCTGCTGCTGATCGAGCTGTTCGTCTCGCTCGCGGTCCTCGGTGGCATCGTCGCCGTCGGCCTCTGGATCGTCCGCCTCGGGCTGCGGCCGCTCGCCGCGATCGAGCGCACGGCGGCGCAGATCGCGGGCGGCGACCTGTCGCACCGCGTCGAGCTGGCCGAGCCGCACACCGAGGTCGGGCGCCTCGGTCTCGTGCTGAACTCGATGCTCGACCGGATCGAGGTCTCGGACCGACAGCTGCGCCGTTTCGTCGCGGATGCCTCGCACGAGCTGCGGACCCCGCTCGCGGCGGTTCGCGCGTACGCCGAGCTCTTCCAGCGCGGCGCGGACCGGAGGCCGGACGACCTCGCGCGCGCGATGAGGGGGATCAGCCGCGAGAGCGAGCGGATGAGCTTGCTCGTCGACGACCTGCTCCTGCTCGCGCGCCTCGACGAAGGACAGCCGCTCGAGCGCGAGCCCGTCGAGCTTTCGGAGGTCGCGGCGGAGGCGGTCGAGACTGCGCGCGCGCTCGATCCGGCGCGGCCGATCGATCTCGCGGCGGAGCACGCACGCGTGCTCGGCGATCGCGCGCGCCTGCGGCGGGTCCTCGACAACCTCCTCGGCAACGTCCGCTCGCACACCCCCGCCGGAACGCCCGCGCATGTCCGCGTCAGCGCGATGAACGGGTCCGCGGTTATCGAGGTCGCGGACGAAGGCCCGGGTCTTCCCGCAGGAGAGTCGGAGAACGTCTTCCGCCGCTTCTACCGCACGGACGCGTCGCGCTCGCGCGACAGCGGCGGCGTCGGGCTCGGGCTCTCGATCGTCGCGGCGATCGCCGAGGCACACGACGGCGTCGCCACCGCAGACTCCGGCCCCGGCGGCGGCGCCGTCTTCCGGATCACGCTGCCGCTTCTCAAGGCGAGCTCTTAGAGCGCTCTCAGGAGGCTCACAGCGGCAGCTGTGACGCTGGCCGGGACAATGACGAAAGGAGTGCACGTGAACACCGATCCACTCGCACGCGCAGTCCGCGACGGCGCACAGAGGGTGCTCGTCGTCACCGCCCGTGACGGGACCGGGCTTCCGGAGCAGCTGCACGAGCACGTCGCGCGGTCGCCCGCGGAGGTCCTCGTCGTGGCGCCGGCGCTGAACTCGCCGCTGCGACAGTGGCTGTCAGACGTCGACGGTGCGCGGCGCACCGCCGAGGACAGGGCTCTCCGCTGCGTCGCCGACCTGCGCCTGGCGGGGTTCGAGGCGGAAGGCGTCGTCGGCGACCCGGATCCTGCGCAGGCGATCGACGACGCGCTCGTCCTCTTCGACGCGGACGTCCTCGTGCTGGACGGCGAGCTCGCCGACCGGGCGAGGCGGAACGCGCACTTGCATATCGTTCCGTTGCACCATGCCGCCTGACCGCCTGACACGCCGCAGGCTTCTCGGCCTCACCGCCGCCGGCCTCGCGGGCGCGACGTGGCCGGCCGAGGAGGCGGTCGCAGGTCCGCGTGCGGTCGCGTCGGGCGCGGTCACGTGTGTGCTCGCGCCCGAGATGACCGAGGGCCCGTACTACGTCCCGAACGAGGCCGTCCGCCGGAACATCACCGAAGGACGGCCGGGAACGCCGCTGCAGCTTCGGCTCACGGTGGTCGACACGTCGACGTGCAAGCCGCTCGACGGCGCCGCCGTCGACATCTGGCATGCCGATGCGAGCGGCGTCTACTCAGGAGTCGCGGGGAACACCGGCACGTTCATGCGCGGCGTCCAGAAGACGAACCGTAGCGGCCTCGCCGTCTTCGACACGGTCTACCCCGGCTGGTATCGCGGGCGCGCGGTGCACATCCACGTGAAGGTCCATCTCGGCGGCAACGTCGTTCACACGGGTCAGCTCTTCTTTCCCGATGCGCTGACCGAGCAGGTGTACCGCTCCGCTCCGTACAGCGCGCGCGGCAATCCCGACACGACGGATGCGACCGATTCGATCTACCGGAACGGCGGCAACCGTTCGCTGCTACGACCGGTGAAGAGCGCCGGCGGGTATCGCGCGTCGATGGTCATGGGAGTACACACCGGCTAGACTCGACGGCCCCGTCGGTCCCTCCGGGAAAGTCCATGACCATCGTCCAAGACGCACTGACAGCGCCTCGTTCCCGCCGCGTCCGCCTGCGGTGGGAATACGCCGGCGCACTCGTCTTCTGGGGGATCGTGATCGGCGTCTTCGTCTTCTGGACAGTCTGCTGGGCGAAGGGAGGCGAGGATCAGGCAAGCGGCTTCCAGTGGCAGAACACCGGACAGTTCTTCCAGAACATCGGGCGGATCACGGCGCTCCAGGGTGGCTATCTCGCGCTCGTCGAGATCCTGCTGCTCGCGCGGCTGCCCTTCCTCGAGCGGTTCTTCGGCTTCGACAAGCTGACGAACTGGCACCGATGGATCGGGCACACGGTCCTGTGGCTCGTCCTCGCGCACGTCGTGTTCAGCGTGTGGGGGTACGCGAAGGCGGATCAGGCCTTCGTGCCCGGGGAGACGTTCGGCGACAAGTACTGGGCGTACCTGACCGACGGCATCTTCCCGGGGATGATCATCGCGACGATCGGGACGATCCTCCTCATCTTCATCGCGGTGAGCTCCTACGCCGTCGCGCGGCGACACCTCAAGTACGAGCTCTGGTACGGCCTCCACTTCACCGCGTACGCCGCGATCGCGCTCGCGTTCTTCCACGAGGTGCCCGCGGGCAACGAGCTCGTGCACAACCCCATTCAGGCGGAATACGTCTGGGATGCGACGTTCGCCGCGACTGCCGCGCTTGTCATCTGGTACCGCCTCGTGTGGCCCGTCGTTCAGAACCGGCGCTATGGACTGCGCGTCACGGAGCTGGTCGAAGAGGGCCCCGGCGTCTGGTCGTTGCGGATCTCCGGTCGCGACCTCTCGCGCTACGGCGCCCGCGCAGGACAGTTCTTCTTCTGGCGGTTCCTGACGCGCGGCTTCTGGTACACGCAGCATCCGTTCTCGATCTCCGAGGCCCCGAAGGGCGACTCGTTCCGGATCACCGTCAAGGCCCTCGGTGACCACACGGCGAAGCTCGGCCGGTTGAAGGTCGGGACGCGTGTGCTCGCGGAAGGGCCGTTCGGCGTCTTCACGAGCGACACGCGCACGCGTGACAAGGTGCTGATGATCGCCGGCGGGATCGGGATCACGCCCGTCCGCGCGCTGCTCGAAGAGTTCCGCGGCGACGTCGTCACCATCTACCGTGCGCTCACCGAGCGCGACCTCGTGCTTCGTGACGAGATCGACGAGCTCATCGCCCGGAACGGCGGGAAGGTCGAGTACGTCGTCGGCGACCACGCGACACCGGAGGGCCGGCGGCTGTTGACGCCGGAGCACCTGCACGAGCTCGTGCCCGACATCGACCAGCGCGAGATCTACGCGTGCGGCCCGCCGGCGATGCTGGCGCTGATCGAGCGCACGCTCCACCGCTCGAACCTGCATGGACGTCACGTGCACGTCGAGCGGTTCGCCATCTGATCGTCGTCGTTCTGCATGCCTCGCCGAGGTCGACCGCAGATGCAACAGGTCGAACTCGGGATCATGGGAATGCCGATCGTGCTCGACCTCCGCGACGAGCTCGATCCCGACGTGGTCGCGGCGATGTGGGACGAGCTCCGTCAGGCGGACGCGATCTTCTCGACCTACAAGGACGACTCCGACATCAGCCGCATGAATCGCGGCGAGCTCGCGCTCGAGGACGCGCATGCACACGTGCGCGAGGTGCTCGAGCGGTGTGAAGAGCTGCGTGTGATCACCGACGGCTACTTCGACGCATCGCGCGTGCTCGACAACGGTGTCGATCCCTCCGGCCTCGTGAAGGGGTGGGCGGTCGACCGTGCGGGCGAGGTGCTCGAGGCGGGCGGGGCGCGCAACTACTCGCTGAACGCGGGCGGTGACATCCGTCTCCGCGGTGCGCCGCTGCCGGACGCCCGGTGGCGAGTGGGGATCCAGCACCCGCTCGTCCGCGACGGCATCGCCGCGGTGGTGGAGGCGACGGGTGTGGGCGTCGCGACGTCCGGCGCCTATGCGCGCGGTGAGCACGTGCTCGACCCGCACACGCGCCGGCCGCCGGACGGCGTTCTGTCGGTGACGGTCGTCGGCCCCGAGCTCGCGACCGCCGACGCGTACGCGACCGCGGCGTTCGCGATGGGCGAGGCGGGGCCGGCCTGGACCGCCAGCCTCGGGCTCTACGAGGCGATGACGATCCTCGCCGACGGACGCGTCCTCCTGACGCCGGGATTTCCGTCCGCGAGCGGTTCGTAGCGGCACTGTAAGGGTTGCGAAATCCTTCCGTAAGCGCAGGTTTCTCGGCGAATTGCCGCGGTTACTCTCGAGGCGACGACCCTGAACGGAGGACTCGAGATGAAGCGATTTCCACGGCTGCCGGTGCTTGTCGGCGTCGCCGGTCTCGTCGTCGCCGCCTCGGCTTCGGCGGTGACGGCAACGTCCGCGGTTGCACCGTCGAACGCGTCGGCGCCGACGATCGGCGGCCAGGCGTCCGCCGGGAGCACGGTCACCGCGAACCCCGGTACGTGGCGCGGCTCCGCGCCGATCACGTTCCAGTACCAGTGGCGGATCTGCGGGGCGAACGGGGGCGCGTGCAGAGACATCGGCGGTGCCACGAGCCAGACGTACGCGATCCGGAACGCCGACGTCGGCAACACGCTCCGAGTGCACGTGATCGCGAGCAACGGCGACGGCTCGAGCGGCGCGACGAGCCTGCCGACCGAGCGCATCGCGCAGGCGGCCGACGCGCCCCGCAACACGTCGCCGCCCACGATCAGCGGTGACGTCTCGGCGGGGAGCACGATCACGGCGGACGCGGGGAGCTGGAGCGGCGCGCAGCCGATGACGTTCCAGTACCAGTGGCGGATCTGCGGCGCGAACGGCGACGCGTGTCGTGACATCAAGGGAGCGACGGCGCCGACGTACAAGGTCGGCAACGACGACATCGGCAATACCATCCGCGTCGAGGTCGCGGCGTCGAACTCGAGCGGCTCGGGCAACGAGGTGAGCGCGCCGACGGTGCGCGTCGCGGCGGCTCCCGCAGCTCCCGCGCCGGCCCCGACCGGCTGCCCGAAGCTCGCGGCGGGCGTGGCCGCAGCGAGCGTGACGGAGGTCTCTCCGCCCGCGCGGCTTCAGGTCGACCGCTTCATCCCGTCCGGCGTGATCACCGCGCAGATGCAGACCTTCACGGTGCGCTTCCACGTCAGCGACACGTGCGGCCAGTCCGTGAGCGGCGCGTCCGTCTACGCGACGGCGGTGCCGTACCGCCAGGTGACGGTGCCGCCCGAGGTGACGACCGACGCCTCCGGCTGGGCGACGCTGCAGTTCGACCGGCTCGCCGGCTTCCCGGCCGCCCGGAGCCAGCAGCTCATGGTCATGTTCGTCCGCGCGCGGAAGGCGGGTGAGCCGCCGCTCGCAGGCATCTCGACGCGACGGCTGATCTCGCTGCGCGTCGACCTTCGGCGGTAGACGGTCTTGCGGGGGGAAGCCGTGCGGCTTCCTCCCGCTACCCGTTCAGCTGGTCGCGCTTGTGCGCGGCCTCGAGCAGCTGCTGGTTGCGCTCCGCACGACGGCGGAGCGCACGCGCACGCCGAGCCTCTACCAGCCCGTGTGCCTTCGCCACGACCCGATGCCAGATTCGATTCCGCCGCAGGATCCCTGTCTCGACACCAAGCGCTTCCGAGCCGATCCCTCATCGTGGGGTACCGCAGGGAGAGGGACGGTCAGAACAGCTCGTGGATCGCGCGCTCGGCCTCGCCGGCGTCCTCGCGAAGGAGCTCGTCGAGCTCGATCGCGACGAGCAGGATGATCGCCGCGACGTAGAAGTACGCGGTGGCGGCGAGCAGGATCGTCAGGCTGCCGACGGCGGTCTTGAAGTTGGCGAGCGAGCCGAGGTACCAGCGGAACACCACCGCCTCCACGAGCCAGGCGGCGACGAGGAGCCCGGCGCCGACGCTCGTCCACCGTTTCGCCCGCCGGTGCTCCGGGCCGTAGCGGACGAGCAACCCGAACGCGACGCCGACGAGGACGATCGCGCCCAGCCACCGCACGATCGCGAAGGGGATCTCGAAGGCGCCGTTGACGGCGCCGCCGGCCGCGATCACGAGCAGGATCGCGCCGAGGAGCGCGACGATGATCACGATCGCGAGCCCGAAGGAGATCAGGAACCGCCGCCACGCGGGACGTGTCTCCTGCTCCTCGTAGATGTGCGAGAGCCCGTCCATCGCCGCGCGCACGGCGCCCGAGAACTGCCACAAGGCGAGGAGCGACGCGAACGCGATCAGCCCGGCGGTGTCGTGCGTCAAGATCTTCTCGACCGCCTGGTCGATCCCCTTGTAGACGTCCGGCAGCACGCGGTGCCGGATGTGCGGAGCGATCCGGTCGCGCCAGACGTCCTCGCGGCCGAGGCCGCCGAGGACGCCGAGGCCGAGCAGGAGCAGCGTGATCGACGCGACGAACGTCTTGAAGGCGATGGCGGTCGCGCACGTCATCAGCTCGTGCTCGTCGAACAGGCGTGCCCAGAGGCTGTACGTCGCTTTGACGTGCTGGGGCAGCGTCCGTCCCTTCCGCGCGCTTCGACGCGCCGCGGTCTTCGTGGCCATCCCGGGTCTCCTACCCGGGGAGGCCAAATCCACGCGGCGTCGTCCCGAAGGCCGTCGCGCGGTACGCTGAGGGAGCATGCCACTGCGCACGCGCCGACATTCGAGCGAACGTCTCCTCGTGCTCCTCGGCCTCGGGCTTGCGTCCGCGCTCTCGGTGGGGCTCGAACTCGTCCGAGAGCTCCATTACGGCGATCCGGGATTCCGGTTCCTGCTCTGGAACCTGACCCTGGCGTGGATCCCGCTCGTCGTCGCGCTCGTCGTCTACGACTGCTACCGCCGCGGCGCGGGACTGCTCGTGCTGTCGCCCGCGATCGCGCTCTGGCTGATCTTCCTGCCGAACGCGCCGTACATCGTCACCGACTTCGTCCATCTCGAGCCCCGCGGCGTTCCGCTCTGGTTCGACGGCGCGCTGCTCTCCGCCTTCGCCCAGACGGGAGTCCTGCTCGGCTTCGTCTCGCTCTATCTGATGCACGCGGTCGTCCGCGACCGGTTCGGCGTGCCCGCTGGATGGCTCTTCGCGCTCGGTGCGCTGCCGTTGACGAGCGCGGGCATGTACGTGGGCCGCTTCCTGCAGTGGAACAGCTGGGACGTGCTCGTGCGGCCGGGCCAGCTGCTTGCGCAGGTCGCCGCGCGCGTCGACCAGGCGACCGTCGTCCACGCCGCCGGCCTCACGCTCCTGCTCACGGCGCTGCTCGCAGCGACCTACCTCGCGTTCTACACGCTCGTCGGCCTCCGGGTCGACCCGCAGCGGTCGGGCCCGCTGAGCACGCGCCGCTCCTAATCGCGCGGGCCGCGAATGCCGATAGAGGCGGTGTGGGCGACGCCTTCGACTCGACTGCCTGGGAGCACTGGTACCGGCTCGCGCGGGAGACGCTCGCCTGCGGCCACGAGGAGGCGGTCGAATACGCGAATCTGCGCGTCGTCGAGGAGCAGAACCGCGCCTCGCTTCGCGGCGAGGGCGAGACCGAGCGCGGCGGCTAGCCTCGCACCCGAGGAGCGCTACGGCATGATGTGGGCGACGACGCTCGAGTTGTCGCCGGTGCCGATGTCGCGCACCGTGATCGAGCCGCGGGCGTTCGCGAACGCGCCGGTGCCGCCCGTGATCGGAAACGTGAACCGGGAGGGACCGCGGAACGAGATGCGGCCGTACCCCTGCACGTCGATCGAGCCACCCGGGATGTACGCCTGGGCGAAGAACAGCACGGTTGCGCCGGTGTTGCTCACGTCCTGGAAGGTGCCGATTCCGAGCACCCGTCCGACCAAGGCACCGCGCTTGCTCCCGGCCCACTTGTAGAGGTTGTCCTCGATCGCGAACTGGTCGCCCGCTCGAGGCATCCGGTCGAAGGTGAACCCGTTGATCGTCGGAACGTTCTGCGATCCGACGTCGAGCAAGCGCAACGTGCGAGATCCGTCGGCTGCGCCGGCGGATTCCGCACCGAGACCGAGAAGAACCGCACTGCCGAGAGTCGCCGCCAGAACCCGCATGCCCGCCCCTTCCGTGTGTGGTGGCCCGAACGAGGGCGATCCTGCGCAGAACCGCGAAGCGTCGTCAAGCGCGTGCGGCGCCGCAGGCTCGCGCGAGCGGGCGGGTCGTTCTAGCCGGCGACCATCGCGCGCAGCGCCTGGCGAAGCGACTTCGTCGCCGCGAGCACGGCGGTCGGCTCGTAGCCGCAATGGGCCATGCAGTTGTCGCAGCGCGGATCGCGCCCCCGGCCGTACTTCGACCAGTCGGTCGTCTC
>Ga0070741_10007960_pt1 | contig 21556 bp, 20 predicted proteins | sample Coa_R1_4_FD_66440 | JGI IMG/M metagenome (GOLD analysis project Ga0070741, IMG submission 66440) | Surface soil microbial communities from Centralia Pennsylvania, which are recovering from an underground coalmine fire - Coalmine... | ecosystem: Environmental > Terrestrial > Soil > Unclassified ... | reverse complement strand
CCGTGGGCGCCCCCTCCCGCGCCGCGGGCGGCCCCTGCACCGCCGGCAGCGGCAGCCACACGGTGAAGGTCGCCCCGCGACCGAGCCCCGGGTGATCGGCGTCAACTATTCCTGCCGGTCGACGACAATTAGAATTGCCGGTCGACACCCGGTGGATGGACCGCTGCGGCGACCTCGCGGTGGTCCTGATCGCGGTGACGCCGGGTCGCTCGGCGTTGCTTGCAGTGGCGCTGTCCCTCACCGGCTCGAGGAGAGCCGAACGCATTAGGGCCCCGTAGAGCCACGGAGCGCGGGTGGGGGGTACCGACCCTACCGACGAAGGCATGGGGGTTTTCGGCTCGGTCGGCATTCGGGGGCGGTCGTCAGTCACAAGGAGGGGGCACGTCGGGGGCGGTGTCGGCGGGCTCCGTCGGCCGCTGGCGCCGCTGTGCGTCCGTGGTCCGGTAGCTCGGGACGTTGAATTCCAGGATGACGGCGTGGTGGACGAGGCGATCGATCGCCGCGGCCGTCGTCAGCGGATTCTTGAAGATCCGCTCCCACTCGCTGAACACGAGATTGCTCGTGATCAGGACCGACCGCCGCTCGTAGCGCTCGGCGAGCAGCGTGAAGAGGACCTCGGCTTCCTCCGCACTCTGGCGGACGTAGCCGAGATCGTCGAGGACGATGAGCGCGAACGCGTCGAGCTGGTGGAGGAGTCGGGGGAGTGCGAGGTCCCGCTTCGCGGCGAGCAGCTCTTGAATGAGTTGGTAGGTGCGGGTGAAGCGCACGGCGTGGCCGGCGTCGACGAGCGCGTGCCCGAGCGCGGCGGCGGCGTGACTCTTCCCCGTCCCGGGCAACCCGAACATGAGCACGTTGACCGCGCCGTCGAGGAACTGCCCCGTGGCGAGCGTGCGGAGCTGCTGGACGAGCGGCCGCGGGAGACGGTGTTCGTCGAACGTCGCGAACGTCTTGCCGGGCGGGAGCTTCGCGGCGGCGCGGAGGCGGGCGATGCGCCGCTCATGCCGATCGTGTGCCTCGAGCTCGAAGACCTCGAGGAGGATGGCGAGCGCCTCGCGGTGGCCCGCCTCGTCGAAGCGGCGGACCACCTCCGCCCGGACGGTCGGCAGATGGAACTGCACGCAGAGCGCCTCCAAGCGCTCGACCTGGCTCGGAGAGAAACCGGTCGCCTTCATCGCGCCCCCCGCCCCGCGAGCAGCCGATCGTAGACGCCGAGGTCGGGCGCCGGCAGGCCGAGGCGAGGCACGGCCGGCGCGGCGGGCGCCGCCAGCGCCCGCACGGCCGCGTAATCGAAAGGCTCGCCGCGGGCGAGGAGCGTGTCGAGCGCCTGGGCCACCGTCGCCTCGAGCGTGCTCGCCGCGAGGTGCAGGATGCGGACGTACTCGATGTCCCCGCGCTCGCCCCGCGTGCTCCGCAGCGCATCGTACGCGCGGCGGAACGCGAGCGAGGGGAAGAGGTCCTCGCGGTAGCGGTAGCGGGCAAAGGCGCCGGGCTTGCGCACTAGCGACCAGATGACGTGGCGGTAGTCGATCCGGGCGTCGCGCAGTCCATGGAGCCGCGGCATCTGCTCGACGAGCTGGTCGCGGTAGAAGACCTCGACCACGTCCGGATGCTGGTGGACGTCGACGACGTGGCCGATCAGCCGCGCCGGCACCGAGTACGTGCGCCCGCCGACCCGGATCGTGCTCCAGCGGCGCACCCGCGGGTGCGAGACCGTGTAGTCGGGAATCCGGCTCGTCGGCAGGGGGCGCAGATGGGGACGCTCCTCCTCGAGCCGGACGAGATGCGGCCGGTTGCCCCGCGCTACGACGTCGGCCACGAACGTGGCGTACGCCTCGACGGTCGGGAAGTCCCGGCTCCCGCGGAGGACGAGCGCCTGGGCGAGCGCGCTCTTGAGGGCGTCGTGCGCCTGCTCGGCGACGCCGTTTTCGTGCGCGGCACCGGGCTGGATGCGGCTCGAGCGGAGCCGGTAGTGATCGAGGACCGCCTCGAAGCGGGCGTTGAGCGCGCGCCCACCCGTCTTGCGCAGCTCATGGGTCGCCGCCGAGAGATTGTCCGACCGCAGCACCTCCGGGACGGCCCCGAGGTCCCACAGGGCGCCCTGGAGCCCAGCCACGAGCGCCTCGAACGTCTCGGCGAACGCGATCTGCACCCACCGCCAGCGGCTCCAACGGAGCACGAACTCGAACAGGAGGTGACGCAGGAGCTCACCGGCGATCGTCACGCCGAGCTCGGTCGCGTGCGTGAAGTCGATCGCCCCCTCGCGCCCGGGCACGGCGACCTGCTCGAAGAACACCTCCTTGTCGGGGCCGTGGAGCGCGCGCCAGTCGCGCAGGCGGCGCTGGAGGGTCCGGAGATGCTGCGCCGTGTAGCGGTCCGGATGCCGCTCGACCAAGAGCTCCAGCAACGTCGTCGATTCCAGCGCCCCGGCTTGGTCGCTCTCCAGGAGCGGCACCAGCTCGGCCTCCCAGTCGCCGGCGAACGGATCGCGCCGCGTGCGCCAGGATCGTCGCGGCTTACACGCCGACGGGAACGGTCCCTTCTCCCACTTCCGTGCGGTCCGCACGCTCATACCCGCGACCGCCGCGGCTGCTTCCTGCGTCTTGCCTTCCATGCGCCTGTGCCTCAGCAGCCTGACCTGCGCGTCGGTCACCATCGGCCCCACCCCTCCTCGGGACGGGACCCTGGCACGCGCCGTCAGGACGGCGCCAACCGGCAAGAGTAGTTGTCGCCGACCGGCAAAAGTAATTGTCGCTGATCACCCGGGCTCTCCACCTCGACCGTCCCGCCGTGCAGCTCGACCAGGTGGCGGACGATCGCGAGGCCGAGCCCGAGCCCGCCCTCCGCGCGCGTGGTCGACGAATCGGCCTGTCGGAAGCGCTCGAAGACGTGGGGCAGGAACTCCGGCTCGATGCCGCGCCCGCTGTCGCTCACGCGGATGCGGGCCTGCGAGCCCGCCTCGCCGAGCGACACCCGGACGCGGCCGCCTTTCGGCGTGAACTTGACGGCGTTCGAGAGCAGGTTCCAGACCACCTGCTGCAACCGGCCCGCGTCGCCCAGCACCGGCCCGATCCCCGCGTCGACGAGCGCCTCGAGGGCGACGCCCTTCGCCTCGGCGGCGGGGCGGACGGCCTCGAGCGGGTCCTCGACGACGCGGACGAGGTCGACGAGCGCCACGTCGAGCCGCATCTTCCCCGAGATGATGCGCGAGACGTCGAGCAGGTCGTCGATCAGCTTCGCCTGGAGCCGCGTGTTGCGCTCGATCGTGTCGAGCGCACGGGCCTTCCGCTCCTCGTCGAGCCCGCTGCCACGGAGAAGCGTCACCCAGGTGAGGATCGCCGTCAGCGGGGAGCGCAGCTCGTGCGAGAGCGCGGCCAGGAACTCGTCCTTCGTCCGATTCGCCGCCTCGGCCGCCTCGCGCGCGGCCTGCTCGCGCGCGAGCGCGTCGCGCAGCGCGTCCTCGGCCTGGCGCGCGCGCAGGAGCGCCTTCACCGTCGCCACCAGGACGGGCCCCTCGATGGGCTCGGTGAGGCAGGCATCGGCCCCGCCCTCGAGCGCGCGCACGGTGTCCTCCTCGCGAACGTACGTGGCGGAGACCTGGAGCACGAGCACGGAGGCGGTCGCCGGGTCGGCCTTGATCCGGCGGCAGATCTCCCAACCGTCGATGTCGGGGAGGTTGACGTCGAGGACGACGAGGCGCGGCGGACGCGCCGCGACGGAGCGCATCGCCTCCTCGCCGGTCGCCGCCTCGCTCACGTCGAAGCCGGCGCGACGGAGGATGCGGCTCTTCCCGTAGCGGGCCAGCTCGTTGTCGTCGACGACGAGGACGGCCTGCGGCTCCGGCGTCGCCATCTCAAGCCGCGCGCCCGGCGGACCGGATCGCCTCGTCGAGCGCCGCGGCCGCACCCTCCCGCGACACCGCCTCCTTCGGAAGGACCGCCGCGGCGAGCTCGAGGAGCGGCCGGCGTTCGCTCTCGTCGAGGACCTTCGACGTCACGACGACGACCGGGATGTCGCGGGTGATCGGGTCCGCCTTCAGCCGGCGCAGCACCTCGAGCCCGTCGAGGTCCGGCATCATGAGATCGAGACAGATCAGATGCGGCCGCTCGGCGCGGGCGAGGCGGAGCCCCTCCACCCCGGTCGCGGCCTCCGAGACGACGCGATCGGGCTTCACGAGGTGCTGGCGGAGCACGTAGCGGGAGATCTCCTCGTCGTCGACGACGAGGATGCGCTTCATGCGCTCCGGCGCGACGAGGCCCGTGAGCGTGTGCAGGAGCTTCTGGCGGTCGATCGGCTTGACGCAGTACGCGTCCGCGCCGAGGGCGAGCCCCTTCGCCGAATCGTCCACGATGCTCGCGACGGCGACCGGGATGTCGCGGGTGCCCGGCGCCCGCTTGAGCTCGGTGAGGAAGCTCCACGCGTCCTCCCCCCGCAGGACCACGTCGAGGACGATCGCCGCCGGGCGGAACGTCGCGAGGGCGCCGCGCGCCTCGCGGAGTGTGCGTGCCGGGATCGCCTGGTACCCGCTGCCGCCGAGCATCCGCTCGTAGACGAGGATCATCTCCGAGCTGTCCTCCACGACCAGCACCGGCACCCGCGCGGGATCGATGTCCCAGGCCGGCGGCGCCGCCATCGCGCGCTCGTAGACGACGGGCACGGTCGCCGTGAAGACGGATCCGACGCCCGGGGTGCTCGCGATCGTCACTCGGCCGCCGAGAAGCTCGGCGAGCTTGCGGCAGAGCGGGAGCCCGAGCCCCGTGCCCTGGACGCGACGCTGGATCGGGCTGTCGATCTGGGTGAACTCGTGGAAGATCCGCTCCTGGTCGTCGGCCGCGATCCCGATGCCCGTGTCGGCGACGGTGAACGCGATCGCCCCCTCGTCGGCGAGCAGGTGGGCGCCGACGCGGACCTCGCCGCGCTCGGTGAACTTGAGCGCGTTCGAGACGAAGTTGCGCAGGATCTGCGACACCTTCGCCTCGTCGGTGTGGAGCGTGATCGGCACGTCGGGCTCCGCGAAGACGAGCGCGACGGACTCGTTCACGAGCAGCGGGCGCAGCATGCCGCGCAGGGCGCCGAACAGGTGCTCGACGTCGAAGTCGGTCGGGCGCACGTCGATCTTCCCGGCTTCGACCTTCGCGAGGTCGAGCAGGTCGCCGACGAGCTCGGCGAGCGCATCGGCGGCCTTGCGGATGAAGTGCACCTGCCGCTCCTGCTCCGCCGTCAGCTCGCCGTCCGTGCGTTCGAGCAGCATGCGGGCGAGCGCCTGGATCGAATTCACCGGCGTCCGGAACTCGTGGCTCATGTTCGAGAGGAAGCGCGACTTGAGCTCGTCGGCGCGCCGCAGGTGGTCGGCCTTCTCGTCGAGCTCGGCGTAGAGCGCGACCACGCCGCGGTTCGTGTCCTCGAGCTCGCGGTTGAGCGCCGCGAGCTCGTCCTGGCGCCTGGAGAGCTCCTGGAGCGCACGCAGGAGCTCCTGGTTCTGCCGCTGCAGCTCCTCGAGCGGGTCCGTCGGCGGCTGGCGCACGAGGTCCTCGGCGAGCCGCGCGACCGCGGGGCCGTCGAGGAGGCGGCTCCGCCGCGGCAGGAGCTTCTTGAGCACGACCGTCGTCCCCTCCCCGAACGCCGAGCCGATCTCGAAGTGGTCCACCAGTCGGCGCGCGCCGAGGATGCCGAGCCCCATGCCGGTCGGCGACTGGTAGCGGCCCTCGAGGACGGCGGGCAGGTCGGCGATGCCCGGGCCGCGGTCGGTCACGCGGACGGCGAGCATCTGCGGCACGCTCGTCCCCTCCAGGCGGAACTCGACGCGCCCGTCGCGGCCGTACCTGAAGGCGTTGCGGGCGATCTCGGACACCGCCGTCGCGAGGCGCGTCTGGTCCTGCGTGTCGAAGCCGAGGAGCGCCGCGACCTGACGCGTCCGCTGGCGGGCGAGCACGACGTCGCGCTCCCGGCGGACGAGGAGCGAGAGGAGCGCGGGCGTCACGCCGCCTCCCGCGCGACGACGACGGTCGCGTCGTCGCGGCCGCGCCGGAAGTCCCGGTAGAGGATGCCGGCGAGGAGCATCGGGGGCTTGCGGAGAAGGCCCGGGTAGCGGGCGAGCGTCCAGTCCGACACGAGGCCGTCCGAGTGGGCGACGAACACCGCGTCGTCGGGCCAGGGATACGTGAACTCCCGGATCGACGGCCTCCCGTGCCCCGCCGTGCCGTGCTGGGAGACGAGGCGTCGGGTCGCGCCGTCGGCGAGGATCGCCGCGCCGATGTTCCCGATGCCCGCGAAGCGGACGAGGCGCCGGCGCGGGTCGACCTCCGCGACCGCCACCGCCGCGCCCCGCGTCGCCTGGAGGCCCGCATGGATGCGAGCCACGAGCGCCGCCGGGGACTCGTCCGCATGCGCGCCGAAGAGTCCGACCGCCGCGCGCGCGGCCTCGGCCGCCGGCGCGCCGTGGCCCAGCCCGTCGGCGACGAGGACGGCGGTCCGGCCGTCGCGCTCGCTCGCCGACCACGCGTCGCCGGACACGTCCTCGCCGGGGCACGGGACGGCGAGCCCGCCGACGGCGAGCCCGCGCTCCTCGGCGGCCGCAGGCGGCGCGATTCGGGCGAACACCGCCGCGCCGCCGCCGGGCGTCGAGTAGACGTCCCACGCGGTCGAGAGCCGGGCGATGGCGCCGAGCCCGTGTCCGGCCGTCCCGGCGCTCGAGAAGCCGTCGCGCAACGCCGCGCCGACGTTCGCGATGCCGGGACCGCGATCGAGCGCGAGCATCGCGACGCCGCCCGTCCCGCGGTATTCGAGGCGCCGCAGGAAGAGATCGCCCCGGCCGGCGTGCTTGACGAGATTCGTCGCCGCCTCGGTCACGACGATCGCGACGCGGCCGCGGTCGGCCTCTGCGAGGCCGGCGCGGCGCGCGAGGTCGGCCGCGACGCGCCGTGCCTTCCCGACGGCGCTCGGGTCGCCCACCGCCACGTGCGCCTGCTCCGTCACTTCCATCGCGTGATCGTGACCCGGGTCCCCTTGCCCGGCTCCGACTCGATCCTGAACTCGTTCACGAGCCGGCGCGCGCCGCCGAGCCCGAGGCCGAGGCCGCTCCCGGTCGTGAAGCCGTCCCGCAGCGCCTGCTCGACGTCCGCGATCCCGGGGCCGTCGTCCTCGAAGACGAGCCGCAGCCCCCGGCGCGGGCCGTTGAGGGCCTCCAGCCGGACGACGCCGCCGCCGCCGTACTGCACGACGTTGCGGGCGAGCTCGCTCGCCGCGGTCACGACCTTCGTCTGGTCGACGAGGCCGAACCCGACGCCGATCGCCCACTCGCGCACGGCCTGACGGACCGCCACCACGTCCTCCCCGGACCGGATGAGGAGTACCTCATCCTTCACTACGGCCATCCGCCCCGTGGAGAGCCGCGCCGATCAGGGCCATGCCCTTCTCGATGTTGAGCGCCGTGCTCACGCCGGGAAGCGAGAGTCCGAGCTCGACCAACGTGATCGCGACCGCGGGCCGCATGCCGACGACGACCGTCCGGGCGTCGAGCACGCGCGCCATCGCCGCGATGTTCCCCAGCATGCGGCCGATGAACGAATCGACGACCTCGAGCGCCGAGATGTCGATCAGCACGCCGCGCGCCCGCGTCTCGGCGATCCGCGCCGTGAGATCGTCCTGCAGCGTCATCGCGAGCCGGTCGTGCATGTCGACCTGGATGCTCACGAGGAGCGAGTCACCCATCTCGAGGATCGGGATGCGCTCCATCGCGCCTCAGGCGGAGCGGCGCGCGACGGCGAGCCCGAGGCGGGCGAGCGCGATCTCCAACGCGTCGGCCAGCGTCGCCTTCGTGATGACCGTCGCGAGATCGACGCCCAGATGGACGATCGTCTGCGCGATCTGCGGCCGGATGCCGCTGATGATGCACTCGGCGCCCATGAGCCGCGCCGCGGCCACCGTCTTCAAGAGGTGCTGCGCGACGAGCGTGTCCACGGTCGCTACCCCGGTGATGTCGATGATCGCGATCCCCGCGCCCGTGGCCACGATCTTCTCGAGCAGGCTCTCCATGACGACCTGCGTGCGTGCGCTGTCGAGCGTGCCGATGAGCGGCAGCGCCAGGATGTCCTCCCACAGCTCGACGACCGGCGTCGACAGCTCGAGCATCTCCTGCTGCTGGCGCGCAATCACCTCCTCGCACCCCCGCTGGTGCACCTCGGTCGTGAAGAGGCCGAGCTTGTCGAGGAGGGCGGAGCTCCGCCACAGCTCGACGGCGAGCGCGTCGGGGTCGCGCGCCATCTCCTTCCGCAAGAGCTCGAAGAGCGGCCGCTTCAGCGAGAACACGAACGTCGCGGTCTCCGACGGCGAGAAGCCGACGCGTGCCCGCGCGCGCGCGATCTCCTGGAGCACTTCCCGCGCTTCGGCCCACCCGGGACCGCTCACGTCGTCGCCGTGGCCGTTCTCGAGGGTCTTCCGGAAGACCTCGAGAAACCGCCGCGACTGCGCGCGCAGCTCGTCCTCCCGCAGGAGGTCCGCGCGATACGTCGCGGACTCGAGCTGCTGCTCCATCCAGTCCGGAAGGAGCTCGCGCTCGTACTTCGCGACGAGCTCCGGGATCCGCGACCCCGATCGTTCCGTCATTTCGCCCCTCGAGGACCGGAGCGGCGCGGGATCGCACGGGGCGTGCACTCACGCGCTCCCCGCATTATCCGGCAGCACCCCGAAGATGCCGCCTCCCCTCACCTCACCGCCGCATCGCCGTACCGGACACGCGGTGAGGCGTCAACGGGGGTCCGACGGGCTCAGCCCTTGCGGTACATCGTCACGACGCACGCGCCCCCCAGCCCGACGTTGTGCTGGAGCGCGATGCGCGCGCCCTCGACCTGGCGCTTCTCCGCCATCCCGTTCAGCTGCCAGACGAGCTCCGCGCACTGCGCGAGGCCGGTCGCACCGAGCGGATGTCCCTTGGAGAGGAGGCCGCCCGACGGGTTCACCACCCACTTCCCGCCGTACGTCACCTGGTCCTCGTCGATGAGCCGGCCGCCCTCGCCCTCCGGACAGAGCCCGAGGGACTCGTACGTGATGAGCTCGTTCGTCGAGAAGCAGTCGTGCAGCTCGATGACGTCGACGTCCTCGGGCCCGATCCCGGTCTGCTCGTAGACCATGCGAGCCGCGCGCCGCGACATCCCCACGCCGATCCAGCCGAGCGCGCCCATCGCGAAGTCCTCGAGCCGGTCCGTCTGCATCGCCTGGCCGACGATCTTCACCGGGTTCGAGATGCCGCGCCGCTTCGCGAACTCCTCCGAGCAGAGGACCGCGGCGCCGGCGCCGTCGGACGTCGGGCAGCACTGGAGGATCGTGAGCGGGTCGTACACCATGCGCGATGCGAGCACCTCTGCGAGCGTGCAGGCCTCGCGATACTGGGAGCGCGGGTTGTGCACGGAGTGCCGGTGGTTCTTCACGCTCACCTTCGCGAACTGCTCCTTCGTCGTCCCGTACAGCTCCATGTGCTGGCGCCCGCCGTCGCCGAACATGCGCGCCGCGACGGGCGGCGCGCCCTTGTCGGTCTCCTTGGCGATCGCCTCGAGGCCCGTGAGCTGCTTCTCGAGCGGGCCCTTCTGCATCTTCTCGAAGCCGAAGGCGAGGACGCACTCGTTCATGCCCGATGCGACCGCCTGCCAGCCGAGGTGCAGCGCCGTCGAGCCCGTCGAGCAGTAGTTGTTCACGTTGTAGACCGGAAGCCCGCCGATCCCCATGCCGTAGAGCGCGCGCTGGCCCTGGGTCGACATGCCGTTCACGTAGCCTGCGAACGCCTGCTCGAGGACGGCGGGCTCGACGCCCGCCATCGCGAGCGCGTCGCCGACCGCCTCGTGGACGAGCTCGGTGAAGTCGCGCTCGCAGCGCTCGAACTTCGTCATGCCGACCCCGATGACGCAGACGTCCCGCTTGGCCATGGCCGCTACCCTAGCGAAGGCCGCCGCGCGCCGGCAAGCCGCGCCGAGGGGGTCCAGGCGCGCGCCGTCACGATCCACGTCGCCCCGTCCAGGCGGACCCCCGCGGGGGTGGCGAACGGGGCGAGCGCGTGGCGGACCGCGACCCGAACGCGGTCGCGCACGGCGGGCTCCGCGTCCCGGAGCGCCGCGCTCGCCGGCCCGACACCCTCGACGAGGAAGCGGACCGCGGCGTCGAGATCGCCGCCGCCGCCGACCGTGAGCGGGGCGCGCAAGGGCTCGACCGCGACGCCGGCGAAGCCGGCTCCGCCGAGCACGGCCCGGATGCGGGCCGGGTCGGCGAGCGCGAACGGGCCCGGCGCGTCGGGCGGCGGGGGCGGCGGGAGGGCGAGGTGCGGCGCCGCCGCGGCGAGCGGCACGCCCAGCCACGGGTTCTCGGCGAGCGCCTGCCAGCAGACGAAGGCGAGTCGCCCGCCGGGGCGCAGCGCCGACCGCAGGTTCGTGAAGGCCGCACCCGACGTCGACGACGCGGTCGCCCAACCCGAGCATGGCGGCATCCATGGCGCGCTCGCCGACGGGTGCGATCTGGGCATCGATCATCGCCTCGAGCGCGACCCACTTCGGACCGACGGTCTCGTCCCAGTAGCGGACCTGCTCGGCGTTCGGACCGATCGCGTCGGCTTCCCTCATGGCGGGTACTCAAACGCCTCCGGGGCCGCAATCGCAACCCGTCGCGGCCGGCGGGCGCGGGGCCGCCGCTCGCCGCTCGGCCCGCAATGGTGCTAGACGGCGCGCGATGGACTTCTCGGACTCGCCGGAGGACGCGGGCTTCCGCCGGGAGGTCCGCGCCTGGCTCGCGGCGAACCGGCCGGCGCGGGCGGAGCGCGTGCCCCACGACGAGGCGTCGCTCGCCGACGAGGTGGCGTTTCTCCGCGACTGGCAGCAGCGGCTCTTCGCGGCCGGCCTCGTCGGGCTCCTCTGGCCGCGCGAGTACGGCGGGCGCGGCGCGCGGCCGACGCAGCAGGCGATCCTGAACCAGGAGCTGGCCCGCGCGCGCGCGCCGCAGCTCCTGAACCGCGTCGGCGTGAACAACACCGGCCCCACCCTCATCGCGCACGGCACCGAGGCGCAGAAGCGGCGCTTCCTCCCGAAGATCCTCTCCGCCGAGGAGCTCTGGTGCCAGCTCTTCAGCGAGCCGGGCGCCGGCAGCGACCTCGCCGCCCTCCGGACGCGCGCCGAGCCCGACGGCGACGAGTTCGCCGTCACCGGGCAGAAGGTGTGGACGAGCTACGCGCAGTTCTCGCGGTGGGGGATCCTCCTCGCCCGCACGAGCCCGTCGCTCCCCAAGCACCGCGGGCTCACGTACTTCATCCTCGACATGACGTCGCCCGGCATCACCATCCGGCCGCTGCGCCAGCTCACCGGCTCGACCGAGTTCAGCGAGGTCTTCCTCGAGGGCGTGCGCGTGCCGCGCGCGCACGTCGTCGGAGCCGTCGACCACGGCTGGGAGATCGCCATGACGACGCTCGCGCACGAGCGCGGCACGGGCTTCGCGTTCAAGGAACAGGTGCTCCAACGGATCGCGGTCGAGGAGCTCGTCGCCCTCGCCCGCGCGAGCGGGCGCGCGCGCGATCCCGCGGTGCGCCAGGAGATCGCGCGCGGCTGGATCGAGGTCGAGATCATGAAGCTCCTCAACTGCCGGACGCTCACGCGCCTCGAGCGCGGCGAGGAGCCCGGACCCGAGTCGTCTCTCGTGAAGCTCTTCTGGGCGAGCCTGACGCAGCGGCTCCACGAGCTCGCGCTCGTGCTCGAGGGCCCCTACGCGACGCTCTCGGGCGGCGCCCACGCCGTCGCCGGCGGCCGCTGGCAGCAGGCGTTCCTCTGGTCGCGCGTCGGGGCGATCGCCGGCGGCACGTCGGAGGTGCAGGCGAACATCGTGGCGCAGCGGATCCTCGGCCTGCCGCGCTGACGACGCGCGGCGCGGCGGCTACGCCGAGGCGCGCGCTGCCGACGCGACGCGCGCGGCCGCGTCGAGGAGCGCGCGCTCGGTCGTCTCCCAGTCGATGCAGCCGTCGGTGACGGACACGCCGTAGGCGAGCCCCTCGCGGCCGTTCCGGAGCGGCTGGCTGCCGGCCCTCAGGTGGCTCTCCAGCATGAAGCCCATGATCGCGCGCTCGCCGCCCTCCACCTGTCCCACGAGGTCCGCGAGCACGGCGGGCTGCCGCGTGTAGTCCTTCCGCGTCTGGCCGTGGCTGCAGTCGACCATGAGGCGCGCCGGGAGCGCCGCCTTCCGGAGGAGCGCCTCGGCGCTCCGGATCGTCCCCGAGTCGTAGTTCGGGGTGTGGCGCCCGCCGCGGAGGATCATGTGGACGTCGGGATTCCCCTCCGTGTGGATGATCGACGTCTTCCCGTCCTGGTCGATGCCGAGGAAGGTGTGCGGGTGGCGCGCCGACTCCATTGCGTCGACCGCGATCTGGAGGTTCCCGTCGGTCGAGTTCTTGAAGCCGACGGGCATCGAGAGCCCGCTCGCCATCTCGCGGTGCGTCTGGCTCTCGGTCGTCCGTGCGCCGATCGCCGTCCACGAGATCAGGTCGGCCAGGTACTGCGGCGTGATCGGGTCGAGCAGCTCGGTCCCGGCGGGAAGCCCGAGCGCGTTGATGTCGAGGAGGAGCTTGCGCGCGAGGCGGAGCCCGAGCTGCATGTCGTGCGTGCCGTTCAGATGCGGGTCGTTGATGAGGCCCTTCCAGCCGATCGTCGTGCGCGGCTTCTCGAAGTAGACGCGCATCATCACGGCGACGTGCCCGGCGATGCGCTCGCGGAGGCCCGCGAGCCGGTGCGCGTACTCGAGCGCGGCCTCCGGGTCGTGGATGGAGCACGGGCCGACGACGGCGAGGAGCCGCCGGTCGCGGCCCGTGATCACGTCGCGGACCGTCGCCCGCGCGCGGACGACCACCTCGTAGATCGCGTCGGAGGCCGGCAGCTCGGCCTTCAGCACCGCGGGCGGGACGAGCGGCTCCGTCTTGACGACGTGGAGGTTCTGGGTCCGGAGCATCCAGGGAACGAGAGTCTAGGCCGCGCTCCGTTCCCGTCAAGTCAGCCGGCGCGGTGTCCTCAGGCGGCGCGGGACCGATGCCCTGCGCGAGCCGCGGCGACGCCGATCGCGGCCACCGCCCCGACGCCGGCTCGCGAGCGCCGCGATCTGCCAGCCGCCGGCGAGTCCCGTCGCCGCACCGACGACGCCGCCGAGCGCCGCGCCGATCCCCGGCCGCTCGCCCTCGTCGCTCGGGACGGCGTCGAGCGCGACGTTCGAGACGCCGGCGTCAGCACGTTGATGCGATGTCCGGCACGCCGGCGGCGCGCACCCCCCTCGGTCCCGCGCTCGCGGCGGCGCGGGTGGCGAAGACGCCCACGGTGGACCTCATGGGTACGATCGACGCTCATCCACGCTGCGCGCGGCGCGGGCAACCGCGGCCCGAAGGGAGGCGTCAGTGGGCGAGCGGATCCGCTCGCCCCCGCCCGGCGGTCTCCACGACGAACGGCACGAGCGCGAGACCGAGGAGCGGCACGACGGCGACCCAACGAATCGCGGCCATCGGCGTCGGTGCGGCGCCGAGCGCGTGCCCGACGAGGAACGGACCGAGGGCGGCGGCGTAGCGTCCCGTGTTGAAGCAGAAGCCCGCGCCCGTCGCGCGGAGCCGCGTCGGGAAGAGCTCCGGCAGGTAGAAGCAGTAGCTCGCGTTCACGCCGAAGACGGTGAGGCCGTCGAGGAAGAGGAGCCGCATGCGCGTCGTCGGGTCCCACGCGAGGGCGAAGGTGACGGCGATCGAGAGCGCGGCCCCCGCGAAGTAGAGCGCGAAGAGCGGACGGCGCCCGAGCCGCGCGAGCGGAATCGTCGCGACGGCGCCGACGAGCCCGCCCAGGTTGAACGCGGCGGTCGCGTACGTCGTCGTCCCGGCGACCGTCGCGGCGTCCGCCCCGGGACCGGCGAGGAAGGCCGCGACGAAGGGCAGGAAGGCGTTCGTCCCCCACCACGTGACGAGCGTCACGAGGCAGAGTCCGAAGCCGCCGAGCGTCGCCCGCCGGAGCGACGGCGCGAAGAGCTCGCCGAGCCGCGGGGGCGCGCCGCGCCCGGTCTCCCAGACGGCCGGCTCGCGGATGCCGCGCCGGATCCACACGGCGAGGGCCGCGGGGACGAGCCCCGCGAGGAAGACGAGGCGCCACGCGACGTCGGAGGATGCGCCGAGGCCCACGGCCCACGACGTGACCACGTCGTTCACGGCGGCGGCGAGGAACACGGCGAGCGGCGAGCTCGTGTAGAGCAGCGCCCCGGCCGCGACGCGGCGGTGCGCGGGCACGACCTCGGCGACGAGGCTCGCGCCCGCGGCCCACTCGCCCCCGATGCCGAGCGCCGCGACGAAGCGGAGCGCGCCGAGCGTCCACACGTCGGGGGCGACGGCGCAGGCCGCCGTCGCGATCGCGTACGTGCACATCGTCGCGAGCAGCGTGCGCGCGCGCCCGATGCGGTCCGCCACCCAGCCGAACGCGATGCCGCCCGTCGCCCAGCCGACGAGGAGCACGGCCGTCACGACGCCCGCCGCCGCACCGACGCGCGGATCGTCGCGCGGCACGCCGAGGAGGCTCGGCAAGCCCACGGGCGCCACGAAGTTGAAGAGGAGCCCGTCGAAGACGTCGAAGCCCCAGCCGAGCCAGGCGGCGGCGAGGACCGTCCACTGGTAGCGGGTCATGTCCCAGAGCCACGGCGCGGCCGGGGCGCGGGACAGCGTGGCGTCAGCCCGCACGCGGAGGCGCCGCCGGGTCGCCGGGCGCCTGGACGAGCTCGACGAGCTGCCCGTCGGGATCCGCGATCATGCACGCGGCGGCGCCGCGCGCCGGGAAGCGAACGAGCGTCTCGTCGAGGACGCGCTCGCCCGCGGCGCGGAGCGCGGCGAGCGTCGCGTCGAGGTCCGCCACGCGGAAGGAGAGGTGCGTGAGGCCGGGCTCGTGCATCGGGCGGGTGCGCCGGGGCGGCGCGGGCGGGCTTGCGAAGGCGAGGAGCTCGATGCGGACGCCGTCGCGCACGAGGTAGACGGCGCGGAGGTCGGTGTCGCGCAGGCGAAGGAGGCGGTCGGCGGCCTCGCCCGCGACGGAGAGCTCGTGCTCGACGCGGAAGCCGAGCGCGTCGCGCCAGAAGCGGAGCGCGCGGTCCAGGTCCGAGACGCAGATGCCGACGTGCGTGAGCCGCAGGAGCGGGACCACCGGCGTCCCCATAGCAGGCGGCCCGCGGCGATTGCCACCCGTTGTGCCCGTCGCGTCGATCACGCTAGACGCCCTCCAGACGGTCCCCGGGAATAAGGAGCGAGCCTCGCGCGTTCCAACCGTGGAGAAGTGGTGATCGGCCGGAGAGACCATCGCGGCTCGTCGGAGTCGCGCGTCCGGTTCGAGATCGAGGTCGCGGAGCTCCTCGACGCCCTCTACAGCTTCGCCTGCGCGCTCGTGCCACCCCCAGACGCCGACGACTTGACGCAGGTCACGTGCCTGCGCGCCCTCGAGCACTGGACGAGCTTCGCGCCCGGCACCCGCTTCAAGACGTGGATGTTCACGATCCTCCGGAACGAATTCGTGAGCCGGTACCGCCGGGAGCACCGGCGCTCGGAGCTGCTGCTCGAGCGGACCCTGCCGTTCGCCGAGTCGGCCGACGGTCTCGAGACGGTGCTGATCGAGGCGCAGTGGCGAGCCGAGGTGCGCGGCGCGCTCCTGGCGCTTCCCGAAGGCTTTCGCATTCCCGTGTACCTGAAGGACGTGGCCGGCTTCGCCTACCGCGAGATCGCCGAGATCGCGGGCTGTCCCATCGGCACGGTGATGTCGCGGCTCGCCCGAGGTCGGGCGATGCTCCGGGCGCAGCTCGCGAAGCAGGCCCGCGAGCGGGGGCTCCTGCCGGCGACGCCGGCGCGGGTCGCACGATGACGTGCGCCGATCTCCGCCCGTGGCTCGTCGCGTACGCGGATGACGAGCTCGGCGTGGAGAAGTCGATCGAGCTCGAGGCGCACCTCGAGCGCTGTTCCGCGTGTCGGACCGCGTGCGATCGGCATCGCGCGCTCCGGCACGTCGTCGGCCGGCTCTATCCGCACGACCGGCTGCCGGACGACGTGCGCAGGACCGTGCTGCGTCGCCTCCGCCGCCCCCGCCGCTCGGTCGGTGCCGCCGCGATCGCGGCGGCGCTCGTCGCCGTCGTCGCCACCGTCGTCGCGCTTCGCGGCGCCCGTCGCGCCGGACCGGACGCCGTCCCCGCCGAGGTCGCGGCGGCGCTCGGGCTGCACGCCGCCGTCGAGCGCGGGGACAGGGCGCCGGCGTTCGCCTCGTCGGACCTCGCCGACGTGAATCGCTGGCTCTCGCGGGCGCTGCCCTTCGCGGGCCCGATCCCGGAGGGCGCCGCGGGCGACCTCCGGCTGGCCGGCGCGTCGACGGCGCGCCTCGGAGCGGAGACGGCGGGCTGGGTCCTGTATCGCCGCGGTCCGCAGCCGGTCTCGCTCTTCATCCTGCCGCCCCGCGCATGGCCCGCGATCGGACGCGAGATCCGGCAGCGCGGCATCGAGTTCCGGTCGATCGAGGTGGGGACGCACCGGATCGTCGCGTGGAATCACGCGCCGGTGTCCTACCTGCTCGTGTCCGCGCGCGATCGTCCGGCGGCGGAGGCGTGCGCGGTCTGTCACGCTGGCCCGCAGGCGCCGGCGATCGCCGGCTTCGGGCGGACGCACGGAAGCTGAGGGGACGCTTCGGAAGGGAGAACGGATGGCGCAGAAACGAGACCTTCGCACGGCCGTCCTGCTCGCCGTCGGGCTCGCCGGCCTTCCCGCGACGGGCCGTGCCGCCGACGCGCCGCAGGGCCCGCACGGCGCGATGGCGATGGCCGAGCAGCGGGCGCGGCTCGCGGCGCTCCTCCCGGCCTCCGACGCCGCGCCCGCGCCCCCGATCGACCCCGTCGTGTGGGCGGCGCTGGTGCCGAAGGACAACGCGACGACGCCGGCGCGCATCGCCCTCGGCCGCGCCCTCTACTTCGACACCCGGCTCTCGCGCGACGGGACCGTCGCGTGTGCCACCTGCCACGACGTGAGCCGCGGCTTCACGGATCGGCGGAACGTCTCGGAGGGCATCGAGGACGAGCTCGGGCACCGGAACGCCCCGACGACGTTGAACGCGCTCTTCTTCCAGACGCTGTTCCTCGACGGCCGCGCCCCGAGCCTCGAGGAGCAGGCGAAGCTGCCCATCGTGAACCCGATCGAGATGGGTCAGCCGGACGGCGCCGCCGCCGCGCAGGCGATCGCGGGCGACCCGGAATACCAGAAGATGTTCCAGGCCGCCTACGGCCGCCCGCCGGGGTACGACGACATCGGGCGCGCCATCGCCGCTTTCGAGCGCACCCTCGTCTTCCTCGACTCGCCCTTCGACCGCTTCCTCGCCGGCGACCAGCAGGCGATCTCCGCGAACGCGAAGCAGGGCTGGGTGCTGTTCAACGGCAAGGCCCGGTGCGTCAGCTGCCACCAGCTGAACGCCGCCAACCCGCTTGGCAGCGACAATCGCTTCCACAACATCGGCGTCGCGGCGCGGCACCAGGACTTCGAGAAGCTCGCGTCGCAGGCGCTCGGGGCACTCGAGGGGAAGGAGGGTCCGGGGGCGAGGGAGGCGATCGACCGCCTCGCGCTCCAGACCGACCTCTCGGAGCTCGGGCGCTTCATGGTCACGCGCAACCGCGCCGACATCGGGGCCTTCAAGACCCTCCAGCTCCGCAACGTCGGAATCACCCCGCCCTACATGCACGACGGCTCGATGCAGACGCTGTGGGACGTCATGGACCACTACAACAAGGGCGGCGAGCCGAACCCCTACCTCGACGGCGGCATCGAGCCGCTCGCGCTCTCCGAGCAGGAGATCGACCAGCTCGTCGAGCTGATGTTCACGATGACCGACCGGCGCTTCGCCGACGACAACGCGCGCGAGATGACCCGTCAGCGCGAGCTGGCGGCCAGGCAGCGCCCGTTCCGCGACACGGCGCTCGCCATGCGGAACGTGTTCCCCTTCGAGGAGCGCCTCCAGAAGGAGAAGTGAGATGGCCAGACGGATCGATCCCGAGACCCGGTACTACGCCGAGCGCGACGAGCTCTTCCGTGCGCTCCGCCATCTCGACCGGCGCGACTTCTTCAAGGTGGCGGCGGCCGCGGCGGGGGCGGCGCTCGCGAGCGGCGTGCGGTTCCATCCGACGTCGTTCTCGATCGTCCGGGTGGCGGACGCCGCGCCGGCGCGGGAGGCGTTCTCCTTCGCGTACATCTCCGACTCCCACCTCTACAACCGCACCGTGAACGACCGCTTCGTCAATTCCCTCATGCGCGCGGTCGACGACGTGAACCGGCTCGATCCGCAGCCCGACTTCGTCCTCTACGGCGGCGACCTGGCGCAGCTCGGCCAGCCCGAGGAGCTCGAGCTCGGGGCGCAGATCCTCCGCAGCCTGAAGGCGCCCGTCCGCATGATGGTCGGCGAGCACGACTGGTTCCTCGACCTCGGCGAGAAATGGAGATCGCTCTTCGGCCAGGAGACCTACTCGTTCGACCACAAGGGCGTCCACTTCGTCGTGCTCCAGAGCGTCAACGAGAAGGACTTCTGGACGGCCCGCCGCATGACGCCGATGGAGCGCATGAAGACCGTCGCCGGCCTCGACAACGCGGTGCAGAGCCGCTTCGAGGTCGGCGAGCCGCAGCGGGAGTGGCTCGAGCGGGACCTGCAGGCGGTCTCGAACGACACGCCCGTGATCGTCTTCTCGCACTCGCCGCTCTACCACTACTACGAGCCGTGGAACTTCTGGACCGTGGACGCCCCCGAGGTGCAGGCGATCCTCAAGCGCTTCCGGCACGTGACGGTGATCCACGGCCACACCCACCAGCTGGTGACGAACCGCATCGGCAACATCTTCTTCCACGGCATGCTGTCGACCGCGTGGCCGTGGCCGTACGCGCCGGAGGGGATGCCGGCGCTCACCGTCCAGATGAACCGCCCGGACCCGTTCGACCCGCACGACGGCTGCGGCGACGGGCGCGTGATCGTCCATCCCGACGGTCTCGTCGACAAGATCTACGATCTCTGGAACCGCAACCCGGTGCAGGTGCGGAGCACGTACCTCGCGTCGAACGGCAGGCAGGACCGGCCGCCGGCGCCGAACCTGCAGAGCTTCTGACGGGAGAAGGCGCATGCGGAAGACGATCGCTGTCGGTGTCACCTGCATCGCGGTGGGCGCTCTCGGAGCCGCGTTGCTCGGCTCGCGGGCGACCGCCGTCGGCACGGGGTCGGGCGCGGCGGGGAAGCCGCTCGAGGTGCTGCTCTGCGACGGGCAGACGAAGGTGCAGCTCGCGGCGGACACGCCGCGGACGCCGGAGGAAGGGCGCAAGGTCGCCGACGAGCTCATGGCGAAGTGGCGGGCGAACAACCCGGGAACGGACTGGATCGACGAGGAGCAGGAGAAGCACGGCATCGTGCCGCCGGCCGACAACAGCGACCTCGTCGGCCACGCCGCCGGCCAGGTCTACGGGCGGATCGCACCCGCGGACGTGGTCGTGTGGCAGCGCGAGACGCTCGCGATGGTGACGCGCGGGTCCGAGGTGTTCCACAGCGGAGACCAGCTGGGGAGCACGATCGGCGTGTCCTGCGACATGTGCCACCCGAACGCCGCCAACACGCACCCCGAGACCTATCCGAAGTACCAGGTGCAGCTCGGCCGAACGGCGCTCCTGCGCGACATGATCAACTGGTGCATCGAGCACCCGGTGCGGGGCCCGAAGCTCGCCGACGACGACCCGCGGATGCGCGCGCTCGAAGCGTACATCCTCGCCCAGCGGAAAGGCACGCCGTTGAACTACGGGAGGCGATGAGGCGCCGCCGGCGCGTCACACGTCGATCGAGACCTTGATCGACCCCCGCGTCTTGTCCGCCGCGGTCTCGAACGCGGCGCCGATCCGTGCGAGCGGGAAGCGGTGCGTGAGGACGGCGTCGGCGATCGCGCGTCCCCGCCGGGCGAGGAGGTCCTCGGCGATGTCGAAGTCGGCCCGCGCCCCCGCCCGCCCGTAGACGAACGAGCCGGCGATCCGGAGCTCCTTCACGATCGCGAGGAGCGCGGGGAACGGCGGCGGCGCCGTCCAGACGCCGAGCACCGAGATCGTCCCGCCGGGGCGGCAGGCGCGCGCCGCCGTACCGAGCGTGTCCGCGGTGCCGCCGACCGTCTCCACGACGAGGTCGATCGGCTCCTCGAACGCGTCGGCGAGGAGCGCCGCTTCGTCGGCGGCGTCGACCACGCGGTCCGCCCCGAGCGCGAGCGCCGCGATCCGCTGGTGCGGCCGCCGCGCCGCGACGACGATCTCGCCCGCCCCGCCCGCGCGCGCCGCCACGACCGCCATGAGCCCGATCGTGCCCGCGCCGAGGATCGCGACGCGCTGCCCGATCTCGAGGCGGGCCGTGCGCACCCCGTGGACGGCGACCGCGAGCGGCTCCGAGAGCGCGGCGGTCGGGAAGTCGACGCCGTCGGGGACGCGGAAGCAGTGGCGCGCCGGCATCACGACGTACTCGGCGAAGCCGCCGGGGATCGTCATGCCCACGATGCCGACCGCGGGGCAGCGCTGGTACTCACCGGCCACGCAGTACCGACACGCGCCGCACGTGCGGATGCCCTCGAGCGCGACGCGGTCGCCGGGCACGAGCGTCCCGACGCCCGCGCCGACCTCCGCCACCTCGCCCGCAATCTCGTGCCCCGGGCACACCTGCGGCACCATCATCTCGCCGTGCCACCAGTGGAGGTCCGATCCGCAGATGCCGCAGCTCCGGACGCGGACGAGAACGTCGCCGGGACCGGGGGCGGGCGGGGGCGCGTCCTCGACGACGAGGGTCCGCGGACCGCGGCAGAACGCCGCCTGCATCGATCCCACTACCAGCCCGTGTGGTAGCGCTCGATCGCCTGCCGGACGCGGGCCGCGAGGGCTTCGCGGTCGTCCTCGCACAGGTCCGCGGTCGGGATGGGCTGCTGGACGATCACCTCGACGTCGCCCGGCAGGACGGTGAGCCGGCTCCCGCGCGGCATGAGGCGCCGCGTGCCGCGGCACACGACCGGCACGATCGGGAGCCGCGACGCGATCGCGAGCGTGAAGGCGCCGCGCTTGAACGGGAGGAGCGTCCCCGTCCGGCTCCGCGTCCCTTCGGGGAAGATGACGATCGAGCCGCCGTCCGCGACCGCGCGCGCGAGCGCCGCGAGCGCGCCCTGCGGACGCTCGCGGTCGATGGGGACCATGCCGAGCGTGTCGAGGATGGCGCCCACGATGGGTTGGCGCCAGAGCTCGTGCTTGGCCGCGAAGCGGGTCGGTCCGGGGAGGTACCCGAGGAGGGCGACGATGTCGAGATGGCTCTGGTGGTTCGGGGTGAAGACGTAGGAAGCGTGCGGGTCGAGATGCTCGAGCCCGCGCATCGTCACGCGCACGCCGAGGAGCCGCGCCAGCGTCCGCGCTTGCGCCTTCGCGAAGCGCCACGTGAGATCGCGGCGCCCGGTGACGCGGTCGAGCACGACGGCGACCCCCGCCATGCCGACCATCATCCCGCGGAAGACGTACGGCGAGAGC
>Ga0070741_10007959_pt1 | contig 21557 bp, 27 predicted proteins | sample Coa_R1_4_FD_66440 | JGI IMG/M metagenome (GOLD analysis project Ga0070741, IMG submission 66440) | Surface soil microbial communities from Centralia Pennsylvania, which are recovering from an underground coalmine fire - Coalmine... | ecosystem: Environmental > Terrestrial > Soil > Unclassified ... | reverse complement strand
GACAACGGCAGCATCGCAACCGCATCGACCATTCCCAGCGAGACGATCGAGAGTGCGATCGCCTCCAGGCCGATGCGGACTCCACTCAGTCTGCGCAGCGTTCCGATCTTGACCAGATAGTCGAGCCGGAACGGCAGCACCGCGCCGCTCGCCGCCGCCGCCCCGACGGAGGCGAGGCAGCGGGCCTGGTCGGGCTGCTGCCCCGGCGGGAACAGCCGGCGCCAGCCGCGCGCCCGCAGGATGAAGCTGACGAAATAGCACAGCGCGGCGGGCGCAACGAGCTGTATTCGCGCGTTCGCAAGGGGCCAGCTCGAGTGCGTCAGCCGCTGACCGAGCAAGACGCAGGCGGTGACCGTGACGAGCGTGAAGCCGACACCGGCCAAGACTCGGCGTCGCCTCCGCAACCACGCGACTCCAACAGCGCCACTTCGCAAGATATCCGTCCGCTCCTCAGCTTCTCGAGGTCGTAAGCAAGTCGGAAGGACCTCGGAGTCCTGGCGGCTTCGCGCTGCCCCACGCGCTAGAACGATCATAGCGGGCATTCCGCTACCGTGTTCTGCAGCGTCCCCGTGTCCTGACTCCCGCACGAGCCCGCCGTTCGCCGTTCCGGGGGAGTCACGAGAGGGAGCGACATCGTGAAGAAGCATCTGAGGCGCATGCTCGAACGGCGGCGCACGGGAAGACGCGGCGGCTAGCGCGTGCGGACGGCGATCGTCTCCACCTTTCCCCCGCGCGCCTGCGGGATCGGCACCTTCGCCGCCGACCTGCGGGCGACCCTGATCGGCACGGACTTGGTCGAGGTCGCGGATGTCGTCGCCGTCGTGCACGAGCCGTCGAGTCCGCAGCGCCGAGGGCTGCTGGCCACGATCGCGCAGGCCGTCCGCGGCGACTACGTCCGCACCGCCCGCATGCTCGGACGGCTCGACGTCGACGTCGTGCTGCTCCAGCACGAGTACGGGATCTTCGGCGGCCGGGACGGCGAATACGTGCTGTCGTTTGCGCGAGAACTCCCGCAACCGCTCGTCGTGACGTTGCATACGGTCCTGTCAGAGCCCACGCGGCACCAGGCCGAGGTGCTGGCGGAGCTGTGCGACGAAGCCGAACTGGTGATCGTGATGACGGAGACGGCCCGTCGCCTCCTTGTCGATTCCGGCGCCTGCGCCGAGGAGAAGGTGCGGATCGTTGCGCACGGAGCGCCGGCGAGGATTACCGCTCGGGCGGCGCGCGAGCGCGAACACCGCGCGCGCAGACGTTCGGACGAGGAGACGTTCCGCCTTTCCACCTTCGGCCTGATCTCCCCCGGGAAAGGATTGGAGACGGTGATCGACGCGTTGCCGGCGATCATCGAACGGCACCCCGCGATCAGCTACACGATCGCCGGCCGCACGCACCCTGACATCGCGCATCGGGAAGGTGAGCGGTACCGTCTGATGCTCGAGCGGCGAGTGCTCGAGCTCGGTCTCGGCGCGTACGTCGAATTCGACGACCGCTTCCTCACGACCGACGAGCTCTCAGATCTGCTCGCGCGAACCGACGTCTTCGTAACGCCGTACGGCAACCGCGAACAGATCGCCTCGGGCGCGCTCACGTTCGCGATCGCTGCCGGCTGTGCCGTCGTCTCGACCCCTTACTGGTACGCACAGGACATGCTCGCCTCGGGCGCGGGGCTGCTCGTGCCGTTCCGCGATCCGGACGCGCTGGCCGATGCGGTGTGCAGCTACCACGAGCAGCCCGAGATGCTCGCGGCAGCGCAGGCCGAGGCACAGCGGATCGGTTCGGCGCTTGCCTGGCCCGCGGTCGCGGAGGCAACAGCCTCCGTTCTGCACGAAGCAGGCCGACTAGCGCCGCGACGGCGGCCGACCGGGGTCGCGGACTTGCACCTGACGAGCCTGCGCACCGACCATCTGCTCACGCTCGCCGACGACGTCGGGATCGTCCAGCATGCACACGGAATCATTCCCAACCGCGACAGCGGCTACTGCGTCGACGACGTCGCGCGGCTCGCCGTCGTCTCGCTCGCGCTGGCCCACCGGGGAGACGAGCAGGTCTGGACGTCGCATCTCTACCGTGCGCTTGCCTTTCTGCACGCCGCCACGGGCGACGGCGGAATGCGCAACTTCATGAGCTACGAACGCCGCTGGCTCGACGAGCCGCACATCGGCGACCACGTCGGGCGCTCGATCTGGGCGCTCGGCGAGATCCTCGGCACGTCGTGGATTCCGGCCGTCGTGCGGCCGGCAGCCGATCTCCTCGACCGGCTCGTCGGCACGCTCCCGGGCGATCTCTCCCTCCATACCGCCGGGTACACGGTCCTCGGCCTCTCCCGCGTCGACGCGGACCGGCTCCAGCCCGCGGCGCGCCGGCTGCTCGAACGGCTCGTCGGCCAGCTCGCCGACGCGTACGAGCGAACCGCTTCGGAGGACTGGCGCTGGTTCGAGGACGAGCTCAGCTACGACAACGCGCGGCTCTCGCAGGCACTGCTGACGGGCGCCGATGCGCTCGACCAGCCCGAGCTCGCCGAGCTCGGCCTCGATTCGCTGCGCTGGCTCGGCGACGAATGCGGGCTCGAGGACGACGCTCTCCGGCTTCCCGGGCACCACGGACGCCGGAGAGGCGAACCTGCGCCGGGCCCGGGCGACGAACAGCCGCTCGACGCCGCCGCGCTCGTCGAGGCCGAGCTGAGCGCCTTCGCCGTCACGCGCAAGGCCGAACACGGGACACGCGCGATTCGCGCGTTCGAATGGTTCCTCGGGCGCAACAGCCTGCAGAAGCCGCTGTACGACTTTGCGACCGGCGGGTGCAGCGACGGGCTCGGAAGCGATTCGCTGAACGACAACGAAGGCGCGGAATCGGCGCTTGCCTTCCACCAGGCGGCGCTCCTTCTCGATGCTGCAGGCGTCCGCGCGGGCGTCGGTAACCGCTCGCCGGAACCGGCACGCGCATGAGCGCCGGCGAGCTCTTCGAGCGCCATCCGGGCAACCCGATTCTGACCGCCGCCGACTGGCCCTATCCGGTGAACGCCGTCTTCAACCCCGCCGCCGCCGCGGTCGACGGCGAGGTCGTTCTCCTCGCGCGCGTCGAAGACCGACGAGGAATCTCACACCTCACGGCCGCCCGCTCGGCGAACGGCTTCGACGGCTGGTCGATCGATCCCGAGCCGCTGCTTGCACCCGACGACGAGACGGCGAGCGAGCAGTGGGGCTTCGAAGACCCGCGCGTCGTCTGGGTCGACGAGCTCGGCCGCTGGGTGATTACCTGCACCGCGTACGGCCCGGCCGGGCCGGCCGTCTTTCTCGCAACGACCGAGGACTTCGTCACGGTCGAGCGCTACGGGGTCGTCAGGCATCCCGAAGACAAGAACGCGGCGCTCCTACCCCACCGGCTCGACGGCCGCTGGGTTCTTCTGCATCGCCCCAAGACGCAGTTTGGCGGCGGGCACGCGGAGATCTTCCTCTCCCGCTCCGACGATCTCCTTAGCTGGAGCGCTCCGGAGCAGGTGCTGCGACCGCGTGCCGGTGCCTGGTGGGACTCGCTGCGGATCGGCCTCGGGCCGCCGCCGCTTCGGACCGAGCACGGCTGGCTGCTCGTCTACCACGGCGTCAAGGACACCGTGGCCGGCGAGATCTATCGAGTCGGGGTCGCGCTCCTCGACCTCGACGAGCCGACCCACGTGCTGCGGCGCCTGCCCAACTGGATCTTCGCGCCGCTCGCCTCATATGAACGGACAGGTGACGTCCCGAACGTCGTCTTTCCCTGCGGGCTGCTGCACGATCCCGGCAGCGACCAGGTCCGCCTCTACTACGGCGCCGCCGACACCTCGATCTGCGTCGCGACCGTGCAGCTGCACGATCTTCTCGATGCCGTCCTCACCGCACCGCGCGAGCGACCAGAAGGCTGACCTGCAGCAGACGAACCCGGCTGCCGCCTCCGCGTTCAGCTGTCGATGTGCTCGACCACGAGCACGTTGTTTGCCGGAGCAGAGTCGTCTGTCTGGACGTAGTCGCTGACGCGCCAGGGACCGCCGTCGAGCCCGCCGTGCGGACTGAGAAGCGTCCCCACCTTCGGCTCGTCGGGCCCAGGGTGGCGATAGATCCCGAGGTGTTCGCCGCGGAGGGAGCTCAGGCGGACGGTGTAGGTGAGCCGGCCCATGGAACCTACGACGTGTCCACTCCCGCCGGCCTGCCGACGTCCGAGAAACGGCCGCCGTCGGCGATCGGCGTGGAGACGCGCTCGTGCATGAGTAGCCTTCGACGGAGGCCTACGTCTTCGCCTTTCTGGCCTGCCGCTTCTCCTTCAGCGTCTTCTGAGCCGGCTTCTTCTCCATGCTCTTCTTCGTGTTCTTGTCCTTGGTCGCCATCCTGACCTCCCTTCGAGCGTTGCGGGTGGGACTCTCAGCCGCCGCCGCCCAAGCGGCCGATCACATCCGGGCGGCTCAGCGTTTCCGTCAAGTACGTCGCGGCTCGGCCGGTCGCATCTTGGCGATTCCATCTTCGTCGACCTCGACGACATACCGACCCGGGTCTGGGCCGCTCGTAAACCGTTTCAGCCCTTTCGGCCGCCGAGCGACGATCGCGTGGGTGTCGGTGCGGCTCTCGATCGTGTAGCCCTCTTCGACCTTCTGGTCGAGAAAGGCGTCGAGGCCGGCTTTGCGCGTCCCGAAGGGGTCGATCTCTCCCACGCACGCGAGTATCGCAAGCGCGGCTTCTCTGCGAGACGGTGCGTCACGAAGCGGCCGTCGGGGTCGTTCGCATCGGAGGCCTCGGCGGGGCGATTGGGATGACAAGCTCGAAGCGCGCTCCGTGTGGAGTCGCTTGCTCGTAGGCGAGGTCGCCGCCGTGGGCGTTCGCGTAGGCGCGAGCGATCGAGAGGCCGAGGCCTGCCCCCGATTGCGCTGCGTTTTCGCCTCGCGTGAAGCGGTCGAACAGCCGTGGCTCGAGCTCCCGTGGCACACCCGAGCCGCCGTCCTCGACTGCAAGCCGGAAGTGGTGGTCACCCAGGTGGGCCGACACCGCGATCGGCTGTCGTCCGTAGCGAAGCGCGTTCGTTATCAGGTTAGAGACGATGTGGTCGAACGCGTCCGCGTCGGCCTGCGCGAGCAATGCAGGATCTATTCGGATCTCGATCTCGCCGGCGCGCTCTCCCGCCACACCACGCACGATCTCGTCAGTTCGTTCGCGCACGGCAAGGAGTGTCGGCGCGATGCGAATCGAGGTAGCGTCGAGACGCGACAGGTCAAGGAGCTGGTCGACGAGGCGATGCAGGCGCTGACCCTGTTCGTGAAGGGCTCGTGCGAGGCCGCGCCGATCTTCGGCAGTGAGTAGGTCCCCGCGCGTGTGGAGCGTTGCCGCAATGCCGCACACGGTGGCCGCCGGAGAACGGATCTCATGCGAGGCAAGGGCGATGAAGTCGGTCTGGAGCTCGCTCTCGCGCAAGAGATTGTCGTTCGCGATCGTCTTTTCGAGGAGGGCCGAGATCACCTCGCCAAGCGTTGAAAGCAAGGCCAGCCGAGAGCGGGTGACACCGAAGACGGCGCCGCACTGATCGGCGAGAAGAAACCCGCGGCATTGGCTCGACGTGCCCAGAGGAATGACGACGATCGGGTCGGTGCGGTGGGTCGGTCCGAGTGCGCGTGTATGGACGCGAGCGCCCGTGTGCTCGGCCTCGGCCAAGATCGCGTGCAGTTCCACAGACGTGACGACGTCGGTCAGCTCACGAAGCGACCAACCATGCGCCGCGACCACGTCAACTGGATCGGAGACGGCCAAGGCGCGCACGATCCCGGCACGCTCGAATCCGAACGTCCGACTGAAACTCTCACAGACGCGGCCGAGCAGCGTGACGCTGTCGTCGGCTCCCTGCGCAAGGCGCACGAACGTCGAAATCGCGGCCAGCGCGTGGACCTCAGCGTCAACCTCAACTGACCGTTCGTCGAGACTGGCCGCGACGAGCGCATACGAGCGATTGCCGGCCGGCAGCAGCGCCGAGGCGGCGCCGCTTTCGTCGATCCATCTCTGTACGACCTCGGTCACCGCGACCAAGGAACGCGACTCGTATTCCGAGCCAACAGCGAGTCGCTTGCGCACCTCGTCATAGGTCACCGCGGAGGGATCGAAGGAGACGCGGAGATGCCCCAGGAGGGCTTCGACGACCGTTGCGTCGACGCCCGCGACATCAATTTCGACCGTCAGCACGTCACCTACCCGGCACTGATTGACCGCCGACCGGGGTGGACAAGGTCTGCAAGGAATCGCCGATCAACAGCCTCGGCAACGCGACCCCCTCAGCCGCCGACCAACTCTCGACCGCGTCGATCACCCGTACGACCGAGCGCGACTCCCACTCGGCGCGAACGCGCACTTCGCAGCGCGCACAGTCAAACGAGACTGACGCAGGACCAAAGACGTCGGCGAGACTCTGAATCAGACCGTGAGCGCGGTCCGAGTCGGCGACTTCGACACGAATCTCCACCATGCAAGGCCCTCCCCGCTCCGAAGCACGATCGCCGACCGAGACGTTTGCGGACGGCCGGTTACCGCTTCCAACCCGCTCTTCTTGGGGCTGACCTTTCGCGAGGCTGATTGCTGCACCTCGCGTAAGAATTCTCTGCACCGATGGCTGAGGCGCTGCAGGCAGCGTAACACGGCCTTCTCGTGCCGGGGCGCCCGGCGCCGCGCGCACTCGCCGCGCTACGACGGCGGCTCGGGACGGAGAGGCGGCGCGAGCGGCGGGAGCAGCAGCAGATGACTGTCCACGATCGCCTGGGCGACGTCGACGAGCTTACGGCCGTCGTGTTGCGAGTGGGTGCGCAGGAGCTCGAACGCCCGGTCGGAGTTGATCGCGTGCCGGGCCATCAGGATCCCCTTCGCCTGCTCGATCAGGGCCCGCCGCCCGAACGCGCCCTGCAGGCTCTGATACTCGCCGAAACGCTGCAAGGTGATGTCGATCGCGCTCTGCAGCTCATCGGGGTTGCCGTCGACGATATAGGCGAAAACGCCCCGCTTCGCGGCCTCGCGCACGTAGGCCGGGTCCTTGGCGGAGAGCAGCGCAATCACCGGGCACGCGGCCTCGCGCACGATCTCCGAGATCAAATTGAGCGCATGTTCGGAGGAGAGACCAAGGCCGACGAGCGCCACATCAGGGCGCTCGCGCGCGGTGACCGCGCCCACCTCCTCGACGCGGATCTCACGCGCGATCACCTCGTGCCCGAGGCCTGCCACCATCTGAGCAAGCAGCTCGAGCCGGTCGCGCCTCTCGTTCGCGATCAGAACGCGCAGGTGGCGGATGTCTTGCTGCTCGGGCATCCGGCGTGAGTCTGGAGAATGTAGCGCGCGCCCTCCGCTGAGCGGAAAACTGGTACGGTCTCGGTGCGCGCGAGCGTCTGCGCGGAAGCCGCTGAGGCTCGACTCTCCTCTCCGACTCCGATCCTCCCGAGTTCGTCTGGCGGACCCACACACTGTGGTGCCGCCCAAGTCGCGAAAGAGAGGAATCACATGAGCGCACTTCTTCAGCTTCCGAGAACGCGGACCGCGGTCGCGCTCAAGCGCTTTCGCTGTGCAAGTTGCGCGTACAGCGCCAGCTCGCGCATGGCGCCCGAGCGGTGCCCGATGTGCGGCGGAAGCGCGTGGCACTTCGAGCGACGAGCGCCGGCCGCAAGCCGGGGTGCGTGAAACTCGGCCGTCTCCGGAAGGACGTCGCTCGGCCGGTTGGGCAAGATCACCGGGCTGCCTTCGACGCCGGCTGCGCATGGTGCGGCGCTCTCGTTCCGGCTGAATACCGTGCGCCGGGAAGGACTCCGTTCCGGTATGACTGGGCGGCTGTCTACGACGACGGTGCGGCGCGGATCATCCACGTCCTTTGTCCCGATCACGCCCAGATGGTCGACGAGTTCGGCACGCGTGAACCCGCCTGACCGGCCGGCACCTCGTCGGTGGAGCGGGTGGCGGGCCGCCCGACCGACGATCGGGTGGCCCGCTGACGCCCGTGTCTATGCCGACGCGAGCGTGACGTTCTTCGCCTCGGGGCCCTTCGCGCCCTCGGCGGACTCGAACTGCACCTTCGCATTCTCGGCGAGAGACTTGTAGCCCTCGCCGACGATCGCGCTGTGGTGCACGAACAGGTCCTTGCCGCCTTCGTCGGGGACGATGAATCCGTACCCCTTGTCGGCGTTGAACCACTTTACGGTTCCGGTTGCCATAGATGAAAACACCTCCTCTGCTACTCGGGAACGGGCAGAGGAGACGCAACGCGCATCCGGTACTCGCTCAGATAGTGGCAGCAGCGTAGCAGCCGCTCGGCGTGCCTTCCTCAAGGGGTTCCTCCGGTCCTCCGCCCGAGGTGCGCACCTGGCAGAGCTGCCGGCGCGGGAAGTCGTCGCGGTGGCATCGCCCCGGCTCGATCGCCGGCTATGCGGGCGACCATCTCGTCTGCAGCTTCAAGGCCTGCGGCGACCAGGTCGTGGCCGGGCTGGCCCAACACGACGCCCGTGATCGTCGTGCGCCTGCCGTTCAGCACGCGGAGCGCGCGGAACGCGAAGCAACCGCCGGCAGCTTGGTCGGATCCGGTCTTGACGCCGACGAAGCCGTTGCGCCCGAGCAGCGTGTTGGTGTTGTGCACGACCCCCGCGACCGGGAGCGTCGCAGTCGGCATGGCGACGATCGCCGCGAACACCGGCACGCGCATTGCACGCTCGACGATGAGCAGCTGGTCAGCGGCCGTCGACACCGTCGCGTCGTCGTAACCGCTCGGATCGGTGTAGTGCGTGCTCGTCATTCCGAGGGAGCGTGCTATTGCGTTCATCCGTGCGACGAACTGCGCTGTCGTACCGGCATCCCAGCGCGCAAGCACGGCGGCGATGTTGTTCGCCGACGGCAGGAGGAGGGCTTCCAGCGCCTGCCGCTCCGTCAACTGCTCGCCGTCGACGACGGGCACGACCGACTCCCCTTGCCGGCTCCGGCGGTCGGTGTCGGCGACGTCGCCGGCGTTGAGCGTGATCGACGGGCCGTTGTCGCCCGGCTCGAGCGGGTGATCGCGAAGCACGAGGTAGGCCGTCATGACCTTCGCGACGCTGGCGATCGGCGCGGCGTGCTGGTTCGGGCCGGCCTGCACCGGCGACTGCTCGATCTCGATCGCGGCCTGTCCGTATGCCGGCCACTGAACGGCGGCCGTGGCGGCGCTGCCCGCTGCACGGTGCTCAGCTGCAGCGATGCGGCTCGGTGGTGCCCCCGTCGTCGTCGGCGACCACGACAGCGACCGGTACGTGAGCAACGCAGCCGCCACGACGAAGGCGGCCAGTGCGCTTCCGCCGCGAAGCCTGCGGATCGGAGCCTGGCGGGTTGTCGTTCGCGGGGGCTTGCTTCGAACCACGCTCCCACGCTCGCCCACCTCGTGTTGTCAGCGCGTATCGGTTTTCCGATATGCCGGCGATATGCCGCCGCTCTACCATCGGAGCGTGCGGGTCTTGATCGTCGAGGACGAGCCGCTCATGGCGGAGGCGATCCGCGACGGCTTGCGCCTGGAGGCGATCGCCGCCGACATCGCAGGCGACGGCGACTCGGCGCTGAGGCTGTTGCGGTTCAACGAGTACGACATCGCCGTTCTCGACCGCGACATCCCAGGCCCCTCCGGCGACGAGGTCGCACGACGCATCGTCGCCTCAGGCAGCGGCATGCCGATCCTGATGCTGACCGCAGCCGATCGCCTCGACGACAAGGCGACGGGGTTCGAGCTCGGTGCGGACGACTACCTCACGAAGCCGTTCGACCTCCGCGAGCTCGTGCTTCGCCTCAGAGCCCTCGACCGCAGGCGCGCCCATAACAGGCCGCCGGTGCGCGAGCTCGCGGGTCTCCGTTTGGATCCGTTCCGCCGAGAGGTCTACCGGGACGGCCGCTACGTCCCCCTGACCCGTAAGCAGTTCGCCGTGCTCGAAGTCCTCGTCGCAGCCGAAGGCGGTGTCGTCAGCGCAGAAGCGCTGCTGGAACGGGCGTGGGACGAAAATGCAGATCCCTTCACGAACGCGGTGCGCATCACTGTCTCGGCGTTACGCAAACGGCTCGGCGAACCGCGGATCATCGTCACAGTGCCCGGTGCTGGGTACCGAATCGAGACCCATTCAGATACCGGAGGCGCAGATGGCGAGCGTGGATAGAAGGCCCGGGTTGTGCGTTCGCCTCAAGCTCACGCTCAGCTACGCCGGCTTCATCATGCTCGCCGGCGCCGTGCTGCTCACGGCCGGGTACTTCTCGCTTTCGCGTGGCGTGCACCCCGGTGTGATCTTCATGGTGCAAAGCCACGCTGCCCTCCTGCGCTACTTCGCTCCCGTCGCCGCGGCCGTGATGACGTTCCTCCTGCTGTTCGGCCTCGTCGGCGGATGGTTTCTCGCCGGCCGCATGCTCGCGCCGCTGAACCGCATCACGGACGCGACACGCACGGCCGCGACGGGATCGCTCTCCCATCGAATCGAGCTGGAAGGTCGTCTGGACGAATTCCGGGAGCTCGCCGACGCCTTCGACACGATGCTCGAGCGGCTCGAAGCACACGTCGCCCAACAGCAGCGATTCGCGGCCAACGCCTCCCACGAGCTCCGCACACCGCTCGCGATCACGCAAACACTTCTCGACGTCGCCCGCAACGACCCCAACGGCGACACCGCCGGGCTCGTCGACCGCCTCCACGCCGTCAACGCGCGAGCCATCGACCTAACCGAAGCCCTTCTCCTACTCAGCCGCGCCGACCAACGCTCGTTCAGACCCCAGCACGTCGACGTATCCCTCGTGGCGGAAGAAGCGACTGAAACGCTCCTCCCGCTCGCCGAGAAACGGGGCGTGACGGTGGAGGCATCGGGCGATCCAGCCCAGACGATTGGGTCGCACGCACTTCTCCTGCAACTCGCGACGAACCTCGTGCACAACGCGATCGTCCACAACCTGCCCGACGGCGGCAGCGTCTGGGTGACGACGAGCGTGCGACCAAACCGTGCAGTGCTCACCGTCGAGAACACCGGCGACCGCCTGAGCCCGGCCGTGGTCGCGACGTTGGCCGAGCCGTTTCGCCGCGGCACGGAGCGCATTCGCACCGAGGCCGCGGGCGTCGGTCTCGGCCTCGCAATCGTCAAGAGCATCACCCAGGCGCACGATGGGACGCTCAAGCTCGCACGACGGTCCGAGGGCGGCCTTCTCGCCAGCGTCGAACTACCGTCCGCTCGACCCGCGACCGGCGTGAGGAACACCGAGCGGGGCTAGGCGGCTCGGGGAGCTGCCTCACCTATCGGCGACCTGCCCCAGCCGGCGGCGGCGCGCGCCGCGGCCTGACGTAGCGGCGTGGGACGTTCGGGTAACTCGCGTCCACCCCAGCTGCGCGCCGGCGGCGCGCGCACTCGTGTCAGCGCGCCTTCTCGTTCTTTGCGGGAGCGATCGAAGGCTTTGCCATCCCGTTGCCCGGCTCTTGCGGCCGAGGTCGTACAACGAATTGCGTGAGAACCGGAACCCGACACCCAAAGGAGGCACACGATGAACCGCTACCGCTTGACGTTCGACCCGAACCCGAAGGAGCTCGCCCGCCGCGACTCCGGCTCAGGTCGTCACGTCGCGCTGCTCTGGAGCCGCCGCACCGGCCGCGCCGCCGTGGTCGTCGACGAAGAGGCAACCGGCGAGCTGATCGAGGTGGAGGTCGCGAAGAAGGAGAACCCGCTCGAGCTCTACCACCACCCCTACGCGTACCTGCCTACCCGGGGACACCCGGGCCGTGGCGGAACGGTTCGGACGCTGCCGCCCGTATGACCGTCCGGCAAAGGCCGCCGCCGCGCCCGAACGATCTTTGCCGAATCTTGGCGTTTCGCTGGCCCGCGCCTGGAAGACCGCTCCGTACGTTGCGGGGGTTCGCCAAGACAGGAGGTCTTCGATGACGATATCCAGGCTGTCGAGCCGTACGCTCAGCCTCGTCCTGGGCGCAGGCGCACTGGCGCTCTCGGCACTCTCAGCCGGTACCGCGGCCGCGACGACGGGCCACCGCTCGATCGTGGCGAGGAGCGTCAAGTACGCCGGCAGGACCGTCGCCGCACGCCAGTGGGGCACCGTGACCGTGAACGTCACGCTGCAGACACGCGGATCGGGCCCGGTCAACCGGAAGTTCACCGACCTCGGCGGTGGCTACACCTACCACACCTCGCGCTCGCAGTTCATCATGTCGCAGGCCCTTCCGATCCTGCGGCAGGAGTTCCTTGCAGCGCAGAGCGCCCGGATCCAGATGGTCTCGGGCGCCACCTACACCAGCGAGGCGTTCATCCAATCGCTGCAGTCCGCGCTCCTCAAGGCCCACGCCTGAACGGTCAGGTGCCCGTATCTCTCGACGAAGGAGGTCGACCGTGAAAAGGTCTCACGCCCGCGTGCTCGCAATCATCCTCGCGCTCGCCGTCGCGGCAGGCATCGCCCAGGCCGCCGGCGCGGCCGGCTCGCAGCACGCCGCCTCGACGCATGCGCTCGCACGCGGGAAGATCAGCACCGCGCTGCCGAGCGCGGGCGCCGCCGCCCGCATCCGCGCCCTCGGGCTCGACGACGACGGCGGCGGCGAGCTCGGCTCCGACGACGGCGGCGGCCTCGCGGCCCGCGCGCATGCCGCGCATGCCGCGCACGGGAGGATCGGCCGCACCGCGCCGGCCGCGAACGCAGCGGCCCGGATCTCGGCGCTCGGCTCGGACGACTAGCCGCGTGGCGAGCTCGGCGGTCACCTCGCCGGCGCTGCCCGCGGCGCTCTCCGTCCGGCGCGTCGGGCGCTGGAACCCGACGCTCTTCGCGGTCTGGCTGTTCCTCGCCGGGAACGCAGGCGGGATCGTCTGGCTCTGGGGCGCCGGCGGTGCCGACGGGCTGGGCTACCACTGGCACGGGCTCGCCGCCGCGTTCGTGGGCGCCGGGAGGCTGACGGCGCTCCTGTCCGGGTACCTGGCGCTCGTCGAGGTGCTCCTGCTGGCGCGGCTGCCGCTCCTCGAACGCGCCGTCGGCTTCGACCGGCTGACCGTCTGGCACCGCAGGAACGGCTTCCTCGTGATCGCGCTCGTGCTCGCCCACGTGATCTTCTCGGTCTGGGGCTACGCAATGCAGGACCGCAACTCGTTCCTGAACGAGTACTGGAACTGGCTCACGCTCCCGCAGCCGGGCTCGGCGACGATCTCCGGTGGGATCGGCGGCTCGACCGCGCCCACCTCGCCTTATCCCGGCATCGTCACCGCGACGCTCGGCACCGCGCTTCTGCTCGCGGTCGTCGTGACCTCGGTCGTCGCCGTCCGCCGGAAGCTCAGCTACGAGTGGTGGTACGCGATCCACTTCACCGTCTACGCAGCGATCGCGCTCGCGTGGTTCCACATGATCCCGGACGGGAACGAGCTCGTCGTCGACCGAGTCGCGGCCGGCTACTGGCGCGGCCTGTTCGCCCTCACGCTCGCGCTCGTCCTCTACTTCCGCGTCGCGCGCCCGCTCGTGCAGGCAGCACGTCTCGAGCTGCGGGTGACGGAGGTCGTCCGGGAGGCGCCCGGCGTCGTCTCGCTCCGGATCGCGGGGCGGGGCGTCGAGCGGCTCGGGGCGCGCGCGGGCCAGTTCTTCCTCTGGCGCTTCTTGACCAGGGGGTTCTGGTACACGAAGCATCCCTTCTCGCTCTCGGAGGCGCCCGACGGCAGGTCGTTCCGGATCACGGTCAAGGCGCTCGGCGACCACACCGCCAGGCTGGGCGAGATCCCGATCGGGACGCGGGTGTTCGCTGACGGACCGTTCGGTGTCTTCACCGCCGACAGCGGGCAGACGAGGAAGCCGCTCCTGATCGCGGGCGGAATCGGAATCACCCCGGTCCGGGCGCTCCTCGAGCGGATGGACGGCGACGTCGTCGTCCTCTACCGCGTGGTCTCGAGCGACGACATCGTCTTCGCCGGGGAGCTCGACCGGATAGCGTCCGCCCGCGGGACGCGGATCGAGTACGTCGTCGGTGACCACAGAAGCCCGCAGGCACGCGACCTGCTCTCGGCTGCCCACCTGCAATCGCTCGTTCCGGACGTCGCCGAGCGGGACGCCTTTGTCTGCGGACCGCCGGGGATGATCGAGCGGATCCTGCCGAGCCTGCGCGAGGCCGGCGTGCCCCGCCGCCGCATCCACGTCGAGCGATTCGCGCTCTGAGCGGCCTGCAGACGCGTCCGGGTTCTGCGCACCTGCGCTGCGGCTTTTCGCCGAGGCGCCGCAGAGGGCGTGCAGCGAGACTCACTCCATGAAGCTCCTGCTCGTCGAAGACGAGGACGCGATCGCCGAACCGCTCGCCGACGGGCTGCGCCGTGAAGGATTCGAGGTCGAGCGCGTCGCGACGGGCGCAGAGGCACTCGAGGCAGACGCGCCGGATCTCGTCCTGCTCGACGTCGGCCTGCCCGACATCGACGGCTTCACCCTCTGCCGCCGGCTTCGCGGCCGATCCGACGTCCCGATCATCATGGTCACCGCGAAAGGCGAGGAGGTCGATCGCGTCGTCGGGCTCGAGGTGGGTGCGGACGACTACATCGTCAAGCCCTTCGGGTTCCGCGAGCTGATCGCCCGAATCAGAGCCGTGACGCGCCGACAGCACGCTCCCGCACCACGCGGACCGGTCGAGCTCGGGCCGCTCGCCGTCGACACCCGCAGCCGGCGGGTGACCGTGGACGGGCGCGAGGTGGTCCTCACACCGAAGGAGTTCGACCTGCTCGCCCTCCTCACGCGCGATCCGGGGGCGGTCGTCTCCCGCGCGAAGATCCTCGAAGACGTGTGGCAGACGAGCTGGTTCGGGAGCTCCAAGACGGTCGACGTGCACGTTGCAGCGCTGCGTCGGAAGCTCGGGGATCCCGCCTGGATCGAGACGGTGCGCGGCGTCGGCTTCCGCGTCCACGTTCCGGCGTGAGCCGCAGGTTCCTCGCCACCTACGTCGCGCTCGCACTCGTCGTGCTCGCATCGCTCGAGATCCCGCTCGGCATTCAGTACGGGCGCAGCGAGCGCCGCGACCTGACCGGGCGGATCGAGCAGGACGCCCTCCTGATGGCGACGTTCGCCGAGGACTCGCTCGAACGAGGCCTGACGAAGCCGCCGGCAGGGCTCGTCCGCATCGCGGATCGCTACCAGCACCGTCCCGGCGGCAGAGTCGTGATCGTCGGCGCGAACGGGCTCTCCCTGCTCGACACGAAGCCGCCGTTCCCCGGCCGCCGCTCCTTCGCGAGCCGGCCCGAGTTCGCGGCCGCGCTCCACGGCCGGGTCGCGACCGGCCAGCGCGTCTCGAAGACGCTCGGGACGAAGCTGATCTACGTGGCGGTTCCCGTCGCCTCCGGCGGGGTGATCCACGGCGCGGTGAGGATCACCTACTCCACGGGGACGCTCGATGCGCGCGTCCACCGCTACTGGCTCCTCCTCGCCGCGATCGGAGGTGTGGTGCTCCTGGTGGCCACGGTCGTCGGGGTGCAGTTCGCACGCACGTTGACGAAGCCGCTCTCGCAGCTCGAGGAGACGGCGGCGGCCGTCGGCGCCGGCGACCTCCAGGCACGCGCGCCGACGACGGCCGGCCCGCCGGAAGTGCAGACGCTCGCGTCGGAGTTCAACCAGACCGTCTCCCGGCTCGACAGCCTGCTTCGCTCGCAGCGCGAGTTCGTCGCCGACGCGTCCCACCAGCTCCGAACGCCACTCGCCGCGCTTCGCCTGCGGCTCGAGAACCTCGAGCGCGACGTCGACGACGCCGGCAAGCCGAGCCTGGAAGGCGCCCTCGCCGAGGTCAACCGGCTCGGGCGCCTCGTCGAGGGCCTGCTGACGCTCGCCCGCGCCGACGCTTCACAGCCCAAACCCGAGCCCGTGGACGTCGCTGCGCTCATCGGGACCCGCGCAGACGCCTGGGCGGACGAGCTTGCGGCGAGAGGCATTGGGATGGCGACCCGTGTCCCGGAGGGCGTGGCTGTGCTCGCGACCCCCGGCACGCTCGAGCAGGTGCTCGACAACCTGATCTCGAACGCCCTCCACGCCATGGAGCCGGGCGGGCAGCTGACGCTCGCCGCCGCCAGGGCCGGCGGCCGCGTCGAGCTGCACGTGCGCGACACCGGACCGGGGATGACGGCCGAGCAGCGTTCGCGGGCGCTCGACCGTTTCTGGCGGGCGAGTTCGGCGGGCACCGGAACCGGCCTCGGACTCGCGATCGTGCACCGCATCGTGACCGCCGACGGCGGCTCTGTCGACCTGCGTGACGCCGAGGGCGGCGGCCTCGACGTCGTCGTCGCCCTTCGCGGGGCGCCCGAGCGCCCGGCCCGCTCGCCGGCGGAAGCGGCCCGCGCCGGAGCCGCTTTGTGAACGCCGCCGCCCGCATCGCGCTGTTCGTCGCGATCGCCCTCGCGGTGGCGCTCACGGCCAACCTCGTCCTCCTCGACATCGCGAACGGGCCGAAGGACCCCGTCGGGCGGCTGAGCCCGCGCGTGGGCATCGTCAGACCGCCGGCGCCGGCGACCACGACCACGCAGGTGCCGGCGCCGGCACAGACGGCGCCCGTCGAGACTCCCGCACGAGAGCGCGACGGCTCGCGCGGCTCGCACCAGGACGACTGATCCGCACGCCGGATCTTTACCGGCACCTCCCGAATCGATACCGCGCGCTGGAGCGGCCTTAACGGCAAGGCTCGTACAACGGTGGTGTGACTTCCTCCGAGAAAAGGACACCGCCGATGCACACACGCAGGAGCGCCCTGTTGCTCGCCGCGGCCCTGACCGTGACGGTCGTGACGGGCGCCTTCGCAGCCGCCGGAATCCTCCACCGCCCGGCCGCCGCCGCGCCGGCACCGGTCGTTCGCGTCTCACCCCAGCCCGCGGCCTTGCCGGCCGCCACGTGGGCGGACGACTGATGCGCCGCGTCTGGGCAACCGTCGTCAGCCTCTGGATGGTGCTCGCGATCGTCGCCGTGCTCGCCTGGACGCGGCAACCGCCGGCTGCGGTCCCGAGCCGACCCGTCGCCACCGCGCTTCTCGTCAGGGGCAAGAACGGCACCACGCAGCGAGTGGTCGTCGTCGGAGCCGCGACGTCCGCCGCACCTCATGCAACCACCCAGGCCTCGCCGCCGGCACCGTAGTGATCGGCCGCCTGCACAGCGTCTCGTTCCGGGCGATGGGAACCGCGTGCGCCGTCTCGGTGACCGCGCGCGAGGCCGACCGGCTCCTCGCCGACCGGGCGCTCCGCGCCGGAAGCGCAGAGGTCGAGGCGTGCGAGCGCGCGCTCTCCCGCTTCGACCCGGCCAGCGACCTCTCCCGGCTCAACCGGGCATCAGGGCAGTGGGTCGCGATCGACGAACGGCTCGAGCGCGCGCTGCGCGCGGCGCTCCGGATCCGCACCGAGACCGCCGGCAGGTTCGACCCGACGATCCTCCCCGCGCTGGTCGCCGCCGGCTACGACCGCAGCTTCGAGCTGCTCGAGGAGCGGCCCGCTCGCACCGCGGCACGCTGGCGGGCCGGGGCCGGAATCGACCTCTCGCCCGGACGTGCCCGCATCGAGCGCGGTGCCGCCGTCGACCTGGGCGGGATCGGGAAGGGCTTCGCAGCCGCGCGCACGCTCGCTGCGATGCGCGCCGCCTGGCCCGCGTTGCCGGGCGCGATCGTCGACCTCGGCGGAGACATCGCCGCGGGCGGAACGCCGCCCGACCGCGGCCCCTGGCGGATCGCGGTCGCCGACCCGACGGGACGGCGCCCGAGCCTCGGCACCGTCCTGATCGACGAGGGAGCGGTTGCCACCTCGGGCCGGAACGCCCGCCGCTTCGGGCCGGGCCGATCGCTCCACCACCTGATCGACCCGGCGACGGGGGCGCCGGCGTCCGCCGGACCGCTCGCGGTCACGGTCGTCGCACCCGACGCGACGAACGCCGAGGGGCACGCCACCGCGCTCGCGGTCTCGACGCTCGCGCAGGCGCGCGCCCACCTCGCAGGCCGCCCGGACGTTGCCGCCCTCTACGTCGAGCCCTCCGGCGACACGCACGCGATCGGAGCGCTTCCTCTCGTCGGGGCGCCGGAGCAGACCGGAGCGGCGCGATGAACACGTTCCTCGCGCAGGCGCCGGTCGCGTGGTACGTCGCGCGCGCCGCCGGACTCGTCGCCTTCGGCGCGTTGACCCTGTCGGTCTGGCTCGGGCTCGCGATGAGCACGCGCCTGCTCGGCCCGAAGCGGCACAAGTCGCTCTTCGGCTGGCACCAGACGCTCGCGTGGACGGGACTCTCGATGCTCGCGCTGCACGCGGGCGCCCTGCTCTTCGATCCGACGCTCCACTTCGGCCTCGCATCCGTGCTCGCACCGTTCGCGAGCGCTTGGCGGCCCGTCGCCGTCGCGGCCGGCGTCGTCGCAGGCTGGCTGTCGCTCGTGCTCGCCGTCTCGTTCCGCCTGCGCAAGCGGATCGGGCAGCGCGGCTGGCGACGGCTCCACTACGCCACCTTCGCCGCCTTCGCACTCGCGCTCGGCCACGCGCTTGCGGCCGGCACCGACCTTCGAGGCCTCAACGGCCCGTTCGTCGCACTGCTCGCCGCAGGCCCCGTGATCTGGCTCGGCTTCGTCCGGATCCTGCTCCCACGCACACCGCCCGCCCCGCGCAGCCGACCCGCCGCCTCTTCGACCTGACGAAAGGAGAACGACATGTACAGGATCGAGATCGACCGCTCGCTCTGCAGCGGGTTCGGCATCTGCGCCGAGCTCGCGCCCGAGGTGATCGCGGTCGGGCCCGACGGGCTCGCCGTAATTCGCGTCGGCCTCACCGACGACCCGGCTGTCCTCGAGGCGGCGGAATCCTGTCCGATGGCGGCGATCACCGTCGTCGCCGAGAACGCGGCGTGATGCTGCCGCGAACCGTGCTCGTCGCCGGCGCCGGTCTCGCCGGCGCCCGCACGACCGAGACCCTGCGCGCGGAAGGTTTCGAGGGACGGGTGATCCTCGCCGGCGACGAGCCGACCGCTCCTTACGAACGGCCCGCACTCTCGAAGGGCTACCTGACGGGCCTGAAGGCGGAGGACGAGCTCCTCCTTCGCCCTGCCCGGTTCTGGAAGGACGCCGGCATCGACCTCCGGCTCGGACAGCGCGTGGACTCCGTCGACACGTCGCGACGGACGGCTGTGCTCTCCACCGGCGAAGAGCTCGCCTGGGATGCGCTCGTCGTCGCGACCGGCGCGCGACCGCGCAGCCTGCCGTTCCGGGCGCCCCGGGGCGTGCACACGCTCCGCACGCTCGCCGACGCGACAGCCCTCCGTGCAACGCTCGTCCCCGGCGCGCGGCTCGCCGTCGTCGGCGGCGGCTTCGTCGGCGCCGAGGTCGCCTCGACCGCGGCTGCGCTCGGCCTCGACGTGACGATGATCGAGGCGCTGGCGGTGCCTTTCGAGCGGACACTCGGCCCCGCCGTCGGGCGGCTCCTGGCGGAGCGATACCGCTCCCGCGGCGTCGACGTCCGCGTCGGCGCCACCGTCACGGGCTTCCGCGAGGACGGAAGCGGGTCGCTCACGGGCGTCGAGCTCGCCGGCGGAGACGTCGTCTGCTGCGACACCGCCCTCGTCGGGATCGGGACGGCGCCGACGCGCGATCTCCTGCCGGAGCGCCCCTCCGACCGCCTCTATGCCTGCGGGGACGTCACCGCCTCGGGCGGCCACTGGGCGAGCGCCGCCGCAGGAGGTGCGGCCGTCGCCCGCCGCATCCTCGGCCTCCCGCCCGCACCGGCGCAACCCTCGTTCTTCTGGTCGGATCAGTTCGGTCTCCGCCTCCAGCTCGTCGGCGAGACGACGCGCGCAACCGATGTCCGGGTCGACGGGTGCGCCGACACGTTCGTCGCGCGGTACCACGACGTCCGCGGCCGCCTCGTCGCCGCGCTCGCCGCCAACCGCCCGGCGGAGGTGGCCCGGCTCCGCACCGAGCTCGCCCACGGCCCGAAGACCGAAGCGGAGCGGCGTCAGGATCGGCTCGTCCCCGCCGCGTGCGCCTTTCTGTAGTAGTCGCGCCAGATCAGCTTGTAGAGGGGGATCCACTTCGGAATCGAGCGCACCCCGGGGATGAACGGGATCAGCACGAACGCGAGCGAGAGGAACCCCATGAGCGCCCAGATCTGCGCGTCCGCGTTGTCGGAGGTCGAGAACGGAGGGATCTGGTACCAGAACGTGTAGAGCCACAGCCACGCCTGGCCGGGGAAGTTGCCGGTCTCGTTCATCATCCCCCACTGGCTCCCGAGCAAGTGCTGCTTGCTCGCGAGGCTCTCGAGGTACGACCCGTCCGAGAGGAAGAGCAGCGCCTTCGTGAAGTTCGACTGGTAGAAGCGGCCGGTCGATGTGAGCGCGCCGTCGAGCCCGCCGCTCTGCGCCATCTGGAGGTACGCGGTCATCATCGTCGGCAGCGGGCCGAAGTTGCCCGGCGGGAGGTTGTGGCCGATCCCCGAGCCTCGGTCGATTGCCTTCCCATAGGCGTTCGCCCACGCGAGCCTGTCCTCGATCGGCGCCCGCTCGTACCGCACGAGCGCCTTCGCCAGCGCCGGGTCGGCGCGCGCCGGGATCGAGAGCGGCCCGAGCACGAACGCGCGGGCGGGGTCGACGGGGATCTTGACGCCGATGAGCCGCTGGAGCGAGAGACCGCCGATGACGTTCTGTCCCGCTCCGGCGACGTGCGTGTACGGCGGCCCGTAGGTCGCGACACCGCTCGTGCCGTTCAGCTCCGAGACCGCTGTCGCGAGCACGTCCCGCGGGTCGGCGGCGGCCCAACGTGCGATCGTCACCGGTCGCACGTCCGGCGACGAGAAGACCGCCGCGAGGACGAGCACGAGCGCGGTGACGGCGAGCAGTGCCAGGACGGCCTCCTTGACGAGGTCGTAGCGCCGCGTCGCGCCCACCCACTCGACCGACGCATCCGGCGCAAGCGGGTAGTCCGTCACGCTCGCCGATCCTTCGCCGGCAGCGGAGGCACGACGCCTCGCTTCCGCACGTGGAGGATGTGGACGCCGATCAGGAACGCCACCGCGACCGGTAGCAGCAGGACGTGCCACAGGAGCATCTGCCCGAAGTTGAGGACGTTGAAGAACGCGCCGACGCCCGAGGCGTTGAGCCCGTCCTTCGCCTGGCCGCCGATCCACTGCGAGTCGAAGTTCTGCTGGCTCAGGTAGCCGGTGAACGCGGTCGCGATCGAGACCAGGAACGCAACTGCCCCCGTGATCCACGTGAGCGCGCGCCGCCCCCGCCAGGCAGCCATGAAGAACTTCCCCCACAGGTGCACGACCATGAAGAAGAAGAACAGCTCGGTGCTCCAGAGATGCGTGCTGTTGACGAAATCGCCGAACGACGAGGTGTGCCACCAGGTCGGCCCGGCGAGCGCGATGATCACGCCGGAGGCGAGGACGACCATGAACGCCGCAAGGGAGAGGACGCCGAAGACGTAGATCCACGAGGCGACGTAGACCGGCTGCCGGTCGGCGAGGAGCTTCTCGGGTGGAAGCGCGGCCACACTCGCGTCCCGCACGCGCGCGGTCCAGGTTGGGGTGTCGACGTGCTGCGTCATTGGTCGCGGTCGCGTCCGTGCGGGAACGGCAGCCAGAT
>Ga0070741_10007957_pt1 | contig 21560 bp, 17 predicted proteins | sample Coa_R1_4_FD_66440 | JGI IMG/M metagenome (GOLD analysis project Ga0070741, IMG submission 66440) | Surface soil microbial communities from Centralia Pennsylvania, which are recovering from an underground coalmine fire - Coalmine... | ecosystem: Environmental > Terrestrial > Soil > Unclassified ... | reverse complement strand
GACGAGCAGCGGCACACCGTCCGTGCGGGCAACGACTTCGGCCACGAGCTCAGGTGGCGGCTCCGCCTCAAGCAGCTCCGCTACCAGCGACCCGACGCCACCCGCATCGAGGGGGCGCAGGTCGATCACGGTCGTCGACCGCTCGCCGCGCACGGCCCGGACCAGCTCGTCGGCGAGGGCCGATGCGCCCGGCCGCATGGCAACCACCACCGCCAGCCCCTCGACGCCTGCGGACACGAGGTACCGGACAGCCTCGACGCTGTCGGCGTCGGCGCCATGCAGGTCGTCGAGCACCACCACTGCGCCACAAGCATCGTCGACGAGCTCGCGCACGAGGCGGACGACGCCCTCGAAGGCGAGGAGCCGGAGCTGGACGGGGGTGAGGTCGCCGGGCGCGTTGGTCACGGGCCACTCGGGCAACACGAGCTGCACGCCGCGGTCGAACGGCGTCCCCAACGCATCTCGCGGATGCCCCCGCAGCCACGAGCGCAGCGCCTCCGCCATGACGCTGAACGGAGCCGGAGCGGACACCGGCGCCCGGCCGACGGCAACTCCGAGGCCGAGCTGGTGGGCGGTCGCCACCAGCTCCGACAACAGCCGGGTCTTGCCGACGCCGCCCTCACCGACCACCACCGTGCAGCTCGAGACGCCGGCGCGGGCGCCGCTCACCGCTCGGGAGAGGACGTCGAGCTCGATCTCTCTACCGATCACGACGGTCGCCGAACGCACCCCCGCCCCGGCCCGCATGACGCCAGTCTGGACGATCTAGGACCCGTGCTTCCACGGATGCGCGGGGTCGGACGGCGGAGCATCATGCGCTTCGGTAGGCGCCACAGGCGCCAGGCGAAGGGGGTAGCGGTGGCGTTCGAAGACGTGATGGCGACGATGGGACGGTGGCTCGTGGCGACCGAGGCCCTTGCCGCCCTGGCTGCGGAGATCGAGCTCACCGACGGTCATGAGGCCGGCCATCCGGACGTGGTCGCGGCGCTGCGAGCGGTGTCCGCGGCGGCCGGCGTACCTGCACTCGACGACTTGGCACCCCAGCAACGACAGATGATCGTCAGCCTCGCCCGGATGACGCTGCACCAGGCGCTCGACCTTGTCGACGACGCAGGACGCGCCCCAGGGTGGGCGTTCACGGACCCCAGGATCCTCGAAGGGTGGGGCCGGGGCTCGATGGTGGTGCCCGGCGCGCTGAAGGCCGCCGCGCCCGAGCTCGGCGACGTCCGCGCCTTCCTCGACATTGGCACCGGCGTCGGCCTATTGGCCGTCGCCGCTGCCGCGACCTGGCCGGAGGCATCGATCGTCGGCATCGACATCTGGCCGACGTCGCTCGAGATCGCCGCGGGCAACGTGCGGCGGGCCTCGCTCGAAGGCCGCATTGAGCTGCGGAACCAGGACGTCGCGGCGCTGGACGATGTCGCGCGGTACGACTGCGCGTGGTTCCCGACGTTCTTCGTCAACGACGCCGTGCTCGACGTCGCAATGCCGCGGCTGTTCACGGCGTTACGGCCCGGAGGTTGGCTCGTGCTCGGCCGTATGGCGCCGCCGCCTGACCCTGTCGCCGAGGCAGTTAGTGCGCTGCGCTCGGTCAGGTCGGGAGGTGCTGACTTCGACGCCAAGCGGCTCGGATCGGCACTCGGGTCCGCCGGCTTCACGAATGTGCGGGTCCTGCCCCGTCAGGGCCCGGCACCGATGGAGTACGTCATCGGCCAGCGACCGGGAGCGTGACCAACGGAGCGGACGCGCCCACCCGGACGTGAGATGGGCGCGTCCCTCCCGTCGTTGGCGTCACCACCGCTCGACGGTCGTGCAGCGACTCCTGCGCCCACGAGAAGGAGCGCCAGGCTCTGCTGACGAGCTCCGGCGGGCGGCGGGGCTCGGCGGCCGCAGCCACGCCTTCCACGACGACCGTGAGCGGCGCCGCAAGACGGTCACCGCCCGCATCCGGGACGTCCTGCGCCGGCTCGATGACCGCCACCCCCCGCTCGCTGCGCACCTCCGGCAGGCCGTCAACACGGGCGCCTACTGCGTCTACGCGCCCCCCGGGCCGGTGAGTTGGGACTTGGGCGCGAAGCGCGAGTGAGCCCCGGGGACTACGCGCGACCGTGCCGCGCGACGCACTCGGGGCAAAGCCCGCGATACGTCATGTCAACTCCGGTCACCACGTACCCGGCGCGGGCGGCGTCCGGGATCGCCGGCGCGCCCATACGCGGGACATCACGGATGGCGTGGCAGCGCTCGCAGACCAGGTGGTCGTGCGCCTCCCCGGCGTTCGGGTCGTAGCGCTTCGGCCCGTCGACCACGCCGACCTCGAGGACCTCGCCCATGGCCACGAGCTCGTTGAGCGTGTTGTAGACGGTGGCCCGGCTGATCTCCGGCAGCCGCGCCCGGGCGAGGTCGTGGACCTCCTCGGCGGTGAGGTGAACGTGGTCGCCGACGAGCACCTCCGCGACCACGCGGCGCTGCGGGCTGAGCCGCCAATCGCGGTCACGCAGCCGAGACAGCAGGTCCGTCGCCACGCGCACATGGTACCCCTTGACGCAGGACTCCGTCGAGGATTAGAACTTGTCTAACTCAAGATCGGCTCAAGAGTACGAGCGCGGCGGGCCGGGCCCGGCGCGAGAGGAGGACGACCTGCGTGTCCGAGAGCGAGAACCCCGTCATCCCCGACCCCGCCCCAGTGCGACGCAGGTCGAACCTCGACTGGTGGCCCAACCAGCTCAACCTCCAGGTCCTCGACCACCGCTCACCACTGTCGGGCCCGATGGGGCAGGACTTCGAGTACGCCGACGCGTTCAAGACGCTCGACGTCAAGGCGCTCAAGCGCGACGTCATGGACGTGATGACGACATCACAGGAGTGGTGGCCGGCGGACTACGGCCACTACGGGCCGCTCTTCATCCGGATGTCCTGGCATGCGGCGGGCACGTACCGCACAAGTGACGGCCGCGGCGGCGCGGGCACCGGTGCACAGCGCTTCGCCCCGCTCAACAGTTGGCCCGACAACGCCAATCTCGACAAGGCGCGGCGGTTGCTCTGGCCCGTGAAGCAGAAGTACGGGCGCAAGATCTCCTGGGCGGACCTCCTCGTGTTCGCAGGCAACTGCGCGCTCGAATCGATGGGGTTCACGACGTTCGGGTTCGCCTTCGGGCGCGAGGACATCTGGTCGCCCGAAGACGACATCTACTGGGGCCCTGAGGACACGTGGCTCGGTGACGAGCGCTACAGCGGGGACCGCGAGCTGGCGGACCCGTTCGGCGCCGTGCAGATGGGCCTGATCTACGTGAACCCCGAAGGCCCCAACGGCAACCCCGACTCGGTCGCCGCCGCCCGCGACATCCGCGAGACCTTCAGACGGATGGCGATGAACGACGAGGAGACCGTCGCGCTCATCGTCGGCGGGCACACGTTCGGGAAGTGCCACGGAGCGGCGCCGGCCGACTACGTCGGCCCGGAGCCCGAAGGGTGCCCGTTCGAGTCGCAGGGCCTCGGCTGGAGGAACACGTTCGGCACCGGCGCGGGCGACGACACCGTGACGAGCGGGCTCGAGGGCGCCTGGACGAACGACCCGGTGCGGTGGGACAACGGCTACCTCGAGAACCTGTTCGCGTACGACTGGGAGCTCACGACCAGCCCGGCTGGTGCCAAACAGTGGGCCCCGAAGGACGCGCCAGCCCAGGGCACGGTGCCAGATGCCCACGACCCGACCAAGCGGCACGCGCCGATGATGCTGACCACCGACCTGGCGCTCAGGATGGACCCCGCCTACGCGCCGATCGCGAAGCGCTTCCATGACCACCCCGACGAGCTGGCCGATGCCTTCGCCAAGGCCTGGTACAAGCTGTTGCACCGCGACATGGGCCCCGTTTCCCGCTACCTCGGGCCGTGGGTCCCGGAGGCCCAGCTCTGGCAGGACCCTCTGCCCCCCGCCGACCACAACCTGGTCGGGGACGAGGACGTCGCTGACCTGAAGCGAAGGATCATCGCCACAGGGATCCCCGTCTCCCGGCTGGTCGCCACCGCGTGGGCGTCGGCGGCGAGCTTCCGCGGGACCGACAAGCGGGGCGGAGCGAACGGGGCGCGGCTCCGCCTCGCCCCCCAGCGGGAATGGGAGGTCAACGACCCGCCCGCTCTGACGCAGGCCCTCGAGGCGCTCGAGCAGGTCCAGCGCGACTTCAACACCGCAGCGAACGGGCGCACGACGGTCTCGCTCGCGGACGTGATCGTCCTCGCCGGGTGTGCCGGCGTCGAACAGGCCGCCAAGGATGCCGGGTACGACGTGGCCGTGCCGTTCTCCCCAGGGCGCACCGACGCCTCTCAGGAACAGACCGACGTCGAGTCGTTCGCGGTCCTCGAGCCGACCGCCGACGGCTTCCGCAACTACATCCGCACCGGGGACAAGTTCCCGGCGGAGCACGCGCTGGTGGAGCGGGCGAACCTGCTCACGCTGACCGCGCCCGAAATGGCGGTGCTCGTCGGCGGCATGCGGTCGCTCAACGCGAACACCGGCGGCTCGGCGCACGGCGTGCTCACCGACCGGCCCGGTGTGTTGACCAACGACTTCTTCGTCAACCTGCTCGACATGGGGACGGTCTGGGCCGCCTCGGCGTCGGCCGAGAACGTCTACGAAGGCCGCGACCGCGCGACCGGGCAACTCAAGTGGACGGCGACCGCAGTGGACCTCGTGTTCGGTTCGAACTCCCAGCTGCGTGCCATCGCCGAGGTGTACGCGTCAGACGACGCGAAGGAGAAGTTCGTCCGGGACTTCGTGGCCGCGTGGGCCAAGGTCATGGACCTCGACCGCTTCGACCTCGCCCGGTCACGCGCCTAGCGCACGGCGGCTCGCCTCGGGGAACGGGTACGGGACCGTTCCCCAAGGCTGCCGCAACCGCCAGGTTGGGTGACGGTGCCTCCCAAGAGCCCACCACGTCAGACGCCGCCGCACGGGGCAGTTGTCCAAGAGTTGTGCATCGGCAACTCGTCGCAAAGCGCCCGTGCACGCGGCCTGAACGGTCACGACGCGGGCGGGGAAATACCGGCTGAGGATGCCGCGCCGTCTGGTAGGAAGCCGGCATGGCAGTCATCGATGCCGCGACGGCCGACGGCACCGCCCGCCGGTGGCTCGACGCGTGGAACGCGCACGACGCCGCCGCGGTCGTCGCCCACTTCGCCGACGATGTCACCGCTGCGTCGCCCCTGATCGATGCGCGCCGCCCCGGGTCGGGAGGGCGCCTCCGTGGGCGCGACGCCGTGCTCGCGTACTACGAGGAGGGGCTACGGCTCGCACCGGACCTCCACTTCGAACTCGTCGAGGTGCTGTGCGGTGTCGACCAGGTCACGATCGTGTACCGCAACCAGCGCCACATCATGGTCGCGGAGACGCTGACGATGGCGGCAGACGGGACGGTTGTCGCGGTCCAGGTGAGCTACGGCCGCTGATCGGCGCAGTCACCGCTCAGCGATCCACGGAGGGCGGCCGTCGGGGCGGCAGCATCGGAGGGGGCCCGGCCGGGGCCGACGAGGACGTTGCCGGTTACGGTATCGGGGTGCCAGGACGTCTCGAGGGCAAGGTCGCGATCATCACCGGCGCGGCGAAGGGGCAGGGCGAGGCGGAGGCGCGCCTGTTCGCACGCGAAGGCGCGTCCGTCGTCCTGACCGACGTGCTGCGGGAACGCGGGGAGGCGGTGGCCGCCGACATCGGTGAGCACGCCCTGTTCCTCGCGCACGACGTGTCGAACGAGCAGGACTGGCAGCGCGTGATGACGGCGGCCACGGAACGGTTCGGCGGCCTCGACATCCTCGTCAACAATGCGGCGATCCACTGGGTGCGCCCGATCGAGGAAGAGGACTGGGGCGAGTTCCAGCGACTGTTGTCGATCAACCTCGGCGGCGCGTTCCTCGGCACGCGCGCCGCCATCGCACCGATGCGGTCGCGCGGCGGCGGCTCCATCGTCAACATCTCGTCCACGGCCGGGCTCGTCGGGTTCACCGGGCACGGCACGTACGGCGCGGCCAAGTGGGGGGTGCGCGGGTTCACCAAGGTGGCGGCGATCGAGCTCGGCAAGCACGGGATCCGCGTGAACTCGGTCCACCCGGGGCCGATCCGCACCGACATGCTCCCCGGCGGCCCGTCCGATGTGGACCCGGCGCGATGGCGCAACTTGCCGCTCGGCCGGAGCGGCGCGCCCGAGGAGGTGGCCGAGCTCGTGCTGTTCCTCGCGTCGGATGCCGCGTCGTTCATCAGCGGCGGTGAGTTCACCGTCGACGGCGGCTCGCTGGCCGGGCCCCCGACACCACCTGCCCTGCGCTAATGCCGGCTTGACGCCGGAGCGGGGCTGGCCCCGTAACGCTCGGGGCTGGCCACGAACCGCTCCTTGCAGTGGTCCGAGCAGAACCACACGGTGTGGTCCCCGGACGCCACGCGTGCCGGCGCGTCAGACGTGCGCACCTGCATGCCGCACACCGGGTCCGTTGCGTAGCCCTGCCCGCCGCCCCAGCGGTCGCGGCGGCGGTACAGCACGTAGAGCATGGCGAGCAGGGCGATGAACACGATGTTGAGGTACGTCGTGTACCCCCAGTGGAACGACGTGGGCGCGATGGGCTTGGTGGTCCGCGACGGCACCAGGCCCGCGGCCGAGAACAGGGCTTGCACGATCAGCCCGGCCACGGCCATGGCCGCCCACAGCAGTACCAGGAGCCGCACGGTCAGGCGCAGCCCGTAGTACTTGCGGTACACCATCAGCAGGGGGAACGTGATGAGGTCGGCGAAGATGAACGCCACCACGCCCCCGAAGGAGATCCCGCCCTTCCACAGCGCAGCGGCGAGCGGGACGTTGCCGATGGAGCACACGAAGCTGATCACGGCCACGAACGGCCCGACGACGACGTTCTCGACCGAGGTCCACGCCCCGTGCCCGTGGACGAACACCGAGTTCCACACGTGCACGGGGACGAGCACGGTGAGGAAGCCCGCCACGACGTAGCCGATCACGAGCTCGCGCCGCAGCATCGTCAGGTCCGAGATGGCGTAGCCCGCCGCGTCCGCCCACGCCGCTCTGGACCGCAGCGATGGCCGGGCGGCTCCGCCGGGCGGCTCCGCGGGCGCCTCGAGGCGCTCCCGCGCCGCATCGATGTCGCGTCGCGAGAACCACCACCCGCCAAGGACGGCCAGCAGCACGATCATGATCGGTCCGCCCGTGAATTCCGCTGCGGCGAACTGCCATCCCATGAGCACGACGAGCACGATGCCGAGCTCGACGACCAGGTTGGTCGAGGCGACCATGAACACGATGGCGGTCACGAAGTCCGCGCCCTTGGCGAACAGCGACTTGGCCATGGCGCTGGCGGCGTACGAGCACGACGACGACACCATCCCGTAGCCCGACGCGCGAGCGACCGACGCAGGGCGGTGGTCGCCGAGGGAGCGCTCCATCCGCGACCGCGGCACGAACGCCTGCACCGCACCCGACAGGCCGAACCCGAGGACGAGCGGCCACAGCGTCTCCCAGAACATGAAGAACGCCTCGCGCACGCTCCGTCCCGCCCACACCAACGCCGACGCGGCGATGGGTGGCGTCACGAGCGCACGAGCCTGGCGATGGCCGCAGACGCCTCGGCCACCATCTCGTCCGCGCCCGGCCCCCCGCTCGCCATCGCGTCACGCACGCAGTGGGCGAGGTGGTCCTCGAGCAACTCGACGGCCACGGCCTGGAGCGCCTTGGTCACCGCCGCCACCTGCGTCAGGACGTCGATGCAGTAGGTGTCGCCTTCGACCATGCGCTCGATGCCGCGCACCTGGCCCTCGATGCGCCGCAGGCGGTTGAGGACGGCAGCCTTGTCAGCCGCGTAGCCCGGCGGCTCCGGGTGCGGCGCACGGTTGGCGGTCATGCCGCGGACCCGAGCTGGGCCTCGACCCATCGCCCGAGCGCCGCTGCCGGGAGGGCGCCGACCTGCCTTGCCACCTCGCGCCCACCCTGGAGCACCAGCAACGTCGGGACGCTGCGCGCGCCGAAGCGCTGTGCGACGGACGGGGCCTCGTCGACGTTGACCTTGAGCACCTTGACGCGGCCGGCAAAACGTCGCGCCAGGTCCTCGACGGCCGGTCCCACCATCCGGCACGGGCCGCACCACGGCGCCCACAGGTCGACGAGGACCGGCACGGTGCTCGCGCTCGCCGCGGCGAAACCCGCGTCGTCAGCCTCGACGAGCCACGGGAGCGGCTCGTGGCACTCCGCACAGCGGGGCACGCCCGCTCCAGCGGCAACCGGGACACGGTTGCGCCGACCGCACCCGGCGCAGGCGACGATGTTGTGCATGGCTCCTGCCTTCCCGACGGACACCCCGGGGGGGTATACGCGCCAACGGCAGCGCCCGAGCGGCTATTCCCCAGGTGGGATGATCTCGTGATGCTCGGGCTACCCGCGGGGGCGCAAGGCGTCCTCCCGTGCCAGCTCATCTCCGAGGCGATCGAGCTCGGTTACGTCAATGCCGGGGACTACCGGGTCCAGCCGGCGCAGGTGCAGCCCGCCAGCCTCGACCTCCGGCTCGGCGACCGTGCCTACCGGCTGCGGTGCAGCTTCCTGCCGGACGCCGACCCAGTCGACCTGAAGATGAAGCCGCTCGTCATCGACGAGCTCGACCTGCGCGACGACGGCGCCGTGCTCGAGCCCAACCGGCCGTACCTGATCCCGCTCATGGAACGCCTCGAGCTCCCGGCCGGCCTGCGGGCGCGCGCCAACCCGAAGAGCTCCACCGGCCGCCTGGACGTGTTCACGCGCGTCATCACGGACCAGAGCTTCCAGTTCGACGAGGTCCGGCCCGGGTACCGGGGCCCGCTGTACCTCGAGGTCGTGCCGCTGTCGTTCGCCGTGCAGGTCAAGCAGGGCCTCGCCCTCAACCAGCTCCGTCTCTCCGCCGGGCGGGCGCGCTTGAGCGATGAGGAGGTCCGGGCGACGCACGGCGCCACCCCGCTGCTGTACCGCCGCGGCGCGCCCGTCCCCGACGCGGACCTCGCCACGGCGGACGGGCTCTTCCTCAGCCTCGACCTGCGCGGCGACGACCACCGCCACGTCGGCTACCGCGCCCGGCAGAACACGCCGCGCCTGTCGGTCGCGGCGATCCGTAGCCACCGCATCGACGACTACTGGGAACCGATCACCAGCGAGGCGGGCAACCGCATCGTGCTCGACCCCGAACGCTTCTACCTGCTGCTGTCCGAAGAGAGCGTGTCGGTGCCGCCGAACCTGGCAGCGGAGATGACCGCCGTCGACCCGACGAGCGGAGAGCTGCGCACGCACTATGCCGGGTTCTTCGACCCCGGCTTCGGCTACGCCCGCGACCGGACGCTGTTCGGTTCGCGGGCCGCGCTCGAAGTGCGCGCCCACGACGTGCCGTTCATGATCGAGCACGGCCAGCGGGTGTGCAAGCTCACCTTCGAGCGCATGGTCGCCGAGCCCGACCGCCTCTACGGCGACGACGTGGGCTCGCACTATCAGGGCCAGGTCGACACGCTGAGCAAGCACTTCCACCGGGCCGCGCCACCGCCGCCACGACCGTTGCGCGACGACGCGCTCCCGCTGTTCGACCACGAAGGCACGCCCCCACAGCCATAGCCGGCGGTCAGGACGGCAGCGGGATCGGGCTCGGCCACGGCTTGTCCATCGCCCGGCGCGCCAACGCGACGCGGCGGGCGTGCGCGCGTTGGCCGCCCAGCTCCTGTCGCAGCGCCAGCAACGGGAGCGTCAACCCGACCAGGCCGTACTCGGACGTGATGCCGATGGCGCCGGTCACCTGGTGCGTGTTCTGGTAGGTCAGCGCGGCGGCCTCGCACGCGTACGCCGCGGCCGACGCCGTGAGGAACTCGTCGTCGGCGTACCACGCGCCACGCCGCGCCAGCCAGCGTGCGCCCATCGCCTGCGCGTACGCGGCCGCCAGCCGGTGCTGCACGGCCTGGAACGCACCGATCGGCCGGCCGAACTGCACGCGCTCGCTGACGTGCTGCGCCGTCTTGGTGATCGCCGCGAGCATGAGGCCCTCCGCCTCCGCCGCGATGGCGACCTGCCACGCCCGCCGCAGGCGGTCACCGGCGGCGACGCGTGTCCCCCGCCGCACGGTGATGCGCGCGTACGGGGCGCCATAGGTGGACTCGACCGGTTCGACGTCGACGTCCTCACGCGCAGCGAGCAGGGCGTCGTCGCCGTCCAGGACCAGGTAGGCGTCGCACACCGGCCCCCACCGGCACAGCGCCGAGCGGCCCTCCACCAGCCCCACCGCCGCGGGCAGGTCGTGGACCCCTGCGAGCGGCCCGGCGAGGACGCGCGCGGCGGTTGGGCCGGCGGCGACCGCGGCGGCGGCGCGTTCGACGACCAGGACGCCTTCGATCGGCCCCGCGTCGCGGACGACGTCGAGGTAGCCGAGGGCGCCGAGGTCCTCACCGCGGGCGAGCACGGCGTCGAGGGCCTTCTCCAGTGCCTCCTGTTCGGGGGTCAGGGTGAGGTCCACCGTCAGCCCTTCGGGAGCCCGAGGTGGCGGGCGATCAGGTTCAACTGGACCTCGTAGCTGCCGGCGGCGATCGGGCTCGTCGTGCCCCACACCAGCTGGCGCTCGGCCACGCTGCCCTGCTCGAGGCCGGCGGGCCCGAGCACCTCGGCGCACGCGCGCGCGACGCGGCTCTCCATCGGGCCGGTCACGGCGCGCGACACGGCCGCGGTCGGGCGGCGGCTGTCGAGGCCCAGGACGCGCTCCTGCACGGCCGCATAGTTGAGGGCGCGCGCCGCCTCGCACGTGGCGTACGCCATGCCGACCTCCTCGAGGACGGACGGGTCGTCGATGGCGGCGCCGGCCGACGCGACGGCGGCGTCGAGCGTGCGCTCCGCGTTCTCGTGGCGGGCCACGCCGACCCGTTCGTTGGCGAGGATCTGGCGCACGATCTCCCACCCCTGGTTCTCGGCGCCGAGCAGGCAGTCGACGGGCACGGGCACGTCGGTGAACCACGTCTCGTGCACGAGGTGCGGGACCCAGGGGTTGGCAATCGGCCTGACCTCGATCCCCGGGAGGTCCATCGGCACGAGCAGCGCCGAGATCCCTTCCGCGCCCGACGTCGACGGGTCTGTGCGGGCGAGGAGGAAGCAGTAGTCCGCCGCGTGGGCGTACGACGTCCAGACCTTCTGGCCGTTGACGACGTACACGTCGCCGTCGCGCACCGCCGTCGTGCGCAACGAGGCCAGGTCCGAGCCCGCCCCGGGCTCCGAGAACCCCTGGCACCACATGGCTTCGCCGCTCGAGATGCGGGAGAGGTGGAAGCGCTTCTGCGCGTCCGTGCCCGCGGTCATGATCGCCGGGCCGATCCAGTTGACGTTCATGTACTGCGGCCCCCGCGGCTCGCCGGCCGCCCAGAGCTCCTCGCTCACGATCGCCTGTTCCCACGGTGACGCGTCACGCCCGCCGTACTCCGCGGGCCAGTTCGGCGTCAGCAACCCAGCGTCGCCCATCGCCGCGCAGAACGCCCGTACGGCGTCGATGTCCTCGGGTTCGGGCATGTCCCGCTGCCGGTGCGTCCAGCGCGGCCGGCGGTGGGCGTCGATGAAGGCACGCAGTTCGGCGCGGAACGCGTGCTCCTCCTCCGTCCAGTCCAGGTCCACGCGCGCAGGCTACGCCGCCCGTGCGATCATCGCCTCGTGTTCGACCTCACCGGCAAAGCGGTCGTCGTGACGGGCGGGGGCCGCGGGCTCGGCCGGGGGATCACGCGGGCGATGGCGAGGGCGGGCGCGAGCGTCGTCGTCGCCGGCCGCACCCCGGGGCCGTTGCACGACGCTGCGGCCGAAGCCCGCGACCTCGGCGCCCAAGCGATCGACATGCTCACCGACATCACCCGTCCCGAGCAGGTCGCCGCGCTCGTGGCCCGCACGGTCGAGGCCTTCGGCCGCCTCGACTGCTGGGTCAACAACGCCGGCAGCGCCAACAAGAGCGACGTGGGCCCGCTCATCGACCTCACCGAGCCCCAGTGGGACGCCGTCGTGGACCTCAACCTCAAATGGACGTTCTTCGCCGCGCAGGCCGCGGCGCGCGCCATGCCTGCGGGCGGCTCGATCATCAACATCTCGTCGCGAAGCGGGTCACAGCCCAACCCCATGACGGGCCAGTACGGCGCAGCGAAGGCAGGCGTGGAGAACCTGACCGCCACCATGGCGGCCGAATGGGGCCACATGGGCATCCGGGTCAACGCTGTCGCTCCCGGCGTCGTGCTGACGGACGCGCCCGTCGCCATGGACCGGCCGAGCCGGCGGCGGCGCCAGCTCGAGACGATCCCGCTCAGGCGCCTCGGCACCCCCGACGACGTCGGTGCCCTGTGCGCCTTCCTGGCGTCCGACGAGGCGTCGTGGCTGACCGGCGAGGTCATCCAGCTCCACGGCGGCAGCCGCATCCCGGTCGGGTACCTCACGTACCTGCACCACGTGAACGAGCGGCTCGGGTGGGGGGACGACGGCTGAGCCGGCGCATTCCGCGCCGGCGTTAAGGTTCTTCACACCCTGCTCCGCGGGACGCGGTGCACGCTCGCGCCATGGACGAATCCGTTCGTTTGGGCCGGGTGGCCGGCATCCCCGTCGGCGCCAACTGGTCGTTGCTCGCCATCGTCGCGCTGCTCGTGATCGGGCGGGGGCACGCAGCTGCCGCACGCCGCGCCGGGCCACGCCGCTGCGTCCTACTACCTCGTCGCCGCGGCCGCGGCCGTCGCGTTCTACGCCTGCCTGCTCGCGCACGAACTGGCCCACGCCCTCGTCGCCCGCCGGCACGGGATCGCGGTGGACGGCATCGTGCTGTGGCTGCTCGGCGGGGTGAGCCGCCTCCGCGGCGAGCCCGCCGACCCCGGCACGGAGCTCGCGGTCTCGGCCGCGGGGCCGGCATCGAGCATGGGCCTCGCGTTGGTGTTCTTCGCGCTGAGCCGGCTGGCCGGAGGTACCGGGCTGGCGGCCGCCGCGCTCGGCTGGCTCGGCTGGATCAACGGCGGGCTGGCCGCGTTCAACCTCATCCCCGCGTTCCCGCTCGACGGCGGGCGCGTGCTGCGCTCGGTCGTGTGGCACCGGCGCGGCGACAAGGGGGCGGCCACATCCTTCGCCGCCCGTCTCGGGCAGGTGTTCGGGTACGGCTTCATCGGGGTGGGCGTGGTCGGCGCACTCGCCACCACCGCGGGGCTGAGCGGGGTGTGGCTGGCGCTGATCGGCTGGTTCCTCGTGTCGGCGTCCGCGCACGAAGCGCGCTCGTCGGCGCGGGGCGACGAGCTCGCGGGCCTGCGCGTCGCCGACGCCATGGACCCGGATCCGGTGACCGTCCCGGCGTGGGCCACCTTGGACCGGGTGTGGGACGAGTGCGTGTGGAAGCGCCGGCTCGCCGTCTTCCCGATCGTCGTCGCCGGTGGCGCCTTCGTCGGCGTGGCCAGCGCGGCGCGGGCGCGCGCCGTCCCGCCGGAGCGCTGGGCGACCGTGACGGCCGGCGCCATCATGGTGCCCGCAGGCCGCTGCGTGACGGCCGGCCCCGACGAGGAGCTGGCCGCCGTAGCGCGCCGGCTGTCGAGCGCACCCGACGGCCTTGCCGTCGTGCTGTGGTCGGGCCGCGTGATCGGTACGGTGACCGATCTTGATGTCGAGCGCGCCGTGCACGCGGCGCGGCTCCGGCGCGCGCCGACCGTTGCCGTCTGACACGCGCGCGCTGGGGCGGCGACATCACCGAGGCGACGTGGACCGGCCGTGAGGCCACCGGCCGTGCGCCGCTCGCCGCATGCGTACCCCCGCCGTCGCGGGCGCCTCGTTCCGGGGGCGCCCGCGATGCGCGTCCTAGCCCGGCAGCGGTGACACGCGCAGCACGACGACGCACGCGTCGTCCTCGTGCTCGTCGGTACGGCCGAGGTCGAGCAGCTCGTCGGCGAGCGCAGCAACGCTCGCATCGCGGCGGCGGGCGGCGAGCGCAGCCAGCTGGCCCATGCCCCGCTCCAGCCCGGCACCGCGGCGCTCCACGACCCCGTCGGTGTAGAGCACCACCGTGTCGCCGGGGGCGAGGCCGAACGCCTGCTCGACCCACTCGCCAGGCGGGCACCCGAGCGGCGGGCCGCTGTGCTCGGCCAGGAACCTGGGCCGGCCTACGGCGGGGACGACGAGGGCCGGGAGGTGGCCGGCCGATGCCCATGTCGCGACGCGCGTCTCTGGGTCGATGACGAGGTAGAGCGCCGTCGCGTAGCGCTCGCCGGGGGCCATGGCGGCCCCGAGGTCGTGCAACAGCTCAGCCGGGGACCGGGCGACGCCCGCCAGGGCGCGGGCGCCGTAGCGGAGCTCCGCCATCAACGCCGCGGCGGCGACACCGTGGCCCGCCGCATCGCCGATCCCGACGAGCAGGCGCCCGTCCGGGAGGCGGTGCGCCTCGTACCAGTCGCCGCACACGTCGCCGCTCGCGGGGACGTAGCGGGTCTCCAGTTCGAAGCCGGGCAGGTGCGGCGTGGCCGCGGGCAGCAGCGCAGCCGCGAGGTCCTTGCTGGCCGCCTGCTCGCTCGAGAAGCGCTGCGCCGTGCCGAGGGCCGCACCGAGGCGGGCCGCCAGCTCGCTCACCGCCTGCACGAACAGCGGCGACCGGGAGCGGTGGCCGCTGCGCGACGCCACGGTCAGCACGCCGAGCACGCGGCCGCGGCTCAGCACGGGGGCGGTGACGGCGTCCACCAGGCCGAGGGCGAGGACGTCTGGCAGCACGTCGCCGGGGTGCCCTGCCGCGAGGGCCCCGCTGGTCACCTCGGGTGCCACGACGATCGCGCCGTTGCGGTAGCACCGCGTCACCTGCGACCCGTCATCGGCACGGAGTGCCGTCCCCACCAACCGCTTGGCCAGGTCGGGCTCACCGGCGATGCTCACCGCGGCGCGACGCAGCCACGGGCCGTCGGGGAGGTGCACCGAGCACCAGTCGCCGAGGCGGGGGACGGCGAGGTCGGCGGCGAGCGCCACGATGCGGTCGGCCTCGAGCGAGCCGGCCAGCATCGCTCCCGCGTCGGACAGGAACTGCACGAGCTGGCGCGCTTCGCGCTCGGCGTCGAACAGCTCGGCGCGGTCGAGCGCGGTCGCACAGAGGTCGGCGACCTGCTGCAGCCGCACCAGCTCCTCGGCACCGAAGCTCCGGCTCGCGTACACCCCGATGCTGAGCACGCCGCGCGTGGTCCCGCGGGCGCGCAACGGCAGTACGGCGTTGGCCTCCGACGGCGACGGCGAGCCGGCGAGCTGGGGCCACCGCCGGTCACGCTCGGCCGTCGAGCCGTACCACACGGCTGCGCCCGTGCGGACCGCCTCCGCAGCAGGAAGGTCCGACTCCGGGGGGATGGCGCTCACGAGCGACGTCGTCAACGGCGGGACGCCCACCCCGCTCGTGAGGCGCAGTGCCCCGTCGGGGTCGCACAGCCACACCGAACAACTGGCCGCCCCGAAGCCGGCGGTGATGTGCCGGAACAGCGCGCCGCAGATCTCGTCGGCGGTCGTAGCACCGGACAGGGCGAGGGCGAGCCCGACGAGCACGTCGGACGTGAGCGCCTGCTCGCCCCCGCGTGCGGTGCCGGGGGCGTGCGCGGCGGTGGCCTCGCGGCGCTTCGTGAGGGCGCCGGCCAGCCACCCCGCCACCTCGGCGGCGAAACCGACATCGTCGTCGGAAAGGAGGCGGCCGCCTGTCGTGCACAGCGAGAGCGTCCCCGTCGCCGAGCCGCTGTCGGTGATGGGGAGGATGGCGCCGGCCGTGACGTCGAGCTCCCGCAGCAGCGCCAGGTGCTCGTCGTCTGCCGCGGCGCGCGCGATGGCGTCGTCGGGCGCGAGCCGGAACAGGAAGGGGCGGCCCGTGCGCAGCGCCTCGTCGACGCGCGGCGAACCCCATCCGCGCCACAGGCGGTCGAGCAGTGGCGTCTTGGCCGGCTCGCGGTGCGCGGCAACGAAGACTGCGGCCTCGTCCCGCTCGCCGAGGCCCACGGCGACGAGGTCGGCGAAGTCGGGCACGAGCGCGCCGCAGACGACCGAAGCCATGTTCTCCTCGGTCGTCGCGCGCGCCAGTGCCTTGACCACGTGGTCGAGCGTGGCCTGCCGCCGGCGACGGTGCACCGCCCCCTGTTGCTCACGCAGCACCTTGATCCGGCCCCCGCCGACGGACGCGAGCGCGCGCAGGAACGACAGCTCGTCGGCCGAGAAGTCACGCGCCGCCGAGAACCCGAGGACGAGGCACCCGAACGGGACGCCGAGCTGCGGCGCGATGGGGATGCACGCGCTCGTCGGGTCGTCGAGCGCGGGGCGGTCGGCGAAGGCCTTGTAGCGGTCCAGGCGCTCGCCCAGGGTGCGGATGACGACCGGCTGGTTGGTGCGGATCGCCTCTGACGCCGGGAGGTCGGCGGAAAGCGCGAACTCGCCCCACGCCGAGGCCACCTCCTCGGGGAAGCCCGCGGCCGCGGTGATCCGCACGGTGATGCCGTCGGGGCCGAGGCGGCACACGCACGAGTTGCGCGCGCTGAGCGACCTGACGGCGAAATCGGTCAACGCCTGCTCGACGGCGTGCTCATCGGCGATGGACGCGACCTGCCGCTCCAGGCCGCGGATGGCGCGGCGCCAGCGCGGTGTGAGCTCGCCGTCGCCGTGGTGCACGCGCGACGCCGTCGCCGGGAAGGGGCACGCGCGCGGCGGCGCCCCCGCCATCTGCGCGGCCACCTCGTCGCGGTACCACGTGTCGAAGGCGACGACGTCGGGCGGCCGCGCCGCAAGGTGCGCCTTGCCCGCGAGCCCCATCCGCATCATCAACTCGTCGACCTCGGCGAGGGTGCCGGGCACCGCGACAGGCAACTCGAGATCGAGGTCGACGAGGTGGTCGGCGCGCGCCAGTGCGGCGTGCACGGCGCGCTCGCGCGGTCGGGTCGCCGCCTCGATGCGCGCGATGACGTCGCCCGTGATGAGCGCCTCGGCGATGCGGCGGCCGCCGGGGTGGTCGACGATCGCTAACTGCAGCTCGCGGAGCAATGCCGACACGGCGTTGTCGGACTGCACGAGGAGGCGGACCGGGACGGCGATCAGGCGGACGGTGCGCACGTCGCGCCGAGGCGCCGGGGTGGGCCGCGGCGGCTCGGGCGCGGGTCGCTCCGTCGGCGTCCCGAGTTCGGCCCACACCACCTTTCCCGGCCAGCGCGCCTCGACGCCCCACGTCGAGCTCAGCGCGTCGACGATCGCCATTCCCCGGCCCGTGGCGCGTTCGGCGAGCAGGTCGACGAGCGCCTGGTCACCTTCCGCCCGGCCGGTCAGCAGCCCTTCGGCCAGCGGCACGAAGGCGGCCGGCAGCAGTGGGGCAGTGTCGTCCTGGTCGGTGACCGCCAGCCGGAGGCCGGGCGGGCGGGGCTCGATCGAGAGCTCGCAGTCCGTGCGGGCGTGCAGCACGGCGTTGGTGACGAGCTCGGATACCACCATCTCGGCGTCGAGCACGACGGCTTCGGGCACCGCCCACCGCTCGGCGGCGTCCCGCACGGCGTGGCGGGCGGCGGCCACGCTCGCCGAGCGCGCCGGCAGCCGGAGCGCCACGCCGCCGGTGGCCGGGCGCCTGCGCTCGCTCACAGGGAAATCCTAGGAGAGCCGGTTGGCGGCGGTGCGGGCGGCGCTGCGCATGGCCGGGCGCCGGTCCCCGGCTGCGGCGGTGGCCCGGCCGCAGCGGCATCATGGAGCCCATGGACGACGCCGAGCTGGTGCAGCGGATCGACGAACTGGCCGCCGAGGAGCACCGGCTCGAGCGCTCGCATGCCGGTAGCGGCCTGGGACCTGACGAACTGGCACGCCTGCGCGCCATCGAGGTCGCCCTCGACCAGTGCTGGGACCTGTTGCGCCAGCGCCGTGCGCGCCGCCACGCCGGGCAGGACCCGGACGCGGCCGAGGCACGCCCGGCGGTCGTCGTCGAGGAGTACGAGCAGTAGGAGCCCCTCAGCCGAGCGAGACGGCGCCGACGTAGAGCTGGCGCTTGCCGCCGCAGCCGTAGTTCGTGCAGCCCGGCGACCAGGCCGCGTACGCCATGAACCAGTTGCCGGCCGCGTCGCTCGCCAGCGACCCGCCGCCCGGCCCGGCCGCCGGGCCGTACGACGAGAGCAGCGGGCCGGCCTGCGGCTGCGTGCACGGGCCGGTCGGGCCGGCGCACACGGCGTAGCCGGTCGCGTAGCCCGCGGACTGCCAGTCGCCGCCGGTGAAGAACAGCAGGTACCGCCCGCCGGCAACGACCATCTGCGGGTCGTCGACGGTCGTCTCCCACGGGTGGGCGGCACTGTCTTTGGCCATCACCAGCTGCGGCGCGCCGGCCAACGTGGCGCCGTCAGCGGCGAGCGGTGCCGCCCAGACGTCGCTGACGGCGAGCGACGACCCGTCGTTCGACTTCCACAGCAGCCACGGGTGGCCGCCGGCGTCGACGAACGGGCTGGGGTCGATCGAGCCGCCGAGCGCCACCTGGCACTGGAGCGACGCGTGCGACGTGTCGCTGAACGGTGACGTCGGCGCGGGCGAGGTGGCGACGCTGAGGCAGTACTTGCCGCTCGCGTTGTCGATGGCGTCATAGAACATGACCCAGTGGCCGGCCCACTGGAACACGCCCGGCGACGTCTCGGTGCCCGAGCGCTGCCACGACGGGGTGGCGGCGAGCGCGGTCGAGCCGTACGGCTTTCCCGACAGCGTCCGCCAACCTCCGGTCGGGGACGAGGACGTGAGGACGCCGAGGTTGTTGCCCCACGTCGTGCCCGTCGTGAACGTGTACCAGGTGGCACCGTCACGCACGAGGTCGGGGTCGGGTGCGTCGTCGGCGAACGCCGGCGCCGCCGCGGCAGACACCGCGGGTGCCGTCGGCGGGGCGGATGCGCCGGCCGGCATCCACGCCCCGCCGAACCCGAACACCTCGCCGCCGCGGTCGAGCATCCAGTAGCCGTTGGGCACGCCGCCGCTGAAGCTCGGCGCGGTCGCGATCACGTCGCTCAACGGCGGTGAGGCGCCGAGCGACCCGAAGAACGGGTTCCCGAAGTTGAAGGCGCCGCCGTCCGCGCCGACCATCAGGTAGCCCGAGCCCGACGCGACCATCCCGGCGACCGGCCGGTTGAGGCGCGTGCCGCCCATCGACCCTTTGAAGGGCACACCGAACGCGAACACGCCGCCGTCCGCCGCGACCTCCCAGTAGCCGCCGGCGCCGGGCGCCATCCCCACGACCGGTGCGTTAAGGCGGGCGCCGCCCATCGAACCCTTGAACGGCGCGTCGCCGAACGTGAACATGCCGCCGTCGCTCGCGACCAACCAGTACCCCTTGCCGTCCGTCGTGGCCGCCGCGTCCAGGACGGGCCCGTTCAGGTGCACACCGCACACCGACGCCGAGAAGACCGGCGCGTCACCGAAGTTCTGTGTGCAGCCGTTCGCGTCGAAGACCCAGTAGCCGCCCCCGTCGGCGGTCACCGCCATGGCGACGGCGGGGTGCGGGAGCTGCGCGTCACCGCGGTGCACGGCGTCCCCGAAGGCGTGCACCGTGCCGTCGTGGGCCAGCACGTAGAAACCCTGGCCGTCAGGCGTGGCGACGATGCGCGCGGCGCCGGCGATACCGGTCTCGGCGACGAGCCCGCTCGCGGTCGCCGCGGCCACCGCCGTGCCTCCGGCGGACGCGGCGGACGCGGCGGACGCGGCGGACGCGGTGCGCGCCGACGCGGGGCCGGTGGCGGTCGGGGCCGCGGCAGCCGTGGGGCTTGACGGGGCACCGGCCCCGGCGAGGACGGTGCCGACGAGGACGAGAGCGGCGGCGAGTTTCGGCATTGTGCGGTGTATCGGCAGGTAGGGTCCCAACCCTATGGGGGGCCGGTTCGCTGGCGACGCAGAAGTGGCCCAGTGGCGGGAGAACGGGTGGGCCCTGCTCGACGGCCTGATCGGCACAGACGAGATCGATGCCGCGCTCGCCGACCTGGCGCTCATCTTCCCGAGCGCCGAGGAGTACCACGCCGACCCCGCTGGCACGGTGCGCCACTGGCGGGGGGTACCGCCGACGCGCGGCGACGGCGGGTTCGTGTGGCCGCCGACCGGGCCCGGGTTCCGCCCCGAGCAGCATGCGTGGCGGAAGGAGTTCCCGTTCCCCGGCTCAGGTGCGCTCAACCGGTTGTGCGTGCACCCGACGATCGTCGAGTTCTGCGCGCGGGCGCTGGGGACGCCCGACATCCGTATCTACCAGTCCGCGGTGTCGGCGAAGTACACGGGTGAGACGAACTACGAACAGCCGATGCACACCGACCGTAACCACTCGTGGTTGCCGTCGATCCCGGGCAGGACGTGGGGGCACGTGGAAGGGTTCCTCTACCTCTCCGACGTGCACGCGGGCAACGCCCCCACCCACATGGTCGACGTGCCGCGCGCCGCGGGCCGCGACACGACGGTGCCGCTCATCTGGCCGACGAGTGACCCGGAGATCTACGCCGCCGAACGCGCTGCCGCCGGCCCACGCGGGTCGTACCTCGCCTACCGTTCCGACGTCTTCCACCGCGCCGTCGACCTCACCGAGCCGGGGGCGGTCCGCTACCTGCTGAACGTCAGCTTCAAAGTCGCCGGGTGCGATTGGCTGGGGTTCTACACCGCGCACTCGCGGGCCAACACCCTCGAGTGGGGCGCGTTCGTGGAGGGGTCGACGCCGTCGGAGCTGGCGCTGTTCGGGTTCCCCCCGCCGGGGGACCCCGTGTGGGACGCCGAGCTGCTCGACGCCACGGCGACGCGCTACCCGGGGCTCGACCTCGGCCCGTGGAGGTCGGCGCTCGCCTGATCGGGCTACGGTCCGCGCATGACCGTGATCTTCCACGACGCGGACGGCGACGTCGCCGACCTCCGCGGCCAGCGCGTGGCCGTTGTCGGCTACGGCAACCAGGGCCGCAGCTGGGCGCTCAACCTGCGGGACTCAGGGGTGGACGTGGTGCCGTGCGTCCGCGCCGATGCGACCCGCGAGACCGCGGTCGCCGACGGGTTCTCGCCCGCTGACCCGGCCGACGCGAGCGACGCCGACGTGATCTGCCTGCTCATCCCCGACGACGTGATCCCGACCGTCGCGCTGCGCCCGCGGCGCGAGGCGCTGGTGGTCGTCGCCAGCGGGTACACGTTGGCGTTCGGGCGTCTCGACCCTCCGTGCGACGCAGGCATGGTGGCGCCGCGCATGCTGGGGCCGGAGGTGCGGCGGTGCTACACGGAAGGGGTCGGGTTCATCACCGCGGTCGGGGTGCACCGCGACGAGACGGGGACGGCACAGCGACGGCTGCTCGCCGTCGCCAAGGCCATCGGGGGCCTGCGCCAGGGCGCCATCGAGCTCTCGCCCCGCCACGAGGCGATCTTGGACCTCTCGGTCGAGCAGGCCCTCGCACCGGCGCTCAAGCGGGTCAGTGAGTCGTTCGTGCAGGTGATGCTCGAGCAGGGCGTCCCGATCGAAGCCATCGTGACCGAGCTCGTGCTGTCGGGCGAGGTGGAGCGCACGTACCGGCTCGTCCGGCTGGAGGGCGGCGCGGCGCAGATGGCGTACCACTCCCCCAC
>Ga0070741_10007956_pt1 | contig 21565 bp, 24 predicted proteins | sample Coa_R1_4_FD_66440 | JGI IMG/M metagenome (GOLD analysis project Ga0070741, IMG submission 66440) | Surface soil microbial communities from Centralia Pennsylvania, which are recovering from an underground coalmine fire - Coalmine... | ecosystem: Environmental > Terrestrial > Soil > Unclassified ... | reverse complement strand
CGCTCGAGCTCCGGCAGCCGCGTGTCGTCCATCAGCCGCGTGTACACGGCGTCGATCTCGTCGAGCGGGTAGTCCCGGCCGTCGACGCGGAGCCAACCGGCGACGCGGCCCGAGACGAGCTCCCAGTCGAGTGCCGCCTCGGCAAAGCGACGCTGGTTGAAGACGACCGTCGGCCGACCGAGCCGGTCGAGCTCGCGTGCGACCATTGCGAGCGGCGCCTCCGTCGGGATCCCGCAGAGCAGGATCATCGGAGGAGAACCGCCTCGAGGGCGTCGAGCGCCCCATCGCCACCGGGGCTCAGGGCGGGCGTGGTCGTGACGCCGTCGAGCTGGAGCTCGCCGTCGGACTGTGCGAGCTCGACGCCGAGGAGCGTCTCGCCCGAGAGCTCCCGGAGCCGTCGGCAGGCCTCGGCCGTCCGGCCGGGCACGTCGCCCCCGACCGGGATCACCCGCTCGCCGACCACGAGCACCGAGCGCCGCGGCGCGAACGGGTCGCAGAGGCGTCCCGTCGCGGGGAACTCGGGCGGGTCGGCGCTGCTCTGCCGGTACTCGGCCGCGATGCCGGCCTGCGCGGCGAGCAGGGCCCAGTGCGAGGGATGACGCCAGCCGCCGCTCAGGCTCTGCGGCGTCGGCCGGTTGACGACCGGCCCGGGCAAGGCGGAGAGCCAGCTCAGGAACAGGGCATGGAGCTCCTGGCGGGCGTAGTCGCGGTCGTCTCCCGTTGCGGCGAGGTGCGACGACGGCGTTCCGCCGAGCCGGTTGAGGACGGCGACGTCCTGCCCGCTGTCGATCGTGCGGCCGTCGTGGAGCGTGATCGAGACGCTGGCCGGCTCGCGCCGACCGAGCCGGTGCTCCCAGCCGAGCGCGCAGCCGAGCGCCTGGCTGCCGACGAGCTCGACGCGGGCGCCGCGGCGGCGGAGGCCGCGCGCCGCCCAGAGGGCGTCGAAGTCCGTCGGCTCGCACAGGACGACGACGGTGCGCTGTCGCGGCCCCCACCCGACGATCCTGGGCCGGCGCACGGCGGGCGCCGGCCCGGAGCGATTGCCGTGCATCGGTCAGCGCTCGGCGAGCTTCTCCACGTCCTTGGCGTCCTTCGCGTCCTTCGCGCGCTCGGCGTCCTCTGCGAGCCGTGTGCTCTGGGCCGCCAGGTCGGGCTCCGACGCGAGCGCCCCGTAGGAGAGGTCGGGACGCTGCGCCTGCGTGATGAAGTGCGTCAGCTCCCCCAGGGCGCCCTCGAGCGCGCGTAGCCGTCGCTCGATCGGGTCTCCCGGCCCCGGCCCGCCCGGCCCCTCGAAGCCGCCCTCCTTGAGCTGCTTGCCGTCCTTCTCCTTGATGCCGCCGATCCCCTTCTCGGGATGCTCGAGCTTGGCGATCTCCTTCGTCTCGAGCTTCTCGACCTTCGCGTCCTTGCTCTCGATCTTCTCGCGCTTGAGCTCCTTGACCTCGAGCTTGAGCTCCTTGGCCTCGAGCTTGTGCTCCTTCACCTCGGGTTTCTCGTGCTTCTCGTGCTTCTCGATCTTCTCGAGCTTGATCTCCTTCAGCTTCACGACCGACGTGCACATCGAGACGTTCAGAGCGGCCAGCACGGCCGCGATCGGATTGGCGACGCCGTAGCCGGTGGGATCGCCGGCGAAATGGAGCCCGACGACCTCCCGGGCGTTGTTGACCACGACCGAGCCGGAGTCACCGTGGTCGCCGAACTTCGGGTTGTGCGCCGGGTCGGGCTTGACGCCGATCTGGTTCGTCAGCGTCTTCGTCCCGAGGCCGTCGCCGTAGTCGATGTTGACCGAGAGGTTGACCGAGTCGACGATCCCGTAGGTCAGCCCGGTCGTGCGGCCGCGCTTGCGCACCGCGTCTCCGAGCGAGACGGTGTTGGTGCCGGCGATCGAGCCGATGTCGACGATCTCGCAGGCCGTCCCGCGGCTCGCTGTGACCTCCGCGACGGCGCAGTCGACGGAGCCGCCGAGCGACTGGCGGGCGAGCGTGCCGACCGCGTCGCCGGGACAGGAGCCGCCGTCGACGAGCCCCGGCTGCGCCTGGGTGTCGCCGGCGTGGAAGCCGTCGTCGATGCACATGACGTGGAAGTTGCTGAGCATCATCGGCTTGTTGGTGACGTTGTCGCGCACGATCGCGCCGAGCGTGCCGACGTAGACGTACCCGCCGACGGAACGGCAGGGACCGAGGCTGATCCCGCCCTTCAGCGGTGTGTACGTCCCGGTGTCGGCCTGCGGAGCCAGCTCGGCGACCGCCATCCGGGCGGGGTGCAGCTCGAACTTCCGCTCGATCACGTCGGTCGGATGCCCGTCGATCTCGGCCGGGATCTGCTGGCTCGCCGGCACGTCCTTCTTCGCCCTCTTCTTCTCGACCAGCACGCGGATCGCGATCGTGCCGGTCGGCTCGCCGTTCACCTCCTTGTAGCCGACGTCGACGCCGGTCACGCCGGGAAGCTTGAGCAGCTCGCGCTCCGCACGTTCCTTCGCCGCCACCAGGTCCGGGCTCACTTCGGCCATGCCCTACCTCCTCGGGGGACGAGAACCGGAAACGAACGACCAGGCCTCTCCCGCGCTCTCCCCGTCGGTCGCGGCTGCTCTGACCATTCGCGGCGCCGCAGAACCGCGGGCACCCTCTCACACGCATCAGCGTGTGTCAATAGGCACTAGCGGCGGCGCGCGGTGACGTACGTCCAGCAGCAGCGGAAGGTCGGCCTGCCGCCGAAGATCGTCGTCAGCGACTCGCGGAGGAGCTCGAGCCGTGCAGCGGCCGCCTCCGGTGTCGCGGGCTCGCCGTCGACCTTCGCCGAGCCGCCGACCCAGCCGAGCACGGCGTCGGCGTAGGCGGCGAGGAACTCGTACCACTCGTCGACGCGGGCCTCGATCGTCCGCTTCGTAACGTCCTCGATCTCGAAGCCGCCGCCGCGGAGCGCGTCGAGGTAGTAGTCGAGCGGTCGGGGGGCGAGGAAGACGCGGTCGCGCCAGTCCAGGTAGGGCTGCAGCCGCTCCGGATCCTCGAGCACGTCGCGGTACGCCTCCCAGCGGGAGTCGGTGCGCACCAGGCCGGCCGCCACCTCGTGCACGACGTACACGGTCTCGTCGATGATCCACTCGTTCTCGGCCGCCTCCGGGTTGCGGATGTTGCCCGAGTTGATCCGGACCCGCCCTCCCTCCCGGAGGACGCGCGCCCAGGCGGCGAGCGTGTTCTCGAGGTCGTCGTAGAGGTGGATCGCATTGGTCGAGACGAGCACGTCGGCGCCGGGAAAGCCGCCGCCGAGGGCCTCGTCGACGTACTGGAGCCTGCGCTCGTCCCTGAGGTAGTGCAGGCGCCGGAACGCGATGCGCTCGTCGTCCCGGAAACGGTCGAGGGCGACCCGGAGGAACTTCGGCGAGCTGTCGACGACCACCATCCCGACCTGGCGGTCGAAGATGCGCAGGCGCAGGCGGTCGAGCAGGATCCCCGTCCCGCCCGAGTAGTCGATCAGGACGTCGCCCTCGCGCAGGTCGGCGGCCAGCTGCTCCACCGTCAGGTCGAGGTTGTCGTACCAGCCGTGGTTCTCGACGGTGTCGTAGTGCAGGCCGAAGGCGTCGACCGGCTGGTCGACCCAGTCCTCCGCCGGAATCCGGGCGAACCCTTCGGGCCAGGCGAAGACGTAGTCCGGCCGCGCGTCCGGATCGACGACGGGCCTGCTCAGCGCGGCGTGTGCGTCGAGGAGCGCCGGCACCTGCCGCGGCGGGTACCTGCCCCACCCGCAGGGGGTCGCGACCCCGAAGTCCCCGACCGCGTGGTGAGCCGCGTCGATGCGGCGGCGGACGTCGGCCTCGGGCTCGTCGGGGTGCAGCACGCCGAGGTAGAGCTCGGTCCCGGCCTGGAGGCGCAGGTCGCGCAAGGGCGCGAAGAACGCCTCGTCGGCCCGCTCCTGCGGGACGGGCATGTGCACCCAGCTCAACGGGCGGTCGAGGCTGGCGGCGAGCGCGTTCGCGATGTCGACCATCCGCCCGAGGTCGGCAGGAGCGTGCCTCGGCTTCGCCTCGTCGTGCCCGGAGCAGAAGTGGAAGCCGAGCTCGACGTCGGGCGGGACGAGCCGGCTGATCCGGATCAGGCGCTCGAGGATCCCGCCCTTCACGTCGGGGAACCAGACCGGGACGTCCCCCTCGAGCATGCCGAACTCGAAGTTCGTGTCCCACTGGAGCGCGAGCTGGTCGTGCGGCACGTGGGCGAGGATCCGGTCGAGCTCGACGACCATCGCCGCCTCGTACGCCCGCTCGACGGCGGCCTGGTCCTCGAGCGCGACGAACGCGCTGATCGGAGCCAGCGGCGTCGGCAGCGAGACCTGGAACCGGCACCCGCGTGGGAGCTCGCCGTCGCGCTTGAGCACGCTGAACGTCCGATACGACGACAGCGCCGCCTCCGCGTACCCGAGCTGGTCGAACGCGAGGTCGCCCCCGTCCTCGCCGTCGCGGAGCCGAAGCCGGGGGAGCGCCCGGTACGAATGTGGCGTCGGCGGAGCGACCTCGAACTGCGTCCGGGAGCTGAGCACCGGGTACTGCCAGACGATCCAGTCGGCGCGTGGGCCGGTCTCGCCGTCGGGGATGCGCCGCAGACGGTCGCCGAGCGCGCCGCCGACCGTCCGGAAGACCTCGGCGGCGTCGGCGAGCGGGACGCTGCCGACCAGGTGGGCTCCGGTCGGCAGGAAGCCTTCCCCGGACAGGGCTTCCTCCGGGGACGCAACGACCGTCTCGCCCGGCCGCGCCATCGGCGCAAGCCTAACCCGGGCGCACCGGGCTACGCGCGGGCGACCAGGACGTCCTCGAAGAACTCGCCCGAGCGGCGGCCGGTTCGCCGGTTCACGTGCCGCCGCACGCGCTCCTCCAGCCGGAGGCCGGCACGCTCGAGGATCTCCGGGTACAGGTCGCGCCGGTCGTTGACGACGATCGCCACGACCGCGCCGGGACGGAGGACGCGGCCGACGTTGGCGAGGACGGCCACGATCCCGTCCGAATAGGCGGCGAGCGCGGCGCGGGTCGTTCCCGCGGCCGCGGCGCCGACCTCGAGCGCCCGCCGGTCGTCGAGCCCGAGCAGCTCGTACGCGTACCGGTGCTGCTCGTGGTAGTCGATCAGGCCCGGATAAGGCGGCGAGGTGATCACCCCGTCGAAGATCGCGGGCAGGTCCACCTCCCGTGCGTCGCCGTGCAGCACCTCCGCCGAGCGTCCGCGGGCACGTACCCTGGCGAACTGCTTGATCCGCCCGAGGGTGTCGAGCGCGTAGCGGCGGATGAAGTGCTCGGCGCGCTCGACCGGGCGACACTCGCGCCGGTGCTTGTGGCACCAGTACGGCTCCGTCTGCGGGACGCGCGGGAAGTCGAGGTCGAAGTGCGTCGTCCGCCGGGCCGAGCGTGCCGCGCGGGCGAGGACGACGCGCAGGACGTCCGCGTGCTCGTAGTCGTCGATCAGCGAGCGGAAGGCGAGCAGCTCGCGCGCCGCCTGGGGCGCGAACCATCGGCCGATGTAGCCCTGGCCGGGGGACAGTCCCTGCAACGAATGCGTGACGGCCGGCAGCCGCGCGAGCGCGTCGCGGATCTCCTTCTCGAGGACGAACTGGTTGTAGCGGGCGGTCTTGACCCGCATCAGCAGGCAGTTGAAGGCGGCGACGTCGACCCCGGTCGCGTCGTAGCCCCCTTCCAGCGCCTGGACGAGCGTCGTCCCCGATCCCGCGAACGGATCGAGCACGTGCCCGTTCGCCGGGACATGGCGGGCGAGCAGCGTCTCGACCAGCTGCGGAACGAACTTCCCGAGATAGGGGTGCAGCCGGTGCACGTGCTTCGTCCGCTCGCGCTCGGGCAGCTCGCGCTCGGACCACGAGAGCTCGAGGTCGATGTCGGCGTAGAGAGCATCCTGCGTCCGCGCCACCAACGGCGACGTTCGCCACCCCGACCGGAACTCCTGGCCCGCGGGATCTCGCCGCCGCGCCCGACATGTGCGGGCGCGGCACGGAGACTTCCTAAGGTGCAGACCGAAAGCGAGCGCAGCGAGCGTGCGGAGGAGAGGGCCCGCGGGGGAACCAGGGGTTCCCCCGCGTCAGGCGAGGCCGCGGCTCAGGTCGTACTCGCGCAGGCGCGCGATCCGCTCCTCGATCGGCGGGTGCGTCGAGAAGAGGTTCGCCATCCCGGCGCCGCTGAACGGATGGACGATGTACAGCGCCGCCGTCGCAGGGTTGACCTGCATCGGTACGGCGTTCCGGCCGCGCTCGAGCGTCTCGAGCGCCTCGGCCAGCGGCTCGCCCGTGCCGAGCATCCGAGCCGCCGTCGCATCGGCGAGGTACTCGCGCTGGCGGGAGACCGCGAGCTGGAGCAGGGTCGCCGCCAGCGGGGCGATGATGATCGTCGCGAGCGCGCCGATCGCGCCGAGCGGGTTGTCCCGGTCGTCCCCGCCGAACATCGAGGCGAAGAAGAAGATGTTCCCCACCGCCGAGATCGCGCCGGCGATCATCGCGGCGATCGAGGAGACGAGGATGTCCCGGTTCTTGACGTGGGCGAACTCGTGCGCGAGCACTCCGCGAATCTGGTCGCGGGGCATGTACTGGAGCAGCCCCTGGGTCACCGCGACCGCCGAGTGCTCCGGGTTGCGCCCGGTCGCGAACGCGTTCGGCTGGTCGGACGGGATGATGTAGACGCGCGGCTTCGGCACGTCGTAGAGCTGTGCGAGCTCCGCGACGAGGTGGTGAATCTCGGGCGCCTCTGCCTCCGAGACCTCCTGCGCCCGTGAGGCACGGATGGCGAACTTGTCCGACATCCAGTAGGCGGCGAAGTTCATCAGGACGGAGAAGACGACGAAGAACCACAGCGCTGCCCCGCCGATCGCCGCGCCGACCCCGATGAAGAGGGCGGTCAGGCCGGCGAGCAGCAGCCAGGTACGCGCCTTGGTGCTGAAGCTTGCTCTGTTGACGTTCACGGCACTCCTTTCGGCTGAACGCTGGCTACACGAACAGCCGAAGGTTTCTCCCGCCACGAGTCTGGCGACATCGGGCCGACGCGCCCGGGTCTTGCGACCGTTCTGACGAGCGCGCCCGTTCGGGGATAGTGCCCCTCGGCGTGAATCACGGTAGCACACCGATTGGACGATCCGCCGTTTCTCAGGAAACGCTCAGGCGGGTCAGCCGGCCTGCCCGGATCGCGACCGCTTCCAGGCGCACCTGGAGGCCGTCGAGCTCGGGGTGGGCGGCCAGCCACGTCTCCGCAGCGTGCTCGAGCCGCCGGAGCTTCTCGGGGTCGATCATCTCCAGCGGGTCTCCGTGGCGGTCGCCCGTCTTCGCCTTCACCTCGCAGATCACCAGCTGCCGACCGCGCCGGAGCACGAGGTCGAGCTCGTACCCGCCCGCCCAGGCATTCGAGGCGAGGACTCGGTAGCCGCGCAGCCGGTAGTGCAGCCGCGCACGGCGCTCTGCCTCACGGCCGACGCTACTCGTCGACTGCCGCGAGCGCGTCGTCGGCCGGGAGGTAGCAGAGAGCCTGGAAGGAGCGGCGGTGGAGCTCGCACGGGCCGCGCTCGCGGACGATCGCGGAGTGGCCCGGCGTGATGTAGCCCACGTGCGAGGCGAAGCCGTAGTGGGGGAAGAGCGAGTCGAGCCGCCGCATCACCCGGTCGCGCGTCACCTTCGCGACGACCGACGCCGCCGCGATCGCGGCGCTCTTCTCGTCTCCGTCGACGACGGCGGTGTGAGTCGGCGCCGACGGGCCGAGCCTGAACCCGTCGACGAGGCAGGCCTCCGCAGGCGGCGTCAGCTCCCAGAGCACCGAGCGCAGGCCGGCGAGGTTGGAGCGGTGCAGGCCGCTCGCGTCGATCTCGCGGTGCGAGATCACCCGCACCGCGATTCGGCGCGCACACGAGACGACGGCGCGGAAGAGCTCCTCCCGGCGGGCGGAGTCCAGCTGCTTCGAGTCGTTCAGCAGCGCCAGCGGGCGGACGCGATGATCCCGGAGCTCCTCGTAGTCGAGGAGGACGCCCGCGACGACGAGCGGGCCGGCGAGCGAGCCGCGTCCGGCCTCGTCGGCGCCGGCCACGAACCGGGCGCCGAGCCGCCGGTCGAAGCTAAGAAGCCTCTTGCCTGGTCTCCGCGGCTTCTGCGGCTTCGGTCTCGGGCTCTGCGACCGGCTCGACGTCGGCTTCGGCGGAGACGTCCTCCGCCGCGCCCGGCTGCTCGTCGAGCTCCGGCTCGCCGGCGGGCTCGCCTTCGGGCTCTCCGGCGACGGTCTCGGCGGCATCGAGCGACGATAGCTTGTCGCGCCGCTGGACGGCCCGGACGCGCGCCTTCTTCCCCACTTTCTCGCGCAAGTAGTAGAGCTTCGCGCGGTTCACGTCGCCGATCTGGACGACCTCGATCTTCTCGATCTTGGGCGAGTGGAGCGGAAAGGTGCGCTCGACGCCGACTCCGAACGACTGCTTCCGCACCGTGAACGTCTCCCGGACGCCGGCTCCCTGGCGCTTGATCACGATCCCCTCGAACACCTGGATGCGTCGCCGCTGGCCCTCGATCACCTGGAAGTGCACGCGCACGGTGTCGCCGGCCTTGAACCGCGGCCGGTCTTTGCGCAGCTGCCGCTGCTCGAGGAGCTCGATCGTCTTGCTCATAGGAAGACGGCCCGCAGGCCGACGCACAATGGTAGCGAAGCGGGCGCTACGAGTAGGAGATCAGCTCGAGCAGGCTTCCGTCCGGGTCGCGGAAGTAGACGCTCTGTCCCTTCCCGCGCGCGCCGCGACGGTCGACCGGGCCGAGCTCGACCTCGACGCCGCACCGGCCCAGATGCTCCACGGCGGCGTCGACCGGGCCCTCCCAGACGAAGCACAGGTCGCTGTTCCCGGGCCGGACCGGATCGGCTGCGCGCGGATGCGGCTCGCTCCCCGGGCCGTGCACGTTCAGCTGCTGGTCGCCGAAGCGGTACGCGTAGCGCCCCTTGTCGAGCTCCACCAGCTCGGCGCCGAGCACGTCGCGGTAGAAGGCATTCGACCGCTCCCAGTCGCTCACCGCGACAACGCAATGGTCGAGAGTCAGCGCCCGAGCAGCCACTCACGCCCCCGCCGCGGCCGAGATGCGCGGGCGCGGCCCGCGGCCGCGCCCGGCCGGCGACCGATGCGAGCGCAGCGAGCGAGCGGAGGAGGGGGTCCGTGGGGGAACCAGGGGTTCCCCCACGTCAACGGAAGCCGATGCGGTTGGGCGGCCAGTAGACGAAGAAGACCGGGCCGATCAGGTTCTTGCGCGGCACCGGGCCCCACTCGCGCGAGTCGCACGACTGCGAGCGGTTGTCGCCCATCATGAAGTACATCCCGGGCGGGATCTTCCGGGCCGGGTACGAGACGCCGGTGTCGCGCCGGTCCGGCTTGATGTACGGCTCGATCAGCTTCCTGCCGTCGATGTAGACGACCCCGTTCTTCTCCTGCCAGGTCTCCCCGGGCAGAGCGATCAGCCGCTTCACGAACGTGCCGCCGGCCCCGCACTTCTCCTTGGCGAGCGGCGGGGTCTTGAACACGACGATCTCGCCGCGGTGCGGCTTGCGGAAGTGGTAGATGAAGCGGTTCGCCAGCACCCGGTCGGAGAAGCGGGCCTCGCAGCCCGGGCCAGGGCGCGCGCAGTGCAGCGTCGGCTCCATGGACGACGACGGGATCCGGTAGGGGTTGACCACCCAGGCCTTGATCGCGAGGACGATCGCAATCGCCCCGGCGATCGTCACGATCCAGTCGATCGTGATGCGCCAGCCGCGGGGCAGGTTCCGGGTCATCCGCGTCACGGGGTTCAGGGTCCGCGGATGCTCGTCCGGCTCCTCGCCGACGACGACCGGCTGCTCGTCGTCGACCACCGGCTGCTCGTCGTCGGCGACCGGCTCCTGGGGGATTCGCCGGAACCCGTTCGACAGGTCGTAGTCACGGCGGCGCTCGGGATCCGACAGCACCTCGTACGCCTCGCGCACCTCGCGCGCCCTCGAGCGATCCTCCTCCGTGTCGAGCTCCTCGAAGCGGAGCCGGCCGTAGTAGGCGTCGCGGATCTCGTCGGGCGAGGCCTCCGGCTCGACGCCGAGGACCGCGTACAGGTTCTTCACCGCAGGCTCCTCGCCCGGCTCTGCTCGCGCCGCCAGGTCTCGATCCGGGCGTGGTCGCCGGAGAGCAGGATCTCCGGGACACGCCAGCCGCGAAAGTCGGGCGGCCGGGTGTACTGCGGATACTCGAGCCCGCCCTCGAGGTCGGCGGAGAAGGTCTCGGAAGCCGCGGAGCCCTCGCTGAGCGCGCCGGGCAGGAGCCGGGCGATCGCGTCGACGACGACCATCGCCGGCAGCTCCCCACCCGACAGGACGTACGGGCCGATCGAGATCGCGTCGGAGCAGAGATGCGTCACGATCCGCTCGTCGAAGCCTTCGAATCGTGCCGAGAGCAGCGTCAGCCGTTCCTCGCCGGCGAGCTCGGCGACGACGGCCTGGTCGAGCTGGCGCCCCTGCGGGCTGAGCGCGACCACGCGATGCTCGGGAACCCCGCCGTAGACCGCCTCGAGCGCGGCGGCGACGACGTCGACGCGCAGCACCATGCCCGGCCCGCCGCCGTAGGGCGAGTCGTCGACCTGCCCGTTGGCCAGCGGAGTCGTGTCCCGGTAGTTGAAGAGCCGAAGCTCGAGCCCGGAGCCGAGCACGGAGGCGACCGGCCGCTGCTCCGTCAGCCATCCGAAGGCGTGCGGCACCAGGGTGAAGATGTCGACCTGCAAGGCGACTGAGGTTACCCGCCTGCGAATCCGGCGGCGACGACGACGCGACCCGACTCGAGGTCGATCTCGCGCACGCACTCCTCGTGCATCGGCAGCGCGAGCCCCGAGTCGAGCTCGAGCACGTCGTTCGCGACGCCCGGCGCGACTCCGGTCACCGCCCCGAGGCGGCGGCCGCCCTCCTCCACCACCTCCAGGCCGACGAGCTGGAAGACGTAGTAGGAGCCCTCCGCCGGCTCCGGAAGCTGCGAGCGGGGAACGGCCAGCTCAGCGCCCCGCGGAGCCGGCCGATCGAGCCTGACGACGAGGCGGCCGCCCGAGCGCTTCCGCGACGCGACGGTCGCCGGCTCGCCGCCGGCGAAGAGGCGCGCCCCCGGGGCGAACAACCCCTCGTTGTCGCTCGCCTCCTCGACGACGAACGAGCCGTCGAGCCCATGGGGCCGGCCGACGCGGCCGATCCGGACGAGGTCGTCCGCCTCGCTCGCGGGCATCGCCGGGTCGCTCACGCGCGACGATCAGGCCGGACGCCGACGTGGCGAGCGCTCGTGCCGGACACATGGGCGGCGCGGCCGGGTCGGGCGGCCGGCGGATGGTCACGGCCGAGGCGTCTACTCAACGATCTCGAGGACGACGCGCCGGTCGCCGTGCGCGCCGCTCGCGCGGACGAGGGTGCGCAGCGCGCGGGCGATGCGCCCTCCCCGTCCGATCACCCGGCCGACGTCGTCGCGGGCGACGTGGAGGCGGATCACGCGCACGCCGTCCTCGTCGACCTCGTCCACGCGGACGGCGTCCGGCTGGTCGACCAGCCGCCGCGCCAGGTACTCGACCAGCGAGGCGCTCAAGCCAGGTCTTTGGCCTTGAGCAGGCGCGAGACCGCGTCCGAGGGCTGCGCGCCCTTCGCGAGCCAGTCCTTCACCTTCGCCTCGTCGAGCTCGATCACCGAGGGGTCGGTCTGCGGGTTGTACCGGCCGACGATCTCGATGAACTTGCCGTCGCGCGGCGAGCGGGAGTCTGCGACCACGACCCGGTAGATCGGGTTCTTCTTCGACCCGACCCGCGTCAACCTCATCCGTACTGCCATGTGTCTCCTCTCTAGCGCCTGCCGGTCAGGCCGGGAAGCGCCGGCATCTTGCCCTGTCCCATGCGTTTCATCAGCTTCTGCATCTCCTTGCGGGCGTTCAGGAGGCGCGAGACCTCCTGGACGGTGGTGCCGCTCCCGCGTGCGATCCGCTGTCGGCGCGAGCCGTCGATCAGGTGCGGCAGCCCTCGCTCGCGCGGCGTCATCGACAGGATGATCGCCTCGACGCGGGCCAGCTCGCGCTCGTCGACGTCCAGGCCCTGGAGCTGCTTGCCCAGGCCCGGGATCATCGAGAGGACGCCCTTGAGCGGTCCCATCCTGCGGAGCATCTTGTAGCTGGCGAGGAAGTCGTCGAACGTGAACTCGCCGGCTCGGAGGCGCCGCTCGAGCTCGGCCTGCTCGTCGGCCTCGACCGCCGCCTCGGCCTTCTCGATCAGGGTGAGCACGTCGCCCATGCCGAGGATCCGCGAGGCCATCCGGTCCGGGTGGAACCACTCGAGCTGGTCGAGCTTCTCCCCGGTCGACGCGAGCTTGATCGGCTTTCCGGTCGCGGCTCGGACGGACAGCGCGGCGCCGCCGCGCGCGTCGCCGTCCAGCTTGGTCAGCAGGACGCCGTCGAAGTCGATCCGGCCCTGGAAGGCTTCCGCGACGCTCACGGCCTCCTGGCCGGTCATCGCGTCCAGGACGAGCAGCACGTTCGTTGGGCGGATCGCGTCCGTGATCCGCTCCAGCTCGCTCATCAGGTCGTCGTCGAGCTGGTGGCGTCCGGCCGAGTCGACGATCACCACGTCGTTGCCGTTGGACTTCGCCCAGTCGACCCCCTCGCGAGCGACGGCGACCGGATCGCCGTCGCTCGACCGGTACGTCGGGATCTGGATCGACCGGCCGAGCTGCTCGAGCTGGTCGATCGCGGCCGGACGCTGGAGGTCGGCGGCGACCAGCGCCGGCGTCTTCCCGTCCTTCCGCAGCATCAGGGCGAGCTTGGCGGCGGCGGTCGTCTTGCCCGAGCCCTGGAGCCCGGCGAGCAGGATCACGGTCGGCGGCCGACCGGCGAACGCGAGCCGCGAGTCGCCGCCGCCCATCACGGCGGTCAGCTCCTCGTGGACGATCTTCACCACCTGCTGCCCGGGGGTCAGGCTCTTCGTCACCTCCTCGCCGACCGCGCGCTCCTTCACGCGGGTGACGAAGTCCTTGACCACCTGCAGGTTGACGTCGGCTTCGAGCAGCGCGAGGCGGATCTCCCGCATCGCCCGGGAGACCGCCTCCTCGTCGAGCCGCCCGCGGCCGCGGAGGTCGCCGAGCGTCTGCTGCAGCTTGTCGGACAGGGTGTCGAACACCGGCCGGACAGTGTACGCGCCGGTTCCTCGATCGCCGTACCGCAGGCCCGCTCGCCCCCAAGTAACAGTCTGTTACTTGGGGTCTGGACGGACCGGCACGGTTCCGGCACAGACGGCGCCGGTCGGCCGGGCGATGCTCTCGTCGTGGTCCGAGCTGCTCCGCGAATCGACAGCAGGCTCGTCGCCGCGATCCCGATGCTCGACGACGTTCGCCATCCGATGGCGGAAACGAACCGCAGGATCGGCCTGCTCGCGTCCGATCTCGGCCTTCCGAAGCCGAGCTACGAGCAGATCCGGATCCTGGTCAAGCAGCACCGCAGGAACAGGCTCCGACCGACGGCAGGTCGCGTCCTGCTCGACGTCGCATTTCGAGTCCGTCCGCCCGAGGCGCTGCTCGAGTACCTCGCGGGCCGGCCGGACCCCAAGTGACAGTCTGTTACTTGGGGTGGAAGGCGGAGGTGTCGCGACGGCCGGGCGGGCGGTGCGGCCTAGGCGCGGACGAGGGCTTCGGCGAAGTCGCGCGGGTCGAAGGGTCTGAGGTCGTCGAGCGACTCTCCCACGCCGACGAGCTTCACCGGCAGGCCGAGCTCGTAGGCGATCGCGACCGCGATCCCGCCCTTCGCGGAGCCGTCCAGCTTCGTCAGGGCCACGCCGGTGACGTCGACGACCTCGCCGAACAGGCGAGCCTGCTGCAGGCCGTTCTGGCCCGTGGTCGCGTCGACGACGAGCAGCGTCTCGTGCGGCGCACCCTCGAGCTTCCCGGCGATCACGCGCCGCACCTTCGCGAGCTCGTCCATCAGGTTGGTCTGCGTGTGCAGCCGGCCGGCGGTGTCGACGATGACGACGTCGCGGCCGCGCGCCTGCGCTGCTTCGATCGCGTCGTAGGCCACGGCGGCCGGGTCTCCCCCGCGGGGTGCGCCGACGAAGTCGGCCCCGGCCCGCCTGGCCCAGACCTCGAGCTGCTCCTCCGCCGCCGCCCGGAACGTGTCCGCGGCGGCGAGCAGGACCGAGCGGCCGTGCTCGGCCAGCTTCGCGGCCAGCTTCCCGATCGTCGTCGTCTTGCCCGTCCCGTTCACACCGACGACGAGCACCACCGACGGGCGGCCGCCGAGGGCAATCGCGCCCGGCTCGCCGAGCAGCGCGGTCAGCTCCTCGACGAGCGGCTCCTCCAGGGTCGTCAGCCCGCCGCGCGCCTCGAGTCGCTGGACGATCTCGGCCGTCGCCCGGACGCCGACGTCGGCGCCGACCAGCGCCTCCTCCAGTCGCTCCCACGACTCGTCGTCGGCAGGGTCGAAGGCTGCGACCGCCAGCTGCTGGGTCAGCGCCCGCCGCGACTTCGACAGCGACTCCCGCAGCCGGGCGAAGAAGCCCGCGCCCTCCGGCTCGGGCGGCCCCTCCCGGTCGCCCAACAGGTCCCCCCAGCTGCGACTCACGCGAGGACGATAGCCGCGAGGCTAGGCGACGGAGATCGCCGCCGCGTCCTCCCGCGGCAGGCGGCGCGAGACGACCTGCGAGACGCCGTCGGCGCCCATCGTCACGCCGTACAGCGCGTCGGCCGCCTCCATCGTGCGCTTCTGGTGCGTGACGACGATGAACTGCGCCCGGTCGGCGAAGCGTCGGAGCAGCGCGCAGAAGCGTCCGATGTTCGTGTCGTCGAGGGCGGCCTCGACCTCGTCGAGGAGGTAGAACGGGCACGGCCGCGCCAGGAAGAGCGCGAAAAGGAACGAGATCGCGCCGAGCGCCTTCTCGCCGCCCGAGAGCAGCGACAGCCGTGTGACCCGCTTGCCGGCGGGAGAGAGCTCGACCTCGATGCCCGGCTCTTCGCCTTCTTCGTCCGGCTCGGTGAGGCGCAGCCGGCCGCGGCCGCCGGGAAACAGGGTCTCCGCCACCTCGGCGAAGTTCCGCTGGACGGCGTCGAAGGTCTCGGCGAAGCGCCGCTCGACGGTCTCCGTCAGCTCGTCGCGTAGCGCACGCAGCTCCTCGAGCGACCGCTCCAGATCCTCGCGCTGCGTGCGCAGCTCCTCGAGCCTGGCCTTCTCCTGTGCGTACTCCTCCTTGGCGAACGGGTTGACCCCGCCGAGCTGCTCGCGACGCCGCTCGAGCCGCTCCAGCTTCTGGACGAGCTCGTCCCTCGGCCCGTCGGACGGCTCCGCGCCGGCCTGCTCGAGCCTGCGTCGAGCCTCGTCTCGCTCCGCCTCGAGCCGAGCGATCTCGACGTCGACCGCCGAGGCGCGCTCGCCCGCCTCGGACAGCGCGCGGCGGAGCTCCACCTCGCGGCCGCCGAGACGGCGCAGCTCCGCGGCGAGCTCGCTTGCTTTCAGCGCGCCGCGGTCGGCGTCCTCGAGCAGCGGCGCCTGGATCCGCTCGGCCGCCCGAATCGCGGCGGACAGCCCCTCGACCACGGCCCCCGCGGCTGCGACCAGCGCCGGGTCGGGCAGCCGCGGCAGCGCCCGGGAGGCCCGCTCGCGCAGCTCTCCGGCCTCTTCGACGAGGCGGCGGCGTTGTGCTTCGAGCTCGAGCAGGACCGACTCCGCGGTATCGCCCGTGAAGGAGAGCAGGCCGCGCTGCGGGTCGTAGTAGTGGCCTTCGAGCGTCACCGCCGGCCGGGTCGCGGCGAGCAGCGCGTCGGGCTCGACGACGTCGATCCCGTCGAGCGGCTCGAGACGGTCGGGCCGGACGAGGACCGTGAGGTTTCCGAGCCCCCGCTCCTTCGCCTGCTCGAGCAGGCGCAGCCCCTGGTCGGGCGTCGCAGCGACCAGGGCGGCGCCGACCGCGGCGGCCACGGCCCGTTCGTAGCCGGGCTCGACCTCGGCCAGCGAGAGCGCGAGCGTCGCGCCCTCCTCGGCCAGCGCGCGCGCCGCCGGCGGCAGCCCTTCACGCTCGGCGATCGCGCGCTGGATCGCCTCGGCGCGCGCCTCGACGAGGGCCGCCCGCTCGAGCAACGCCGTGTCGACGGCGGGCGGAGCCTCGCGGAGCCGCTGGAGGAGCGACTGCGCGGCTTCCAGCCGGATCTCCAGACGCTCGGTGGCGCTGCGCAGCCGGTACAGCGTCCGGGCCTCCCCCTCACGGCCGCCCGCCGCCGCGGCGAGTGCTTCCTCGGCCCGCGTCCGCTCGGCGAGGAGGGCATCCAGCGCCTGCTCGGCGGCGCGCTTCTGCGTGGCGAAGGCGCCTCGCCGAACGGCCGCGGCGTCGATCTCCTCCGCGAGCGACGCGAGGTCGAGCGCCGCGACCCCCGCGCGCAGCGCCGCGATCTCGACCGCCAGCTTCTCGGCACGCTCGGCCGCCGTCGCCTGGAGCGCCAGCGGGCGAAGCCGCTTCGCGACCTCCGCCTCGACGTCGCGTGCGCGCTCCACCTGGGTGGCGACCCGGGCGAGCTTGAGCTCGGCACGATGCCGGCGCCGCTTGAAGCGGCCGAGGCCGGCCGCCTCCTCGACGAGCTGCCTGCGCTCCTCCGGCTTGGAGGCGAGGATCGCCTCGACCCGGCCCTGCGAGACGATCGAGCCCATCGCCGAGCCGAGCCCGATGTCGGCCAGCAGCTCGACGACGTCCGTCCGGCGCACGTGGGCGCCGTTGACGAGGTACTGGCCCTCGCCGCCGCGGTGGAGCCGGCGGGTGATCGAGACCTCGGAGTAGTCGACCCCGAGCTCGCCGGCCGTGTTGTCGAACAGGAGCTCCACCTCGCAGTGCGCCGCCGGCGGCCGCGTCGCGGAGCCGGCGAAGAGCACGTCGTCGGGCTTCTCCGCCCGGAGCTCGCTCGGCGCCAGGCTCCCCGCCGCCCAGATCAGCGCATCGGCGATGTTCGACTTGCCGGACCCGTTCGGCCCGACCACGACCGCGACACCCGGCTCGAGCCTGATCTCGACCGGGTCCGGGAAGGACTTGAAGCCGCGCACGTGGATCGCCCGCAGGTGCATGCGAGCCGGAAGTATCCCAACCCGGTCGGAGGTCGACGGTGCCGCGCCGTCGAGGGGTCTGACCCCAGGGGGTCAGACCCAGGTCAGACCCGGGTCAGACCCCGCCGAGCGCGGCGAGTGCCTCGCGCGCCGCTTCCTGCTCGGCGTCCTTCTTCGTGCGTCCGCCCCCCGAGCCGACCTGCTCGCCGTCGACCAACGCGGCGCAGGTGAAGCGGCGGTCGTGCGCCGGCCCCTCGACCTGGAGCACCGAGTAGGAGACCTGGCGCCGTTGCCGGGCCAGCACCTCCTGGAGCTCCGTCTTGTAGTCGACGTGCTGCGTCGCCGCGTAGTCGATCCGGTCCGAGAACGCCTCGACGATGGCCGGCTCGACGCGCTCGAAGCCCCACTCGAGGAACAGGGCGGCGATCGCGGCCTCGAGCAGCGCGGCGAGGACGTTCCGGTTGCGGACCAGCCGACCGAGCTCGTCGGGCGGCAGGGCGTCTCCGCGCGAGGCGAGCATCGGCCCGAGCTCCAGGCGCGCGGCCACCTGGGCGCAGCTCTGGCGCGAGACGACGTGCGAGCGGATCTTCGCCAGCCGGCCCTCGGAGAAGTCCGGATAGCGGTCGTACAGCGCCCGGGCGACGGCGAGCTCGAGGACGCTGTCTCCGAGGAACTCGAGCCGCTCGTACGACGACGCCCGGTCCGGCGCCCAGGAGGAGTGCGTGAAGACGCGCTCCTGCCGGTCGGGCGGAAGCGAGTCGATCAGGGTGCGCAGCGCGCGCGAGCCGGAGGGCTCGCCGCTCGCATCGATGCCGGTTGTTCGGGCGCCGTCCCGGCCTCGGCCGGGCGGCTCCCCGCTACTGGTGCGAGGTGACGTAGTCGACGGCCTGCCCGACGGTCGTGATCTTCTGCGCGTCCTCGTCGGAGATCTTGATCCCGAACTGGTCCTCGAGCTCCATGATCAGCTCGACCAGATCGAGCGAGTCGGCATCGAGGTCTTCCTGGAACGAAGCCTCTTCGGTGATCTGATCCTCGTCGGTGCCCAGCTGCTCGACGAGCACCTCCTTCACCCGTTCGAAGACCTCTTCTCTCGACGCTGCCATGTCACCTCACTCGTTAGACGCGGAAACCGGTACGAAGCGCGCCGATCATACACAGTCGGTCAGGCGATTCCGCCGTTCTCGACGGGAATCGCGGTCGTCTCCGGGAGCCGCGCCGCGAGCCGTTTGGTGACCTCGTGCTCGACCCCCCTGGCGGCCAGTCGAACCGCGTTCGCGATCGCCCGCTCCGACGAGTTTCCGTGCGCGATCACGGCGAGCCCGCGCAGGCCGAGCAGGTAGGCGCCGCCGTAGGTGTCGGGGTCGAGACGACCGCGGAGACGGCGTGCTGCGGGACGGATCAGGAGCCCGCCGAGCTTGCCGATCGCCGTGGCGCCGATCTCGGCGCGGAGCCCGTCGATCACCGTCCTGATCGTGCCCTCGAGCGCCTTCAGGGCGACGTTGCCGGTGAACCCGTCCGTCACCACGACGTCGGCCGCCTTGGCGAGGAGGTCGCGGCTCTCCGTGTTCCCCCGGAAGTCGAGCGAGCTCTCGGCCAGCAGCTGGTGGGCTTCCAGTGCGAGCTGGTTGCCCTTCTCCGGCTCCTCCCCGATCGAGAGCAGCCGAACGCTCGGGCTCGGAAGGCCGAGGATCTCCTCCGCGAAGATCGCGCCCATGTGCCCGAACTGCAGGAGGTGCTCCGGGCGCGCATCCGCGTTCGCCCCGCAGTCGAGGAGCACGGACGGGCCGTCGCGGGCGGGGATCGGGACGGCGATCGCCGGCCGCAGGACACCGGGGATCCGCTTGATCTCCAGCAGCCCGGCGGCGAGCATCGCGCCCGTGTTCCCGGCGGAGACGACCGCGTCGGCCGTCCCCTCGCGGATCGCGCGGCAGGCGGCGACGAGCGTGCTGTCCGGCTTGCCGCGCACCGCCTCCGCGGGCTTCTCGTCCATCGCGATCACCTGCTCGGCGACCACGTGGTCGAGCCCCCTGGTGTCGAGGGACGCCGGGCCGAAGAGGACCGGGACGATCCCGTCGGCGGCGGCTGCGAGCGCGCCGGCGACGACTTCTGCCGGGCCGCGGTCGCCGCCCATGGCGTCGACGGCAACCGTGACGGTCATCGATCCGGGGAGCGCGTGATGCCTCCCGCCGAGCAGAGCCCGGCTCCGGCGGCGAACGGCAAGGACATCACGGCGAGAAACCTGTCACCGTCGGATCCCACGGGCCGTGAAGGCCGCTACGGGATCGGCGAGCCGAGCGGCTCGACCTCGCGTCCCTTGTACGTCTTGCAGTTCGGGCAGACGCGATGGGGTCGCTTCGGCTGTCCGCAGGTCGGGCAGATGTTGACGCGCGGCGACTCGATGCCGTGCTGCGCGCGGCGCTTGTCGCGGCGCGACTTCGACGTCTTCTTCTTCGGGACTGCCATGCGGCCGGGCAGTATAGCGGCCGCTACAGGCGGTCCTTCAGGCCCTCGAGCGCCGCCCAGCGCGGATCGGGCTCCTCCTCGCCGTGCGCGTGCGGCTCGACGTTCAGGTCCTTTCCGCATACCGGGCAGAGCCCCGCGCACTCGGATCGGCACAGGATCTTGTCCGGCAGCGCCAGGATGAGCGCGTCCCGGGCCCACGCGGAGAGGTCGAGCCGGCCGTCGACCAGATAGGGCGTGGTCAGCTCGTCCGAGTCCGGGCTCGTCGCCTGGTACTCGCGCAGCGAGAGTCGCTCCTCGACGACGGCGTCGGCGAGACAGCGCATGCACGGGCCGTGCAGGCGCACGCCGAGGCGCAGCTCGAACACCCAGCCGGTCGAGGCGCGCGTCACGGCGAGCTCGGACCGGACCTGCTCGGGCACGGCGAGGTAGCGCTGCCCGCCGAGCTCGACCGGGGCGATCGCGACCTCGATCGCCTCCCGGTGCTCCTCGCCCGACCTGACGCGCACGTTGCGCAGGTCGAACATGGTCATGGGCACGAGGTTAGCGGCCGCGTACCGGGACGGCGCTCGGCCTGAGCGCGGGGTCGTGCTGCAAGGCGGGCTTCGGCGCCCGCACGATCAGGGCGACCGACGCGAGGATGATCCCGCCGCCGGCGAGCGTGCGCCACGTCAGCGGCTCGTCGAGGACGGCCGTGCCGAGCAGCACGGCGACCACCGGGTTCACGTACGCATACGTGCCCACCAGGGAGGTCGGCGCGGCCCGGAGGAGCCACATGTAGGCAGTGAACCCGAGCAGTGAGCCGACCGCGACGAGGTAGGCGAGACCGAGCCACGACTCGAGCGAGATCGCTTCCGGATGCACGCGCCCGAGCTCGCCCGCGGATACGCCGACGACCACCAGCATCAGGCCGCCGGCGAGCATCTGCATCGCGACGCCGACCAGCGGACGCCGCGGCAGCGGCGCGTGCTTCGAGTAGAGCGAGCCGATCGCCCAGGCGAGCGAGCCCAGAACCAGCACGAACGCCGCCTTGCTGCCGGCGCCGTCCGCACCCCCCGGGGCGACGAGCATGCCGACGCCGGCGAAGCCGACGACGAGCCCGGCGACCACCCCGCGCGAGAGCCGCTGGCCGTAGACGAGGCGGTCGAGAACGGCCATCCAGAGCGGGACCGAGGCGATGATCAGCGACGCGGTGCCGGTGTCGAGCGTCTGCTCGGCCCAGCCGACCGAGGCGTTGCCGACGGCCAGCATCGGGGCCGCGACGAGGAACGCCGAGAGCCAGTGGCGTGCCGTGGGACGATCGCCGCGGTCGCCGCGCCGGATCGCCCAGACGTAGAGAAGGCTGCCCGCGAGCAGGAAGCGGCCGGCGGCCATCAGATAGGGCGGGATCGTCCGCACCGCGTAGTCGATCCCGAGGTAGGTCGAGCCCCAGATGACGTAGACGGCCGCGAGCGCGACCCAGATCCGGGCGTGCGAGCGGTTCACGCCGCTGCCTGTCGCGAGCGGGCGCCGTCGGCGCCGGGTGGCGCCTTCCGCGTTCGAGTCGGGCCCGCGCCTGTCGGCCCCGCCTCGCGGGGCACGCTCTCTACCTCGAATGCCCGGGCCACCAACCGCGCCGGTCGCGGTCGTCGAGGTCACGAGGATCTGGCCCGAGGATCGACGCGACGCCGGCAAGCAGAAGCAGTGCGAGGACGACGATGATCTCCATGGGTGTAGCGTGCAGACCCATCGACATTAGGGCAAATCGTATATCATCTCGCTTTGATCATGGAAGCTGATAATTGGCTGGGCCTCGAGCTGCGGCACCTGATCGCGCTCAAGGCGATCGCCGAGACCGGGACGTTCGGCCGTGCCGCCGCCAGCCTCGGGTACACGCAGTCGGCGGTCAGCCAGCAGATCGCCACGCTCGAGCGCATCGTCGGCCAGCGTCTGATCGAGCGGCCGGGCGGGCCTCGTCCCGTGTCCCTGACCGAGGCCGGCGAGCTGCTCCTCCGCCACGCCGACGCGATCTCGGCGCGGCTGCAGGCGGCGCAGGCCGATCTCGCCGCCCTCGGAGCGGGCGACGC
>Ga0070741_10007955_pt1 | contig 21573 bp, 21 predicted proteins | sample Coa_R1_4_FD_66440 | JGI IMG/M metagenome (GOLD analysis project Ga0070741, IMG submission 66440) | Surface soil microbial communities from Centralia Pennsylvania, which are recovering from an underground coalmine fire - Coalmine... | ecosystem: Environmental > Terrestrial > Soil > Unclassified ... | reverse complement strand
GAAGTGATCATGACGCAGCTCCATGCCGGCGGAAAATTCGATCAGAATTCTTACAAGGTTTCCGGCGGCCTTCATGGCGTCGGCGTTTCAGTGGTCAATGCGCTGTCGAGCTGGCTCAAGCTCACCATCTGGCGCGATGGCAAGGAGCATTTCATCGAATTCCGCGATGGGGTCGCGGTGGCGCCGCTGAAAGCCGTCGGCGACGCCGGCGGCAAGCGCGGCACCGAGGTGACGTTTCTGCCCTCGCCCAAGACCTTCACCATGGTGGAATTCGATTTCGCCACGCTCGAGCACCGCCTGCGCGAACTCGCCTTCCTCAATTCCGGCGTCAATATCGTGCTCTCGGACATGCGCCATGCCGTCGAGAGGCGCGAGGAAATGCGTTACGATGGCGGCGTCGAAGCCTTCGTCAAATATCTCGACCGCAACAAGACCGCGCTGATCCCGGCGCCGATCATGATCCGCGCCGAGCGCGACGGCATCGCGGTGGAAGCCGCGCTGTGGTGGAACGACGGCTACCACGAGAGCGTGCTTTGCTTCACCAACAACATCCCGCAGCGTGACGGCGGCACCCATCTCGCCGGTTTCCGCGGCGCCTTGACGCGGCAAGTTACCGGCTATGCGGAATCCGGCGGCATGGCCAAGAAGGAGAAGGTGGCCCTCACCGGCGATGATTGCCGCGAGGGGCTGACCGCCGTGCTCTCGGTCAAGGTGCCCGATCCGAAATTCTCGTCACAGACCAAGGACAAGCTTGTTTCCTCGGAAGTGCGGCCGGTGGTGGAAAACGTGGTCAACGAGGCACTCGCCGCCTGGTTCGAGGAGCATCCGACCGAGGCCAAGGTCATCGTCGGCAAGGTGGTGCAGGCGGCCGCCGCCCGCGAGGCCGCGCGCAAGGCGCGCGAGATGACGCGCAAGAATGCGCTCGGCGTCGCCTCGCTGCCGGGCAAGCTTGCCGATTGCCAGGAACGGGATCCCGCAAAGTCCGAGCTTTTCATCGTCGAGGGCGACAGCGCCGGCGGCTCCGCGAAGCAGGGACGCAACCGCGAATTCCAGGCGGTGCTGCCGCTGCGCGGCAAAATCCTCAATGTCGAGCGCGTGCGCATGGATAAGATGCTCTCCAGCCAGGAGATCGGCACGCTCATTACCGCGCTCGGCACCGGCATCGGCGACGAGTTCAACGCCGACAAGCTGCGCTACCACAAGATCATCATCATGACCGACGCCGACGTCGACGGCGCGCATATCCGCACGCTGCTGCTGACCTTCTTCTACCGGCAGATGAATGAGCTCATCAACCGCGGCCATCTCTTCATCGCGCAGCCGCCGCTTTACAAGGTGAGCCGCGGAAAATCCGAGCAGTATCTCAAGGACGAACGCGCGCTTGAGGACTATTTGATCTCGGCGGGACTCGAGGACGCGGTGCTGCGTCTTTCCTCCGGCGAGGAACGCGCGGGTGCCGACCTGCAGCGGCTGGTCGAAGAGGCGCGCAGCATCCGCAACGTGCTCAACGGTCTGCACAGCCGCTACAACCGCCAGGTCATCGAACAGGCGGCAATTGCCGGCGTGCTGACCCAGAAGATCACCGGCGATCCGCAAAAAGCCGAACAGGCCGCCGCTTATATAGCCCGGCGGCTCGACGCCCTGGCCGATGAAACCGAGCGCGGCTGGGAAGGCCACTTTGTCGAAGCGCAGGGCTTCCGCTTTGCGCGCACGGTGCGTGGCGTCAAGGAAGCCGCGGTCATCGACCAGGCGTTGCTCGGTTCCGCCGATGCCCGGAAGCTCGACGAGCATGCGGCGTCCTTGCAGGAGATTTACGCCAAGCCCGGTGTCCTGCGCCGCAAGGGCGAAGACACGGCGATTCACGGTCCGATCGGCCTTTTTGAAGCGGTGATGGCCGCAGGCCGCAAAGGCATCGCCATGCAGCGCTACAAAGGCCTCGGCGAAATGAACCCCGATCAGCTTTGGGAAACGACGCTCGATGCCAACGCGCGCTCGCTTCTCCAGGTCAAGGTGAAGGAGATCGACGACGCCGACGACATCTTCACCAAGCTGATGGGCGAATTGGTCGAACCGCGCCGGGAATTCATCCAGGACAATGCGTTGACGGCAAGCGTCGACGTCTGAGGCGGCTATGCCAGCCGGCAGGCTAGCGGGCGAACAGATTGCCGAGAATCAAGCCTGCGACGACGACGGCCAGGAACAGGAACAGGAAGATTCCAAACAGGATCTTAGCGATCCCCGCCGAAGCCGCGGCTATATCGGTGAAGCCGAAGGCCGCGGCGATCAGTGCGATAATCAGGAAAATCAAAGCCCATTTCAGCATGGCGTTTCGCCTCAGCTCATGAAAAGTGTTGCGGCTGGCCGTTAGGCGGCACTGGAAGCCGAAGGCGCCCCCGTCGCGCGCTGCCAGTAAAGCTGCCGCCGCGCCCGCAGCCAATCGGCCAAATGTTCCGCTTCGGCCAGGCTGCCGAGAGGCCAAATCCGGTATTCGAGTTCCATCGCAGCATGGTCGGAGCGGCCCTTGCCGAAAAGCCTCTGCCACTTCCAGACCCGCGCGGACGGCCGTCGCCAGAGCGAAGCGAGCGCCGTGGCCAGATCGGCGGCGGCATCGAACACGACCAAATCACCGTTTGAGACGTCCCGGACTTCGTAGATTCCGGGGCCCGCCGGCGTCTCCGCGTAGACGCCGCGTGCGGTAGACGGCAAAGCCTTCCAGTCCGTCCAGTTCCTGATCATCGTCATCCAATTCGGCCCATCTTCGGGACCGCCGAACCAAATGCCCTTGGTCACGCCCCAGAATTCTTGAAACATCGAGCCCTCCCACCGTGCGGACCAAACGCCCGCCAATCGCCTTTGTTCCGGGATCGCTGCCCCCCGGCGAGGCCTTCGGCTTCCTCGGCAAAAACGGCAAACGGCGCCCGACAGGCGCCGTTTCAAGCCTTGGACTGGAAATAGGTCAGCGCAGCGAGACGATGAGCCCCTTCTGGGTGACCACCACCCAGCGGCCGTTCTGCCGGTCGATGCTCTCGACCCGGCCCACGTGGGGAAGCACAGCGCCCGGCAGGACCTCATAGAGCTCGTAGCCGTTTTCGACGAGCGCGCGCCCGTGCGCGACATCGCGCAAGACCCAGCCGCGCAGCACGGCCGGCTTCGGCGGTTCCTTCGGCGCTTCCTTCGCGGCGGCAGCGCCTTGCGGGATCGAGCCGGTGATCTCGGGCGCCGATGCGGCGGCCATGCGCTTATCCAGCCGCCCCACGGTTTCCCTGAGCGCCGGCAAATTGGCCTTGTCGACGCTGGCCTGGAGCGCGGCGATTTCCGATTTGACCTGGGCCAGCGCCCGTTTCAGCTCCTGCGTATTCTGGCTTTCTCTGGCCTCTGCCGGTGGCGTTCCTTTTGCCGCGAGCGTACCGAGCGACCCGGCAAGGCCGCCTGCCAGGGCGGCGGCGGCAAGCGAAGCCGCAAGCGCGGAGCGCCGGTAGCGGCCCGGCACGGAATCCGCGCGCTTCGTAGCGGCGGCTTTTCGGCCAGGTCTTCATCTTGCTTTGCCGCCGTAGCTGCGGGGACTGACGGCTCTGACACGATTGCGGCCGGCGCCGCGGATACGACCGGCGCCTGCGCCGGATTCTCGCGCTCGCTCATGATCGGCTCCCTCGGTTGACGTTTAACGATTGGTAACCACACGTGGTTACCAATTGGTTACCCGTCCGAAGGAGCGGTCAGAGCAGGCCATTCTCCGCCGCGAGGCTTCGAAGCGAAGTTTCCGGCCGTGCCCCGAGATGCTGGATCACCTCCGCGGCTGCAAGGCAGCCGAGCCGAGCGGCGTCGGCGTTATTCAGATCCTGCGCCAAACCGAATAGAAAGCCAGCGGCGAAAAGATCGCCGGCGCCGGTGGTATCCACCAGCCGGTCGACCGGAAAAGCGCGCACCGATTCGGTCTCTTCGCGTTCGACAATCATGCAGCCGTGTTCGCTGCGCGTAACCACGGCAAGCCGCGCGTCGTCGCGCAGCGCGCGAATGGCGCTGTCGAAATCGCCTGTCTGATAGAGCGACTTCAATTCCGATTCGTTGGCAAACAGCAGATCAACCGTTTGCTGGCGCAGCAGCATCTGGAATTCGTCGCGCCAGCGGTCGACGCAAAATTCGTCGGACAGGGTCAATGCGACCAGCCGCTTTGCCGCATGGGCGGCCGCGGCGGCCTTGAGAAAGGCGTCCTTGGCGTTTTTTGGGTCCCACAAATAGCCTTCGAGATAGGTCACCGCAGCGGACGCGATCTTGTCCGGATCGATGTCGTTGGGATGCAGGTCTTGCGCGGCGCCGAGATAGGTATTCATCGTGCGCTCGCCGTCCGGCGTCACCAGGATGTAACAGCGCGCCGTCGAGGGACCGTCGAAAGCCGGCGGCGTGTCAAATGCAACGCCGGCGGCGCGGATGTCATGAATGAAAGCGCGGCCCAGGCCGTCGTCTTTCACCTTGCCGATGAACGCTGCGCGGGCTCCGAAGCTCGCTAAACCGACCATCGTGTTCGCGGCGGAGCCTCCGGAAATCTCGATCGCCGGGCCCATCGCATCATAGATTTTTTCCGCGCACGGCTCGTCGATAAGCGTCATCGTGCCTTTGCGCATGCCGTGCTGCACGAGAAAATCGTCCTCGGTGCGGGCAATGACATCGACGATGGCATTGCCGATTCCAAGCACGTCCAGGGAGGGTTTGGCCATTGGCGCTTCTCGTCGATCGCGGGCGCGCACTATAAGCCTCGACGGCAATCCGGCAAGTTGCGGAGCCGTGAGCGCAATTTGCCGGCCGACACGGCGAAGTCGAGGATGACGCCAGACCGGCCGCGTGCTTATAACGTGGGTGGAGGCAACCGCCATGTCGCTCGCCCGCAATGTCGCCACGGTCGGCGGCATCACGCTGCTTTCGCGCGTTCTCGGCTTCGTCCGCGACGTGTTGATAGCGGCAGCGCTCGGCACCGGCATCGTCGCCGACGCCTTCTTCGTCGCCTTTCAGGTTGCAAACTTGGCGCGGCGGCTTTTGGCCGAAGGCGCGCTGAATGCCGCGATCGTTCCGCTTTATCTCCGCGCACGCGATCACGGAGGCGAGGGCGCCGCGGCGGCATTTGCCGGCGAACTCGCGGGCACGCTGACGATATGCATGACCGCGCTGGCTTTGCTTCTCGCCTTCCTGGGGCCGATCGTTGTCCTGTTTCTGGCTCCCGGCTTCACGCCGCACGGGCCCCGCTTGGACGCGGGCGTCGATTTGTTGCGGCTTACCTTGCCTTATTTGGCATTCGCCGCGCCGGTGGCGGTGCTGATGAGCGTGCTGAACGCCAATCACCGCTTTGCACCCGCCGCACTCGGCACGGTGGCGTTCAATGCGACCATGCTCGCAGTGCTGTTCCTGATCCTCAAACTGCGGGGCGGCGACAGCCTGTCCGGCCGCCTGCTTGCGGGGGGCGTTGCTCTCGCCGGCATGGCGCAGATGGGACTCGTCGTCACCGCGGTGTGGATCGGTCCGGAGCGGGTCGCGCCGCTGCGCATTGCTTTCGGTCGCGCCATGCGCCGCTTTCTCACGTTGGCGATCCCGGCGCTGATCGCCACCGGCATTCCCCAGATCGCGATTATCGGCGGCGTCATGGTCGCTTCCGAATCGCAGAGCGCAGTGTCCTGGCTTTACTATGCCAATCGTCTCGTGGAACTTCCGCTCGGCGTCGTCGGCATTGCCGTCGGCACCGTGCTCGTGCCTGCGCTCACTCACGCTCTGCGCAGCGGCGACCGTGCCGAACTCGCCGCCGCCGAATCGCGCGGTATCGAGCTGGCGCTCGGCTTGACGCTGCCCGCCGCGATTGCGCTCGCCATTTTGGCACGGCCGACGGTCGGCGTGCTGTTCCAGCACGGCGCGTTCACCGCCGCCGACGCCGCGGAAACCGCGGCGGCCTTGGTCGCTTTCTCCTTCGGCCTACCCGGCCACGTGCTGGTGAAGGCCTTGGCGCCTGCCTTCTTCGCCCGCGAAGACACCACCACGCCGATGCATGCGGCGCTGCTGGGTTTCGCGGCGGCGTTGGCCGGAAGCCTGGTGCTGTTCCCGATATTCGGACATGTCGGCGTGGCTGCCGCCATCGCCCTGTCCGGCTGGATCGCCGCCGCACTGCTCGGACTGCTTATCGGCCGGCGCGGCGAATTTTTGCTCGACGGTGCGGCGAGACGGCGGCTGCCGCGTATCGTGGCGGCAGGCTGCGTCATGGGGATCGTGGTCGCCGTGGCGAATAAATTCATGGGAGCAACACTTGCCGCGGGTGGACCGGAAGGAGCCCTCGCGCTGTTCGGGATCATTGCCGCCGGTCTTCTTACCTATACCGTCCTCACGCATGTCCTCGGCATCGCCACCATGCGCCAGCTTTTCGCCGGTCTGGGCGGCAAACTTTGACGTCTTTGGTAGCGCCTCTTGCATGCCGATGCGCCGGCGTGGCATGGACGCGGCGCAAAGAAAGGATTGCCAGCGATGGCTTTCAAACAGCTCGTATTCTCCGGCGTGCAGCCCACCGGCAATCTGCATCTGGGCAATTATCTCGGCGCGCTGGTCAATTTCGTAAAACTCCAGGAAAGCCACGACTGCATTTACTGCGTGGTCGATCTGCATGCGATCACCGTGTGGCAAGATCCGGAAGAGCTGCCGCGCAATATCCGCGAAGTAACCGCAGCCTTCATTGCTTGCGGCATCGATCCGAAAAAAAATATCGTCTTTAATCAGAGCCAGGTGGCGGAGCATGCCGAGCTGGCTTGGATTTTCAATTGCGTGGCCCGCGTCGGCTGGCTCAACCGGATGACGCAGTTCAAGGAAAAGGCCGGCAAAGACCGCGAGAATGCCTCGATCGGACTCTATGCCTATCCGACGCTGATGGCGGCCGACATTTTGGTTTACCGCGCCACGCATGTGCCGGTCGGCGAGGACCAGAAGCAGCATCTGGAGCTCGCCCGCGACATCGCGCAGAAATTCAACAACGACTATGCCAAATCGATCCGCGCGCATGGCTTCGGTGAGCAGTTCTTTCCCTTGCCGGAGCCTTTGATCCAGGGTCCGGCGACCCGCGTGATGTCGCTGCGCGACGGCACCAAGAAAATGTCGAAGTCGGACGCATCGGATCAATCGCGGATCAATCTGACCGACGATCCGGACACGATCGCACTCAAGATTCGCCGGGCGAAGACCGACCCTGAGCCGCTGCCGCACGATGAAAAGGCGCTGCAAAGCCGCCCCGAGGCGGACAATCTGGTGGGCATTTACGCCGCGCTCGCCGGGAGCAGCAGGGCCAAGGTGCTCGAACAGTTCGGCGGCGCGCAGTTCTCGGTCTTCAAGCCGGCGCTGGCGGACCTGGTGATCGCCAATCTGAGCCCGGTCACCGCGGAAATGCGCCGGCTGAAGCAGGACACCGCCTATATCGACTCCGTGCTCGCCGATGGCGCGGCGCGCGCCCAGGCGCTGGCTGCAGAAACCATGAAGCCGCTCAAAGACATCGTCGGTTTTGTCCGCCGCTGAACGCCGGTGACGCGTTGCTTATGCTCGGGTCACGCGGCGGCTTGTGAGAGGCGCGGGCGGCGTGGCAGCATGCGCGCTGATCGCGCGGGGAAAATCGATGAGCCGCAAGCGCCGTAGCTACGAAGCGGGACACAAACCGCAATATCTCGTCGTCGTCGATGAAACCGAGGAATGCGACCGCGCCATCTATTACGCGAGCCGCCGCGCGGCGCGAATCGGCGGCGGTGTCGTCTTGCTCCGCGTGATCGATCCGAGCGACCGCAATCAGCAATGGCTTGGCGTGGCCGATATCATGCGCGAGGAGGCCTATGAGGAGGCCAATGCCGCGCTGGAACGGGCGGCGGCCCGGGCCAACAGCGTCGCCGGCATTGACCCCAAGCGGGTGATACGCGAGGGCGAACGCTCGGCGGAAATTTTCAATTTGATCGAGGAGGACGAGGACATCGCCGTGCTTGTCCTCGCCGCCGGAACCGGCAAGGAGGGCCCCGGCCCTCTCGTCACCGGGTTGGGCAAAACCGCGGGCAGTTTCCCCATTCCGATCGCCCTGGTCCCCGGCCAACTCACCGACGAAGAACTGGACGCGATGTCTTAACCACGGCGCTTGCGCAGCGCGCCAAAAGTGCCCATTTTTACGCTAGAGTGTACCGGCCAGGCGGGCCTTGAACCCGTCACGAGCGAGGAGCCGCGATGTTTATCCAAACCGAAACGACGCCGAATCCGGCCACGCTGAAGTTCCTTCCCGGCCGCAGCGTGCTTTCCTCGGGCACGCTCGACATGCCCGACCGGGAAAGCGCCGCACAATCGCCGCTGGCCGAGCGGTTGTTTGCGATCCCTGGCGTGAGCGGCGTATTTTTCGGCTCCGATTTCATCACGGTAAGCAAGAGCACGGGCGAATGGCCGCAGCTCAAGCCGGCCATTCTCGGCGCCATCATGGAGCATTTCATGTCCGGGGCGCCGATCCTGAAATCGGAAAGCTCCGAAGCGCGGCCAAGCGAATTCTATGATGAAGCCGACGCGGAAACCGTCGCCACGATCAAGGAGCTGATCGAAACTCGGGTGCGCCCGGCGGTCGCCAACGACGGCGGCGACATTACCTTCCGCGGATACAAAGACGGAATCGTTTATCTCGACATGAAGGGGTCCTGCTCGGGCTGCCCGTCTTCGACGGCGACCTTGAAGCATGGCATTCAAAACCTTTTGCGGCATTTTGTCCCCGACGTGGTTGAGGTGCGGCCGACCTGACGGCTGCGCTGCGATGCCCGCGAAGGCATCCCGTATTTCCCGCCTGCGTGATAATTTAAGGTTACAGTATTCACTGGGTCATCCGCCTGCGCGAGGGATGGCCGCAACAGAACAACCATGCGTATCCTTGCCATCGATACTGCGCTTGCGGTCTGCGCCGCGGCTGTGCTCGACACCGAGCAGCCCGCGCGCGGCGTTCGCGAATCGCTGCCGATGGAGCGCGGCCACGCCGAAGCCCTCATGCCGCTGATCGGGCGGGTGATGGAACGCGCCAACATCGAATTCGCGGGCCTCGACCGCCTCGCGGTCACCACCGGGCCGGGCAGTTTTACCGGGCTGCGCGTTGGAATATCGGCGGCAAGGGCGATTGCGCTGGCCGCCGCCAAGCCCGCGATCGGTCTCTCCACATTGTCCTGCTATGCCGCGCCCTACATCGCGCAGGACGATTCGACACCGGTCGCCGTGGCCATCGATGCCCGGCACGAGCAGGTTTATTTGCAGGTATTCGGCACGGCGGGGCGCACCCTGGTCTCGCCGCGCATCGCCTCGATCAAGGAATCGGTGCGCACCGTACCCTGGGGGCCCGTGCGCATCGTCGGCTCGTCGGCGAAAGCGCTGGCGGCGGCCTGGCCGGCGGGCCAGCCCGCCCCCGCGTTGATCGAACAGCGGCCGGCGCCAGACATCGATTGGGTGGCACGGCTGGGGGCCGCCGCGCAGGATATTTACGCTTCGCCCAAGCCACTTTATCTGCGCGCGCCGGACGCGCAGCCGCAGGACGCCTCCAGGCTGCCGCGTCGATGACATCTCTCTTCCAACGGCTGTTGAAGCGCACCGAACCCGCTCTATCCGAGGCGAGCCGGCGCGACGCCGCGGCCATGTCGCATCTGCATATGGCCTCCTTCCGGCGAGGCTGGACCGACGGCGAATTCGAGCGGCTGCTAATCGACCGCGCGGTGATCGCCCATCGGGCCACCATAGGCCGCAAACTCGTCGGCTTCATCATATCGCGCATGGCGGCGGCGGAAGCGGAAATACTTTCCGTTGCCGTCGACACCTCCTACCAGGGACGCGGCATCGGCGCGGCGTTGCTGCGCCTGCATCTGCGCCGGCTCACGGCGCTGGGCAGCCGCTCGGTGTTTCTGGAGGTGGACGAACATAACGAACCGGCGCGCCGGCTTTATGCCAACGCGGGGTTCCGCGAGGTCGGCCGCCGCGCCGGATATTACCCTCAAGACGGCACGCCAAGGGCGGCGCTTGTGCTCCGCCGCGATCTCGTCGAATGAAGGGATGGCAGCTCTTTCCCCGCGTCATTAGAATGCGCCGCAACACTGGGACATCAGGCGTGCCGAAACAAAACGACATCGAAGCGAAATGCATGGCCAAGGGCATGCGCATGACCGAGCAGCGGCGGATCATCGCGCGCGTGCTTAGCGGCTCCGCGGATCATCCCGATGTGGAAGAGCTGTACCGGCGCTGCGTCAAGCTCGACGACCGACTTTCCATTTCGACGGTCTATCGCACGATGAAGCTGTTCGAGGACGCCGGCATCATCGAGCGCCACGACTTTCGCGAGGGCCGCGCACGCTACGAGCAGATGCCCGAGTCGCATCACGATCACCTGATAAACCTGCGCACCGGCAAGGTCATCGAATTTCAATCCGAAGAGATCGAGCGGCTGCAAGCCGAAGTGGCGCGCAAGCTGGGCTATCGCCTGGTCGATCACCGGCTCGAGCTGTATGCGCTGCCGCTGGATGATGACAAATCCCATAACTGATGCTGCGCATCCCAGCGGTCGTCCTCGTTTTTCTGCTGCTGACGCCGGTACTGATCGCGGCAATCTGGCTGCTTGAGCGCGCGCGCCTTCGCGGCGGAGCGCAGTTGACGGTGGCGTATTATCGGCTGCTGCGCCGGCTTCTTCGCGTGCGCGTGAATGTCCAGGGGCAAGCGACCCGGCAACAGCCGGCGCTTATCGTCGCCAATCACGCATCGTGGCTCGACATTGTCGTGATCAGTTCGCTGGCGCCGGTCGCCTTCATCGCCAAGCGCGAGGTCGCCTCCTGGCCGCTGATCGGGCAGGCGGCGCGGGCGCAAGGTTCGATCTTCGTTGACCGCAGCAAGCGCCAGCAGACCGCCGCGGTGGGCGCCGAAATCGCGCGGCGGCTGCGCGAGGGAACATCGGTCGTGCTTTTCGCCGAAGGCACATCGAGCGACGGCAACCGCGTGCTGCCCTTTCGCTCAGCGCTGCTCGGCGCGGTCGGCGACGTCGCGGCGAAGGCCGATGGCCGTACCTTCACGGTACAGCCCTTGTCGATCTGCTACACGCGATTCCAAGGGCTGCCGCTCGGGCGGCAGCACCGCCCGTTGGTCGCCTGGTACGGCGATCTCGATTTCATCCCGCATCTGAAAGAATTCATCTGCCGCGGCGCGGTGGACGCGGTCGTGACCTGGGGGCCGCCGGTCGCCTACGACAACGCGGCCGATCGCAAGGTTCTGGTCCGTTCGCTGGAGCAGACGATACGCGGCCTGACTGCCGAAATGCTGCGGCGGCAGTGACGCCGGCCGCTTCGGCATTCCCATTTACCGGCAAACCGGCTAAGACGGCCAAGCTGGCCGGCGCCCCGATGGCGCAGCCGTAATCGTCATCAATTCCAGTCATTTACGGCCTTGGCGCCGTCGCGGATGGCAGAGATTGAGCAACCCATGAGCGGGACCCGCAAAGTCCATATCAAGTCATACGGCTGTCAGATGAACGTCTACGATTCGCATCGTATGGCGGACACGCTGGCACCCAATGGCTTTGTGGAAACGGCGGAAGCCGGCGCGGCGGATCTCGTCATTCTCAATACCTGCCACATCCGCGAGAAAGCCGCGGAAAAAGTCTATTCCGAGCTCGGGCGCATCCGAAAAATGAAGGAAGCGGCGGCTGCCGAAGGCCGGCGCATGCTCGTCGGCGTCGCCGGCTGTGTCGCGCAGGCCGAAGGAGAGGAAATCCTGCGCCGTGCGCCGCTTGTCGATCTCGTCTTCGGCCCGCAGAATTATCATCGGCTGCCTGACTTCCTGCGGCGCGCCGAGCGCGGCGAGAAGGTGATCGACACGGAATTCCCCCTCGAGGATAAATTTGACCTGGTCGCCGCGCCGAGTCGCGAGGCCACCCGCGCGCGCGGCGTTTCCGCCTTCGTGACCGTGCAGGAGGGCTGCGACAAGTTTTGCACCTTCTGCGTCGTGCCCTATACGCGCGGCGCGGAGGTTTCCCGGCCTGTGCGGAAAATCGTCGAGGAAGCCGAGCGGCTGGCCAGCGCCGGGGTGCGCGAGATCACGCTGATCGGGCAGAATGTGAACGCCTATCATGGCGAAGGGCCGGATGGACGCTCCTGGCCGCTCGGCCGTCTGTTGCGCCGGCTCGCCGAGCTTCCGGGGATAGCGCGGCTGCGCTACACGACGAGTCATCCCCGCGACGTCGAGGAAAGCCTCATCGAGGCTCATCGCGATTTGCCGAGTCTGATGCCATTCCTCCATTTGCCGGTGCAGTCGGGCTCGGACCGCATTCTGTCCGCGATGAACCGGCGCCACACCCGAAAGGATTATTTCGCGGCACTTGAGCGGCTGCGCGCGGCCCAACCGGCGATGGCGTTTTCATCGGATTTTATCGTCGGCTTTCCCGGGGAGACCGAAGACGACTTCGCGGCCACGCTCTCGCTGGTCGCGGAGGCGGGCTACGCCGCCGCCTATTCGTTCAAATACTCGCCGCGGCCGGGAACTCCAGCGGCCGAAATGGCGAATCAGGTTCCGGAAACCCAAAAGGCCGACCGTCTGGCCCGCCTGCAAGCAGCGATTGCAAGGCAGCAGGCAGATTTCGATCGCGCCTGCGTCGGCCAGGAAATCGACGTTTTGCTGGAAAAACCAGGGCGTCACGCTGGCCAGCTCGTCGGCCGCTCACCATATTTACAGCCGGTACATGTGGAGGCCCCGATGGGCTTGATTGGAGAGATTTGCCGGGTGACCATCACGCAATTCGACTCGCATAGCCTGTTTGGACGCCTGATCGACGCGCCCACCCAGGCGGGAACGGAACCGCTCATGGTTGCCGCAGGAGCCTGAACGTTTGCGCACTTTCGAACCGGATAACGGATCGATGCTCACCGGCGCGACGGAGAGTGCCTCACCGACGCAGATCGTTCTCGCCTTCGAGGATAACCGCTTGGCTTCGGCGCTGTTCGGCCAATATGGCCAGAACCTGGCGCTACTCGAGCGCCGCCTCGGCGTCGCCGCCGATTCGCACGGCAACCATGTCACCATCGAAGGTTCCCGCGACGCGGCCGAACAGGCACGCCGCGTGCTCGAGGGACTCTATGATCAGCTCAAGCGCGGGCGCGAACTGACCTCCGGCGACGTGGACGGCGCCATCCGCATGGCCATCGCGCAAGGCTCGCTGTTCGATTTCGAAGCCGATTCCGGCCGCCCCAGCTTCGAGGAGCTGAATCTGCGAAAGCGATCGGTGCGTGCGCGCACCGCGGCGCAAGATGCCTATATCCGCGCCCTGCGCCGTCATGCGCTGGTATTCGGCACCGGTCCGGCGGGCACCGGTAAAACCTGGCTCGCCGTCGCCCATGCGGTGTTGCTGTTCGAGCGCAAGGAGGTCGACCGCATCATCCTTTCACGGCCCGCGGTCGAGGCTGGCGAACGCCTTGGCTTCCTGCCCGGCGACATGCGCGAGAAAGTCGATCCCTATCTGCGGCCGATCTACGACGCCCTGTATGATCTGATGGACGCCCGGATTGTCGAGCGTGCGCTGCAAACCGGCGAGATCGAGATCGCGCCGCTTGCCTTCATGCGCGGTCGCACCCTGACCAATGCCGCCGTCATTCTCGACGAGGCGCAAAACACGACCACGATGCAGATGAAGATGTTTCTCACCCGGCTTGGCGAAAACAGTCGCATGATCGTCACCGGCGATCCGAGTCAGGTGGATCTGCCACCCGGCCAGACGTCGGGCCTGGCGCAGGCGGTGCGGCTGCTCAAGGACGTCGAAGGAATCGGACATACCGTCTTCACCCATCACGACGTCATCCGTCACGAATTGGTGACGCGCATCGTCGAGGCCTACGACAAGGCGGCGCCAAAATCCGAGAGCAAAGAATGAGCCCTTCGGCGCGACCGCGGTTCACGCGCAAGCCGGCCGTGGAAATCGACATCGTGCGGGAATCGCCTCTCTGGGAGAATCAGCCCTGTAGCGAGGAGATGATTCGCCGCGCTATCGCCGAAGCCAGCAATGTTTCGGGCGGCGGCGGAGAACTTGCCATCGTACTGAGCGACGACTCGCGAATCCGTAGCCTCAACCGGGTCTGGCGCGGCATCGACAAGCCGACAAACGTGCTTTCCTTTCCTTCTTCGCAACATGGCAAGCGCATGCCCGGCGGCGGCATGCTTGGCGACATCGTGATCGCCTATGAAACGACCGCACGCGAAGCCGCGGCGCAGCAGCTTCCCTTCCTGCATCACCTTGCCCACTTGGCCGTGCACGGTTTCCTGCATTTGCAGGGCCACGATCACGAAACGGAGGACGACGCCGAGAAGATGGAATGCCGCGAACGCGCCATTCTTGCCCGGCTTGATATTGCGGATCCCTATGCTGCGCGCGATTCCGCGCGTTGAGTTCCATGCCGGACAGCGAAGCCAATCCCTCCGAAGGCACATTTGCATCGTGATCATTGCCCGCATCGCTCAACCGATCGTGCTTGCTTGGGGATGGCGGCGCGCCTGCATCGCCTTCGTCGCCGGCGCGCTCTCGGTCGCCGCGCTCGCCCCGCTTAATCTGTGGCCGGTTCTTTTCGTCACCTTTCCGGTACTTGTCTGGTTGATCGACGGCGCCTCGGCGGGCCGCGGCGGCGGCCAATGGGCGGCGGCGGGCACCGGCTGGTGCTTCGGATTCGGCTATTTTCTCGCCGGGCTTTATTGGGTCGGCTATGCCTTCCTGGTCGACGCCCCGACGTTCGGCTGGCTGCTTCCTTTCGCCGTGTTGCTGCTGCCGGCGGGACTTGCGCTCTTCATGGCTGCGGGGGCCGCCTTGGCGCGCGCGTTATGGACGCGCGGCGTCATGCGTCTTCTCGCATTGGCCATCGCGCTCACCGTGACCGAATGGCTGCGCGGTCATGTGCTCACCGGATTTCCCTGGAATGCATTGGGTTACGCCCTCACCCAGCCGCTGGCGCTGGCGCAAAGCGCTTCTCTCGTCGGCGTCTGGGGCTTGAGCTTCCTCGCGGTCCTTATATTCGCAAGCCCGGCAACCTTCGCCGACCATCCGACGGATAGTCCGAGGCCCTGGTTGCCGTTCGCGTGCAGTCTGGCGCTTCTCGCCGGCATGGCGGGCTACGGCGCGATGCGGCTGGCCAATGCGCCGACCACGTTTGTCGATGGCGTGCATCTTCGCATTGTGCAGCCGAATGTGCCGCAAGACGACAAATTCAATTATTCCGCCAAGCAGCGCATCATGGATCATTATCTCGCCCTGTCGGACCGCGCCACCGGCCCGCGGTCGAATGGGATGCAGGATGTCACCCACCTGATCTGGCCCGAATCGGCGTTTCCGTTCTTCCTTGTCCGCGAGCCGGACGCGCTTGGGCAAATCGCGCAGTTGCTTGGTCATCGAACCGTCTTGATCACCGGCGCGGTGCGGCCGGCGCAGACCGACGAGCATGCCTACAACTCGGTCTACGTCGTCGACCGCGACGGCTCGATCCTGTCGGTTTACGACAAGGTGCATCTGGTGCCGTTCGGCGAATATCTGCCGTTCCAAAGCTTCATGGAAAGGCTCGGCTTCAAACAACTCACCGAAGTGGTCGGCGGCTTTTTTTCCGGCGACCGGCATCGCGTGCTGTCGATCCCCGGCGCGCCCAATTTTCTGCCGCTCGTCTGCTATGAGATCATTTTTCCCAGCGCCGTCGTGCCGCCGGGCGAGCGCCCGGGCTGGGTGGTCAATCTCACCAATGACGGCTGGTTCGGCATCAGCTCCGGTCCCTACCAGCATTTCCAGGAAGCGCGGGTGCGCATGATCGAGGAAGGGCTGCCCCTGGCGCGCGCGGCCAATACCGGCATTTCCGCGGTAGTCGATCCGCTCGGGCGGATCATCAAATCGCTGCCCTTGGGCAGTGAAGGTGTCCTCGATGCGCCGTTGCCCAAGGCTGTGGGGCCGACGCTTTATTCGCGTACCGGCGACAGCACGCTCGCTCTCGTCCTTGCCGCGGCGGCATTGCTTGTTTTGCGGCGGCGGATGAAACCATAACCGCAAATTTGTGCCCCGCCCGGGACTTTGTTTGTTAATTGCATATAGCGGATTTTCGGGGCGTCCTTTACCGCGTCTTTATAACACAATCCACGGCCCGCTGTTCTTGACCAAATGGACGCGGTATTCTGCATTCAGCGAAACAAATAATAAAAGAATAAACAATAAGGATGCGGACAATTGTTTGGACTCGGGTGGCTGGCATAGGCTTTCATCATTTTTTGATCGCGTTCGAAAAAGGCGGGCAACCCCCTGATTGCTGCCAAAAATTTTGCATGCAATAGGTTGTGCTAGGAAAGAGAAGCGAATGACCAAGAAGGCGCCAAATCCAACGGACAAGCATGTTGGCAGCCGGGTGCGAATGCGCCGCATGATGCTGGGGATGAGTCAGGAGAAGCTGGGCGACGCATTGGGCCTCACCTTTCAGCAGATACAGAAATATGAAAAGGGGACCAACCGCATTGGCGCAAGCCGCCTCCAGCAGATCGGTCATTTCCTCCAGGTGCCGGTTTCGTTCTTCTTCGAAGGCGCTCCCAATCTGCAGCCCAATGCCGCCGGCATGAACGAGGCGCCGTCACCGGCTTACGTCGCGGATTTTCTCGCCACCTCGGATGGCCTCGCCCTCACCAAGGCTTTCATGCGGATCAAGGACCCGAAGCTGCGGCGGCGGATCGTCGACCTTGTGGCGCAGATCGCCGGCGAAAACGATCACTGATCCGCCCTCGGCGAGGCTCCGGCCGGCTCCTATTTCGGCTTGACCCCTCCCGACTACGCTGCAACAAACAGCCTCCGTCGATCAGCCATGCCCTAAGCGGCATTGTGGGGGATTTCGCGTTGCGCAAGAATTACTTGTTCACCAGTGAATCGGTGTCCGAAGGTCATCCCGACAAGGTCTGTGACCAGATTTCGGATGCCATTCTCGATGCCTTTCTGGAAAACGACATCAAGCTCGGCATCGCCGACGACAGCCAGGTGAATACCCGGCTGGGCTGTGAAACGCTGGCCACGACCAATAAGATTGTCATCGCAGGGGAGGGCCGCGGGCAGCCGCCGCTATTCCACAAACACGGCCCGCACGCCGTTGTGAACCGCGAAATGATTGCGCAGATCGCGCGGCAGGTGGTGCGCGACATCGGCTATGACCAGGACGGCTTTTCCTATTACGGCGCCGACGTTGAGGTGCTGTTGCATGGCCAGTCGCCGGATATCGCCATGGGCGTCAATGCTAAGAAAAGCAAACATGGGGAGGAGGAAGGCGCGGGCGATCAAGGCATGATGTTCGGCTTCGCCTGCACCGAGAGCGAAATCTACGAGAAGGGCTCGTTCATGCCCGCGCCGATCTATTTTGCCCACAAAATCCTGAAGGTGCTGGCGGACAAACGTCGCTCTGGCCAGCTCTTCGATCTGGAGCCCGACGCCAAGAGCCAGGTCACGGTGCGCTACGTCAACGGCGAGGCGGTCGGCTGCACAAAAGTCGTGGTCTCCACACAGCACAAGCCCAGCAGCCGCAATGGACGGAAATATACGCCGGGCATGGTGAAGGAACTCATCGGCGACGCTGTTGCCTCGGCTTTGCCCGAAGGCTGGATGCCGACGCGGCCATCGGATTTTCTGGTCAATCCGACCGGCAAATTCGTTGTCGGCGGGCCGGACGGCGACTGCGGGCTCACGGGACGCAAGATCATCGTCGACACCTATGGCGGCTATGCCCCGCATGGCGGCGGCGCTTTTTCCGGCAAAGATCCGACCAAGGTGGATCGCTCGGCAGCCTATGCGGCGCGTTATCTCGCCAAGAACGTGGTCGCTGCGGGCCTGGCAGAGCGCTGCACCATTCAGATCGCCTATGCCATCGGCGTCGCCGATCCGATGTCGCTTCTCGTCGACACCCACGGCACCGGGAAGGTCGATGAGCGCAAGCTCGAGAAGGTGCTGCCACAGATGTTCCGCCTCACCCCGACCAATATCCGGCGCACGCTGAAGCTCAATCGCCCCATCTACCGGCGCACCGCCGCCTATGGGCATTTCGGCCGCGCCCCGGAAAAGGACGGTGGATTTTCCTGGGAACGCACCGATCTCGCCGCCGCGATCAGAAGCGCGGTGCGATAGCTCGTCTCTTCCGCTCGAACCCGCGCAAACGGGGACCCAGACGAAGGCGGCCTCTATATTGGGCCATAAGATTCCCGCTTGCGCGGGACTGAGCGGAACATGGATCGGTCGGCGAATTCGTCACAAATCCAGCGCGCCTTTTTCGGCCGGCGCAAAGGCCATCCCCTGCGCCCGCGGCAAAGCGCGCTGTTCGAAACGCTGCTTCCGCGGCTGGCCCTCGATCTTCAGACGCCGCCCCCTTCGCCGCTGCGCACGCTCTTTTTCGAAGCCGTTGACGACGTGCGTGTGGAGATCGGCTTCGGCGGCGGCGAACATTTGATCGCCGAAGCCGCGGCCAATCCCCGCACCGGCTTTATCGGCAGCGATGCTTTTCTCAACGCCGTGGCCAAGGTCCTCGCCGCGGTCGAGGCGCAGCGGTTCGGGAACATCCGCCTGCATTTCGGCGACGCCATCGAATTGCTGGATTGGCTGCCTTCGGCTTCGGTCATCCGCGTCGATCTGCTTTATCCCGACCCCTGGCCGAAGCGCCGCCACTGGAAGCGGCGATTCATCCAGGAGGGCAACGTGGCGCGGCTTGCACGCGTACTGCGTCCCGGCGGCGATTTGCGCTTCGCAACGGATTGGCCGGATTACGCGGCGTGGACGCTGCGGCACCTGCAGCGGACCCCGGCCTTCGAGTGGACCGCCGAAAATGCCGACGATTGGCGCCGCCCTTGGCCGGGATTTACCGGCACCCGTTACGAGGCCAAGGCGAAGCGCGAGGGGCGAACGCCCTGCTATTTGACCTTTCGCAGGACCGAATGCGGGGCGCAGTCCTAGGCGACGTTTCTGATTCCCACCGGGCGGACCTGCCAGAAGCGCACGACGCGCTGCGCGGTCGAGGCAGACAGCCGCTCCAGATTGGCGCGGGCGTCGTCGAGACCCTGGGAGGAGGTTCCCTGTTTGCCCGGCCGCGCCACCATGATGGCTCTCACCGTCGGCCAGGAAAAGCCCGCCGATTTGCAGAGGATCAACACGGGGTCGGCACGTTCGGCGCAAAGCAGCCGGTCCACCACTTCCAAAGGTACTTGGCAAAGCACGGCAAGAGCGACGACGGTTTCTTCGAAGCGCCCGGCTTCGGCAAATTCCGCCAGTTCCCTTTCGCCAAGGGCGCCCGTCTGTTGCATCTGCTGCACGATCCGTTGCGCCGATTTGTAATCCCGCGGCGGCGCCTTGGCGCCGATCTCATGGCTGACCTTGGCGAGCACGCGTCGGATTTCGGCCGCGGTCTCCGGTTTGGCTTTGACGAGCAGGCGCTTCTGCACGACGTCGGTCGCCTGCATCAGCAGCGCGCGAAAGAGATGGTCGGGAATGTCCGGGCGCAAGCCCACTTTTTCGGCGAGGATGCCATCGCCTTCTGCGCGTTTGACCAGTGTCGAAAACGCGGTCTCCGAAAGGCGGGCGCGGCGGTTGTCGGCAACGGTGCGCGCCACCATGCGGTCGCCGCGGCTGACCAGCACGTCGGCTACCGCTTCGCCGATCTCGCCTCGGTTCGAGATGGCAAGCAAGTGGGCTTGCCCCTTGCTCTTGGCGATGTTGAGTAGCGCGGTTTCATCGAGACAATTGGAACGTGTCAGCACCGGCCCGGCGACCGTGATGTCGTCATCCTGCGCAAGCTTTTGTACCGTCCGGGCCGGGGCGTTTTCCACCGGGGCCAGTTTTGCAGACAGCTCGGCGCGGGCTTTGGTCTCTATTTCGGCAATGAGCAATCCGAAGACGTCGTCGAAGAGGCCGACGTGCTCATCGGTGTAAGCAGGTGCACCATCGACGAAGAGGCTGGTAATGCGCTTGAGCGCTTCGGCCCGCTTTTCGCGCGAGCCATGCTGAAGCACCTCTTCCAATTCGGGAATGAGCGACCCGACGCTTGCAGCCATTCACCACATCCCCTGAACCCGGATACAAAGGGGCTCCACCCCAATCTAGATCGCGATTCTGAAGGAACGGTTATCCATGGCCCCATGGCGCGCGGTGCGTGGTTAATTCCGCCATGAGATGCTCGGGGTTGGGGCCTAGGCGGGCCTTGCGCAAAACTGCCAAACCACTATATTTGCGGTGTTCATCGTTGATGGACGTCTCATAATGGTCGAGTAATCGATCGGATTTGTGAGAGTGGGCCCCCCGGGACCCGCTCTTTTTTGTTACCAAAATTCGGACCCCTGAATGGGCGAAGCGTTGCATGGCCAGGATTCAGCTGCAGAACCTCGGCTCCTCGTCGAGCCGGGACTGGCCGCGCGCGTGGCCGCGACCGCCGAGCCGGTGATCGAAAGCCTCGGTTACCGGCTGGTGCGCGTTCAGATCTCGCCGATGTCGGGATTGACCGTGCAAATCATGGCCGAGCGGCCAGACGGCAGCATGAGCATCGACGACTGCGAGAGGGTGTCGCGCGCGCTGTCGCCGGTGTTCGATGCCGACGATCCGATCGACCGGCCGCATCGGCTGGAGGTTTCCTCGCCGGGCATCGATCGGCCGCTGGTGCGGCGCTCCGACTTCGAGCGGCATGCCGGGCATTTGGTGAAGGTGGAGATGGCACGGGGCGTCGATGGCCGCAAGCGTTTCCGCGGCATCCTGCTTGGCTGCGAAGGCGATGCGGTGCGTATCCGCCGCGACGATGCCAAGCCCGATGAGCAACAGGAATTCCTGCTGCCGATCGAGGACATGGCGGAAGCAAAACTGATGCTCACCGACGCTCTCATCGAAGAAGCACTAAGGCGGGGCAAAGCGGCAGAGCGCCGCGCGAAGGAAGCGCGCCGGGAAGAGCGGCGCCAGGCAAGACAGATGCGTAAAGACAAACACATTCGGCGGAGGCCCGAGGAATCGCGGCGCTCTGCGCAGCATGAAGGAGAATGAGCAATGGCCGTCAGCGCCAACAAGCTCGAATTGTTACAGATCGCCGATGCGGTCGCGCGCGAGAAGGCGATCGACCGCAGCATCGTCATTGGCGCCATGGAAGACGCCATCGCCAAAGCGGCGCGCTCGCGCTACGGCGCCGAGACCGACGTGCATGCGGAGATCAATCCCAAGAATGGTGAGCTGCGGCTGTTCCGGCACATGCTCGTCGTCGACCAGGTGGAGAATCCCGCGACGCAGATCGTTCTCGACGACGCCCGCCGTCACAACCCGGCAGCGCAAGTCGGCGACACCATCGCTGATCCCCTGCCGCCGCTCGAATATGGCCGCATCGCCGCGCAATCGGCCAAGCAAGTCATCGTGCAGAAGGTACGCGAAGCCGAGCGCGACCGGCAGTATCAGGAATACAAGGATCGCATCGGCGACGTGGTCAACGGCATCGTCAAGCGCGTGGAATACGGCAACGTGGTCGTCGATCTCGGCCGCGGCGAAGCCATCGTCCGCCGCGACGAGATGCTGCCGCGCGA